>ENA-OBIT01000072-OBIT01000072.1-metagenomes-genome-assembly--contig:-NODE-72-length-39304-cov-3.87156_pt1 | contig 39304 bp, 32 predicted proteins | sample MGYA00153386_OBIT01 | MGnify analysis MGYA00153386
AAACGGGCCAACTCCACCTGCAGCTTGCCCTCGTGGCTCTGTGCGCGCTGGGCAAAGATGTCGAGGATCAACGAAGTGCGATCGGCCACCGGCACCTCAAGGTGGCGCTCCAGATTGCGCTGCTGAGCTGGGCTGAGCGCCTGGTCGAAGATGACACCGTGCGCGCCCGTAGCGGCCACCATGGACTTGATTTCGTCGGCCTTGCCACTGCCCACAAACAGCGCCGGATCAGGCGCACGGCGCTTGGCCGTGATGCGGCCCACCACTTCATCGCCAGCCGACGCGGCAAGCAGTGCCAATTCGTCCAGACTGGGTTCGAAGCGAGGGTCGCCGCCCACGTCCACGCCCACCAACACGGCGCGCGTCAACCCAAAGCCGTCGGGCGCGCTGGATGAAGGAAGGGAACTCAAGATAGTAGGAAGACGGCCGCGGCGTGGTCAGGCCGCGTCCGGGCTTTCTGCAGCCTGGAAGTTGACTGCACGGCTGGGTACCACGGTGGAGATGGCGTGCTTGTAGACCATCTGCGTCACGGTATTGCGCAACAGCACCACGTACTGGTCAAAAGACTCGATGTGCCCTTGCAGCTTTATGCCGTTGACGAGGTAGATCGACACTGGCACATGCTCCTTGCGAAGCAGGTTCAGGAATGGGTCTTGCAAGAGCTGGCTTTTGTTGCTCACGATATCTTTCGTGTTGGGTTAAACCCGATGAATAAGACGTTATCACACGGGTGCGCCCCGCGGCGGGCAGGGCCAATCGGGTCAACCCAGCTTGTCCTCAAAAGGATTCGCGGACGAGCGCATTTCGATGCGCATCGGCGTTCCAGTCAATTTGAAGTGCTCACGGAAGCGACCTTCCAAGTAACGCTTGTAGCTGTCCTTGATGTGGTCCAGCGAATTGCCGTGGATGACCACCACGGGAGGGTTCATGCCGCCCTGGTGGGCATAGCGCATCTTCGGGCGAAATCGCCCTTCTCGCGGCGGTGCCTGGTGCTCTACAGCGGCCTGCAGCAGCCGCGTCAGCACAGGGGTAGGCATCTTCACGGTGGCCGACGCATGCGCTTGCAGGATCGCCTTCCAAACCGCCGACAGCCCCGTGCGGCGAATGGCCGAAATATTCAGCACCGGCGCGTACTTTAAGAACGCCAGCCGCGTTTCGATTGAACGTTGCAGCGTCTGGCGCTGGTAGTCGTCGGTGGCGTCCCACTTGTTCACGGCCACCACCACAGCGCGGCCTGACTCCAGCACGTATCCGGCGATGTGCGCGTCCTGGTCGCTAACACCCTGCGTCGCGTCGAGCAGCAGCAACACCACATGCGCGTCGGCAATGGCTTGCAAGGTCTTGACCACCGAAAATTTCTCGATCGCCTCGAACACCTTGCCACGGCGGCGCAAACCAGCGGTGTCGATCAATTCGAACTTCCGCCCGTCGCGCTCGAAAGGCACGTGAATGGCGTCGCGTGTGGTGCCGGGCTGGTCGAAAGCCACCAGCCGCTCTTCGCCCAGCCATGCGTTGATGAGCGTGCTCTTGCCCACGTTGGGCCGGCCGGCTACTGTCAGGCGTATCGGCTTGTCAACCGCATCAACCGCGTCGGGGTCTTCTTCGTCGGCAGCAAAACCTTCCAGTGCGGCTTCGAGCAGGCTGCGAATGCCCTGCCCGTGCGCGGCCGACACCGGCTGCGGCGTGCCCATGCCCAACTCGAAGAACTCACCCAGCAGCGGCGACTCGCTCATGCCCTCGGCCTTGTTGGCCGCGATGACCACCTTCTTCTGCTGCGTGCGCAGGTAGCGCGCAATGTCGTGGTCTTGTGCCGAGAGACCGCCGCGCACGTCGACAACGAAAATCACCACATCGGCCTCCGCCACCGCCTGACGCGTCTGCTTGGCCATCTCGGCGACAACCCCGGTTGGTTTTTGCGGCTCGAAACCACCGGTGTCCACAACGATGAATTCATGCGCACCAAGCTGGGCGTCGCCGTAGTGGCGGTCGCGTGTCAGGCCCGAATAATCGGCAACGATGGCGTCGCGCCGCTTCGTGATGCGGTTGAACAGCGTGGATTTACCGACGTTGGGCCGGCCGACCAGCGCGATGACCGGCTTCACGGGGTAAAGCTCAATTCGGCCGGAAGGCGAACAGGCCGCCGCTGCGCGTCATCACCACTATCGTCGTGCCGCTGATGACTGGCGTGCCGATGACGGCCGATCCATCGGTGGGCAGGCGCAGCTGAGCCGTGCCGTCAGCCGCCGACAGAAAGTGCACATACCCTTCACTGTCGCCAAACACCACGCTGGGTCCGACCGACAAAGCGCCACTCAGGCCGCGATACAACATCTTCTCGCTGGTCCACGACACGTCACCGTTGCTGGTGCGCCAGGCAGTGATGCGGTCGCTTGCGTCGGCACCGAAAACGCGCTCGTTGTCGCTGGCCACCGCGTTCACGCCGCCCACCGTGCGTGACCACAGCACGCTGCCCTTGGCGGCATCGGCGCAGGCCACGGCCGACTGAAATGCGCGCGCGCAGACCCGATCGCCGATGCGAACGGCCGGGCCGATCAAGTCAGCCAGGCGCTCGACCTCGTTGGTGCCACGGGGTGCGGCCATGGGCACCTCCCACAGCACACTGCCGCGCAGTGGGTCCATCGCAGCAAGGCGCGGGCCTTGACCCGCGAGCAAGGTGTTGCGGTAAGCGACGAGCACACTGGCCTGGGCCAGGGTCAGCGCTTCGCCAGGGCGCTGCTGCACCCACAGCCGGCGGCCGTCGATGGCGTCAAATGCATGCACGGTGCGGTCCACACTCATCACGAAAACCCGCTCGCCCGCCACCAGCGGTGCGGTAACCACGCTGGACGGCAGCCGCTTGCGCCACAGCTCTCGGCCGGCATCAAACGTCACAACCTCGTTGCCGCGCGTCACCACGCTGGTGTAACGGCCGTCGCTGCCGACACCGGCGGCCAGTGCAGAGCCGGCACTGGCCCGCCACACCTCGGCACCTGTGTCGGCCTGCAACGCCAGCACGGTGCCGTCGCCAGACGCCACGAAAAACACACCATCTCGCACGGCAGGTGTCATCGCCAACTGCGAACCCGCAAGGCGCGTATTCCAGACCGCGCGCCCGGCAATGCGCGGCTCGAACGCCTCCAGCGGCTTGGGTTTGGGCTTGTCGGTGCTGGAACAGGCTGACAGCATCAGGGCCGACAACAGCACGGCGGCGGCGGAAAACCCGGTGCGCGTCACTTGCCGGCCCCCGACGCAGCCGAGGCTGCTGGCGCAGGCGCGGCACCCATCGATGTGAGCTTGGCCTCGACCAGGCGCTTGTAGTCCGCCTTGTCGCTCATCGCGGCCCAAGCCTTCTGGTAAGCCGCGCGGGCCAATTCGGGCTTGCCTTGTGCTGCCAGCACGTCGCCACGCCGGTCGGCCACCAGGGCTTCAAAGGTTGGCGCGGTGGCGGTGTCAAGTGTCTTGAGTGCCGCATCGAACTGCTTGGCCTCGGCCAGCAAGGCGGCCAGGCGCAGCCGGGCCACGGTGCGAATTTCTTCTTCAATGCCCTTGTCTGCCACCCAAGCCAGAGTGTCGCGTGCGGTGTCGATTCGGCCCTGGTCGAACTGCAGCTTGGCGGTGGCCAAACCTGCCTGCTGGGCGAACGCGGTGCGCGGGTAGCGTTCCTTCAGGTCGGCCATGATGCGCGAGGTTTTAACCACGTCACCTGCCTGCACCGCGCGATCGAGCTCGTCATACATGGCGCCCGACTTCGCGGCCTGGTCGCGCTGCCACCAGGTCCAGCCGCTCCAGCCGGCATAAGCCGCCAGCAGCAGCAGCAACACCCAGGTGACGAGGCTGCCGTAGCGTTTCCAGAATGCTTTGACAGCATCGAGTTGTTCCTGCTCTTGCAGGTCGAGATTTGTAGCCATGGGGCTTGGATTCGGTGCGACGACAGAGCGGGATTATGTCTTGCGCAACTCCGCGGCCCAGGCCGCGGCATCGGCCAGCAGGCGTGTGGTTTGCGCCGCGCTGGCGTTTCGCAGGTCCTTGACGGCCACACTGGCTTCGGCCAGTTCGTCACCACCAAAAACCAGGGCGTGGCGGGCACCACTGGAATGGGCGCGCTTGAATTGCGTCTTCATGCTGCCCCCGCCGGCATGCATCTGCACGGCCACTCCGGCGCCGCGCAGCAGTTCGGCGGTGTGCATGGCCTGTGGCAGGGCCGACGCATCGGGCACGATGACGTAGGCATCGGGCGCTACCGCGGGCACCTGCACGCCCGACTCGTGCAGCAGGTCGAGCACGCGTTCGATGCCCATGCCCCAACCGATGCCCGGCGCGGGCTTGCCGCCAATCAGTTCCACCAACCCGTCGTAGCGGCCGCCACCGCACACCGTGCCTTGTGCACCCAGGCGATCGGTGACCCACTCGAACACTGTCAGGTTGTAGTAGTCCATGCCTCGCACCAGGCGCGGATTGATGCGGTAGGGCTGGCCGGCGGCGTCGAGCATGGCGCGCAGGCCGTCGAAATGCCTGAGCGACGCCTCGCCCAGGAAGTCCATCAGCCGAGGCGCGGCTTCTACCAGCGGCTGCATGGCCGGGCTCTTGGTGTCCAGAATGCGCAACGGATTGCTGTGCAGGCGCCGCGCGGCCTCGGCGTCGAGCTGGCTTTCATGGGCCTGGAAGTGCGCGATCAGCGCCGTGCGATGGGCGCGCCGTTCACCGGCGTCGCCCAGGCTGTTGATCTCCAGCCGCACATCGGCCAGGCCAAGGTCGCGCCACAGCGCGCGGCACATCAGGATCACTTCAGCGTCAACCTCGGGTCCCGCAAAACCCAGCGCTTCAACACCCACCTGATGAAACTGTCTGTACCGCCCGCGCTGCGGCCGTTCATGGCGGAACATGGGGCCGATGTAGTACAGCCGCTTGCCGCCGTCGTACAGCATGGAATGTTCCACCGCCGCGCGCACCACTCCAGCGGTGCCTTCAGGGCGCAGCGTGAGCGCATCGCCGTTCATGCTGTCGATGAAGGAATACATCTCTTTCTCGACAATGTCGGTCACCTCGCCCAGGCCCCGAACGAACAGCGGTGTGTGTTCAACGATGGGCACACGCACGTTCAGATAAGCGTAGCGGCGCATCAGCGCGCGCACAGTGTCCTCGAACCACTCCCAGCGCGCTGAATCGGGCGGCAGGATGTCGTTCATTCCTTTGACGGCTTGGATGGCTTCGGGCATGGTTTGTATGTAGAAGGGCCGACACAGGAACGGGCACGGGCACGAATACGAACCTGGCGCACAGGCCAGGTCAGTGCGGCAAAACGGCGCGCGGGACCGCCGTCAGGACCGGAGCGTCAATGCGCGGCGGTCACCGTGCCGAAACGGCGTTCGATGTAGTTCTCGACGATCTGGTGAAACTCGACCACGATGCCGTCGCCACGCAAGGTCATGGCCTTTTCGCCGTCGATGAACACCGGGGCGGCCGGCGCCTCACCGGTGCCCGGCAGGCTGATGCCGATGTCGGCATGCTTACTTTCGCCCGGACCGTTGACGATGCACCCCATCACCGCCACCTTGAGCGTTTCCACACCGGGGTAGCGCACTTTCCAGACCGGCATCTGCGCACGCAGGTAATCGTCGATCTGCTTGGCCAGTTCCTGGAACGTGGTGCTGGTGGTGCGCCCACAGCCCGGGCAGGCGGTGACGCTGGGGTTAAAGGTGCGCAGGCCCAGGCTTTGCAAAATTTCCAGCGCCACTGCCACTTCCTGCGTGCGCGCTTCACCGGGCTGCGGCGTCAGGCTGACGCGGATGGTGTCGCCGATGCCTTCTTGCAGTAGCACGGCCAGCGCGGTCGCCGAGGCTACTGTGCCCTTCGTACCCATGCCAGCTTCGGTAAGTCCCAAATGCAGCGCGTAATCACATCGCCGCGCCAGGGCGCGGTAGACGGAGATCAGATCCTGCACGCCACTGACCTTGCAGCTGATGATGATCTGGTCGGGGTTCAGGCCCAGTTCACGCGCATGGTCAGCCGAGTTAAGCGCCGACGTGATGAGTGCCTGGTACATCACCTGCTTGGCGTCCATCGGTTGGGCGCGGCGGCCGTTGTCGTCCATCATCCGCGCCAACAGTTCCTGGTCCAGGCTGCCCCAGTTGACGCCGATGCGCACCACCTTGTCAAAGCGCACAGCCGCTTCGATCATCTGGCTGAACTGGCGGTCGCGTTTGTCGCCCTTGCCCACGTTGCCGGGGTTGATGCGGTACTTGCTGAGCGCTTGCGCCATGGCCGGAAAGTCGGTCAGCAGGCGATGGCCGTTGTAATGAAAGTCGCCCACCAGCGGCACATTGATGCCCATGCGGTCTAGATGAGCGCGTATGTGCGGCACAGCCTCGGCCGCTTCGGGCGTGTTGACAGTGATGCGAACCATCTCCGAGCCGGCCAGGGCGAGTTCCTTCACTTGGATGGCCGTGCCGATGGCGTCGACCGTGTCGGTGTTGGTCATCGACTGCACCCGCACTGGCGCGTCACCGCCGACAGTGACGACATGGTCGCCCCACACCACCCGGGCCTGGCGCGAATGGCGCGGCGCGGGCGCGGCAACCGGAATGATGTCAAGCGGATCGGCAGCGTTCATGGGGTTCACCTGTTGGGCGCAAGTCTGTCATTGCAGTTCGACGCGGGCGACGTTGTCGCGCGTGTTAGGCGCCAGGCTCACTGGCTGGCCGCGAAACGACAGCTGCGTGGCCGCGGCGTTGCCGATCGTCAACCTGAATGGTGCCGCGCCCTCCAGGCCCACTGTTTCGCCAGGCTGCACGATGCGCGACAACAGCACCTGGCCACGGCCGTCACGCGCGTCAACCCACGACGGCTCGCTGGTCCGTAACTGCAGCGAACCGCTGGCCGGTGCGCCTTGCAAAGAACCGGCGGGCGGGGCCGAGAACACGGTCTCGCCGAGCGACATTGGCGCGGTCGGTGGCGCGGTCGGTGGTGCGGTCAGTGGTGCGGTTGGCGCGACGGACCCTACCGTCGACAGTGCAGCGGCAGCGTCGACCGTTGCCGCTGCGCTGGCAGACACCTCGGCTGCAGGCGCGGCCGGTGCCGGCGCCGTCCGTGTCGCCACGGGATCGGGCGCTGCGGCCAACGGCGGCGGCGCCGACTTGAACCAGCCTTCCGGCACGAAGTACACCGCCAGCGCCGCGGCCATCAGCACCGCGGCGGCCCACACCATGGGGCGGATGGCCCAACCCGCCACTGAGCTGTCAGTGCGCCCGCCCGTGCCATGCAACGGCGCGTTCAAGTGCTCACCGATGGACCGCAGTGCCATGATCTCGGCAGGCGGTAGCAGGTCCAGCACAGGCCGGGCGTCTATCTTGAGCGTTCGGCACACGGTGAGGGCCAATGCGCGTGTGAAGGTGGCGTCGGGCAGCTCGGTCCAGCGGTCGTTCTCCAGCGCGTCCAGCTTGCGCGGAGCCACCTTCATGGCCGCGGCCAGAGCGGCGATGTGCAGGCCGTGTTCTTCTCGCGCGGCTCGCAGCAGGCCGCCGGCGGTCACTGCGTTTCTAGTGTCGTCAGCCACCGAAGCGCCCCAGCTCGAACTGCAAGGCCTCGGTTGACTGCGGAAAGCGTTCGCGCAACTGCCGCCCCAGGTCTTGCACCGCACCCACGTTGCCCAGGCGCCTTTCGATGCGCACCGCCAGCCACAGGCTTTGCGCCGACGACAGTTCGGGCTGCGCATTGATACGTTGCACGTAAAAACGCGCGCGGTCGAGTTCACCGCGTTGCAGCAGCACCTCGCTCAGGCTGAAAGCGGTGAACGGGTTGACCGGGTCGAGTTCGTAGGCCCGCAGCAGCGAACGCTCGGCTTCTGGCCAGCGGCCGGCGCGGGCCCGGCACACACCCTGGGCCAGCATCGTGCGCGCGCCATCGCGGTACTGCGGCTGTGCCAGGGCACGTTCGAATTGAGCATCGGCAGGCTCATAACGCCGCTCCTGGCACAAGAACCAGCCGTAGTTGTGCATCACGTCGGCGTCGCGCGGGCTGAAGTCCAGCGCACGGCGAAAGCTGTCGTCGGCCCTGGCCGCGTCGCCCAGACTGGCGTACACCAGACCGCGCAGACCGTAAGCCTCGGGCATGTCGGGCTTGGCCGCCAGCGCTTCCTTCAACTCATTCAGCGCCGTCTCGGCTTGGCCGCGCGCAAAGTACAGACCGGCCAATTCCAGCCGCGCCTGGGCCCGGCGCTGCGGGTCGGGTGCGTCGCCCGGGGCGCGCACCTCGCGAGACGGCGCCGCGGCAGGCGACGTGGTGGTCGACGTGGTGGAACAAGCCGACAGCAGCCCCAGTGCGGCAACCAGCCACAGTGTCGCGCCTGCGTTCCGGCGGCGGTACAGGCTCATGTCGAGGCCTGCACAGCGGCAATCGGAATGACCGCACGGCGGCGGGCCATGCGCGGGGCGGCCTGGGTGCGGTCTTGCACCTCGCCGGCCAGTTGGCCGCAGGCCGCGTCGATATCGTCGCCGCGTGTCCTGCGCACCGTGGTCACCAGACCGGCGTCTTGCAGCACACGCGCAAAGGCCTGCACACGCCCGGGCGACGAGCGCACCAGCCCTGATGCCGGAAATGGGTTGAATGGGATCAGATTGAATTTGCAGGCCACACGCATACCGGGCACGCCGTCAGTGCCGCGCCCGGTCACCAGGCGCACCAGTTCGTGGGCAAGCTCGGGTGTGTCGTTGACGCCGTCGAGCATGCAGTACTCGAAGGTGATGAAGTCACGCGGCGCGGCATCCAGGTAGCGCACGCACGCCTGCACAAGATCGGCAATCGGATACTTCAGATTCAATGGCACAAGCGATTCACGCAGCGCGTTCAGTGGCGCGTGCAGGGACACGGCCAGCGCCACCGGACAGTCCTGGCGCAGGCGGTCGATCATGGGCACCACGCCCGACGTTGAAACCGTCACGCGCCGGCGCGACAGGCCGTAGCCGTGATCGTCAAGCATGGTTCGCAACGCCGGCACCAGCGCTGCATAGTTCTGCAGCGGCTCGCCCATGCCCATCATCACCACGTTGTCCACCACCCGCTCGCCGGGGGCACCCATCGGGGCAGTGCCGGCAGCCGCCAGGCGCTGGCGCAGGCGGTGCTCGGCAAACCACAACTGCGCCATGATTTCGCCGGTGCCCAAGTTTCGGCTGAAGCCCTGGTGGCCGGTGGAGCAGAAACGACAACCCACCGCGCATCCAGCTTGCGAAGACACACACAGCGTGCCTCGGTCGGCCTCGGGTATGTAGACAGTTTCGACTGCGTCGCCCGCGCCGACGTCAAACAGCCATTTCACCGTGCCATCGGCGGAGATGTGCTCGCTCAACAGCGGCAACGGCCGAATGGTCGCGGTGGCGGCCAGCTTATCGCGCAATGAACGCGCCAGATCGGTCATCTGCGCGAAATCAGACGCGCCTTTTTGATGAATCCAGCGAAAGAGCTGCACGGCCCGAAAGCGCCTTTCGCCCAGCCCTTCGCAGTAAGCCACAAGCCCGTCGAGATCGAAGTCGAGCAGGTTGACTGACATGTCACGCTGCGCTGGGCAGCCTTTCGCAAACGAACAGGTCTGGCATGTACTTCAGCCCCGGGCTGCAGCAGCGATTCACATCGGCCTCAACGCGAATAGACATTCATGCCGGGAAAAAAGAATGAAATCTCGACGGCGGCCGTTTCCGGGGCGTCAGATCCGTGCACGGCGTTGGCATCGATGCTGTCGGCGAAGTCTGCGCGAATGGTGCCCTTGTCGGCCTTCTTGGGGTCGGTGGCGCCCATCAACTCGCGATTCTTGGTGATGGCGCCCTCGCCTTCCAGGGCTAGGATCACCACCGGTCCGGAGATCATGAATTTGACAAGGTCGTTGAAAAACGGGCGGACTTTGTGCACCGCGTAAAAAGCCTCGGCCTCGCCGCGTGACAGGTGGGCCATGCGGGCGGCCACCACCTTCAGGCCGGCGGCCTCGAAGCGGGCAACGATTTGCCCGATCGCGTTCTTGGCCACGGCGTCGGGCTTGATGATTGAAAGGGTGCGTTCTTTGGCCATGAAAAACTCTCCTAAATCAATGACTTGGCAAAGCTTTAGATTCTAGCTTGACGATATTTCAACGACCACGACCGCCCTTGCCACCGCCACGATTTCCGCCGCTGCCGCTCCCACTTCCACCGCCACCGCCGGTACCGCCGCTGCCAAAGCCACCGCCCGTCGCACCCGGTCCACGGCCCCCGCCCGGGCGCCCACCTCGGCCGCCCTTGCCTTTGCGCAGGAAGGCGTCGCCACCAATATAGCCGCCGCCTGGAGCGCCAGGGTCGGCGCCTCGGCCCGGGTCGCCACCACCGTTGTGGCGGCCCGCACCTCCGCTACCGCCACCACCGCCACCACCGCCATGACTGCTGCCGCCCGGGCCGAAGCCCGGCCCGCGGGGGCCGCCCGAGAATCGTTTGTCGTACGTCTGTTGCAGCGGGTTGGGAATGGGCCCGTCCTCGGGAATGTCGCGGCGCGGGGCGCGGTCTTGCTGCAAGGCGCGCTTGTCGTAGGTCTGCTGCAGCGGGTTGGGGATCGGGCCGTCTTCCGACATTTCGCGGCGTTGCGACCGGTCTTGCTGAATGGCCCGGCGGTCAAAAGTCTGCTGCAATGGATTTGGAATGGACGCAAATTCGTTGGGTTCGCTGCGCGGCGCACGCTCCTGCCGCGGCGGGCGTTCGCCCTGGGGTGGTGCACCGTCGGAACCGCCCCGGCCGCGGCGGCGGTTGCGCCCACCACCGCCGCCCTCTGCATCGGCTGGCGGCCCTTGTGAATGTTCGGGGCGTTGCACGTCGGCCAGCCGGCGTAGGCTGCGCAGGTCGTGGTCATCCAGGTCGACCCACACTCCGCGCTTGAGCCCGCGCGGCAGCACCACCGAGCCGTAGCGGATACGGATCAGCCGACTCACCGCATGGCCGACGGCCTCGAACAAGCGACGCACCTCGCGGTTGCGCCCTTCAGTGATGACCACGCGGTACCAGTGGTTCACCCCTTCACCGCCCCCGTCTTCGACACTCTTGAACGCGGCACGCTGGCCGTCGATGTCAACGCCTTCCAGCAACCGGGCCTTGGCTGGCGCGTCCAGCACGCCCAGCGAACGCACCGCGTACTCACGCTCGACGCCAAAGCGCGGGTGCATCAACTGGTTGGCCAGTTCGCCGGAGTTGGTGAACAACAACAGGCCTTCGGTGTTGATGTCCAGCCGGCCCACCGACTGCCACTTTCCCTGCGGCAGGCGCGGCAGGCGTCGAAACACGGTCGGGCGCTGTTGCGGGTCGTCATGGGTGACAACCTCACCTACCGGCTTGTGATATGCCAGCACCCGCGGCGCGGGTGGCGCGATGCGGAAGCGAACCGGCTTGCCGTCCACCGCCACGCGGTCGCCGAACGAGATGCGCTGGCCAGTGTGGGCCGCCTCGCCGTTCACGGTGACACGCTTGTCAACAATCATCTGCTCCAGATCGCGCCGCGAACCCACGCCCGCCTGCGCCAGTACCTTGTGCAGCTTGGGCGCGTCGGGCTCCGGCAGCAACACGCGCTTGGTGTCGTCAGCGGGGGCCGCTTCAACCACGGGTTCGGCGTCGTACGCGCCAGACAGCACCTCGGCAAACACCTCACCGACCTCGGCCGGTGGCAAGCGTGGCGCAGGCGGCTCGGCAGGCGCAGCGTCTGCCGATGCGGCCTGCGCGTCGCCAGGTCCATCGTCGTCATGGCTTTCGCCGTCCACTGCCTCGCCCCGGTCTGCACCCCGGCGGCCCCGCCGACGGTTGCGGCCACGGCGCGCACCGGTCAGGCGTTCGGCGCCGACCGGAGCGGCGGCCTGGTCACCAGCCACGGAGTCAACCCCGTCATCGCGACCTGAACCGGATGCCGCCACCTCAGCCGGTGCGCCGTTACCTGCGTCGGCGGTTGCCGGGACAACCTCCGATGACTGCGCTGGATCGGCAGCCACGACCAAGCCGGCTGGCAATGACCCTGCCACATCGGCTGCGTCAGCCGCAGCGACAACGGGCGCTGCCTTTGGCGGTGCACGCCGCCGCTTGGATTTGTCGGCGGCAGGTTCGCTGTCGGCGGTGGCCTGAGGCGCGAGGGGGGCTGCGTCGTGATCGTTCATGCGTGCGGTTCTGTCGGTAGTGAGGTGTCGGCCGCGTCTTCAGGCGCGGTTCGGGTTCGTTCGGTTTCCGGGTCGTCCAGCGCCAACGCCGCCTGGGCTTCCCCAAAGATAGGCTCGGTCTGCTCCAGTGCCTTCAACGCGCCGGCAGCGATCGCGCCGTCGATCGGTGGCAACTGGTCCAGGCTGGCCAGACCCAAGTCATCAAGAAACTGGCGTGTGGTGGCGTACAGCGCTGGCCGGCCAGGGGCTTCGCGGTAGCCGATGGTTTCTATCCAACCACGGTCTTCAAGTTGCTTGACGATGGGGCTGCTGACCGTGACGCCGCGGATGTCCTCGATGTCACCCCGGGTAACCGGTTGGCGGTAGGCCAGGATGGCCAGCGTTTCCAGGGCAGCGCGCGAGTAGCGCGGTGGCTTCTCGGGGTGCAGACGGTCGAGATAGCTGCGCATCTCGGGCCGGCTCTGCAAGCGCCAGCCCGACGCCAACGCCACCAGTTCTACACCGCGGTCGTGCCAGTCGCCGGCCAGCTCATTAAGCAGCCTGCGCAAGGTGTCAGCACCGACCTGTCCTTCGAACAACGCTCGCATGTCGCTCAACGCCAGCGGCGACTGCGCACAAATTAGCGCGGTTTCGAGGACACGTTTGGCGTCCAAAGTATTCATGGCCTGGATTCGCGGTGCCGCCGGGACGGGCCGCGGCAGCTTGTTTCATCACCAAACGGGGCCCACAGCGAGCAGTGCTCTTGGGGCGGGGGAGTCGCACGGTCCGGCAGGGCCGGGACGGGGCATCGCTGTAACAGGCGCGGCATGTGCCGACAGCTCTGTGGATTACCGAGATTGTAGCCCGGGCTCTAGCGCGGCCTGCACCGACGGGCTAGGGCTGCGTCAACTGCGCCCACGCCGCGGCGAAATCCGGTGGTGGCGCGCACACAAAGCTCAGCGGCGCACGTGACAACGGATGCGCCAGACTTAGTTCAGTGGCATGCAGGGCCTGTCGTTGCATACCAAGGGCGGGCTGACCGCCGTAGACCGCGTCGGCCACAAGAGGCAGCCCGCGTGAACTGAGATGCACCCGGATCTGGTGCGTGCGCCCCGTGTGCAAGGTGCAGCGCAGTGCACTGAAGCCGCCGCGTGTGGCCACACGAAAGACATCGGTGCTTGATGCCCGCCCACCCTGCACCACGGCCATGCGCACGCGCACGCGGGGGTCGCGGCCAATGGGCGCGTCGACGGTGAAGGTGTCGGTGTCAGGCTGGCCATGGGCCAGCGCCAGGTAGCGCCGGTGCACGCTGCGCGCAGCCATGTCGCGCACCAGCGCCGTCACGGCCGCCAACGACTTGCCCACCATCATCACGCCCGAAGTGTCCTTGTCCAACCTGTGCACGATGCCCGCGCGCGGCAGGGTGGCGGCCGCCACGTGGTGGGCCAGCAAGCCGTTCAGCAAGGTGCCCGACCAATTGCCAGGGGCAGGGTGCACTACCAGGCCGGGCGGCTTGTCCAACACCAGCAGGTGCTCATCTTCGAACAACACCACCAGCGCCATTGCCTGAGGACGGAAGGCACGGCTCTCGTCGGTGGGCACCAATTCCAGGCGCAGCCGCTGGCCCACGCGCACCTTGCGTGACGAGGTGGTGGCCACCGCACCATCAAGCAGCACATGGCCTTGCTCGACAAGCTGCTGGAGGTGGCTGCGTGAAAACTCTGGCGCCAGCGCCGTCACCGCCTTGTCCAGGCGCTGGCCGTGCAAGTGAGTATCGACAACGCCTTCGCGCCATTCACACGCCTTTGGCAGGGGCTCGCCGGCGGACTCGTCAACGGCGTCGACCTGCCCTGTGGCCTCCAGGTAAGCAGGGGGTCGCTCCCTATAATCTGCAAATTCTGAACCTCCCGGCTGCATTTGTGATGACCGTTTCCCTGTTCTGGCGCCCCTCACTGCTGGCCGTGTTGTTCACCGTGATGCAACTGGCGGGTTGTGGTTCTACGCCGAAGGATGAGCTGGCAGGTGCCACAGCGGAGCGATTGTATAAAGACGCCAAGGAAGACGCCGGTTCGGGCAGCTTCGATCGCGCCATCAAGGCGCTGGAACGGGTCGAGGGCCTGGCCGCAGGCAGCCTGCTGGCGCAGCAGGCGCAGCTGGAGTTGGCTTACCTGCACTGGAAGAGCGGCGAACGCGAAACAGCGTTGACTGCCATCGAACGCTTCATCAAGCTGAACCCGTCCAGCCCGGCACTGGATTACGCGCTGTACCTGCGCGGCGTGATCAACTTCAATGACAACATGGGACTGCTCAGCACGCTGGCGCGGCAGGATCTGTCGGAGCGCGACCAGCGCGCGTCGCGTGATGCGTACCAGGCCTTCAAGCAACTGGTGGACCGGTTTCCGGATTCTCGTTACAGCCCAGACGCCCGCCAGCGCATGGACTACATCGTCAATGCGCTGGCTGCGTATGAAGTGCATGTGGCGCGCTACTACTTCAACCGCGGCGCCTACCTCGCGGCGGCCAACCGGGCACAACAGGCGGTGACGGATTTCCAGCAATCGCCGTCCACTGAAGAGGCCTTGCACATCCTGGTGCAAAGTTACGACAAGCTTGAACTGGTGACGCTGCGTGACGCGGCCGAGCGCGTGTTGCGCATCAACTTCCCGAACAGCCGGTACGTGGCTGGCAATACGGCGTCTGCCGCACGGCCGTGGTGGCGATTCTGGTAAGTCACCAAGGGTGGTCAGCGGCGAGTTCAGCCAGCCAGGCCATAGCCTGGTCTTCGTCGCCCAACACCCCCATGGGCGGCAGGGCGGCAATCAGCCGCCGGCCATAGCCCATCCGGCGCATGCGCGGGTCGCACACCACCAGCAGGCCGCGGTCGGACACTGTGCGTATCAGCCGGCCCGCGCCTTGTTTCAGTGACACAGCGGCCTCGGCCACAAAGTAGTCGTCAAACGGACTGCGACCCTGTTCGCGCAGCTGCCGTACACGGGCCTCGACCAGCGGGTCGTTGGGCGGCGGGAACGGAAGCTTGTCGATCAGCACGCACTGCAGCGCATCACCCGGCATGTCGATGCCTTCCCAGAAACTTTGCGAACCCAACAGCACGCAGCCGCGCCCTTCGCCAAAGCGCTGCAGCAGGCTGCGCCGCGGCTCGCTGCCCTGCACCAGCAGCGTCAGTGTGTGGCCCAGGCGGTCGGCTTCGTCGCGCAAGGCCTGGGCCACCAGCGGCAACACACGCAGCGTGGTCGTTAGCACAAAAGTGCGCCCACCCAGTGCGCCAGCACAGCGCGCGGCCAACTGCCCCACGGTCTGGGCATGCCCGGGTTCGCTGGGCTTGGGGCCATGGGCCGGCACCCACAGCCGGGCGTGCGCCGGGTAGTTGAAAGGGCTGCCCACACGCAGCACGGTGGCGTCTTCCAGGCCGGTGGCGGCCGTGAACCACGACAGGCCGGGGTCGTCACCCAGCGTGGCCGACGTGAAGATCCAGGCCTTGGGCGACAGTCGGCGCTGTTCGGTCAACATCTCGCGGATGTCCAGCGGCGACTCCACCAGGCGTGCCTGTTGTGGCGACAGGTCGATCCAGCGCACATGACCGCTGGCAACCGGGTCTTCAAAGCGCTGCGCCAGCGTGGCCAGGGCACGCGCGCGCTGTTCCAGCTTGGGGAAATCGGGTGCCGTGTCGGCCACGGCATGGATGGCATCGGCGGCGTCGCGCGCGACGTCGCTCAGAGTGCGCAGCGGCGCATTCAGCGGCGAATGCAGTGCATCTCCGCCGGCGCGTTCTTCCCAGCGCAGCTTGATGATCCCGCGCACCTCGCGCAAGTCACCCGCGCACCGCAGCCGCAGCTCGCGCGACGCGTGTTCGATGGCGGCCTGCAGATCGACCCAGGGCTGCAAGCCCCGTGCATGCTGCAAACCCAGCGCCAGCATGTCGCGGCCCAGATCGATGGCCTGCCCGGTGGCCAGGGTGGTGCCCAGAAACTGCACGCCGGCTTCGACCAACTGGTGAGCCTCGTCGAACACGGCCGCATCCACAGTGGGCAGCAACTCGGCCACGCCGCTGTCGCGCAAGGCCATGTCGGCAAAAAAAAGATGGTGGTTGACGACCACCAGATCGGCAGCCATGGCCTCGCGCCGGGCCTGGTTGACATGGCAGGCGCGGAATTCCGGGCACTCACTGCCCAGGCAGTTGTCGCGGGTGGACGTCACCAGTGGAATCACCGGCGAGCGGTCGTCCAGGCCTTCGATCTCGGCCAGATCGCCGCTGCGCGTGGATTGCGCCCACAGCTGCACGCGGGCCAGCGCTCGCGCGAGAAAACGGTCCGCCCCCGGCCCGTCGTAGACCGCCTCGGTCAAGCGATGCCGGCACAGGTAACTGGCCCGCCCCTTCAACAAGGCCATGCGAACGGGCACACGCAGCGCGTCGCGCAGGCGCGGCAGGTCACGCAGGAACAATTGATCCTGCAAACTCTTGGTGGCGGTGCTGACCAGGGCCCGACGGCCCGACAGCAGCAAGGGCACCAGGTAGGCGAAGGTTTTGCCGACCCCGGTGCCCGCTTCGGCCACCAGCGCTTCGCGGCCATCGATGGCGCGCGCCACCTGTGCGGCCATCTCGTCTTGCGCCGCACGTGGGCTGTGGCGTGGGTCGCTGCGGGCCAACGGGCCGTCGACCGCAAAGGCCTGGGCCACCGCCTCGGCCAGGCCAGGATTGCTCACGCTGGCTTGGGCGGGGTGACCTGCACTTCAAGGCGCGATATCTGGTCGCGCAACAGCAGACGGCGCTTCTTGAGCCGGCGCAGGCTCAGGTCGTCGGCCGGCTGGCTTTCCAGGTTGCGGTCGATGAGGTCGTCGAGATCGGCGTGTTCCATGCGCAACTCGATGAGCTGGCGCTGCGGCGAATGCAGGTTCTCGTTCATTGCTTCTCATCTCGTCAAGCGGCCTGAAGTTTATATTCCGTTGCATGGCCGCGACTGCACAAACGTTCCGTTTCACCGCCGCTACCGGCATCCACCGCGGCGACCGCGCATACCAGCAAGACCAGGTCGAGTTGATCAACCACCCGCGCGCGCCCGGCACCATGATGGCCGTGCTGGCTGATGGCATGGGCGGAAAGAGCGGCGGGCGAAAAGCGGCCGACCAGGTGCTGCTGACGGCCCGGCAAATCTTCGAGCGCTATTCGCCGTCGCAGGACGACCCGGCCGAGCTGCTGCGCCAACTGGTGGTGGAAGCGCACCTGATGATCAAGCTGACGGCGATCACGTCGGAAGAAGAGCCGCACAGCACGGTGGCCAGCTACTTGATCGGCGCCGGGCTTGAATGCAATGTGGTGCACGCTGGCGATTCGCGCGTTTACCACTTTCGCGGCGCCGAGATGATGCAGCGCACCGTCGACCACTCCTATGTGCAGCGCCTGGTCGAGGAAGGCAAGATTGCCGAAGACCAGGCCAACACGCACCCGCAGTCCAACCTGCTGACGGGTTGCCTGGGCACCCAGGCCGAGCCGCCCGTGACGCTGTGGCACATCGACAAACTGGAACATGGCGACAGCATGCTGGCCTGCAGCGACGGGCTGTGGCACTACTTCACGCCCAAAGAGATCGGCGCCATCCTGCATGCGCTGCCCCCGCGCGAGGCCAGCGAGATGCTGATCAGCAAGGCTTGCCAGCGCGCTCGGGGCGGTGGCGACAACCTGTCGCTGGCGCTGTCGCGCATCGACGTGCTGCGCTGATTTCGTCGTCAACGGGACGGTTGGCTGCCCCGTAGCAGCGGCCGCACTGGCAGCGGCGGCAAAGGCTGTACCGCGTTGCTCTGCGTTGCCCGCGCCGCCACGCGCTGGACCACCCGCTGCTGGTTGACGTCGAGCTGTGCCTGGCGTGCGGCTGTGGCTTGCGCGCGCTGGGCGGCTTCTGCCTGTTGGTTGGCGGCGACGTCTGCCTTGCGCACCTGCGCTGCCGACGTCGGCCAGTGTGGCGGTGGCAGCTGGCGCACCTTCAGCACCGGCACCGGCACCGGCACCGGCGTGACCGTCGGCGCCGGCGAATCGGCAGGCCGCTGAGCGGCAGCGTGCTTCTTGTCCGCCAAGGTGCGGCGCCTTTCGGCAGCACGCTGCTGGCGTTCTTGATCGGCCAGTCTCAGTTCACGCGCGCGAACAGGCGCCAGCGCGTCGCGGCGGCGTGCACGCACATCGTTGGCGCAATCGTTGGCGGCAAAGCGTTGGCGGCAGGCCTGTTCTTCCTGGTCGAACACCTGCGAGCTGGCCTGGCGCTGCGCGGCCAGACCGGCCCGTTCAGGGCCTGTGTCGGCCACTGCCATGGCCGCGGCCACGGCAGTGGCCGCAGCCCAGCCCAGCCCCCGCGTGATGAGCAAGGCGCGCCTCATGTCAGCGCGGTGTCCACATTGCGCCGCGCCAAAGCCAGGAACTGGGCCGACTGCATTTCGAGCAGCCTGGACGCTGTGCGCGGAAATTCGTGCGCCAGCGGGCCCTCGGTGTACAGCAGCTCGGGCGGCACTTCAGCAGACATGATGAGCTTGACCCGCCGGTCATACAGCACATCCACCAGCCAGGTGAAGCGCCGCGCCTCGCTGGCCATGCGCGGCGGCATATGAGGCACGTTCGACAGCATCACGGTGTGAAAGCGCGCTGCAATCTCCAGGTAGTCGTTCTGCGACCTGGGCCCGCCGCACAACGTACCAAAGTCGAACCACACCACCCCGCCGGCCCGGCGCAGAGCCCGCAGGCTTCGGTGCTCGATTTGCAACACCGGGTCTTCGTCGCGCGCCTCGGCCAGGCGCCCGAAGGCCTGTGTCATCGCGGTGTCAGCCTCTTCGCCCAGTGGGCTGTGCAGCATTTCAACCTGCTGCAGCGTGATCTGCCGGTAGTCGGTGCCGGCGTCCACGTTGATGACTTCCAGCTGCTGCTTCAACAACTCGATGGCCGGCAGGATACGGTCGCGGTGCAGGCCATTGGGGTACAGCGCGTCGGGGTGGAAATTGCTGGTGGTGACGATGCTGACGCGGTTGGCAAACAACGCGGCCAGCAGGCGGTGCAGGATCATCGCGTCGGTCACGTCGGCCACATGGAACTCGTCGAAACAAATCAGCCTGAAGCGCCGCGCGATGCGCCGGCCCAGCTCGTCCAGCGGGTCGACCATGCCCTTCAGGTCGTGCAGTTCGCGGTGCACCTCGCGCATGAACTCGTGAAAGTGCAGCCGCGTTTTGCGCCGCAGTGGCACGGCCTGAAAAAAGCAGTCCATCAAGAAGCTCTTGCCCCGGCCCACGCCGCCGTGCATGTACACACCGCGCGGGATAGGCGGCCGTGCCAGCAGCTTGCGCAGCGCACTGCTGCGGCGGGCTTTGTACTGGGCCCATTCGTTTTCGCAGCGCTCCAGCGATTCGATGGCGCGCAACTGGGCCGCGTCACTGCGGTATTCGCGCTCGGCCAGCGTGCCCAGGTACAACGCACGCACGCCACTCACAACGCACACCTTGGGGGCGCGGCGTCGCAGACAAGGTCAGGCTCGGCGGACATGGGGACCGGCGTGTCAGAAAGCCGTAACCAGTCCGCCAATGACGCGGTTGCGCCCCAGGTGCTTGGCTTGGTACAGCAGCCGGTCGGCGCGCGCCACTGCCGCGTCGAAACTTTCGGCAGAACCCACCCCAACCAGGCCGGCGCTGAATGTCACCACCAGACCCGGCGCCAGCACCGACCAGTCGACCGCTGCCACGCGCTCACGCAACCGCTCGACAACCATCGCACCAGCCGCCGGATCCGCCTCGGCCAGCAGCAAAGTGAACTCCTCGCCGCCGTAGCGCCCGAGCCGATCGGGCGCGCGCAGACCGTCTTGCAGCGTCGCGGTGACCCGTCGCAGCACCGCGTCGCCAACGCCGTGGGAGTGGATGTCGTTGACGGCCTTGAAATGGTCGAGGTCGATCATCGCCACCACGAAGCGTCGTCCTTCGAGTTGCAGGGTGGCGAATGCAGCTTCGATGGCACGGCGATTCAGGACGCCCGTCAAGGAATCGGTGTCGGCGACGCGGGTGATGTCCTGAAAGCTGCGTGCAAGGCCGGCGTTGAGTTCGCGCAGGTCGGCGTTCTGCAGGCAAAGCGTCATTGACGATATCTGCCTGGCAAGCCCCGCTACCTGAGCGTCAAGCAGCGCCTGCACGTTGCGCACGACTCGCTGGTGGTGCTGGGCCAGCAGCGTCACCGCCGCCTCGTGGTTGCCACGCATGCGTTCAACTCGCCACAGATCGTGCAGCCCTGGCAACGGGCGCAGCCCACCCGGGCCGCGCGCATCGCGGTCCAACCGCATGCGCGCCTGCGCGGCGCTGGCCTGCGCTGCGACATGGTCGCCAAGGCCCGCCTGCGCACGCCCCAGGTCCAGCCAAGCGGCACCCTGAGCCGCCACAGGGTGGCCTGTTTCCTGGCCCACCGCCACTTGCAGCATTGACAACGCCGGGACGAAGCAACCGCGGCGCGCCAGCAGCGCTCCCAGCATGTGGTGGCTGCGAAAACGATACCAACCCGGCGCCAGGGTGGCGGCAAAGCGGCTCACCTCAGCCTTCATCGCCCACATCTCGTGCAGCAGCAGCTCGGCAGCCGGAAGATCTATGTCGCATAGATCATCATGGGCCCGCAGGCCGCACTCGATCAGGTTCAGGCGCGAGATCATCGTCCCGTCGCCCCCGTCGCTCGCACGATCAACCTCCACTGCGGCGCGCCACGCGCTGGCTGCATGGGTCCAAAGGCCCAGCTCGCGGTAAGTGATGGCCACGCCGAAGTACACGGTACGCCGGGCCGCAGCGGGCATGCTGCTGTCGAGCCGGTCAAGCGCCTCGTTCACGGCGGCGATGGCATCCGTCGTGCGATCCAGCCGCGCGCGTACCGCAGCCGACACCACCCAACCTGTCGCATGCAGTGCTGTCAGACCGCCTTTAAGACAAACTTCGCGTGTGCGCTCGCACCAAAACTCGGCTGAATCCAGCCGGTCGACGTTGAACAACGCCTTGGCAACGGCCAACGCCGCTTCGGCAGCGATCTCGGCATTTCCGGCAGCGCGCGCGCTGTCATGCAGTGCCTGGCCGACGGACTCGGTCTCAGGCCAGCGTCCGTCGGCCAGCGACGCTTGAACCGCCAGCAGTTGCGTGCGCAAAGCCTTTGCATTGGCGTCAGTCCCCAGGCTGGCCGGTTGCGTTTCGTCCATGGGCGCGGTCCAGCTTTTCAGAAATTCAAGGTTCGCTTGGCCACCGCCAACGCGGCCTCCTTTGTCGCTTCACTCAGGCTGGGGTGGGCATGGCAGATTCGCGCCAGGTCTTCAGCACTGGCGCGGAATTCCATCGCCACCACGCACTCGGCAATCAGTTCGCTGGCCATGGGGCCCACGATGTGCACACCCAAAATCTCGTCAGTGGCGGCGTCAGCCAACATCTTCACCATCCCGGTGGTGTCGCCCAGCGCGCGCGCGCGGCCGTTCGCCATGAAGGGGAAGGTGCCCGCCTTGTAGGCGCGGCCGTCGGCCTTCAATTGCTGTTCGTTCTGGCCCACCCAGGCAATTTCGGGGCTGGTGTAGATGACCCAGGGGATGGTGTTGAAGTTGACGTGCCCATGCTGGCCCGCAATGCGCTCAGCCACGGCAACGCCCTCTTCTTCGGCCTTGTGCGCCAGCATCGGGCCGCGTACCACGTCGCCCACGGCCCATACGCCGGGCAGATTGGTGCGACAGTTGTCATCGACGACGATGGCGCCGCGCTCGTCGAGCGTCAGGCCCACCGCGTCGGCATTCAAGCCGGTGGTGTTGGCCACGCGGCCGATGGAGACGATGAGCTTGTCCACCACCAGCATGTGCGCCGCGCCGTTGGCGTCGGTGTAAGCAACCGTCACGGCAACATGAGCAGCCTTCTTGTCGATCCTGACCGTGCCGACCTTGACGCCGAGTTCGATCTTCAGGCCCTGCTTGATGAAGGCCTTGTGCGCCTCTTTGGCGATCTGCTCGTCAACCGCGCCTAAAAAGATGGGCAGTCCTTCCAGCACCGTCACCTCGGCACCCAGGCGCCGCCAAACCGAGCCCATTTCCATACCGATGACACCGGCACCGATCAACGCCAGTTTCTTGGGCACCGCCGGGATGCGCAAGGCGCCGTCGTTGCTGAGGATGTTTACCTCATCGAAAGGCGCCCCAGGCAGCGCGCGCGCAGTGGAACCCGTGGCAACGATGACGTGTTTGGCGCTCAGCACCTCGTCGCCCACCGACACGTCGTAACCGCCCTCGCCCGCCTTCACAAAGGCACCACGGCCGTGGAAAAAGCTGACTTTGTTTTTCTTGAAAAGGTACAGGATGCCGTCGTTGTTCTGCTTGACCACCGCGTCCTTGCGACCCAGCATCTTCGTCACGTCGATGCTCAGGTCTTTCAAGCCGATGCCATGGTCAGCGAATGCGTGGCCGGCATGCTCGAAGTGCTCACTGCTCTGCAACAGCGCCTTGCTGGGAATGCAGCCGACATTGGTGCAGGTGCCACCCGGCGCAGGCCCGCCCTTGTCGTTTTTCCATTCGTCGATGCAGGCCGTTTTCAAGCCCAGTTGCGAGGCACGGATGGCGGCGATGTAGCCGCCGGGGCCCGCGCCGATCACGACGACATCAAAGGTTTTTGCCATGTCGGTGCCCGTCTCAGATGTCGAAGAGCAAACGGGCCGGATCTTCCAGCGCATCTTTCATGGCCACCAGGGCCAGCACGGCCTCGCGGCCGTCGATGATGCGGTGGTCGTAGCTCATGGCCAGGTAGTTGATGGGGCGCACCACAACCACGCCGTTTTCCACCACAGCGCGGTCTTTGGTGGCGTGCACACCCAGGATGGCACTTTGCGGCGGATTGATGATGGGCGTGGACAGCATCGAGCCGAACACGCCGCCATTGCTGATGGAGAAGGTGCCGCCCGACAACTCATCCATGCTGAGCTTGCCGTCGCGCGCCTTGGTGCCGTATTCAGCGATCTTCTTCTCGATGTCGGCAAAGCTCATCTGGTCGGCATTGCGCAGGATGGGCACCACCAGCCCGCGCGGCGAACCGACCGCGATGCCGATGTCGAAATAGCCGTGGTAAACGATGTCGTTGCCGTCCACCGACGCGTTCAGCACGGGGTATTTTTTCAGCGCCGCGACGGCGGCCTTCACGAAGAAGCTCATGAAGCCGATCTTGACGCCGTGTTCCTTCTCGAACTTTTCCTGGAAACGTTTTCGCATGTCCATCACCGGGGCCATGTTGACCTCGTTGAAGGTAGTCAGAATGGCGTTGGTGGACTGCGACTGAAGCAGCCTTTCAGCCACACGCGCGCGCAAACGCGACATTGGCACCCGCTGCTCGGGGCGGTCGCCCAGATTGACACCCACCGGCGCCGCCACCGCGGGCAACGGTCGGATTGCGGCGGCCGCGCCAGGCGCGACCTTTGGCGCCGCGGCCGGGGCCGGGGCCGGTTCTGCGGCCTTCGGCGTGGCCATCGCGGCCAGTACGTCACCCTTCAACACGCGGCCGTCCTTGCCGGTGCCGGCCACTGACCCGACGGCCAGTTGGTGGTCGGCCATCAGTTTGGCCGCAGCCGGCATCGCCACGTCGGCCTTGCTGGGCGCGGCAGATGCAGCCGAAGCGGCAGGCGCCGAGGCGGCAGGCGCAACTGCGGGTTCGGGTGTGGATGCAGGTATAGATGCGGGTTCTGGCGAAGACGCTGTGGCGCCCGCCTGCACGTCGGTGTCGATGCGCGCAATCAGCTGCTCGGCCAACACCGTGGCGCCGTCGGCCACCACCAGTTCCACTAGCACACCGGCAACGGGCGCCGGCACTTCCAGCACCACCTTATCGGTTTCGACCTCAATGAGGATTTCGTCGATGGCGACGGCATCGCCGGGCTTCTTCTTCCACTGCAGCAAGGTGGCCTCGGCCACGGATTCAGACAGCTGCGGAACCTTGACTTCAACTATTGACATGGTCTGTCTCGGGTTTGAACTTATTTGGTGAGCACGAAGCCCTTGAGCTTGCCGAAAGCCTGGTCGAGCAGCGCCTTCTGCTGCTCCTGGTGGAGGTGTGAATAGCCCACTGCCGGCGACGCCGACGCCGGCCGGCCGGCGTAGCCGAGCTTCTGGCCTTCGAGCATGTTCTCGTGCACGTAGTGCTGCACGAAGAACCAGGCGCCCTGGTTCTGCGGCTCGTCCTGGCACCACACCACCTCGGTGGCGTTGGGGAAGCGCTTCATCTCGGTGGAAAACGCCTTGTGCGGAAACGGGTACAGCTGCTCGACACGCACGATAGCCACGTCCCAGGCCTTCTTCTCGTCACGCCGCTTGATGAGGTCGTAGGCTACCTTGCCCGAACAGGCGATCACACGCTTGACCCTGTCCGGCTCGATTTCGGGTCGGCTGGCACCGATGACGGTCTTGAACTCGCCCTTGGTGAACTCGGCCAGCGGCGAACCCGCATCCTTGGCGCGCAGCAGGCTCTTGGGCGTGAAGATGATCAGCGGCTTGCGGAACTGCCGCACCATCTGCCGGCGCAGCAGGTGGAAGATCTGACTGGCACTGGTCGGCTGCACCACCTGCATGTTGTTGTCGGCAGCCAACTGCATGAAGCGCTCCAGCCGCGCCGAGCTGTGTTCCGGTCCCTGCCCTTCGTAGCCGTGCGGCAGCAACAGCGTGAGGCCGTTGGCACGGCCCCACTTGACCTCGCCCGAGGCGATGAACTGGTCGATGACGACTTGCGCGCCGTTGACGAAGTCGCCGAACTGCGCCTCCCAGATCGTCAGCGTGTTGGGCTCTGCACTGGCGTAGCCGTATTCGAAGCCGAGCACCGCTTCTTCGGACAGGATCGAGTCGATCACCGTGAACGGCGCCTGGCCCTCGGCGATGTTCTGCAGCGGCACATAGGTGCCGGTGTCCCACTTCTCGCGGTTCTGGTCGTGCAGCACGGCGTGGCGGTGCACGAAGGTGCCGCGGCCGCAGTCTTCACCGCTCAGCCGCACGGCGTAGCCGCTGGCCACCAGCGAGGCATAAGCCATCGTTTCACCCATACCCCAGTCGACGTTGATCTCGCCCCGGCCCATCGCGGCGCGGTCGGCTATGACCTTCTCCACCAGCGGGTGCACCTTGAAGTTGCCCGGGATGGTGGTCAGCTTCTCGGCCAGGCGCCGGACCTCGGACAACGGCAGCGCGGTGTCCGAGGCATCCGTCCACTTCCGGTTGAGGAAGGGCGCCCAATCGACGGCGTACTTGCTCTTGAAGTTGGTCAGCACCGGGTCGGCGGTGTGGCGGCCCGCGTCCATGGCGGCGCGGAATTCCTTGGCCATGGTGTCGGGGCCGTCGGCCGGCAACACGCCTTGTGCCACGAGCTTGTCGCCGTACAGCCTGCGCGTGCCGGGGTGTTTGGCTATTACCTTGTACATCAGCGGCTGCGTCAGGCTGGGCGTGTCCTGCTCGTTGTGGCCCAGCTTGCGAAAGCAGATGATGTCCACCACCACGTCCTTGCGAAACTGGTGGCGATAGTCCATGGCCAGCTGTGTGCACATCACCACCGCCTCCGGGTCGTCGCCGTTCACGTGCAGCACGGGCGCTTCGATCATCTTCACCACATCGCTGCAGTAAAGCGTGCTGCGGCTGTCGCGCGGGTCGCTGGTGGTGAAACCGATCTGGTTGTTCACCACCAGGTGCAAAGTGCCGCCGGTGAAGTAGCCGCGTGTCTGCGCCAGCGCCAGCGTTTCCATCACCACGCCCTGGCCGGCAAAGGCCGCATCACCGTGCACCAGCACCGGCAGCACCTGCGCACCGGTAGCGTCGCCACGGCGGTCCATGCGGGCTTTGCACGAGCCTTCCACCACCGGGTTGACGATCTCCAGGTGCGACGGGTTGAAAGCCAGGCTCAGGTGCACCGGGCCGCCCGGTGTGGTCACGTCACTGCTGAAACCCTGGTGGTACTTCACGTCACCCGAAGGCAGCGCTTCAGGCGCGGTGTGATCGAATTCGGCAAACAGGTCTGCCGGCATCTTGCCCAGCGTGTTCACCAGCACATTAAGCCGGCCGCGGTGGGCCATGCCGATAACGATTTCCTGCACGCCCTTGGTGCCGGCGCGTTGCACCAATTCGTCCATGCTGGCGATGAAGCTTTCGCTGCCTTCCAGCGAAAACCGCTTCTGGCCTACGTACTTGGTGTGCAGGTAGCGCTCGAGCCCCTCGGCGGCGGTCAGCCGTTCAAGCACGTGCTTTTTCTGCTCGGCGCTGAAACCGGGTTTGCTACGCACGCTTTCCAGGCGTTCCTGCCACCAGCGCTTTTCGGCCGGGTCGGTGCAGTGCATGAACTCGACACCGATGGTGCTGCAATAAGTTTCACGCAGGGCCTGCACGATCTCGCGCAGCGTCATGTGTTCGGCCTTGCTGAAATACGTGTTGCTGGCCGAGAACGTGATGTCCATGTCGGACTCGCTCAGGTCGTAGAAGGCCGGCTCGAGTTCAGGAATCTTGGGCCGCTCGGCGCGCTTCAGTGGGTCCAGATCGGCCCAACGGCTGCCCAGGAAACGGTAGGCGGCGATCAAGCTCTGCACATGCACCTGCTTGCGTGCCACGGTCAGGTCGGCCTCGCTGGCCTTCAACGCAAAGGCATTGGCCTTGGCGCGCTGCGCAAAGCTTTCGACCACGGGAGCGTGGGCCACGTCGCGCGCATCGGTGCCGTCGGTCGCAGGCACATGCTGCAAATTGTCGAAATAGGTGCGCCAGTTGTCGGGCACGCTGCCGGGGTTGTCGAGATACGACTCATACAACTCCTCGACGTACGGGGCGTTGCCACCGAACAGGTACGAGGTGGACCTGTGTTGCTGCATCATCTTTCGCTCACCTTACCGCCCTGGTTTTCAGGACTAGAGATGGGTTAATCAACCTCCCGCGGCCCCGGCTTCACCGGGCAAGCGGACTAGCGACCCGCCTTGCTGTCAGAGACATTCAAGCAAGGGGACGGGGAAGGACTTGGGGTGCTGGACCATTCTTACTTTATCACCCTGACCCACCGGCATTGGCGTTGAATTGGGCGCCGCAGAGCACTATGTCTTGCGGATCCTGTCGCGCGAGAATCGGCAAACTGAATGCACCATGCAGCTGCGCATTATCCAGATTCATGTTCACGCGCCTGCCAAACCGGCCGGGGGCGAGCCGTGCAACGGTTGCGGCGTGTGCTGCGCGGCCGCACCGTGTCCGCTGGGCATGTGGGTGTCGCGGAGGCGCCAAGGCGCTTGCGCGGCGCTGACGTGGAACGAACGCGAGACGCGTTATCGCTGCGGCGTGGTCGACGAGCCTGCGTTCTGGTTGCCCTGGTTGTCAGCCGCGTTGGCGCGCCGGCTGGCGCTGCGCTGGATCGCCGCAGCCGCCGGCTGCGATTCAGACCTGCAAGCCCAGAGCCAGCCGTGAACGGGCCACGTCGTACTCGTGGTGCAGACGCGCCACCAATTCGGCCACAGGGACCACTGCCTTCAATGCGCCAATTCCCTGGCCGCAGCCCCAGATGTCTTTCCAGGCCTTCTTGGCGCTGTCACCACCGCCGAAGTTCATGGTGGTGGGGTCACTTTCGGGAAGGTTGTCAGGGTCCATGCCGGCATTTCGCACGCTGGGCTTGAGGTAGTTGCCATGCACGCCGGTGAACAAGTTGCTGTAGACGATGTCGTCGCTGCAACTTTCCACGATGCACTGTTTGTAGGCGTCTGAGGCGCGCGCCTCATCGGTTGCGATGAACGCCGATCCCAGGTAGGCGAAATCGGCGCCCATGGCCTGCGCTGCCAGCACGCCGCCGCCAGTGGCAATCGACCCGCTGAGTGCCAGTGGGCCGTTAAACCATTCGCGAATCTCCTGCACCAGCGCAAACGGGCTCTTCACCCCGGCATGGCCGCCGGCGCCAGCGGCCACGGCAATCAGGCCGTCAGAACCTTTCTCGATGGCCTTCTTCGCAAAGGCGTTGTTGATGATGTCGTGCAGCACCACACCACCCCAGCTGTGTACGGCCAGGTTGATGTCGACGCGCGCACCCAGCGACGTGATGACGATGGGCACCTTGTATTTGGCGCACACCGCCATGTCGTGCTCGAGCCGGTCGTTGGTCTTGTGCACGATCTGGTTGATGGCAAATGGCGCCGCCTTCTGGTTCGGGTGGTCGCGGTCCCAGGCAGCCAGGGTTTCGGTGATCTCGGCCAGCCATTCGTCCAACTGCGACGCCGGCCGCGCGTTCAATGAAGGCATCGAACCCACCACACCCGCCTGGCATTGCGCGATCACGAGCTTGGGGTTGCTAATGATGAACAACGGAGCGCCGATGATGGGCAGCGGCAGATGTTGCAGGACGGGGGGCAGCGAACGCAATGAGCTCGGGGGCATCAGAACGATTCCACGGCCAAAGCGGTGACGGAGTCAGCGCCTTCAACGATGCTGTCTCGCAGCGATGGCACCTTGTTGAGAATATGGTCGCCGTAGAAGCGCGCGGTGGTGATCTTGGCCTGCATGAACGCGGCGTCCACGCCCTGAGCCAGTCGGCTTTCGGCCACCAGCAGCGCACGCGCCATCTGCCAGCCTGACATCAACGTGCCGGCCAGCATCAGATAAGGCACGCTGCCGGCGTACACCGCGTTGGGGCTGGCCTTGGCCTGGCCGGTAACGAAATCCACCACGTCCAGAAATGCCTGGCGCGCGGCAGTCAACCGGCGCGCCATGGCAAGGCAGTCGGCACTGCCGCGCGTGCGCAATTCGCCTTCGGTGGCTTCAATCTGGCCGGCAATGGAGCGCGCCACGGCGCCGCCGTCGCGGCCAGTCTTGCGGCCCACCAGGTCGTTGGCCTGGATCGCCGTGGTGCCCTCGTAGATGGTCAGAATCTTGGCGTCACGCAGGTACTGCGCCGCACCGGTTTCTTCAATGAAACCCATGCCGCCATGCACCTGCACACCCAGGCTGGCCACATCCAGCGCCATTTCGGTGGACAGGCCCTTGATCAGCGGCACCATGAATTCATAGAAGGCGTGGTTCTGCTGGCGCACAGCGGCGTCAGGGTGGGCATGCGCGGCGTCGAAGGCGCTGGCTGCCACCATCGCCATGGCACGGCAGCCCTCGGTGTGCGCCCGCATGGTCATCAACATGCGGCGCACGTCGGGGTGCTGGATGACAGCCACGGGCTCGCGCGCCGACCCGTCCACCGGACGGCTTTGCACGCGGTCACGCGCGTAGGCCACGGCCTTTTGCGTTGCGCGTTCAGCCAGCGCAATGCCCTGAATGCCCACGCCGTAACGGGCCGCGTTCATCATGATGAACATGTATTCAAGGCCGCGGTTCTCGGTGCCCACGATCTGCGCCAGCGCGCCGCCGTGGTCGCCATACTGCAGCACCGCCGTGGGGCTGGCCTTGATGCCCATCTTGTGTTCGATGCTGACGCAATGCACGTCGTTGCGCGTGCCGTCGTCCAGCACCTTGGGGCAGATGAACAGCGATATGCCCTTTACGCCTTCGGGCGCGCCCGAGACGCGCGCCAGCACCAGGTGGACGATGTTGTCCGCCATGTCGTGTTCGCCATAAGTAATGTAGATTTTCGTGCCGAACAGCTTGTAGCTGCCATCGGGCTGCGGCTCGGCCCGCGTGCGCACCAGCGACAAATCACTACCAGCCTGCGGCTCGGTCAGGTTCATCGATCCCGTCCACGTGCCGTCCAGCATCTTTGGGATGAAGTGCGCCTGCTGCTGCGGGGTGCCAGCGGTCAACAGCGCCTCGATGGCGCCGTCGGTCAGCAGCGGGCACAACGCGAAGCTCATGTTGGCGCTGTTGACCATCTCGCAACAAGCGGCGTGGATCAGTTTGGGCAAGCCCTGCCCACCCACGGCCACCGGATGCTGCACGCCTTGCCAGCCGCCCTGCGCAAACTGCGCAAAGGCTTCCTTAAAACCTGGCGTGGTGGTGACCTTGCCATCCTTGAATGTCGACGGATTCAGGTCACCAGTCCAGTTCAACGGCGCCACCACGTCCTGGTTGAAACGCGCGCATTCCCCCAGTACGGCTACGGCCGTGTCCATGCCGGCGTCCTCAAAACCCGGCAATTGCGCCACGGCCTGCAGACCAGCCAGTTCCTGCATGACAAACAACATGTCCTTGACGGGGGCGGTGTAGCTCATGGCGATATCTCCAAATGAAAAAAAGGGCGCCACGAGCGGCGCCCTGTTATTGGCCAAGGTGTCAAAGGCTTTTGACCAACTCGGGCACGGCAAGGAACAGGTCGGCTTCCAGCCCGTAGTCGGCCACGCTGAAGATGGGCGCCTCGGCATCCTTGTTGATGGCCACGATGACCTTGGAGTCCTTCATGCCTGCCAGGTGCTGGATGGCGCCGCTGATGCCGCAGGCGATGTACAGGCTTGGGGCCACGATCTTGCCCGTCTGCCCCACCTGCCAGTCGTTGGGTGCGTAGCCGGCATCCACCGCGGCTCGGCTGGCGCCCAGGGCCGCGCCCAGCTTGTCGGCCAGCGGCGTCAGCACCGCGTCGAACTTTTCACTGGAACCCAACGCACGGCCGCCGCTGACGATGATCTTGGCCGCCGTCAACTCGGGTCGGTCGTTCTTGGCAATCTCGCTGCCGACAAAGGCCGACAAGCCACTGTCGGCCACGGCGGCCAATGCTTGTATCAGGCCGGCGCCACCCGTGGCCGCAGCGGCGTCGAACCCGGTGGTGCGCACGGTAATGACCTTGATGGCGTCCGTACTCTTTACCGTGGCGATAGCGTTGCCGGCGTAGATGGGGCGCTCGAAGCTGTCACCGCTGATGACCTTCATGGCGTCGCTGATCTGCGCCACGTCCAGCAACGCCGCCACGCGCGGGGCCACGTTCTTGCCAAATGCCGTGGCCGGGAACAGCACATGGGTGTAGTCGCGGGCCACCGCGAGCACCTGCGCGGCCACGTTTTCGGCCAATTGCGCAGACAGGCTGGGCGCGTCGGCATGCAGCACCCGGGCCACGCCAACCACCTGTGTTGCGGCCTGGGCGGCGGCTCCTGCATCGGCACCTGCCACCAGCACATGCACGTCGCCACCACATTGCAGCGCGGCGGTGATGGTGTTCAGGGTGGCGCCTTTCAGCGTGGCGTGGTCGTGTTCGGCAACAACAAGAGACGCCATGTCAGATCACCTTTGCTTCGTTCTTGAGCTTGTCCACCAAAGCGGCCACATCAGCGACCTTGACGCCGGCGCCACGCTTGGGCGGTTCACTGATCTTCAGCGTAAGGATACGGGGCGCCACATCCACACCCAGGTCCGATGGCTTGATGATCTCCAGCGTCTTCTTTTTGGCCTTCATGATGTTGGGCAGCGTCACATAACGCGGCTCGTTCAGGCGCAAGTCGGCAGTCACCACGGCGGGCAGTTTGAGCTGCACGGTCTCCATGCCGCCATCGACCTCGCGGGTTACCACGGCATGGTCGTCAGTGATCTCGATCTTGTTGGCAAAAGTCGCCTGCGGCATGCCGGTCAATGCAGCAATCATCTGTCCGGTCTGATTGCAATCGTCGTCGATGGCCTGCTTGCCCACGATCAACAAGCCCGGATGCTCGCGGTCGATCAGCGCCTTCAACAGTTTGGCCACAGCCAGCGGCTGCAACTCGTCGGTGCACTCCACCAAAATGGCGCGATCGGCACCAATCGCCATCGCCGTGCGCAATGTTTCCTGGCACTGGATGACGCCGCAAGACACCGCCACGATCTCGGTCACCACACCCTTTTCTTTCAAGCGCACAGCCTCTTCAACGGCAATCTCGTCGAACGGGTTCATGCTCATTTTGACGTTGGCGATATCGACCCCGCTGCCGTCGCTCTTGACGCGAACCTTAACGTTGTAGTCCACCACACGCTTGACCGTGACCAACACCTTCATGAACGACGCTCCCGAGAACGATCAACCATCACTTGAACCCATTCAATTCTAGGCGGCGCAGTTTCGTGGCATCTGATGTAGTCGATAAGACCAGTACGGTCTTGCTGTTTCGATGCAGCCGAGCGGCAATGCCGGTTGCGCCCGGCGGCACATAGAAGCGCGGATTACGGATGTTTGGTGTCCGGAACGGGACTTGAACCCGAGGCCAGGGGGTATTGAGGGGAGCGTAAGTGCATGATCTACCTATGAAATTAGTCATATCACACCCCTGATAGCCCCATCAACTTCCCCGAAAACTTCCCCAGGATTTTTCCGGGCCTGTGTTCAGTTCGTAGCCACTCAGCCGACTCCTGCGATCCCAGTGCTGTCCATCGCCATGCTGCCGGACTGGTCGGTGCGGAGAGTCCACCAAGACGGCAGCGCTACCCTCACAGGTCCGACCACCCCTCAGGCACACGCCCGTACGAGGCCTAGGCGGCCTCCACAGACCGCCACGGCCCACCCACCGACTGCACCACCCCTCGGTCGCCGTGCAGGGTCGCCAGCACGGCCACCGGCTCGCCCGCGACTTGGCAGACGAACAGGTTGATCAGCTGCTCATTGGCGTAGGTCAACGCGACCCACTCGACCGTCTCGCCGTCCTCGAGCTCGATGACGTCCGAGACTTCGTCGCCGCTCATGGCCTCCTCGCCCCGGCGAGCCTCTTGGAGGGCCTCCAGCAGCCTCGTGGCCGTCGCGTTGACCTTGGCCCTGCCAGCGCCCTTGACGAAGGATGGTGGCGCCCCCTGCGGCCTTGAGATCAAGGCGCCAGGCCCAAGGCTCGGCGCGATGAAGCTGATCGACGCGCCCTCGTCGTAGAGCCAGTGGTCGCCCCGTACCTGCTTCACGCCGCCACCCCGCGCACCGTGGCTGCCCACTCGCGAACTCGGCGCCGATAAAGCGCCTCAAACCCGCCGTAGTACTCTGACTCGGCGCCGACGATGAAGTCCTGCATTTCCTCGAGGTCATAGCCGGTGTGGCCGAAGTTCGCCTCCAGCACGTTGAAGATCGACCAGGCGCCGTTGAAGAACGACACCAGATCGCCCAGCGTGAGCGGCTGCGTCGATGTGCGGGTGGATCGTCCGCGGAACGACCCCCCTCCGTACTCGTCGACGACCCGGTAGTAGATCCGGTTCTTGCCGCGCCTCGCGTAGATGCAGGTCACGTCCTGGGTGGTTGATGCGATCGTCACACGCGCCACCATGACCTCGTTCTCGACCTCGAACTCACTGCACCTGCAGCCACATGACCGACCTACGCAACCTAACACTCCAGTTCCTCAGGCAAGGGCGGATCGAGGCCATCTTCCTGCGGCCCCAGCGCGGTGTGGCTGCGCTGCGTGTGCCAACGGCGATGGCCCAGATCGACCGCGGCTTGGCTGGCGATCGAACCGGCGAACGCGCTGCGTCGCAACCCGGTGGCAGCAAGCGCCAGGTGACGTTGATCCAGGCCGAGCACCTGCCGCTGATCGCGAACTGGGCCGGGCTCGATGCCATCGACCCTGGGACCCTCCGGCGCAACTTGGTGATTTCGGGCCTCAACCTCGTCGCAACTCGCTCGCCGTTTGCCGACCAGGTGCTGAAGGTGTGGATCGGCAACGAGGTCGCCCTCGTCATTACTGGTCCCTGCGACCCGTGCTCGAAGATGGAAGCAGTGCTGGGGCCGAGCGGTTACAACGCAATGCGCGGCCATGGCGGGATGACGGCGCGTGTAATGAGCGGTGGCGTCGTTGCGGTTGGCGATGTGGTGCGGGTTGAGTTCGCGCGCGCCGTTCTGTAGTCGGAAAGCCTCGCTGAGCGCAGTGGGTGGATGTCGTAGCTGTCGTTTCATCCCCTCCAGGGCAGTGGTGCGGCGCCGAGCCGCGGCCTACGGAACCGGATGAAGTTGATGATTGAACGCGAACCGCGTGATCACGGCGCGTGACCACGCGGAGGTGCGGGGATGTCCGCTTCGGGGTCGTCCGAGCCCACGCTGCCGGCCAGGAGCCGCCGCTGGCGAGGGGTAGCTTTGTGCCTTCTCAGTACAGCACCTCGTCGAAGCGCGTGCGGACGCTGGCGCCCCAAGTCCATTGGCGCCGGCGCCTCCCGATTACTGAATCAGCGCATAGAGCATCGCGTTGGCGATCACCGCTCCGGCAGCGGAGATCTGCAGAACCGCCTGACGGTTGCCTGCCGCAATGCCGCGCTGGGCAGACATCGACACGAGCACCGTGCCGGTGGCGCCGGATGCCAGATTGAGCGTCTGCGCCGGCCCGGCAAAGACCGCACCGGCGCCGCTCGGCTCAGTCACGGAAAACGAATAGGTCTGTGCGGCGCCCGACAGGTTGGTCACCGTGACGCTGCGCGTCAGCGACTGCCCGCTGCCGAAGGGCACCGCACCGAACGACACACTCACCGGGTCGAGTGCAACCTTGGCGCCGACCGCCGCCTGCAAATTCTCGCGCCCGGTACCGACCTTGTTGGCATCGACCACGACGCCACCACCGGCAAGGGGCTTGATCACTTGTCGATCGGCGGTGTTGACGATCGCCGAACGCACGTCAGCAGCACTCCAGTCGGGATAGGCCGCGCGCAGGACGGCCGCGCTGCCAGCAAGATGCGGCGCCGCCATCGAGGTGCCGTTGAAGAACGCGAAGCACGGGGCGCCGCCGCAGTACGAGCGCGGGATCGACGAGACCACGTTTACGCCAGGCGCCATCACGTCGGGCTTGACGCGGAAATCGACATCGGTCGGGCCTTCACTCGTGAAGCCGGCGATGACGTCGTTGGCCGAGGCGTCGGCTGTGTAGGTCCCCAGCGACGGCAGCGTTGTCGTGGCGCCGTCGGCCGCCTTCAGCGCTGCCCCGTAGGCGACCGGGTCCACCATGAAGCCGGGAATCGTCGGCTGCGGCAGGGCGTCGCCGTTCTGACCCATGACGAAGGCGCCCGGCTCACGATTGACCACCACGGCCCCGACCCCGCCAGCGGCCTGCACGTTGCGCAGCTTCACACTGAAGTCGCAGGTGCCGCGGCTGATCAACGCGATTGCGCCGTTCAGCGAGCCGGCCGTGAAGGGTACGCAGGCCTGGGCCAGTCCATTGAACGGGCTGGCCGCATCGAGCAGCACGCGCAGCGGCGCAGTCACGGGGCCGGCGCCGAAGTCGCCCTTGACGCCAGGAATGCTCGCGGCGCCCACGGTCAGCAGATGCACGATCGAGTGCCCGACGGAACTCGCTCCTGCCGTGAGTGCCCGCGCCGCAGACCCCGGAGACCCCACGGTGCGAGCGCCAGGCCCGCTGTTGCCTGCAGATACCGCCACCACCATGTTGGCGCGGTCCAGGTTGTCGACGGCGATCGTCAGCAGATCGCGCCTGCCGCTCGCGCCGCCGCCCAGGCTCATGTTGGCAACGTCGAAGCCGTCTTCATAGGCCGCTTCCAGCGCGTTGACGATGTCCTCCGAGCGGGCGTTGCCGACGTCGGACGGAAAGACGTTGTAGTTCCCGAGAAGGGCGCGAGGGGCGACCCCGCTCATCCGGTAAGGCAGTGTCACGCCATCGACGACGGTTGGTGTCTCGAAGTTGCACGCCACCGTGCCTGCGACATGGGTGCCGTGCGAGTCGATCGCTTCGGGCGTGTAGCGCCGCGAAGGCGACTTGTTGTTGAAGACCTTGGCGACGATCACCTTGTTGTTGGTGAGCTGTGGCGGACCCAGCCTTGCCACGACGGGGTAGCCGGTATCGCTGAAGCAGGGGTGGCCGTTGTCGATGCCCGAGTCCACGATCGCGACCCTGACGCCGGCACCGGCGCCTGCGGCACCACCTGCCCCCCAAGCCTGCACCGCCTTGATGATCGCCAGATCCGGGTCCGCTGCTGTCGGGTAGTACAGCCCTTGGTATTCCGCAGAGCGAACCATCGGCGCTGCTGCCACCTGGGCCAGCGATGCACCGCCCAGCTTCACCGCGACGGCGTTCAACGCGATGTCGAACTCGCCGGTCACGCTGGCGTTCGGCACGTTGACGCGCAGCCAGGACTTGAAGTCGTTTCGCAATGCCAAGAGTTGCGCTCGGTACGACTTGACCGTGCTCTGATCGAAGTCAATTTTCTTGCCGCGCGGCGGCTTGGTCTTGACGTAGGTCGAAAGCGGCTCGCCTTGGAGCTGCACAAGCGCATGGCCAGTGTCCTGAGCCGGCTGCTGCACCGTGGAGTCAGTGCCGGTCGTGCGCGGAGTTGCGCCAGTGGGAAGTGCGCAGGTCAGTGCGGCAGCGGCTGCCACAGCCAGCAACGTCGGTTTGCAGAAGGAGGGATTCATCTCGGAATCTGGATAAGTTGACAGTAGCTGCAGGGTACGGACTGCCACCCAGCTCGTCGAGATAGGTAAACACCGAGCTCTCGTGCGCCAACGGGCGCATCTGGCGAAACAAGACGCGTACCAAGGAACTGATCGACCAATTGAGCACCGGGGCGATGTCGCGTCCTGACGCCGGTCGCCCAGATGCCGCCGATGGGTCGAGATGTCGAGCCCGTCGACTCGAAGACCGCCCGTTCAGTCCGCGTCGGATCGGATGGCACCTGTCGGCGATGACGGCGAAATAACGAACCCGGCCAGGAGCTGGTATTCAGCAGCGGCCGCTTCGGGATCGTCTGACCCGAAGGGTGGTTCGGTGCGAGGTCGTCGGTGTTCAGCGCTTTTATCCACCGCGCAGTTTCGTGGCGCTGTCGCGCCGGTACAGGGCCGGGGCAAATCAAGCGGGTCAGGCTCCAGCCAAAGCTGACGCCCTGTGTGCCTGAGGCCCTGCCCCTCGGAGGGTGGGTCAGCTCTTCGTCTCTTCGCGCTGACTCCACGCAATCAAGCCAGCGCGCGGATTGCGTAAGGCCGGGTGTCGGACGTTCAGACTCCGACTCGTCGCATCTTTTAGGGACGAACCCGATCCGGCATGCGGGAGATCAGAGCCGGGGGCGTGTAGTTCGGGTCGAAGGTGCACCCGACGCCCGCGTTGAAAGTGGTCGCGAAGCCCGGGCATGCGGCGGCGATCCCTTGTGGCGTTGGTCTGTTCCCCGTGGCGACCCACTGCGCCAGCGTCGACAACAGCGTGACAAACACGGCGTCGCTGACATAGCTGTGCGATTCGGCGCCTCGCACGAAGGTCTGTACCAGCCGGTCTCCGGCGCCCGACTGCTGCATCAGGGTCCTGAAGTGCGCATCGAGTTCGACGAAGGCGGTGGGATCGTCGACCCACTTCACCGTCAGCACCGGCACGGGGATCCTGCCTGCGTAGTCTGTGTTCTCAGAGAAGCGCCGGAAAGCGCCGGGGTCGAAGGACAGGCGCTGAACCGAAGCGTTCAGCGCGACATCGTTGGGCGACCCGGTGTAGTTGGCTCCGATGTTGCCGAAGGGGCTGCCGCCATAGCGCTGGCTGATGTCCTGGAAGTGGCGCGTTCCCCAGGCGAGGTGGCTGACGATCTGGTTCTCTGCGATCTTGACGGCGCCGAGGATGGTGGCGATGCGCGCGGTCTCCTCGGGCGTGCGCAGGGATGCCGCCTTGTTGAGGCCCAGGCATTCGTTGACGCGGGTAGTCAGGTTGGCGTTGGTCGGCGCGGTTTGGCCGGCAGGGAATCCGATGTTCAGGGGGTACTGCGCTTCGGTGGGACGCGGGTGGTTGTTGCAGACATGCTGGTAGACCATGCGCAGATCGGTGCGGAAATCGTAGGAACGCGTGCCGCCGGCCAAGACGCCTGCGCTGAGTAGCACCGCGTCGTAGGGGCGTTCGCCGACAACTTCTCTTGTGTAGGTCTCCGCGGCCTTGGCGGCGACGCTAGCACCCCAGGACTGGCCGTGGAGGATGGTCAGGTTGGGTACGCCAACGTGCCGCTTGAAGATCCCGCGCAAACGCTCGGTGTCTTCGGCTGCACGACTGACGTCCACGCCAGGCTGGAATGCGGTTCCGGCCAGCGCGTAACCGGACCGCACCATGATGGTCCAGCGGTCCAGGAGTTCGGTGGCGCGGTCGGGGTTGGGACTCAGGTCAGGGCCGCCATGTGTGTGCAGCAGAAGTCGCCCGTTCCAGTTGGGAGGAACAGCGATGATGTAGCTCGAACCGATCGAGTTGGTGCCTTGATGGCAGACGGTGCCAGCGGGCACATTCATCGCCAGCACAGCGCCGCTCGGGCTTCTCGTCGGGCAAGGCCCCGCCTGCGGCGCTGACTCCACCATCGAAGCCACCGGGCCGGTCAATGTCGGCTCGGCATCGCCGTCGCTTCCGCCACAGCCTGCAATGGAAAAGACGACAGCACCGAGTGCAAGCCCGTGCCGGGCGCGCTTGCGTGCGAATGAAAGAGTAAGCGTCATAACGATCAGCGTCTGGTTGCAGTCGCAATGAAGTCTAGGCGTGCTTGATAACCCTTCCGCCAAGGGCAAACGCGTACGGAGTTGGACCTTCCAGCGGCTCCTCGTCGCCACGCACCTACTGATGGCAATGTGTAGTCGACCGGCTGTCTGCAGCGCTGTTGGGTTTGCGGCAAGCGCTGCGTGGCAGCGGAGGAAAAGCCAAATGAGATCAGGGTCAGAGCGGCTGGTGATTTCGGTACTTTTCATGCAACACCCCACGGCACCGACTGCCTCCCCACGCGAACCAACGCGACAGTGTGCGCCACGTGTCTCGTGTGATCGGCGGCGGCTCTGCGGCGATCAATTTGGGGCAGCGAGCGTCGGTCAAGGGTCGAATGCTGGTCCTCACCGCCGGCGACCGAGGGGCGGCTGTACGCCGCACACCGGTCCTTCGGCCCGCGCCTACCGCAGCGGGCATCTCAGCGTTCAACCAGCAACGTTATGGAACTCCGCAGGGAGCGGCCCCGCGAGCGTCGCGCCGGGCACGGCCAAACCTTCGCTGCTCTGGTGGATGGCTAGGTCAGCCTCGTCATTTAGCGGGTGCTGGTTCGCCGGTTGCAGTCGCCACAAGCGGGTCAATGGTGGCCACCGCGCGAGCCAACAGCAGCGCCTGCTTGCGTTAGCTGCCCGCTCCCCGCTGCCACAAGCTCTTTACCGTGAACTCACCGTCAACGACCGCCACGACGACGTGGCCATCGGCTGCCTTGATGGCCCGATCCACGACGTCGCCATCATCGATGCCGGCTTCGCGCATCGAGTCGCTTCGGACCCGCATCAAGAAAGTCGCATACGGTGATTGATCAGGACCTTTTTCAGATCGACGCGCCCGATTGCGTGGTCTTCTGCAGGCGAAGGGGGCCCACA
>ENA-OBIT01000073-OBIT01000073.1-metagenomes-genome-assembly--contig:-NODE-73-length-39226-cov-4.75224_pt1 | contig 39226 bp, 32 predicted proteins | sample MGYA00153386_OBIT01 | MGnify analysis MGYA00153386
CCGACTGTCCGCCAGTCACTCATTCACGCCGTCTGTTGAGGAAATCGTGGGCGCTGGCTTGCAGCCCTCAGCCTTGCTTGTGCGATTACCGCATTTGCTTTCACGTATTGATTCGTTCCCTTGTGGCATCGGCTTTCCTACGATCGTTGCCAGACCGTCGGATCACCGACGGCACCCATGCAAGGACGAACCATGACCACAAAGCTGCACCCGCTTCGGCGCAAATTTCTGAGGCTGACCCTCGCCTTGACGATGGCTGGCGCGACCGGCCTGGCCGCGGCCAAGGACATCACGCTGCTCAACGTGTCGTACGACCCGACGCGCGAGCTTTACCAGGAATACAACGCTGCCTTCGCGAGCCATTGGCTCGCCAAGACCGGCGACAAGGTCAGCGTCAAACAGTCGCACGGCGGGTCGGGCAAGCAGGCCCGCTCGGTGATCGACGGCATCGAGGCCGACGTCACCACGCTGGCGCTGGCCTACGACATCGACGAGATCGCCGAACGCGCCAAGTTGCTGCCCGCCGACTGGCAAAAGCGTCTGAAGCACAACAGCTCGCCCTACACGTCGACCTACATCTTTCTGGTGCGCAAGGGCAATCCGAAGGGCATCAAGGATTGGGGTGATCTGGTCAAGCCCGGCGTGTCGGTCATCACGGCCAACCCGAAGACCTCGGGCGGCGCACGTTGGGGCTACCTGGCAGCCTACGGATACGCACTGCGGCAGCCGGGCGGCAGCGACGCGAAAGCCACCGAATTTGTCTCGCGGTTGTTCCGCAACGTGCCGGTGCTCGATTCGGGTGCGCGCGGCTCGACCGTGACCTTTGCCGAGCGCGGTATCGGTGACGTGCTGCTGGCGTGGGAGAACGAGGCCCACCTGTCGGTGAAGGAATTCGGCGACGGCAAGTTCGACATCGTGTATCCGCCCAGCAGCATCCTGGCCGAGCCGCCGGTTGCGCTGATCGACAAGGTGGTCGACAAGCGCGGCACCCGCGAGGTGGCGCAGGCCTATCTGGACTACCTCTACAGCCCGCAAGGCCAGGAAATCGCGGCGCGCAATTTCTATCGGCCGATCGACCCGGCCGTGGCGGCGCGCTACGCGAAGAACTTTCCGACGATCTCGATGTACACGGTCGACGAATTGTTCGGCGGCTGGGCCAAGGCGCAAAAGACACACTTCGCCGATGGCGGTGTGTTCGACCGGATCTACTTGAGCAAGTGAAATTGGTGTGCTTTCGGGCGGCGCGCTGCTGACGTGGTTCCCACGCACCGGCCGCGAACCACGCGGCCCTTTCTTTCGCACGGCTCACCGCGCAACTCGGAGCGAGTTTTAGATTCAGATTCAGAGCGCGATGGCCGTGCCCGGCAAGGTGTCGATTGCGCGTTCGACAACCTCACGCGTCAGCGGTGACGCGAAGGTCTCGATGAAGTCGTAGACATAACCGCGCAGGAAGCTGCCGCGGCGCACCGCCAGTTTGGTCAAGTTGATTTCGAACAGGTGGCGCGCATCGAGCGCGCGCAGTTCGCGGTCGCGCAGCGAATCGAACGCGATCGAGGCCACGATGCCCACGCCCAGACCGAGTTCGACGTAAGTCTTGACGACGTCGGCGTCCATCGCCGTCAGCACGATGTCGATCGCGATGCCAACCCGCTCGAACGCCTCGTCGATGTGCGTGCGGCCCGTGTAGCCCGGCCCGTAGGTAATGATCGGATACGCGGCCAGGCGCTCGAGGGTCAGCGCGTGGCCGTCGAGCAGGGCGTGTCCGGGCGGCACGATCACGCTGTGCGTCCAGCGGAAGCACGGCAGCGCCACCAGGCTGGCGTAGCTGGCCAGCGCTTCGGTGGCGATGCCGATGTCGGCCTCGCCCGAGATCAGCATTTGCGCGACGTGGTCGGGCGTGCCCTGGTGCAGGTGCAAGCTCACCTGCGGATAGCGCAAGCGGAAATCCCGCACCGCATCCGGCAGCGCATAACGGGCCTGCGAATGGGTGGTGGCGATCGACAACCGGCCGGCGCCTTGTTGCGAGTAGTCGTCGCCAGCGCGCCGCAGGTTCTCGGCGTCGCGCAGCATGTTCTCGATGATCGGCATGACCACCGCGCCGAGTTCGGTCAGCGCGGTCAGGCGCTTGCCGGCACGCACGAACAAATCGACGCCGAGTTCGGCTTCGAGTTCGCGGATCTGCCGACTGACCCCCGGCTGCGAGGTGTGCAGCACCTTCGCCACCTCGGTCAGGTTGAAGCCGCAGCGCAGGGCTTCGCGCACCGAGCGCAGTTGCTGAAAGTTCATGGCGTCCTGTGGAAATGGGCCCGGGGCCGCGCGATGGTTTCGCCCAGGAGGTCGAAGCGCCACCAGCGTGGGCAGCGACGCACCGCAGTGTCCGGCCAAAGCCGCGCCCTGCGAACGATCGATATCGACTTTGCTTATGCGCCGTGCGGATAAGCCAAGCGCGCGTCGGCCCGGTCGCAGACCATCAACACAACGGTGCTGCTGCCGCCGGGGCCGAGCTTCGACCGGGGGCGGACACCGTTGCGGCGGGCGTGGCGCGTCGAGCGCCCCTGGCTGCGTTCCGCAGGACGCGGGGCTCACACCGTTGTCAGCGCAGGTTGGACGCAAGCACGGGAAACAGCTTGACCAGTCCGTCCGACATCACCTCCACCGCCAGCGCCGCCAAAATCAAACCCATCAGGCGCGTCATCACGCTGATGCCGGTCTTGCCGAGCACGCGAGCGATGCGTCCTGACAGGCTGAAGGCGATCCAGACCGACACGCCGATCACGACGCCATAGCCCACCAGCACCGCCAGTTCCCACCAATCGCGGGTCTTCTCGGCGTAGATGATCATGGTCGAGATCGTGGCCGGCCCCGTGAGCAGCGGAATCGTCAGCGGCACGATCGCGATGCTGGCCCCGGCGTCGAGCTTGCTGTCGGCATCGCTGAGGTCTTCGCCCCGGCTCTCGGCCGGCTGCGCGTTGAGCATTTGCAAGGCCGAAGTCAACAGCAGCAGGCCGCCACCAACCTGGAACGAGGCCAGCGATATGCCGAAAAACTGGATGACCTTCAGCCCTGCCAGCGCACTGACGGCGATCACGACAAACGCGCTGAATGCCGCCACCCGGATCGTGCCTTGTCGTTGTTGCCGGTTGAATCCGTGCGTGAAATGAATGAAGAACGGGATGACGCCGATCGGATTGACGATGGCCAGCAACGTCACGAGCGGCTTGTAGATGTCCATGGTTCGATTGTCCGGGGTTGAGTCCACCGGGTCTTCGGCGCATCTACCGGTCAGAAACGCCGCGCAGAAATCCAGAGCCTCGAAACAAACAGGAATCACCGTTTGAATATTTGCAGAACGATTCTTCGCAACAAACCCATTGGTGCGGGAAAAATTTTCGGCCGACTTCTGATATTCGGCAAAAGGTTCTTCAGAAATGCATGTTCATGCGACGAGATCTCGCGAGGACGGGTAAACACCGTGGGCCATTGAGCAACAGATTCTGTGACTTGTCCGCGCGAAATTCCCGTTGCTTCCCTTATATTCACAAATCTGTGTATGGACGCGGCGCCTTCGCTTGAATGGGTCACGATGGGTAGAAGCTCCACATGGTCTCCAGGAAATTGAAAGGGGCTCTCCCATGGGCAACAAACTTTACGTCGGTAACCTCGCTTACAGCATTCGCGATGAAGACCTGCAGCAGGCATTCGCACAATACGGCAACGTCACGTCCGCGAAGGTCATGATGGACCGCGACACGGGTCGCTCCAAGGGCTTCGGCTTCGTGGAGATGAGCTCGGACGCAGAAGCGCAAGCCGGAATCAACGGCATGAACGGCCAGGCCCTCGATGGCCGCGCCCTCGTGGTCAATGAAGCCCGTCCTCGCGAAGAGCGTCCGGGTGGCTTCGGCGGCGGCGGCGGTGGCCGCACCGGTGGTGGTGGCGGTGGTTTTGGTGGCGGCGGCGGTAGTGGTGGTGGTGGTGGTGGTGGCCGCACCGGCGGCTTCGGTGGCGGTGGCACTGGCGGTGGCGGCGGTTACGGCGGCGGTGGCCGTTCAGGCGGTGGCGGCGGTTATGGCGGCGGCAGCACGGGCGGTGGCGGCGGTTATGGCGGTGGTGGCGGTGGCCGTTCGGGTGGTGGTGGCGGCGGCGGAAGCCGCGGCGGCTACTGATCCCCGGGGCTCAGTCATCGGAACAGCGGGGTGCTTCGGCACTCCGTTTGCATTGGAGACGTCGTCGGTGACACGCCCGATCGCAACGCGTCATTCACTCTGGCGATGTTTGCGCGGCCGACCCGCCAGCACGCGATCGAGCAGCACGTTCGGCATCAGGCGCATCAGCTTGGCAACCACGCCCATCTGCCAGGGAATCACGCGGTAGCTATCGCCTGCGCTGATGGCTGCAAAGGCTCGCTCCGCGAAATCCTCAGCCGACATCAGAAACGGCATGCGGTAGCGGTTCTGGCGCGTCAATGGCGTGTCGATGTAGCCGGGCAGCAGGGTCACAACGCGCACGCCGTGCGAGCGCATTTCACCGCGCAGGCTTTCGCAGTAACTGATGACGGCGGCCTTGCTGGAACAGTAGGCGCCGTGTCCCGGCAGGCCGCGTATGCCCGCCACGCTGGCGATGCCTGCCAAAGTGCCGCTGCCGCGCTGTCGCATCGGTTCGACAAACGGCTGAAACGTGGCGGCCATGCCGATGTTGTTGGTCTCGAAAACCCGGCGCATGACTTCGAGATCGTCGAACACCGCGGTGTCCATTCCGATGCTGATGCCGGCGTTGGCAATCACCGCGTCGGGCAGTCCCTGCTCGGCGATGCATGCGCGGCCGGCGGCCGCGATGCTGTGGACGTCGCGCACGTCGGCGCGGTAGATCCGGCAGCCGGCCGCGTCGCAGCCTTGTGTTTGCGCCCACGCCTGCAACTCGGCACTGCGCCGAGCCACCAGCGCAAGCCGGTAGCCGGCGCGGTGAAAGCGCGTGGCCAGGGCCATGCCGAGGCCGCTGGAAGCACCGGTGACATACAACAGCGGCGCTGCAACCGAGGGCGCTCTGTTCATGGTTCAGGGCGCAGGCTTGCCGGCGCCCGGCGGCATCATCACGGCCCGGTTGCGGCCTTTGAGCACCACCACCTGCGACAGGTTGTCGTACTCCATGCCGTCGGCACGCAGCTCGCTGGCGCCCCAGACAACGATCACGGGCAGGTGCGAAACCACCCGTTCGGTCAGCAGGAACGCATGCAGGAAGTCGCTTCGAAATTCGATCGGCTCCTTGCCTGCCGCGGCCTCGCGCACCACCTTGGCGCCGTCGAACAATTGAATTTCGCTGGCGTCGCCGTTCGACAAAGCACGGCGAGCCGACGCGAGCGTGACGCGGCCATCGCGCGCGATCGAACGGATGCGCGGCGCGTCGATCTCCAGCGTGTCGGTGTCGGGGTAGTGACGCAGCACCTCGCCTTCGATCTGGGCGCGCATCGTGCCGTCGGGTGCAAAGCGCTGCACCATGAACTTGTTCATCGTGTAGTCGGCTTCATGGCGTGGTGGAGCCGGCACGCGATCGAGGTCGGATGGCGGCGTGTTCTTGACCAGCCACCACGTGCCCAACGCCAGCAGCGCCATCAACAGCAGCGGCAGGTAGGCGGACACGAACTCCAGGGCGCGCAAGTGGCCGGGCAGGCCAGCGGGACGGCGGCCCGTGGCGGCTGGAGTCAAAGGCGTCACCGGCATCGGCCGAGGACCTGCTTCAGGGTGCGCCGTCAAGCGTGCCGAGGTGGCCGCGCAACAACTCAGCGTAGCGGCCGGCGGCCATCAGCAGCAGGTCGCAACATTCGCGCGCCGCACCGTGTCCGCCCTTGGCAGCCGTGACGTGGTGCGCGATCGCTTTCACCTCGACATGCGCATTGACGGGCGCGCAGGCGAAACGAGCCCGGGTCATCAATGGCAGGTCGGGCCAGTCGTCGCCCATCGCGGCAACGCTGTCCCAGCTCAGTCCGAGCAACGCCAGCAGCGGCTCGGCCGCCGCCAGCTTGTCGCCGGCGCCATACACGGCATGCACGATGCCCAGATCGGTCACGCGCCGGCGAACTGCCGGCGAATCGCGCCCGGTGATCACGATCGGCACGATGCCGCCCTGCTGCAGCAGCTTCAGGCCATGGCCGTCCAGCGTCGCGAAGGCCTTGAACTGCTCACCGCTCTCGCCGATGTAGATGCGCCCATCGGTCAGCACGCCATCGACATCGAAGATTGCTGCGCGGATCTGCTGCGCCCGCAGCAGCGTCTCAAGGGCGAAGCGCAGCACCGGGTCAATCGACCGCTGCGGCGGCGCTGGTGCCATCAGATCACCTTGGCCCGCATCAGGTCGTTCGAGTTCAGTGCGCCGACCAGCTTCTGGTCTGTGTTCACCACCAGCACGCCGGTGATGCGGTGCTGCTCCATCGCGAGCGCGGCGTCCACCGCCAGTGCGTCGTCGCGCACCAGCCTCGGGCTGCGGTGCATCACGTCGGACGCCCGCAGTTCGCGCAGGTCGGTGCCGGTTTCGATCAGCCGGCGCAGGTCACCGTCGGTGAAGATGCCCAGCACGTTGCCCTGCGTGTCGGTCACGGCGCTGAAGCCCAGGCCCTTGCCCGACATCTCACGCAGCAGTTCCGTCAGGCTGCTGTCGGGTGACACGCAGGGCACGTCGGCGCCACTGCGCATCAGGTCGTGCACGTGCATCAACAGCTTGCGCCCGAGGCTGCCGCCCGGATGCGAGCGGGCGAAATCGCTTTCGCCGAAGCCACGCGCGTCGAGCAGCGCGACCGCCAGCGCATCGCCGAGCGCCATCTGCGCAGTGGTGCTGGCGGTTGGCGCCAGGTTCATCGGGCAGGCTTCCTGGTCGACCTCGCTCGACAACCTCAGGTCGGCGTGGCGTGCCAGGCTGCTGTCGAGCCGGCCGGTCATCGCCACCAGCGTGACGCCCAGCCGCCGGAGCGCCGGCACGATCGCCGCGAACTCGTCGCTCTCACCGGAATTGGAAATGGCCAGCACGACGTCGCCGGGCGTGACCATGCCCAGATCGCCGTGGCTGGCTTCGGCCGGATGAACGAACAGCGCCGGCGTGCCGGTCGAGGCCAACGTGGCCGCGATCTTGCGACCCACGTGCCCGCTCTTGCCCATGCCCATCACCACCACCCGCCCGCTGCACGACAGCACCGCCTGCACGGTGCGCGTGAAGTCGTCGCCCTGGCGCAGCTTCAGTCCCAGCAACGCCTGCGCTTCGATGTCGAACGTCTGCCGCGCCAGCCGCAGCGCGCGTTCAGGGTCGAACAGGGAGGGCGGGGTCGGGGAAGACACGAATGGCAGGCAGGGTCCAGTAGGATGGAATGATTCTAGGGTGGGGCTGTCACGCAGCCTGCCCCTTCGGCAACGGGCACGCAGTCGCAAAAATGGCCTCCACGCTCGAACTCGTCTTGCTCTACCTGCTCGCTGCGGTGGCCGGCGCGGTGCTCTGCCGGCTGGCCAGGCTGCCGCCGATGTTGGGCTATCTGGTGGTCGGCGTCGTCATCGGCCCGAATGCGCTGGCGCTCGCCAAGGACTCGGCGGGTGTGCAGTACCTGGCCGAGTTCGGCGTGGTGTTCCTGATGTTCGTGATCGGGCTCGAGTTCAACCTGCCCAAGCTCAAGAGCATGCGCCGGCTCGTGTTCGGCCTCGGACTGGCGCAGGTGCTGCTGACGATCCTGGGCACGCTGGCGGGTCATTTTTTGCTCGAATGGATTTTCTCGACCGGCGACCGGCCCTGGGAACTGTCCTGGCGCGGCGCGCTCGTGCTGGGCGGCGCGATGGCGATGAGCAGCACCGCGATCGTGGTCAAGCTGATGGCCGACCGGCTCGAGCTCGACAGCGAACATGGACGGCGCGTGATGGGGGCGCTGCTGTTCCAGGACCTGGCGGTGGTGCCGCTGCTGGTGCTGATTCCGGCGCTCAACTCGAGCGGCGCAGACATGGCGGCGTCGCTGGCCTGGGCCGGATTGAAGGCGTTCTCGGTGCTGACCCTGCTGCTGGTCGGTGGCCAGAAGGTGATGCGCTGGTGGCTGACACTGGTGGCGCGGCTCCGCAGTGAAGAGCTGTTCGTGCTGAACCTGCTGCTGGTCACGCTGGGTTTGGCCTGGCTGACCGAGCACTTCGGCCTGTCGCTGGCGCTCGGTGCCTTCGTGGCTGGCATGTTGATCGCCGAGACCGAATTCAAGCACCAGGTCGAGACCGACATCCGCCCGTTCCACGACGTGTTGCTCGGGCTGTTCTTCATCACGATCGGCATGAAGCTCGATTGGCATCCAGTGCTCGAGTTGTGGTACCTCGTGCTCGCGCTGACCGTGCTGCCGGTCTGCGCCAAGTTCGTGCTGGTGGCCGCACTGGCGCGCTGGTACGGCGCGGCGCCCGGCGTGGCGCTGCGCACCGGCCTGTACCTGGCGCAGGCCGGCGAGTTCGGCTTCGTGCTGTTGACGCTGGGCGCGCAGCACCGGCTGATCGACCCGCAGTGGTTCAGTCCCGTGCTGGCCAGCATGGTGCTGAGCATGCTGGCCACGCCGCTGCTGATCCTGTACAGCAACCGCATCGTGATGCGCCTGAGCGCGAGCGACTGGCTGATGCAGTCGGTGGCCATGACGACGATCGCGCGCAAGTCGATCAACGTCGAGTCGCACGTCATCATCGCCGGCTACGGCCGCAGCGGTCAGAACCTGGCGAGCCTGCTGGACGGCGAAAAGATCGCCTACATCGCGCTCGATCTCGACCCCGACCGCGTGCGGCAGGCGGCCGCCGCCGGGCAGAGCGTGGTGTACGGCGATGCCGCGCGCCTGCAAAGCCTGATGGCGGCCGGGTTGGCGCGCGCCAGCGCGGTGGTGGTCAGCTACCACGACACGCCGTCGGCGTTGAAGATCCTGCGGCTGGTCCAGGAACACGCGCCGTCGGTGCCGGTGATCGTGCGCACGATCGACGACTCCGACATCGAACGCCTGCAGGCGGCCGGCGCCACCGAGGTCGTGCCCGAAGCCATCGAAGGTTCGCTGATGCTGGCCAGCCACGCGCTGGCGCTGGTCGGCGTGCCGATGCGGCGCGTGATCCGCGTCGTGCAGGAGCAGCGCGACGCGCGCTATGGGCTGCTGCGCGGCTACTTTCACGGCGTCGACGACGACACCATCGACGAACGCCAGCAGGCGCGCCTGCACAGTGTCACCTTGTCGCCGGCGGTCGGTTGCCTGGGCCTCCCGCTGGGCCGCCAGGCGCTCGAGTCGCTCGGCGTGCATGTGGTGTCGGTGCGGCGTGCCAGCGGGTCGGTCGGCAAGGCGGCCGATTCGATGCTGCTGGAAGCCGGCGACACGCTGGTGCTGTCGGGCCGCCCCGAAGCACTGGCGCTCGCCGAGGCCCAGCTGCTCGGTCTGGCCTGATGCGCGCGCCGCAGGCATCCACGGCCCCGGCCGCACCTTGCCACGACGCCGCCGGATGCGGCACCATCGCGGCATGACGACCCGTCGCGCGCTGATCGGCGCCACCCCCGCACTGCTGCTGCCGGGTTGGGTCGGCGCGGCCACGCTCGACGATGCGGTGATTGCGCTGCGGAGCGGCGCCGTGGCGGTGCTGCTGCGGCATGCGCAGACCGACCCTGGCATCGGCGATCCGGCCGGCTTTCGCCCCGGCGTCTGCCGCACCCAGCGCAATTTGAGTGCCGAGGGCCGCGCACAGGCTCGCACCATCGGGCAGTGGTTCGCGTCGCGCGGCCTGCGTCCGGCGGCGGTGCGCAGCAGCGCCTGGTGCCGCTGCCTCGACACAGCGACGCTGGCCTTCGGCGAGGTGCAGCCGTGGCCGGCGCTCGACTCTTTCTTCGGCGACGCGTCGACCGCTGCCGCGCAGACGGCCGAGCTGCGCAGCGCGCTGGCGCGGCTGCCGCGCGGCGCGTTCGAGGTCTGGGTCACGCACATGGTCAACATCACCGCGCTGACCGGTGAAGGTGTCGGCATGGGCGAAGCCGGGCTGGTCGAGGCCGCTGTGACGCCGACCGGTTCAGCCGACGGCGTGCGCACGCTGGCGCGCCTGAACTTCGAGCTTTGAATGGATCGACCACGATGAACGAAACCACCACCTCCACGACCCTCGGCGATATCGACGATCCGTCGCCCTCCGAGACGATCCGGCGCCACATTCGCACCGTGCCCGACTGGCCCGCACCGGGTGTGCAGTTCCGTGACATCACGCCGCTGCTGTCGAACCCGCGCGTGTTTCGGGTGTTGATCGACGCCTTCGTGCACCGCTATTTCGATGTGCGCCCGGACGCGATCGCCGGCCTCGACGCACGCGGCTTCATCATCGGCTCGGTGCTGGCCTATGAACTCAACGTCGGCTTCGTGCCGATCCGCAAGAAAGGCAAGCTGCCGTTCACCACGGTGGAAGAAACCTACGAGCTGGAATACGGTTCGGCCACGGTCGAAATCCACACCGACGCCGTCAAGGCCGGCGACCGCGTGGTGCTGATCGACGACCTGATCGCCACCGGCGGCACGATGATGGCGGGCATGCGCCTGCTCGAGCGGCTTGGTGCCAGCGTGATCGAGGGCGCGGCGATCGTCGACCTGCCCGAGCTGGGGGGCTCGCAAAAGCTGCGCGAGGCCGGACTGAAGCTGCACACGCTGGTCCACTACGACGGACATTGAGAGCGCGGGCGGCCCGAGGCCCTGCCCGCGCCGAGGCGGATCGCGGTGCGGCAGCCCCGGGCCGGTCCTACACTTTACAAATCGCCCTTACGGAGCCCGCGATGAATGCACGCGACCCGCAGCTGCCGGTGCAGCCCGACGAAGCCACCGCGCTCGCCCGTTTTTCCGACCGCGCCTGGGACGAGCGCATCGTGCCGGCGTTGACCGACTACATCGCCATTCCCGCCAAGAGCCCGATGTTCGATGCCGATTGGCAGAGTCACGGCCACCTCGAGCGTGTCATCACCGATGCGGCGCGCTGGGTCGAGGGCCGCCAGGTCGCCGGCCTGCGGCTCGAGGTGGTGCGCATCGAGGGCCGCACGCCCGTCATCTTCTTCGAGGTGCCGGCCACGCGCGCCGGCAGCACCGACACGATCTGTCTTTATGGGCACCTCGACAAGCAACCTGAATTCACCGGCTGGCGCCGCGACCTCGGGCCGTGGACGCCAAAGTACGAAGACGGCCTGTTGTACGGTCGCGGTGGCGCCGACGACGGCTACGCGGTGTATGCCTCGATCACGGCGATCGAGGCACTCGACGCGCAGGGCATCGCGCGGCCGCGTTGTGTCGGCATCATCGAAAGCTGCGAGGAAAGCGGCTCGTTCGACCTGCCGGCCTACATCGACCTGCTCAAGCCGCGCCTGGGCAATGTGAGTCTCGTCGTGTGCCTCGACAGCGGCGCCGGCAACTACGATCAGCTGTGGTTGACCACCAGCCTGCGCGGCATGGTCAGCGGCACATTGAAGGTCGAGATCTTGAGCGAAGGCGTGCATTCGGGCGACTCGAGCGGGCTGGTGCCGTCGAGCTTTCGCATCCTGCGCCACGTGCTCGACCGGCTCGAGGACAGCCGCACCGGCGAGCTGCTGCCGCAGAGCTTTCATTGCGCCATCCCGGCCGACCGCATCGCGCAAAGCCGCGCCACCGCGGAAATCCTCGGCGATGAAGTCTGGAAGCGCTTCCCTTGGGCCTGTGGGGCCGACGGCGGGCCGACGCTGCCGACCACCTCCGACCCGCTCGAAGCCCTGCTCAACCGCACCTGGAAGCCGACCCTCAGCGTCACCGGGGTCGACGGTTTTCCCGAGATGAGAAGCGCCGGCAACGTGCTGCGCCCCTACACCGCGTTCAAGCTGAGCCTGCGCCTGCCGCCGCTGATCGACGGCAACGAAGCCGCGGCGAATCTGAAGGCACTGCTCGAGGACAACGCGCCTTACAACGCGAAGGTCACGTTCGCCGCCGACGGCCGGGTCGGCGCGGTGGGCGCCACCGGCTGGAACGCACCGAGCCTGTCGCCGTGGCTCGAAGAGGCGCTCAACGACGCCTCGCAATCCCACTTCGGCGCGCCGTGCGGCTACATCGGTCAGGGCGGGACGATTCCGCTGATGAGCCTGCTGCAGGCCAAATTTCCGGCGGCGCAGATGATGGTGTGCGGCGTGCTGGGCCCGAAGAGCAATGCGCACGGGCCGAACGAATTCCTGCACGTGCCGTACGGCAAGAAGCTGACGGCTGCGGTGGCGCAGGTGATGGCGGCCTGTCCCTGAGGGTCGGCGTGCCGCACCGCATTCGTCGGGGCAGGGGATTGCCCAAGCGCCCTTGCGCGGCTGCGTGCCAGCCCCGCCGCGAGCTGCCAAGCTGCATGGCGGCATGCGAGCGGCACAGTTCGCGACGGTAAGCAGATCGCAAACCGCGCACTGCAGCAAGAGCGGCTCGAACGCCGGCACGTGTTTGGACACAAATACGACTGCAGTCGACACCGGCGCGGTCGAAAACAGGGCTGTCGCCGTCCGAATTGCTCGCGCCATGCCACCTGCTCCCGTCCCCACCCGCGCCTCGGCGCGCACCGACCGCGTGCTGTGGTTGGTCGTGCTGTTGATCGGCATCCCGGCAGCGGCCGTGTGGGTGCTCGCGGTCTATCGTTCGGACGGATCGCCCGCCGCGCCCGATTGGGTGACGCCGGACCAAATCCGCGCCACCACCCGCGACGGCATCGGCGTGCGCGCCAAGGTGTCGATGGACGTGCCCGACATGTCGGTGCGCATGGACATCGAACGCCGCCGCTCGCAGGTCGGCCTGTTGCTGCAAGCGAGCGTGGCCGGGCACGACCGCCGACAACTCAGCGGCCCGGACGGGCTGGAGCGCCTGTCCGACGACATGCGCGACCGCATGAACGACTACCTCGCCAGCGACGGCAGCGAACCGGTGCGTTCGGTGGCGGTGCAGCACATCCTGTTCACCAAACCCTGACGGCGCGGCCCGACCGCGACCACCACCGAGCCGAGACTGCCATGTCCACCGAACGACGCCACCACATCCGCATTGCCTTCGACACGCCCGCGCAGCTGTCGACGCCCGAGCAGCGCTGCGACGTGCAGGTGCTCGACCTGTCGTTCAAGGGCGCGCTGGTCGCGCTGCCGGCCGGCTGGACCGGTCGGGTCGGCGACCCGTGCCTGCTGCGCATCGGACTCGATCCATCGGATGCGCGCATCGTGATGGTGGCCGAGGTGGCGCACATCGAGGGCAGCCATGCCGGGCTGCAGTGCCGCAGCATCGACCTCGACAGCGTCACGCAGTTGCGCCAGCTGATGTCGCTCAACCTGAGTGATCCCGCACTGCTGGAGCGCGAACTGCGGGTTCTGGCGGCCGGCTGATCGCGGCGCCGCGGGCCCGAACGTTTCGCTGGCCCTGCTGGCACCGCTCGCACCGTTGGCATTGCTCGCACCGCGCGCAACCGCACAACGGCTCGTGCTCGACCGTGCCCGCTCGTGCCCGACCGTGCCCGCTCGTGGCGCGCCCGTCGCGCCTGGCCCCGAGCCTGCAGTCGTCAGCGTGAGGTCGCTGCTGGCGCTGGTGCTGGCGTGTCCGGGCCGAGCACGGCCCGCCCGAGCGCCTCGGCCGTCTCGATCCCGTCGACGCCGGCCGACATGATGCCGCCAGCGTATCCCGCACCCTCGCCTGCGGGATACAGGCCGCGCACGTTCAGGCTTTGGTGGTCTTTGCCGCGGCCGATGCGCAGCGGTGACGAGGTGCGGGTCTCGACACCCGTCAGCACGGCGTCCGCCATCGCGAAGCCCCTGATCTGGCGCTCGAACGCTGGCAAGGCCTCGCGGATCGCATGGATCGCACAGTCCGGCAGGCTCATGCGGCCGGGCTCGCCGAGATCGGTGGGCGTGACGCCGGGCTGGTACGACGGCAACACGCTGCCGAGAGCGCTGGATCGGCAGCCCTGCACAAAATCGCCGACCAGCTGGCCGGGCGCGCGGTAGTCGCCACCGCCGAGTTCGAACGCGCGCGATTCCCAGTGGCGCTGGAAGGCAATGCCGTCAAGCGGATTCACCGGGCCGGTGCCTTGCGGGTCGAGCCGGTAGTCCTGCGGCGTGATGCCCACCACGATGCCGGCGTTGGCATTGCGTTCGTTGCGCGAATACTGGCTCATGCCGTTGGTGACGACGCGGCCGGTCTCGCTGGTGGCGGCCACCACCGTGCCGCCCGGGCACATGCAAAAACTATAGACCGAGCGGCCGTTGGCGGCATGGTGCACGAGCTTGTAGTCGGCCGCGCCCAACATCGGGTGACCGGCATTCGGGCCGTAGCGCGCGCGATCGATCAGGCCCTGGGGATGCTCAATGCGAAAGCCGACCGAGAACGGCTTGGCTTCCATCGCCACGCCGCGTTCGTGCAGCATCGCAAAAGTGTCGCGCGCACTGTGCCCGAGCGCCAGCAGCACGTGGTCGGCGCGCACCTGCTCGCCCGAGGCCAGCGTCACGCCGCGCATCTGCCCGTGCTCGATCAGCACGTCGGTGACGCGCTGCCGGAAGCGCACCTCGCCGCCCAGCGCCTCGATCTCGGCGCGCATCTTCTCGACCACGCCGACCAGCCGGAAGGTGCCGATGTGCGGTTTGCTGACGTAGAGAATCTCCTGCGGCGCGCCGGCCTTGACGAACTCGTCGAGCACCTTGCGCGTCAGGTGCCGCGGGTCGCTGATCTGGCTCCACAGCTTGCCGTCGCTGAAGGTGCCGGCGCCGCCCTCGCCGAACTGCACGTTCGACTCCGGATCGAGCACGCCCTTGCGCCACAGGCCCCAGGTGTCCTGCGTGCGTTCGCGCACCGCCTTGCCGCGCTCCAGCACGATCGGCCGCAGGCCCATCTGCGCCAGCACCAGCGCCGCGAAGATGCCGCACGGGCCGAAGCCGATCACCAGTGGACGCAGGTCGTCGGGCGCGCGGAAATCGGCCGGTGCCGGGCCGACGCCGCGATAGCGCGTGTCGGGCGACGGCCGGATGTGCGCGTCGCCGGCGTGCCGCGCCAGCACGGCCGGCGCATCGCGCACCTCGCAATCGACGGTGTAGGTCAGCACCACCGCGGTCTTCTTGCGCGCATCGAAGCCGCGTTTGTACACCTGCACGCCGTGCAACGCGCCGGGCGCCAACCGCAGCCGGTCGGCGACGGCGCGGTTCAATGCGTCCGCCGCATGGTTCAGCGGCAGGCGCAGTTCCGTGATGCGGACCATGCCGGGCCGAATGTCTGCGGCGACTGGCTGCGCTGGTGACGTGGGGTCGTGCTTCACGATGCCGCTTTGCTCATGCCGCTGTGTTCATGCCGCTTCGCTCATGCCGCGGCCAACGAGGGTTCGCCGGCCTCGTCGGCGGTCGGTAGCCGGTCCGGCAGGAAGCCGCCCGACTGGTGCCGCCACAGCATCGCGTAGTGGCCGTCCATGCGCAGCAGCTCCTGGTGCGTGCCCTGCTCGGCGATGCGACCCTGCTCGAGCACCACCAGCCGGTCCATGCGCGCGATGGTCGACAGCCGGTGCGCGATCGCGATCACGGTCTTGCCTTCCATCAGGCCGAGCAGCTGGCCCTGGATCGCCAGCTCGACCTCGCTGTCGAGCGCCGAGGTGGCCTCGTCGAGGATCAGGATCGGCGCGTTCTTCAGCACCACGCGCGCGATCGCGATGCGCTGGCGCTGCCCGCCGGACAGTTTCACGCCGCGCTCGCCGACGTGCGCGTCGTAGCCGGTGCGCTGCTTCCAGTCCTGCAGTTGCATGATGAACTCGTGCGCGTGGGCCTTGCGCGCCGCGCCGACCACCTCGCCCAGGCTGGCGCCGGGGCGTCCGTAGCCGATGTTGGCGGCGATCGAGCGGTGCAGCAGCGAGGTGTCCTGAGTCACCATGCCGATCGCGGCGCGCAGGCTTTCCTGCGTCACCGTGGCGATGTCATGGCCATCGATCAGGATGCGGCCCTGCTCGTTCTCGTGAAACCGCAACAGCAGGTTGACCAGGGTCGACTTGCCGGCGCCCGAGCGGCCGACCAGCCCGACCCGCTCGCCCGGTGCGATCACCAGGCTCAGGTCGTCGAGCACGCACTTGCCGTCGTCGCGGCCGTAAGTGAAGGTCAGCCGCTCGAAGCGGATCTCGCCGCGCGGCACCGCCAGTTCGGGCGCGTCAGGGGCATCGACCAGCGTGTGCGGCACGGCGATCGTCTCCATGCCGTCCTGCACCACGCCGATGTTTTCGAAGATGCCCGTCACTTCCCAGCTCACCCAGCCCGCCACGTTGGCGATCTGCCAGGCCAGCGGCAGCGCGGTGGCCACCACACCGGCGCTGACCTGGCCCTGGCCCCACAGCGTGATGCCGATCGCCGCGGTACCGACCAGCAGCAGCGCGTTCATGGTCGACAGGGTCGCCATGAAACGCGTGATCAGCCGCATGTGGGCGGCGATCGCGCCGGTGTGGTCGTCGACGGCCTCGCGCACATGGGCGTCCTCGTCGCGCGCCCGGGCGAACAGCTTGACGGTCAGGATGTTGGTGTAGCTGTCGACCACGCGCCCCATCAGCAGCGAGCGCAGTTCGGAGCTGGTTTTCGCCAGATCGCGCATGCGCGGCACGAAATGGCGCAGGAAGAACACGTAGCCGCCGAACCAGAGCACGGTCGGCACGGCCAGCCGCCAGTCGGCCCAGGCCATCAGCAGCAGCGCCGACAGGCCGTAGATGCCGATGTACCAAATGGCGCGGATGCTGCTGACCACGCTTTCGCGCAGCGCGTTGCTGGTCTGCATCACGCGATTGGCGATGCGCCCGGCGAAGTCGTTCTGGAAGAACGGCCAGCTCTGGCGCACCACATGCCAGTGGCTCTGCCAGCGGATCAGGCTGGTGACACCCGGCACGACGGCGTTGTTGCGCACCAGGCTGTCGGCCAGCAACGTGAGCGGGCGCCCGATCAGCACGATCGCCGCCATCGTCAGCAGCGCCGGCGTGGCCGCGTTGAACGCGGCGGCACGGTCGCTGGCCTCCATGAGCGTGACCAACCGGCCGATGAAGACCGGAATCATCGTGTCGACCAACGCCACCGCCAGGCCGGTGGCGAACATCGCGCCGTACAGGCCGCGGGTCTGGCGGACGAAATGCCAGTAAAACGCCAACAGGCCCTGCGGCGGCGCCTGGCGCGGCAGTTCGGTCGGGCGGATGCGGGTCTCGAAGAAGGCGAACATGCGGTGGCGTCGGGTGCAGCCGGAGCACAGCACGGGCCGCAAGAGTTGCGGCGCCGCGCCCGGCAACTCAGATTGTCGCCGTCGCCGGGTCGGCCGTTCAGCCGCCCGGTCGTTGTGCGCGCTGCGGCGCCGTGCAGGCTGCCGCGTCGCGGCTCGTCCGCGCCGCGCGCATGCGGCGAGCCCGGTCGCTCGTGTCAGTAATACGCTTCGAGCCGCTGCGCGCCCATCAGCGGTTCGAGCAGGCGTGACAGCGGCCGCAATGCGCTGTAGCGGCTGGAGACCTTGTGTGCGTAGGCGTAAAAGCGCGGCAGATCTTGCGCATAGGCGGGCTTGGCATCGCGGTGCTTGAGCCGGCAGAAGATGCCCAGCACCTTGAGGTGCCGTTGCAGCCCCATCCATTCGATCTGGCGCCAGAACTCGCCGAAGTCGTCGGGCACCGGCAGTTCGGCGCGGCGCGCGGCCTGCCAGTAGCGCACCGTCCAGTCGAGCTCCTGTTCCTCATCCCACGAGACGAAGGCATCGCGCAGCAGCGACGCGATGTCATAGCTGAGCGGCCCACGCACCGCGTCCTGAAAATCGAGGATGCCGGGGTTGCCCTGTTCTGCGGGACAGCACATCAGGTTGCGCGCCATGAAATCGCGATGCACGGCGACGGTCGGCTGCTTCAGCGCGCTGCGCACCAGCAGGTCGCTGGCCTGCTGCCAGGTCGCCTGCTCGTCGGCCGTCCAGACCGCGCCGCATTCGAGCTGCACGCACCACTGCGGAAACAGCGCCAGTTCGCGCCGCAACAGCGCGTCGTCAAACGCCGGCAGATGGCCCGCATCCACGCGCAACTGCCATTGCAGCAGCGCGGCGGTGGCGTCACGCATCATCGAATCGATCGTTGCCGTGTCGCCCTGGGACTGGGCTGTCTGCAGCGCCGGCAGGTAGAGCCGGGTACCGAGGTCGCTCAGCAGCAGGAAGCCGAGCGCGTCGTCGTGTTCCAACACCTTCGGCGCGTTCAGCCCTGCCGCTGCGATCAGCGCTGCCACCGCGATGAACGGCCGCACGTCTTCCTGCGGCGGCGGGGCGTCCATCACGATGAAGCTGGCGTCCGCCGTGCCGTCGATACGCAAATAGCGCCTGAAGCTGGCGTCGGCCGACGCGCTGCGCAGCGTGAGCGGCCGCAACCCGTGCCGCCCGGCGATGGCGAGCAGCCAATGTTGAAATTCCGCACGGCGGGCGTCGTCGGCCCACTCGATGGGTTCGGGCTGCGGGTCGTTGGCGGTGGAGGGCGTGGCCATGTGATCTCGAAGGTAAGGGTTCGTGGCCGGAGGCCGCGGCGGCAGCGCTGCCGCCGCGGCCCGTCCGATCCGACCCGACCGGTACGTCGACGCAGGCGCCAGCGGCCGTTCGCGTTCGGATGGGTCGTAGATAATCGATTTTACAAACCAGCGATGGTGCGCCGCTGGCTGCGGCAGGCCCATTCGCCTGGGCATGGCTTACGGAGTTACAGCACTGTCCCACTCGCCGCTCATGCCCACGTCTGTTGAACCTGTGCGACCGGCCGTCGTGCTGCGGCTGGGCTGGCTGGTGGGTGCGACCTTCTGGCTGGGGCATTTTGGCGCCGCCAAGGCGCAGGTCATTCCGATGCTTCCGATCGAGCCGGCCGCCGCGCAGACCTCAAGCGGCCCGGCGCTCGGCTCGACGGTGCTGCGCGCGAAGGAACTGCGCAGCCGTCCCGACCTGGACACGGTGGCCGAAGGCGACGTCGAGCTGCGACGCGATGGCACGGTGATTCGAGCCGACCGCCTGAGCTACGAAGCGCCCGACGACCTGGCCACGGCGCGCGGCCGCGTGCAGTTCAGCCGTGCCGGCAACCTGTTCAGCGGGCCCGAGTTGCAGTTGCGCGTGCAGCGTTTCGAAGGCTACTTTCTGAAGCCGACCTACTACTTCGGTCGGGCCGCCGCGGGTGGAACGGCCGAGCGCTTCGACTTCCTCGACGAGCAGCGCGCGGTGGCCACGCGCGCCAACTATTCCAGTTGCCCCAGCGACGGCTCGGGCGACCCGGCCTGGCTGCTGTCGACCGACGAGGTCCGGCTCGATTTCGAGGCCAATGAGGGCGTCGCGCGCAATGCAGTGCTGCGCTTTTACGGGGTGCCGATCCTGGCGGCGCCGGTGCTGAGCTTTCCACTCACGGAGGCGCGCAAGTCCGGCTGGCTGCCCCCGGGATTCAATCTGGACAGCAAGGGCGGCCTGCAAGTCGCGATGCCCTATTACTGGAACATCGCGCCGAATCGGGACGCGACCATTGCCACGGTCGTGAGCGCCAAGCGCGGACTGGCATTCGATTCGGAGTTCCGCTACCTCGAGCCGCGCTACAGCGGATCGGCCCGCTTGAACCTGCTGCCAAACGACCAGCTGACCGGTTCGTCGCGCTATGCCCTCAACGTGGTGCACGACAGCGCGCTGCCAAGTGACACGTCGCTGGCGGTGCGCCTGATGCGGGTCTCGGACGACGATTACTGGAAGGATTTCCCGCGCAGCCTGCCCGGTCTGATCCCGCGGCTGCTGGCCTCCGAGGTGTCGCTCGGTCGCCCACGGGGCGACTGGTTCAGCTACGCCCGCGTGCACAGCTGGCAAGTGTTGCAGGGCGACGGGCAGACCAGCCGCATCGAGGCCCCGTACCAGCGGCTGCCGCAGATCGGGACGCGTTACGCACACCGGTTCGAGCGCGGCTACGACGTGAACCTCGAGACCGAATTCAATCGTTTCCAGAGCCCCGCCAACGGCTTGAGCGAGTCGCGGGCCAGCGGACTGCGCGTGCATGTGCTCGGCAGCGTGGCGTGGCCGCTCGCAACAGCGGGCTGGACCTTGACCCCGAAGCTGCTGATCAACGCGGCGGGCTATGACGTCGAGCCGACGCCGACCGGTGCGCGCCGCTCGGCCTCGCGCGTGATCCCGACCTTCAGCCTGGACAGCGCCTGGACCCTCGAGCGCCAGACTGCCTGGCTGGGCCGCTCGGTGCGACAGACCCTGGAGCCGCGGTTGCAGTACGTGAATACCCCGTACCGCGCCCAGAACGGTCTGCCCAACTTCGACTCGGCTCCGAAGGACTTCAATTTTGAATCGATCTTCAGTGAGAACGCCTATTCGGGCGTCGACCGGGTGTCCGATTCGCACCAGCTGACGGCCGGCGTCACGACGCGCGTGCTGGACCCGGGCAGCGGGGCGGAAACGATGCGGCTGGGCCTGGTGCAGCGCTACCTGTTTCGCGACCAGCGCATCACCCTGACGGCCGATGGCTTGGCGGGGCCACCGCTGACGAATCGCCTGTCGGACCTGCTGCTGCTGGGTTCGACGACCCTGATCCCGCGCTGGACCCTGGACGCTTCGGTCCAGTACAACGCCGACACCCAACGCTCGGTGCGCTCGATCGTGGCGGCCCGCTATTCACCCGGGCCGTACCGGACCATCGGCGCCACCTATCGCTATGCGCGCGACCTGACGGAGCAGCTGGAGCTGGGCTGGCAGTGGCCTCTTTATGGCCCGACGCCCGACCCGTTGGAAAGGGCGGGCGGGGCAGCGCGTGCGGCCGTGTCGAACGGCACGGGGTCTTGCCGCGGCAGCTGGTATGCGGTCGGCCGGGTCAACTACGGTTTGCGGGATAGCCGCATCGCCGATTCGTTGTTCGGCGTCGAGTACGACGCCGGATGCTGGATCGGTCGCATGGTGGCCGAACGGCTGTCGACCGGCAGCAGTGAGGCAACGACGCGAGTGATGCTGCAACTTGAACTGGTGGGACTGTCGCGGCTCGGAAGCAACCCGTTGCAGGTCTTGAAGGACAATATCCCTGGTTACCGGCTGCTGCGTGAAGACCGGGCGGTATCCGCTTCTTCCGACGGATCCTATGACTGACCTGTATTTCCGCCTCCGCCATGCAGCCTTGGCACGTCTGCTCGGGTGTCTGCTGCTTGCGGTGGCATGGCTTTGCGCGGCGCCGCCCCTGCAGGCGCAAGCCTTGAGCCCACCGGCTCGCACCGCCGACTACATCGTCGCGGTCGTCAACCAGGAGTTGGTGACCAACAGCGAACTGGATTCCCGCATGGCGCGGGTGCGCAGCGACGCCGCCCGCAGCCGCACCCCACTGCCGCCGGCCGAGGATTTGCGACGCCAGGTGCTGGACTCGCTGATTGAAGAACGCGTGCAGATCAGCCATGCGCGCGAAAGCGGACAACGCGTCGACGAGCCCGATCTCGACCGGGCTGTCAACAATGTGGCTCTGCAAAACCAGTTGACGCCTGACCAATTGCGCGAACGGCTGCGTCAGGACGGCCTCGATTACGGGCGCTTTCGCAACAACGTGCGAGACCAGCTGCTGGTCGAACGGCTGCGTGAGCGCGAGGTGCAAGGGCGCATCAAGGTGACCGACCAGGAGATCGACGCCGTCATCGCCAAACGCCGTGCCGAGGGTGGCACCGAGGGCGACTACGACATCGCGCAGATTCTGGTGGCGGTGCCCGAGAACGCCAGCGTGGCCGAGGTGGCCGAGCTTCGCGTACGCGCGGAATCGGCCGTGGCGCGGGTGAAGGCTGGCGAATCCTTCGAGGCGGTAGCGAGCGACGTCTCGGACGACCCGAGCAAGGCCCAGGGCGGGGCGTTGGGCAGGCGCAGTGCCGACCGCCTGCCCGAGGTGTTCCTGGCGGCGGTACGCTCGCTCAAGGCCGGTGACATGGCGCCCACTTTATTGCGCACGGGGGCCGGCTTTCATGCATTGAAGCTGCTGGCGAAGACGGACACCGGCGGCTTTGCCCTGCAGCAAACGCGAGCCCGCCACATCCTGCTGCGCGTCTCGCCCCAGCTGCCCCAGGAAGCTGCCATTCGTCGACTGGCTGATTTCAAACGGCAGATCAAAGCGGGAGCGAGGTCGTTCGAGCAGCTCGCGCGCGACAATTCGGAAGACGGATCGGCCGCCCAGGGCGGTGAGCTCGGATGGGCCTCGGCCGGTAACTTCGTGCCGGAGTTCGAGGAAGCGATGAATCGGACGGCTCTGGGCGATCTGACCGACCCGGTGGTGTCTCGCTTCGGTGTGCACTTGATCCAGGTGCTCGAGCGTCGCCAGGTGCAGCTCGAACCGAAGCAGCAGCGCGAGCAGGCCCGCGTTGTCTTGCGCGCACAGAAGTTCGAAGAAGCCTATGCCGAGTGGATACGCGACCTGCGCGCGCGCGCCTACATCGAGTTCCGTGAGCCGCCCCAGTAGGGCAGCGCATTCGCCGGCGTTGCTGCGTTGAGGCACACCGCGCGCAAGCGCTTCGGTCAACATTTTCTGACCGATGCGCTGGTCCTGGCTGACATCGTCGACGCGATCGACCCGCAGCCCGGTCAGGCGATGGTGGAGATCGGCCCGGGTCTGGGTGCGATGACACGGCCGCTGCTGGCGCGCCTCCAACACCTGACCGTGATCGAACTGGACCGCGATTTGGCATCGCGACTGCGCCAGCGACCCGGTCTGTCGGTGATCGAGGGCGATGTGCTGAAGGTGGACTTTTCGAAGTTGGCGCAGCAGGCCGAAGCCAGGCTGCGGGTCGTCGGCAACCTGCCGTACAACATCTCTACGCCGATCCTCTTCCACCTCGCCGAGCATGTCGACCAAGTGATCGACCAGCACTTCATGTTGCAAAAGGAAGTGGTCGCACGCATGGCAGCGGCGCCCGGCTGCAAGGATTACGGTCGATTGAGCGTGATGCTTCAATGGCGGTACGACATCGAATCGGTGCTGGATGTGTCGCCGTCGGCGTTTGATCCGCCTCCGCGCGTCGAGTCCGCCGTGGTGCGAATGCTGCCTTTGCCTGCCTCCGATGGGGTGGATGCCGCTTTGCTCGGTGAGCTGGTGGCGGTGGCGTTCTCGCAGCGCCGCAAGATCTTGCGCAACACCTTGGGCGCCTGGCTCGACGCTCGCGGTTACCGCGGCACGTTCGATCTGCAGCGTCGCGCTGAAGAAGTGCCTGTGGCGGAGTATCTGGCACTGGCCAGAAACGTCGGCATGGCGTGAAAAAGCGGCCCGAGGGCCGCTTGATTTCGCTTGTCACAACGGACCGAAACGGGCCTCGAAGCGGGTTAACGCGACCGCTACGCAGCGCTGAGCCACATGGCGGTGTCGAAAGCGCTGCTCATCAACGGCATGTTCATGCCGAAGCTGCTGTTTGCCGCGGTCTTGGAAATCGGCTTGGCCGGCTTTTCCGTGATGCTCTGGGCCACCTCAGTCGCCCGCTCCCATGACCCTAGTTCTTGGGAGCGGGCTACTGAAAAGAATAGAAGCACCGGAACGGGACCTTTCGTTCGGCCCAGAAGTCGGCGGCATCCCTGAACACATCGAGCAACTGCTCGCGTGCCTCGCGGTCGAAGCGTGGGTTGTCGGGCAACTGCTCCAACACGACGACAAAGCCCGGCTGCGAACCAGCCTTGTGCACCAGATCGGTCATGCAGTCGTACAGCGCGTCGAGGTTTTTCCCGAAGTGCGCCGGAAACAGGAAAGCCATCGCGATGGTTTCGAGCACTTCCTGCTTGGACTGTGCCGAAGTGAGATTCGCGTAGAGAAAATGCTGGTCTGCGCCGTGCGCCGCCTGCATCAATTCGTCCACGCGATAGGCGCGGATCGATTGAACAATATTGGGCCGGACTGTCTGCAAGAGCATGGTCGCGATCCTCCTCGAGTCGTTTAAAGAATGTTGGAAACAATCACGGCGCGATCCGGCGAAAGCTCGCGTAGTGGTCATCGGTGTAAAAACAAATTTCAGGCTGTGTCGGCGGGACACCGCCACAAACAATTCGGCGTGCGCCGCGGTTTCTGGCGCCTGGCGTGCCAACCGTGTATTCGCGGTAGAAGCCGCGAGCCTTGGCAGGCAACTGACGTTCGCGGTTAGCGAATACCGAACCGTCCTTTTCGTAAGCAAAAGGCCCGCCGGTCCGGACCAGCTGGTGCGTTGCACGAGCCTGCGGTGGTAAGTCGGCCATCGCAACCGACGTTGACGGGGCCGCAGGTCGGCCGTACGACTCGCCCGCAACGGCTGCGCTGGCGATCACAACCGCAACCAATGTCAACTGACCGATCCGCCAGCCACCACGCCATGCTGTCAAGCCTGACCGACGGCAGGTTCGGATCTTCTGGGATGGGCCCGCTACTGCTTCGACGAGAGGTAGCGACCTCTGCCGCCGACCGAACAAAAACACGGGGTTTTCCCTAAATTCAAAAACCTTGATGGTACCGAATCAGGCAGAAAAGCTCAAGGCTTCGCCTCAAATCAGTGCAGGACGGTGTTCGTCGAAGTGAGCATCCGCTTCGACTCCGCGATGCGCTGCAAAACAAGTTGAGTTCGCCAATCGCCAAGACAATTTCGAAGGGTGCGTCGCACGCGCTTCTAGTGTCGAATCTGCAAAATCGTTGTCTCGAGGTTGCACAACGACATTTGCGACGCAAGCGTTGGCTGCGCCGTGCTCAACGCGCGTTGGCGTCAGCGACGGTGAGTGCTGTCATGTTGACGATGCGCCGCACGGTGGCGGAGGGCGTCAGGATGTGCACCGGCTTGGCCGCACCGAGCAACACCGGGCCGATCGCGATGCCTCCGCCAGCCGCCGTCTTCAGCAGGTTGTAGCTGATGTTCGCGGCGTCGATGTTGGGCAACACGAGCAGGTTGGCCTCACCGGTCAGTGCGCTGCCGGGCATCAGTTCGGCCCGGTAGTCGGCATCCAGCGCGGCATCGCCGTGCATTTCGCCGTCAACCTCCAGCCATGGCGCCTGCGCCTGCAGCAGGGCCAGTGCGTCGCGCATCTTGACGGCAGAAGGCTGGTTGCTCGAGCCGAAATTGCTGTGCGACAGCAAGGCCGCCTTCGGTCGCAGCCCGAAACGCAGCATCTCTTCGGCCGCCATGACCGTGATCTCGGCGAGTTGCGCCGCGGTCGGATCGTAATTGACGTGGGTGTCGACCAACATCACCTGGCGGCCCGGCAGGATCAGACCGTTCATGCACGCATACGTTTTGGCGCCTGGCCGGAGGCCGATCACCTGATCGATGTAGTGCAGGTGCAACTGCGTGCTTCCCCACGTGCCGCACAGCATGCCGTCGACCTCGCCCGTTTCGAGCAGCATCGCGCCGATCAAGGTCAGCCGGCGGCGCATCTCGATCTTTGCAAGCTGCGCGGTGACACCCTTGCGGGCAGTCATCTGATGATATTTCTGCCAGTAATTGCGGTAACGGTGGTCATTTTCGGTATTGACCAAATCGTAATCACGGCCGGCCTCAAGTCGCAGACCGAACTTGGCGACGCGCTGGACGATCACTTCGGGCCGCCCGATCAGCGTCGGGCGAGCCAACCCTTCGTCGATCACCACCTGCGCGGCACGCAGCACGCGTTCTTCCTCGCCTTCGGCAAACGCGACGCGCTTGTGCTTGGCCTGCTTGGCCACGTTGAAAATCGGGCGCATCGTCGTGCCCGAGGCATAAACGAAGGCCTGCAGTTTTTCCCGGTAGGCATCCATGTCGGCGATCGGGCGCTGCGCCACCCCCGATTCGGCCGCTGCAAGCGCCACCGCCGGGGCAATGCGCATCATCAGCCGCGGGTCGAACGGCTTCGGAATCAGATATTCCGGACCAAAGCTCAGATTCACGCCCGCGTAGGCGGCGGCGACCACTTCGCTCTGTTCGGCCTGGGCCAGTTTGGCGATGGCGTGCACCGCGGCGATTTCCATCTCGACCGTGATCGTGGTCGCGCCTGAATCGAGCGCGCCCCGAAAGATGTACGGGAAGCAAAGGACGTTGTTGACCTGGTTCGGGTAGTCGCTGCGGCCGGTGGCGATGATCGCGTCGCTGCGCACCTGCAACACTTCTTCGGGCAAGATCTCGGGCGTGGGATTCGCCAGCGCAAAGATCATCGGATTGGCGCGCATCGTTGCCACCATCGCGGGTTTGAGCACGCCGGCCGCCGACAGCCCCAGGAAAATGTCGGCGCCTTCCATCACCTCGCCGAGCGTGCGGGCCGAGGTGGGCTGTGCGAACACGATCTTGTCGGCATCCATCAGTTCGGTGCGGCCTTCGAAGACGACGCCGGCCAGGTCGGTCACCCAGATGTTTTCGCGCGGCAGGCCCAGCTTGACGAGCAGACCCAGGCAGGCCAGCGCCGCGGCGCCCGCGCCGGAAACCACCAGCTTGACCTCGCGGATGTCCTTGCCGCTGACCTTCAACCCGTTCAGCACGGCGGCGCCTACGACGATCGCGGTGCCGTGCTGATCGTCGTGGAACACCGGAATCTTCATGCGAGAGCGCAACGCACGCTCCACGTAGAAGCAGTCGGGCGCTTTGATGTCCTCAAGATTGATGCCACCGAAGGTGGGCTCCAGCGCCGCGATCATGTCGATCAGCTTGTCCAGGTTCTTCTCGTCCAACTCGAGGTCGAAGACGTCGATGCCGGCGAACTTCTTGAACAGCACGCCCTTGCCTTCCATCACCGGCTTGGCTGCCAGCGGCCCGATGTCACCCAGGCCCAGCACGGCGGTGCCGTTGGTCACCACCGCCACGAGGTTGCCACGCGAGGTGTAGCGGTACGCGTTGGCGGGGTCGGCGACGATTTCCTCGCAGGCTGCAGCGACGCCAGGCGAATAGGCCAGCGCCAGGTCGCGCTGGTTGACCATCTGCTTGGTGGCCGCGATGGCCACCTTGCCGGGGGTCGGAAACTCGTGGTAGTCGAGCGCTGCGCGGCGAAACTCGGCGCGCTTCTGGTCGGAAAGTGGCATGGGGTGGTCTCGGCTGGGCAGGGCTTCAGCGCCGAACGTGCAACTCGACGCCGACGCTGATGCAGATTGTAGGATCGGGTCGCGACCGCTTGACACCGCCGTTGCGAGCGGCCCCTGACGCAGTGCCGGCGAGGCGACAATCGGCACATGGCGCTCGGCGAGTTCGATCTCATCGCAAAATATTTCACCCGTCCGGTCCGGCGCGCCGGCCTGGGCATCGGCGACGACTGCGCGCTGCTCGCGCCCTCCGCCGGCATGCAGCTCGCCGTGTCGACCGACATGCTGGTCGAAGGCCGTCATTTCGTCTCGACCGTTGCACCCCGACGGCTTGGCCACAAGGCGCTGGCCGTCAATTTGAGCGATCTGGCGGCCTGCGGTGCGCGCCCGCTGGCGTTCACGCTGGCGCTGTCCCTGCCGCAGGTCGACACCGTCTTTCTGGAAGGTTTTTCGACCGGACTCCTGATGCTGGCCGACACGTTCGACTGCGAACTGGTGGGTGGCGACACCACGCAGGGCCCGTTGAACCTGTGCATCACGGTGTTCGGCGAGGTACCGATAGGCCAGGCGCTGCTGCGCTCCGGGGCAGCCGCTGGTGACGACCTGTATGTCAGCGGCACCCTGGGCGACGCTCGACTGGCGCTCGAAGTCTGGCGCGGCAGCGCGGCGCTCGACGCCGCCGATTTCGAGGCCACACGGCTGGCGATGGAGCAACCCCAGCCGCGCGTCGCGCTCGGCCTCGCATTGCGCGGCGTGGCGACCAGCGCGATCGACGTTTCGGATGGCTTGATCGGCGATCTGGGCCACATCCTGCAACGCTCGGGTGTGGGCGCCAGCGTCGATGTCGACGCGCTGCCGCGCAGCGTCGTGATGCAGGCGCAGCCGCCCGCATTGCAGCGCATCTGCAGCCTGGCTGGCGGAGACGATTACGAGCTTTTGTTCAGCGCGCCGCCACAGCGCGCCGACGCGGTTGCGGCGGCGGGCCACCAGGCCGGCGTGCGCCTGACCCGCATCGGCCGAATCGAGGCCGACCTGGGACTGCGATTGCGCGACGGTGCCGGACAACCGGTGCTCGAGCGGCCTGCGTCCTTCGACCACTTCAAGTCGTGATGCATCGGCCGGTCAGGAGCCCATTAGCGCAGGCCCGCGACACCATGTCGGCAGGCCTGTCGGTCCGAGCTGACAACACGCGCCGTGCCACCCGTGTCAGGCGCCGTGCCACCGGTTACCGCAGCGCGGGATGGTCGGCGTGCAGCCGCTGATTCCGCCGCTCGCGCCGGCACCGCGCAATGCCAGTTGGCGCTTCATGCTGGCGCATCCGGCCCACGCGATCGCCTTGGGCTTCGGCAGCGGCCTGTCGCCGTTCGCGCCTGGCACGGTCGGCACCTTGTGGGCCTGGGTGGCGTTCCTGCTGATCCAGCCGCACCTGGGCGACGGGCAAATGGCGCTTTTGATCTCGATCGTCTTTCTGATTGGCTGCTGGGCCAGCACGGTGACGGCGCGTCACCTCGCGGTCGCCGATCCGGGTGCCATCGTGATCGATGAAGTGGCCGCGTTCTGGCTGGTGCTGTGGCTGGTGCTGCCTGCTGGGCTGCTGGGCCAGGCGGTGGCATTCGCGTTGTTCCGATTTTTCGACGCCGCCAAGCCCGGGCCGGTGGCCTGGGCCGATCGCTATTTCAAGTTGCAGCGCGGCCAGCGCATCGGCTGGTTGCAAGGCTTCGGTGTGATGTTCGACGACCTGGTGGCCGCGCTGTGCAGCCTGCTGGTGATTGCGCTGTGGCGGTTCGTGTGATCGAGTTCGAAGACGCGGTGCTGGGGCTGGGCCAGTCGTTGCGGGCGCGTGGCTGGATGCTGGCCACCGCCGAGTCGTGCACCGGTGGCCTGATCGCCGCGGCCTGCACGTCGGTCGCCGGCTCGAGCGACTGGTTCGAGCGCGGTTTCATCACCTATTCGAACCTTGCCAAGACGGAACTGGTGGGTGTGCCTGCCGCACTGATCGCCGCTCACGGCGCGGTCAGCGAGCCGGTCGCCTGCGCGATGGCCGAGGGCGCCCTGCGCGGTTCTCAGGCGCAAATTGCGGTCGCTGTGACCGGTATCGCCGGACCGGGCGGTGCCACGCCGGGCAAGCCGATCGGCACGGTCTGGCTGGCGCTGGCGACCGCGGGCCAGCCGGCCTCGGCCGAGCTGCTGCAACTGCCCGGCGACCGCACTGCCGTGCGCGTGCAGACCGTGCATCGGGCGCTGCGGCTGCTGCTCGCCCGAGCGAGCGCCTGATGGCGGCCCGCACGCCGCGGGTCCGATTCCGTGCGTCCCGGTCGCCTGCACGGCGGTATGCAGCGTCAGACCGCCGAACGCCGTAGCCATCGATGGCTGGCCGACCCGGCGTTTCCTCAGGCCGGCAAGGTGCCCTTGTTCTGCTCAGCCAGCGCCATCCGGGCGGCGGCGGCCTCGGCCGGTTCGGGGCGGCCCAGCAAGTAGCCCTGCAGCAAATCGCAGCCTTGTCCCTGCAAGTAATCGCGCTGTGCCGCGGTCTCCACGCCTTCGGCCACGACGCGGATGCCCAGCGCCTGCGCCATGCGCAGGATCGCCTCCGTGAGGCTGCAATCGTCCGCGTCGTCCGGCAGGTCGCGCACGAAACTGCGGTCGATCTTGATCTTGTCGGGGCGCAGCCGCTTCAGGTAGGACAGCGACGAATAGCCGGTGCCGAAGTCGTCCACCACCAGCGCCACGCCGATCTCACGCAGGCTGGTCACGATGCCCTGCGCCAGGTCGTTGTCGGCCATCAGCGTGCTCTCGGTCAGTTCGATCTCGATTTCGTGGGCCTGCAGCCCGTTCGCCGACAGTGCGGTCTGCACCGCGGTCACCAGGTGCTGGTCGCGGAACTGCAGCGCCGACACGTTCACTGCGACACGATGCGGCGCCAGCCCGCTGTGCTTCCATTGCGCGATCTGCGCGCAGGCGGTGCGCAGCGTCCAGCTGCCGAGTTCGCGAATCTGGCCCGATTCTTCGGCCACGGCGATGAATTCGCCGGGCGGCAGCAGGCCGCGGACCGGGTGTTGCCAACGCACCAGCGCCTCGAAGCTGCGCAATTCCAGCGTGCGCGCATCGAAGATCGGCTGGTAGTAAAGCACCAGTTCGTCATGCGCGATCGCGTGCGCCAGTTCACGTTCGGTCTCGAGGCGCTCGCGCAGGCTGTCGTTCAGCGCGGCGTGAAAGAAGCTGCAGCGCCCGCCCTGCGTCTTGGCTTGGTACATCGCCATGTCGGCGTGCCGCACCAGCATGTCGAAATCGTCGCCATCGCGCGGAAACAGCGCGATGCCGATGCTGGCGCCCACCTGCGCCAGCTGGCTGCCGTCGGCGCCGAGTCGCACCGGTTCTTGGATACTCGCCAACATGCGTTCGGCGGTGACGGCCACGCTCTCCCACGGCTCGGCGTGGGGCAGCAGCACCAGAAATTCATCGCCGCTGTGGCGGCACACCAGGTCGCTTTGGCGCAGCGCCTGAACCAGCCGCTGGCTGACCGCCAGCAACAACCGGTCGCCGGCCTCGTGACCGAGCGAATCGTTGACCGCCTTGAAGCGATCCAGGTCGATGAACAACAGCGCCATCGACTGTCCGGCGCGCCGTGCGCTGTGTGCCTCGTGCTGGTAAAGCTCGCGAAACAGCGTGCGGTTCGGCAGGCCGGTCAGTTGGTCGAACATCGCCAGCTTGTGCAGTTCGGCATTCTTGGTCTCGAGCTGTCCGAACAGCTCGTCGATGCGCAACCGCACGCTGTTCAGGTGCTGGCCGAGCTCGCCCAGCTCATCGCTGCGGTTCCAGTCGATGGTGCCAGCCGGCCCGCGCGTGGCGATCGCACTGGCCTGCGTCTTGAGCCGGTCGATGGGCCGCAACAGCCGCGTGTACAGCACCACGAGAAGCACGAGCGTTCCGGCCAGCACCTGCGCCAGCACCAGGCGCAGCACGATGGCTCGCCGGTCTGCCAGCAGCGTGTCGATCTCGGTGTCGTTGAAACGAATGCGGATCTCGCCGAGCGTCTGGCCCTCGTGCACGACCGCGGCGCTGCGCTGCGCCACGGGCACCCCGGGCTGGCACTTGTCCAGACGCAGCGGGATCGCGCCGGGGCGTTGCTCCAGCACCTCGACGCCGCAGACGTTGCCCTCGGCCAGCACGCCGGCCAGCGTGTTGCGCAGCGACGCGTCGTTGAGGGTCCACATGGCCTCGTTGATGGCGCCGGCCGCCACCGCCAGCATCGCCTCACGGCCACGTTGCACCAGCGGCTCCTGGGTCTGCCGCGCCAGTCGCGACTCGACCACCAGCAGCAGCACGGCCGGCGTGATCAGGCCGAGCACGATCGCCAGCAACACCGTCGAGCGGATCGACAGCGACAAGCGGGCAAAGGGTGCGAACCGCTTCAAGGCAGCGGTGCCGCCGTTGCGAGCGCGGCACGGTCGCGCATCGGCTGCCGCGACGGCGCGTCGATGCGTGCCAGCACAGCCAGCGGCCGGTCCAGGTGAATGGGCCGGCTGCCGTGGCCGAGCAACTCACGCGCAAGGCGGTCACTGACCAGCAAACAAGTGCAGGGCGGCCCTCGCCGGTGGTGCCGCCGGGGGCGTGACGTTGACTGCGCCGCGGCGGGCATGGCCGGCCACAGCCCCATCGTCGGCCGCGGCACCAGCCCCGACTCCACGCAGGCCACGGCAGGTGCAGATTTCATCGTTCGAGCCCCATGACCTTTCTCAGCGGCGATTTTGTTCGTCGGCAAACCGCTCGAATTAAAGCTATCGGCCAGCTGGCGTGACACTTGAAGGCACGGTGTCGGAGGCACCCGCACAGTTGCACACGCGCACAGTCGCACTCGTTGTGCAACGCCGCCGGGTCGAGCGCACGACATCGATGTCAAACTCTTTGGAGCGGAGTGGCGTCGGGCCGCGACGGCTCGAAGTTCCGCGCCCAACCGAGCGCTCGAACAGGGAGTTTCGATTGACCATCTTGATCGCCGCCGAATTTACCGAGCCGGAGTGGCAGGCCTGGCAGAACGCGCTGTCCCAGGCCTTGCCGGGCGAGCAGTGGTTGCGCTGGCGCGAGGGCGCCGTGCCCGATCAGGCCGACATCGCGCTGGTCGCCAACCCGCCCTCCGGCGCGCTGGCCGGCCTGCCCAATCTTCGCCTGATCCAGTCGTTGTGGGCTGGTGTCGACCGCCTGCTGGCCGACACCAGCCTGCCCAGTGACGTCCCGCTGGCGCGCATGGTCGACCCCGCGATGAGCCAGGCGATGGCGCAGACGGTCGTTTGGGCCGTGCTCGGCCTGCAGCGTGATTTCCTGCGTTACGCCGCGCAACAGCGCAGCCAGCACTGGCAGGCCTGGCCGCAGCGCCGCGCCGACGAAACCACGGTGCTCGTGCTCGGCCTCGGCCAGATGGGTCGCTGCGCGGCGCAGCGGCTGCTCGGGATGGGCTACCGGGTGCTCGGCTGGAGCAGCAGACCACAGCGCATCGACGGCATCGTCGCGCAATCCGGCGCGGCGGCCTTGCACGGGCTGTTGTCGCAGGCCCAGATCGTCGTCAACCTGCTGCCGCTGACGCCCGCGACGTGTGGACTGTTCGACGCCGAACGGCTGGCCTGGCTGCCCCGCGGCGCGAGCCTGGTCAACCTGGCGCGTGGCGCCCACGTGGTCGACGCCGACCTGCTCGCGGCGCTCGACAACGGTCACGTGCAACACGCTGTGCTCGATGTGTTCCACGCCGAGCCATTGCCCGCCGGTCACCGTTACTGGTCGCATTCGCAGGTCACCGTGTTGCCGCACGTGGCCGCGCAGACCGATCCGCGCAGCGCCGCGCACATCGTGGCGCGCAACGTGAGGGCGCTGCGGCAGGGGCTGCCGCTGGAGCATCTGGTCGATCGTGGGCGCGCGTACTGACCCGGCTGCGATTCGCCGCCGGCCCGCGTCGCGACAAGCATGATCCACACGGGTCCCGTTTAGCGACATCCTATCGGGCCATCAATGCCAGCCGCGCGCTGCCGCCCGGCGGTGCAGCGCGGGCCAGCTGCACCAGCATCAGCACCAACCGCTGGAGGCCCTGCCACGGATCGAGCGGCCAGTCCGGATGCTTCAATCCCTTCACCAGCCCATCGCAAACCTGCGCTGCCTCGACCAGCCGTTCGCAATCGCGCAGCGTCAGCAGCGGCACAACCCGCTCGAACAACCTTTCCTTGGTTCCCCAGACACGCGCTTCTCGCAGCGCCAGCGGCAGTGGCTTGCCGGTGGCGACGGCATCCTTCACGCGCTTGAGGCCGCGGATGTCTTCCATCAGCGTCCAGTGCACCAGCACCGCCGCCACGCCCTCGGCCTGCAAGCCGTCGAGCATGCGCAGCGCGCGCGCCACCTGGCCCGACAGCACCGCCTCGCCGAGCTTGAAAACATCGAAACGCGCCACATCGAGCACCGCCGACTCGACCTGACCGAAACCCAGTTCACCGGGCGGATGCAGCAGGCCGAGCTTGCGGATTTCCTGGTGCGCCGCCAGCAGGTTGCCCTCGACCATGTCGGCAAAAAAGGCCAGCGTGCGCTGACCCTCGACCCCACCGCAAACGCGCTGCCCCTGCGCCGCCAGCCGCTGTGCGATCCACTGCGGAAGCGCCTTGCGCTCGATCGGGTCGACCCGCACCGTCACGCCAGAACTGTCGAGCGCGCTGAACCAGGCGCTGCCTTGCTGCGTGCGATCGAGCTTGGGCAGTTGCACCAGCAGCACCACGTCGTCGCCGAGCACCTGGCACAACCGCTGCAGCACCTCCGAGCCGTCCTTGCCGGGCTTGCCCGAAGGGATGCGGATCTCGATCAGCTGGCGCTGCGCGAACAGGCTCATCGCTTGGCTGGCGCCGTACAAGCCGCTCCAGTCGAAATGCGAGCCTGCCACGGTGTGCACCTGCCGTTCGCTGCAGCCGGAGCTGCGCGCCGCAGCGCGGATCGCATCGGCGGCTTCCTGCGCCAGCAGCGCTTCGTCGCCCCACACGGTGTAGAGCGGGCGCACGCCCTTTTGCAGGTGTGCGGCGAGTTGTTCTGGTCGGACTTGCATAAATCGCTCAGGCCACGGGGACCGGCCTCATCGCGCCGCCGCGCCGCCTGAAGCCCCGGACGAGACGGAGGCCGCTGACGCTGCCGCAGCGGCGGGCAGCGACACGGCCGCCAAGCGACGCATCACCTGGCCGACGATGTCGTTTTCCATCACGGCGTAGAGCAGCGCCTCTTCCTGCTCCTTGGCCAGCGCGGTGCGTTCGTTGTAGCTCATGTCGCGCGTCAGCAGCATCTCGACCGGCTCGCCCAACTGGCGGCCCGATGCGCTGCGCAGTTCGTATCGCAGGCGGGTGCGCAGCTGCAGCTCGCGCACCTGGCCCGACGAGGTGGTCGCAACCACGCCGCGCTCGCGGGCATCGTGCAGGGCGACGAACACCAGTTGCGCCTGTGCCGGGCTGTCGACGACCTGCGTCGAAGGGGTCGCCTCGATGCTGCTGCGAAGTTTCCCGGCCACCGTCGAGCCGGTCGGGAAGCCGCTCAGGTGCACGCTGCGCACGCGCAGCGCGGGGCTGCGCTGCAGCTCGAATCCGCAGCCGGCGAGCGCACTCGCGGCCATCACCAGCAAGCCGCGCCGTTGTGCCATCAGACGACGATGTTGACCAGCCGGCCCGGGACCACGATGACTTTCTTCGCTGCCTTGCCGTCGGCGAACTTGAGGTAATCGGGGTTGGCCAGCGCGGCCGCCTCGATCGTCGCCCGGTCCGCCGACGCGGACACGCGGATCGCGCCGCGCAGCTTGCCGTTGACTTGCAGCATCAGGTCGATGCGGTCCTGCAGCAGCGCGGCCTCGTCGACCTGCGGCCACGGTGCGTCGAGCAGGTCGCCGTGCGTCGCGGCATAACCGAGGTCGCGCCAGAGCTGCCAGGTGGTGTGCGGGCAGGCCGGGTAAAGGGCGCGCAGCAAGATGCCGTAAGCCTCCGCCAGCGCGGCCGCATCGGCCCCGCTGGCGGACGAAGCGGCCGGCGCGCCTTCCAGTGCGTTGAGCAGCTTCATCGCGCCCGACACGACCGTGTTGTATTGCATGCGCTCGTAGTCGTAGCTCACCTGCCGCAACACGGTGTGCACTTCGAAGCGCAGCGCCTTGGCGGCGTCGCTCAATGTCGGCGTCGATCGGTCGTCGAGCGCCTGGGCCGAGCGAAGCGCTTCGGCGTGGCGCACGCCGAAGTTCCAGACGCGCTTGAGGAAACGGTGCGCGCCTTCGACGCCTGCGTCGTTCCAGTCGAGCGTCTGCTCGGGCGGCGACGCGAACATCACGAACAGGCGCGCCGTGTCGGCGCCGTATCGGGCGATCAGCGCCTGCGGGTCGACGCCGTTGTTCTTTGACTTGGACATCGTCGTCCAGCCTTCGTAGTGCACCGGCGCACCGTCGGCCAGCAGGCTGACGCCGGTCACCTTGGCGTGCTCGTCGCGGCGGATGTCGAGCGCGTCCGACCACAGGTACTCCTTGCCACCGAGGGCGTCGGTGCGGCTGTAGGCTTCGCTGAGCACCATGCCCTGCGTCAGCAGCCGGGTGAAGGGCTCGCCCACCGCGACGAGCTTCAGGTCGCGCATCACCTTGGTCCAGAAACGTGCGTACAGCAGGTGCAGGATGGCGTGCTCGATGCCGCCGATGTACTGGTCCACCGGCATCCAGTAACGGGTGCCGTCGCCGACCATCGCCGCGTCGTTGCCGGCATCGCAGTAGCGCATGAAGTACCAGCTGCTGTCGACGAAGGTGTCCATCGTGTCGGTCTCGCGCCGCGCCGGGCGGCCGCAGGTCGGGCAAGCGACGTTCAGGAACGCCGCGTGGTGGCGCAGCGGGTTGCCCGAGCCGTCGGGAATGAGGTCTTCGGGCAGCACCACCGGCAGGTCGGCCTCGGGCACCGGCACCACGCCGCAGCCGGGCCGCGCGGCGTCGCCGTCGCAGTGAATGATCGGGATCGGCGTGCCCCAGTAGCGCTGCCGGCTGATGCCCCAGTCGCGCAGACGCCAGGTGGTCTTCTTCTCGCCCAGGCCGCGATGAGCCAGCGCCGCGGTCACGGCGTCGACCGCCGCCTGGAAACCCAGTCCGCTGTAGAGATCGGAATTGATCGTGATGCCGTTGTGCTTGTCGGCATACCAGTCCTGCCAACGGTGGTGGTCGTACTGCTTGCCGTCGATGTGGACCACCTGCTGGATCGCCAAGCCGTACTTCAGCGCGAACTCGAAGTCGCGTTCGTCGTGGCCCGGCACGCCCATCACGGCGCCGTCGCCATAGCTCATCAGCACATAGTTGCCGACCCACACCTCGATCGGCTCGTGCGTCAGAGGGTGGCGCACGGTCAGGCCGGTGCGCACGCCTTTCTTTTCCTGTGTCGCCAGTTCCGCCTCGGTGGTGCCGCCGGCCCTGCAGTGCTCGACAAAGGCCGCAACCGCCGGGTCAGAGGCCGCCGCATGAAGCGCCAGCGGATGCTCCGGAGCGACCGCGCAGAAGGTCACGCCCATGATGGTGTCGGCGCGCGTGGTGAAGACAAACATCCTTCCGCCGCCGAGCAGCGTGCCGTCGGTCGCGGCGATCTCGTGCGTGAAAGCGAAGCGCACGCCCTCGCTCTTGCCGATCCAGTTCTCCTGCATCAGCTTGACGCGCTCGGGCCAACCCGGCAGGCCGTGTTGCAGCTCGCCGAGCAGCTCGTCGGCATAGCGCGTGATGTTGAGGTAGTAGCCGGGGATCTCGCGCTTCTCGATCGGCGCGCCGCTGCGCCAGCCGCGACCGTCGATCACCTGTTCATTGGCCAGCACGGTCTGGTCGACCGGGTCCCAGTTGACGACCTGCGTGCGGCGCTCGGCCACGCCGGCCTCCAGCATCTTGAGGAACATCCACTGGTTCCAGCGGTAGTAGCCCGGCGAGCAGGTGGCGATCTCGCGGCTCCAGTCGATGGCCAGCCCCATCGCCTGCATCTGCTGCTTCATGTAGGCGATGTTGTCGTAGGTCCACTTCGCCGGTGGCACCTTGTTCTTGATCGCGGCGTTCTCGGCCGGCAGACCGAAGGCATCCCAACCCATCGGCATCAGCACGTTCATGCCCTGCATGCGCAACTGGCGCGTCAGCATGTCGTTGATGGTGTAGTTGCGCACATGCCCCATGTGCAACTTGCCGCTGGGGTAAGGCAGCATCGAGCAGGCGTAATACTTCGGCTTCGACGCGTCTTCGGTCACGCGGTAAGCGTCGGCGGCCAGCCAAGCGGCCTGCGCGGCGAGCTCGATCTCGCTGGGTTTGAAGTCGGGATTCATGGGCGTGGGCGAGGCGCGTGGCGAACGCTTTTGGCAGTTCGCCAGATTATAGAAAGCGGGCTCTCGCCCGCCGACCAGCGGCGCCCGGGCGGACGAGCCCGCTGAGCCGGGCCGGATCAGCGCGGCGCCGCGACGCCGGCGGCCGGACCGGTCTGCGTGACGAAGCCGATGCGCGAGAGGCCGGCCTGCTGCAGCAGGCCGATCAGTGCGGCCACGCGCCCATAAGGCACGCTCGTGTCGGCGCGCAACTGCACTTCCATCTGCGGGTTCTGGCGTGCCGTCTCGGCCATGCGCAGCGTAAACGTGGCGTCGTCGACGGCTTGATCGTCCACGTACAGATTGCCGGCCGGATCGACGGCGACCGACACCGACTGCGCCGCGACGCCGGGGCGGGCGGCGTCGCTGAGCGGCAGGTCGAGCTTGAGGCTGGAGGCCATCAACGGCGCCGTGATCATGAAGATCACGAGCAGCACCAGCATCACGTCGATCAGCGGCGTCATGTTGATGTCGCTCATCGGCTGCGGGCCGGTGGTGCGTTCAAGGCGTCCGAAGGCCATGACAGGTGTCGATCAGGGCGTGGCCGGATCGGTCTGGTCGAGCAGCATTTCGCGCAGGTCGTGCGCATAGCCTTCGAGCTCGGCTTCGCAGGCGCCGACCAGCTTGCCGTAGACGTTGTAGGCCAGCACCGCCGGGATCGCCACCGCCAGCCCGGCAGCCGTCATCACCAGCGCCTCGCCCACCGGGGCCGAGATGCGTTCGATCGTCAGCGTCCCGCCGGCGGCCATGCCGAGCAACGCGTGATAGATGCCCCAGACCGTACCGAACAGGCCGATGAACGGCGCCGTGCTGCCGATCGATGCCAGCAACACCTGTCCGTACTGCAGTTGCGACAGCACGCCATGCAGCGCGTCGCGAAGCCGCCGCGTCAGTTGCGAATCGGCGTGGCCGCGACCTTCCAGCGTGCCGGGCAGCGGGCTGCTGAGCGCGGCCGCCAGCAGAGGCTGCAGCGCGCCCTCGCGGTCGAACGCTGCGAGTTGCTCGCGCCCGGCCTGCACGCTGGGTGCGGCCCAAAACGCCGGCACCGCGCGCGCGATGTCGGCACGCACGCGGCGCAGCAGCCAGCCCTTCCAGAAGATCAGCACCCAGGCGCTGACCGACATGGTCAGCAGCAGCAACGCGACGCCGCGGATGATCGAATCACCCTGCGTCCAGAACTGCGCCAGTCCCGTCATGGCGGCACCCGGCCCGTGTTCGGCCGGCCCCGGCGAATTTCACCGGCGAGCGGGCAGGTTCGCGGGTCGGCGCACGGGTACCGGCTCATGACGCGGTGCCTGTTGCGTCGGTTGTCAATTCAGGCCGAGCACGTCGTTCATGTCGAACAGCCCGCGCACCCGTCCGGTGAGGAAGCGCGCCGCGCGCAGGCTGCCCTGCGCGTAGGTGACCCGGCTGCTCGACTTGTGGCTGATCTCGATGCGCTCGCCGGTGCCGGCGAACATCACGCTGTGGTCGCCGACGATGTCGCCACCGCGGATCGTCGCGAAGCCGATCGTCGACGGGTCGCGTTCACCAGTCACGCCTTCACGCCCGTAGACGGCGCAGCTGCGCAGGTCGCGCCCGAGCGCGGAGGCGACCACCTCACCCATCTTCAGCGCCGTGCCGCTGGGGGCGTCGACCTTGTGGCGATGGTGGGCCTCGACGATTTCGATGTCGTAGCCTTCGTTCAGCGCGCGGGCGGCCGTGTCGAGCAGCTTCATCACGACGTTGACGCCCACGCTCATGTTGGGCGCCATCACGATCGCGATGTGCTTCGCGTGCTCGGCGATGCGGGCTTTTTGTTCGTCCGTGAAGCCGGTGGTTCCGATCACGGCGTTGACGCCGAGTTCGCGGCATGTCGCCAAGTGCGCCAGCGTGCCTTCGGGGCGTGTGAAGTCGATCAGCACCTGCGCCCCACC
>ENA-OBIT01000074-OBIT01000074.1-metagenomes-genome-assembly--contig:-NODE-74-length-38709-cov-5.15067_pt1 | contig 38709 bp, 38 predicted proteins | sample MGYA00153386_OBIT01 | MGnify analysis MGYA00153386
GCTGGCTGGCATCGGGCAGCGGCTTCCTGCTCAGTGAAGGCTTCATCCTCAGCGAAGGTTTCCTCCTCAGCGAAGGCTTTCTCTTGAGCGAAGGCTTCCTCCTCAGTGAAGGCTTCCTCCTCAGCGAAGGTTTCCTGTTGAGCGAAGGCTTCCTGCTGAGCGAAGGCTTCCTCCTGAGCGAAAGCGGCCAGCCCGGCAGCGCGAAGACCGACGACCTCAGCCTGTTGGGCGAGCCCTAAGCCGGCGGTGGCGGTGGTGCCTGCGGGGCAAGGGGCTGGCCTTGCAGGTGGCGCGCCATCGCGGGGCCTGAATTGCGCACCGCACAGGGCAACCTGCGGCGGCCGGTGACTGGTCAGATCAAGGGCCGTGGCGGCGGCCGAACGTCGCCGCACAGGTCTGCCAGCCGAGCTAGAGGCCTGCGACCACCCGATCGACGTCGCTGCCGATTTGAAAGCCGAAACGCAACTGCCGCTTTCGGTGCTTCGCAGTTCGTTCGGTGGCGATTCTGGGCATCGTTCCCGGAATGTCGATTTCGATGATCGGGGCGTGACCGGAATCGTTGTTCTTGAAGCGGTCGCGTTCGGGGTTCCGCTGAGCCAGGTGCGCGCATCGATTTCCTTGCGACCGTGCCAGTCGCTCAGCGCCAGATGATCCAGTCGATCGATGGCTGCGCGATCGGCCGCGATGGGGTTGGCCGAGTCGATGTCTTCGGCCAGCACGCCCTGCACCGCCCCGTAAGCCATGCCGATGCGCAACCAGCTTTCGAGAGTTTCGTGGTGGAAGGTGCCGTGGCGGTTGGTGGTCAGTCAAAAAGGTTTTGCGGCCAAGGTGGATACCCAAAGTAAATTCCCGGCCAAGGAAAAAAGCCCCGCAAGTCGTTGACCTGCGGGGCTTGAGGCTGGAAGAAGACCGTGTTTGTCGACAGCTTCTTAGAGATATTCAGTGCCTGTCATGTTCCCCTGGAACGCATACGTCTGATTACCAAGGGTAGCAAAAGCCCAGTTCGGCCGTCCCCACCATCCTTTCGGGACCAACGCGACCGCGAATGTCCGGTAATACGGCTGACCTTAAGCGTCTCTCCGGACCCGCCTGCACACGCAGACTGCTCGGTGGATGCTCAGTCCGCCTGCTTGCGCAGGAACGCCGGGATCTCTACCCGACCGATTACCCCCCTTATTCACTGTCTTGCGGGTGGGTGACTCGGCAAAGAGTGTCGGTTCTCTGATTTGCTATCGAGAAGACCATGACCGAAGCCCCCCGTCAGATCTACGACATGCCCGTCTACCGGGCATCCGAAGCCGCGCGGATTCTTGCCTCGCCAGTCGGCACGGCGGGAACTGTCCTTCGTCAACCTATGCGAGCTTCATCTGCTGGCGGTCATCCGTCGCCACCACGGCATAAAGCTCGCCAAGGTCAGGCAGGCCATCGACTTCCTGCGCCGTGAGCTGCGCATGCCACGGCCCCTGACCACGCAGAGGTTCTTGACCAACGGCGTCGCATTGTTCGTCGAACACACGGGCGAACTTTTGAACTTGTCGAAACAAGGCCAGCAAGCTTTGCGCGACGACTTTGTGTTGGCGCTCGCCCGCATCAAGTTCGGCGGCCACGGTGGCCCGGTGCTGCTGTTTCCGTTCACCGCAGCACCGCCTGACAAGGCAGCCACGCCGACGCTCTTCATCGACCGCGACCGCTAAAGCCGCTGCTCCATGCGGCCCTGCGGAAAGGCGGCGTCCCCTTCGTCGAGCACCACGCCCCGTTTGCGGACGACACACCTGACATGGACTGGATTGCCGAGGTGGGCCGCGGCGGCTTGGTCGTGCTGACGCGCGACCAGGAGATACGCCGCCGCCCGAACGAACTCGCTGCCGTCAAAGCGGTGCGCATTCACCTTGTCACGCGACATCCCGCACCCGCCATCTTCTCAAGTACTCGGCGCGCGCGGGCGGAGTGGCTGAAGGGCTGAGGCCCGTGTCGCAGCGCCGCAGCGCCCGGGTTGCGACTCTCCGCGCACTCAGCGGGCGCATCGACAGGACATCCAGTTTCGGCCACGGCGCTCCGTTCGATCGGTGCAACGCCCGGCCAAGCGATTGATGGGGACGTCTCCTACCGACCGCTATGCACACGTCCCGACTATGCACAGAGGCCCCGACATTGCCGACGCCGGCCCGTGCAGCGATGTGCCATTGAGGCCGGCGATGTCTGCGCATGGTTACAGCGTTTGCAGGAACCGCAGCAGCGAGTTTGGCGCCTTGTAGCGGCCCATCTTGGTGTCTGGCGCCTCCAGCCGTGCGAGGGCCTTCTCTTTCATCGCGAGTTCGGCTTCGACATATCGGTGCGTCGTTGTCGTGCTCTCGTGGCCGAGCCACAGGGCGATCACGTTGAACGGCACGCCCGGTCGTCAAGGATTATGGCGACCGAGACTTCGTCGACCCTGGCCAGCGGCAGCCGCCGGGTGCAGACCCAGCGCGCAAAGTGCGTCACCTCAGCGACGTAGCTGGAAACGGTGTGCGCGGCATACCTGCGCTCGGTCAGGTGACGCTTGAAGGCGACGGCGTGAGGCCCGATGGGACTGGCGGCGAGCGAATCGACCTCGATGACGCGCGAGTGCTGAGCGGTGTCCATGGTGATCTCCGGAAGTGGGATCACCAGTGCGCGCCGAAGCCGAACTATGTTCAGATCGGCGAATGACCATCCCGCCGTTTGCCGCGCCAATGCCGCCTAAAACGCTGTCACCGACCAGCGCAGGCAACAAGGCCGGCCTTCAGGCTGGCCTCGTCCAGACCGCGCCCGATGAACACCATCCGCGTCTGGCGCAATTCGCCGTCGCGCCAGGGGCGTTGCCAGTCGCCTTCCAACAGCATGTGCACCGACTGGAACACCATGCGCCGTTCATCTCCGGCGATGTCGACGATGCCCTTTGCGCGCAGGATGTCGGCGCCCTGCCGGGCCAGCAGGTGCGTCAGCCAGGCCTGCATCCGCGCCGCATTTAACGGCTGCTGCAGGACGATGCTGACGCTGCGAACGCTGCTGTCGTGCCGGTGGGCGTACGGTCGTTCGTGCTCGGCGTCGTGCGAAGGGACGTGTGCATGGTCATGCCCGCAGTGCTCGTCGTGCACATGGCCAGGTTCATCATGCGCCGGGGCAGTCAGGAAGTCGGGCTCCAGCGTGGTCATGCGCGCGAGGTCGAAGCCGCCGCGCTCCAACAGCTGCGACAGGGCCACACCGCTGCGCTGCGCGCGATGGATCGGCGCCAGCGGGTTGATGCGACGCAGCGCCGCCTCGACCGCCCGCAGTTCGGGTTCTTCCGCCAAGTCGGTCTTGTTGAGCACGATCTGGTCGGCGAAAGCGATCTGCTCCACGGCCTCGCGGCTGTCGGCCAACCGTGCGCGCACGTGGCGCGCGTCGACGAGGGTGGTGATGCTGTCCAGGCGCGTGGCCGTCCGCAGCTTGGAGTCGACGAAGAAGGTCTGCGCCACCGGGCCGGGGTCGGCAAGGCCGGTGGTCTCGACGATGATGGCGTCGAACGTGCCGGGCCGCTGCAACAAGCCATGCAGCGTGCGGATGAGGTCGCCGCGCACGGTGCAGCAGATGCAGCCGTTGTTCATCTCGAACAGCTCTTCCGAGCCGCTGTCGACGAGTTCGGCGTCGATGCCGATCTCGCCGAACTCGTTGACGATGACGGCGTAGCGGCGGCCGTGGTCGCCGTGCAGGATGCGGTTGAGCAACGTGGTCTTGCCGGCACCCAGGTAGCCGGTCAGCACGGTGACCGGGAGGCGTGTGTCCAACCCTACATCCAGGGCTACATCCAAGGCATGAGCGAGGCGTGGATGACGTTGGGCACGCCGGCGTTGCCCACCGACCGGATTGCCAGATCGGTGTCCTTCAGGCTGAAGCGGTGCGTCGTGACCTTCTCGAGCGGGAACCGCTTCGAAGCCAACTGGGCCAGCGCCATCTCGCACGCCCGGTAGCTGTGGCCGCGCGCGCTCTTCAGCGTGATCCACTTCAGCGTCATCTTGGCCAGCGGAAAGTTGGGGAAGTCGCCCATCTCGCCCTGCACCACCATCAGCCCGCCCTTGCGCTTGAGCGCCTCGATGCCGAGCAGGATGGGGATGGTGCCGGCGCCTGCGGTGCAGTCCAGTACGACATCCACGCCACGCCCACCGGTGAGCTGAAGGATGCGTTCCAGCGGGTTTTCAGCGTTCACGTCGATGACGTGGTCGGCACCGAGCAACTTGGCCACCTCCAGCCGCGCGGCGTCTTTGGACGTGCCGGTGACGATGATCATGCTGGCGCCGGCCTGCTTGCAGATCACCGTCTGCGACAGGCCCTGCTGCCCCGGGCCCTGGATCAGCACGATGTCGTCGTACTTCACGCCGCCGTCGAACAGCGACCATTCCACGCCGTTGGCCATGGGCGTCACCAGCCCGGCCATCTCGGGCGTCACGCCCGCCGGCACCCTGTGCACGATGGAATTCCACGGCAGGAAGACGTATTGCGCGAAGCCGCCCCACAGGTGCGGCGCTTTCTCGGTAGACGTGTAGCCGAAGCGCAGGCCGTCGGGGTTGTTGCGCCAGTCGGTGGCCTCGCAATGGCGGTACTCGCCGCGGTGGCACCACTCGCACTTCATGCAGCCGACATAGTGCTCCACGAACACCAGGTCGCCTTCGTTGAAGCCCTTGCGGCGTGTGAATTCGCGGCCCGCCTTGGCGATGGTGCCGATGTTCTCGTGGCCCATGATGACGGGCGCGCCCTTCAGCGGGTCCTTGTACATCTTGACGTCGGTGCCGCAGATGCCGGCCACTTCCATCTTCAGCAGCGCGCAGTCTTCCGGTACCTCGGGCATGTCGTATTCGCGCAGCTCGATCTTGCTCGGGCCGGTCTTCACGGCAGCCAGTACTTTTTCCATTGCCAGTCTCCAGGTCTTGTTTGGGTTGAGAAGCGTCAGAGCGCCTCGCCGGCCTTCAACGCGCCAGCCGCCACCAGCGCCGCTTCCAACCACTTGGGGCGGATCGGCCCGCCGCCCGTGATGTCGGCGATGCGCTGGCGCTCATCAGCCACCTTTTTGGCGGCCAGCGGCAGCAGCGACGCCGCCTTCTCGCGCTCGACGACGGTGACGCCGTCGGCGTCGCCGACGACCAGATCGCCCGGGTTCACCGCGACGCCGCCACAGCTGACGGGCCAGTTGATGCGGCCCGAGACGCCCTTGGTCGGGCCGTTGGGGTTGGCGCCGATGCTCCACACCGGGAAGCCCAGTTCGCGCAGCTCTTCGGTGTCGCGGAGGGACGCGTCCAGCACCACGCCAGCAAAACCCAGCTGCTTGCAGGCGGTGAGCATGATGGACCCCATCAGCGCCGCCGTACGGTCGGACTTGCCGTCGATGACCAGCACGTCGCCGGGCTTGGCCATGGCCATCGCGGCGTGGATCATCAGGTTGTCGCCCGGCCGCACCTCGATGGTGAAGGCCGGGCCGCAGCAGCGCATGGCCGGTACCAGCGCCTGGATGCGACCGTCCATCGCGCCGCGGCGGCCGGCCACGTCGGCCAGGATCGAGGACGCGTAGGCGGCAGCCGCCTGCACGGTGGCCGCGTCGATGCGCGTGAAGTCGCGGCGGATGTCGTTCAGGTCTGCTGTCATCGTCATTCTCAATGTCCGCGCTGCTTCAAGAGCGCATCCAGCCGCGGATACACGCGCCGCGCGTTGCCTTCGAAGATGAGCTGGCGGCTGGTCTCGTCCAGCCCCGCCACGCCGTCGATGTAGCGCTTGGTGTCGTCGAAGGCAAAACCGTTGTCGGGGTCGATGCCGGGCACGGCGCCCAGCATCTCTGACGCGAAGAGGATGTTGCTCATCGGTACCACCTCGGTCATCAGGCGGATGCCGGGCAGGTGGTAGACGCAGGTGTCGAAGTAGACGTTGTTCAGCAGGTGCTCGGCCAAGGGCTTCTTCTGGATGCTCAGACACAGGCCGCGGTAGCGACCCCAGTGGAACGGCACCGCGCCGCCGCCGTGCGGGATGACGAACTTCAGGTCCGGGAAGTCCTTGAAAAGGTCGCCCTGGATCAACTGCATGAAGGCCGTGGTGTCGGCATTGATGTAGTGCGCGCCGGTGTGGTGGAAGTTGGGATTGCAGCAGCTGCTGACGTGGATCATGGCCGGCATGCGCAGCTCGACCAGCTTCTGATACAGCGGGTACCAGCTGCGGTCGGTCAGCGGCGGGCCGCTCCACCATCCGCCGCTGGGGTCGGGGTTGAGGTTCACGCCCACGAAGCCCAGATCGGCCAGGCGTTGAAGCTCATCAATGCACTCATACGGCGCGACGCCTGGAAACTGCGGCAGCTGCCCGACGCCCACGAAGTTGCCGGGCAGCAGCGTGCACAGGCGGTGGATGAGGTCGTTGCTGATGGTCGTCCACTGCCGGCTGACATCGGCGTTGCCCACGTGGTGCGCCATGCCGGCGGCGCGCGGGCTGAAGATCGTCAGGTCGCTGCCGCGGTCCTTCTGCAGTTTCAACTGCGGCTGCAGGCTGGCGACGATCTGCTCGTCGCTGATGTGCAGGTCGGCCAGGGTCTTGGCCGCAGGCTTGCGCATGCCATCGGCCAGTCCGGCCAGCTGCTTGTCGCGGAAGGTATGCAGGCCCGCGGGCTCGGTGGTGTAGTGGCAGTGGATGTCGATGATCATGTTCAGTGCGCGTTCAGGAACTGAAGAAGACGGGCCGGTACATTGGCTTCAGTCTGATCAGCGGGCGCCACGTCCCAGTACTCGCTGCCGGCCAGGCACTCTTCCAGGTAGCGCGCGGCGCTGGTGGCGTGCGAGTTGTCCTGGCCCGGCACGATGAGCGCCGGCACCTTCAGGCGCAGCAGTTCCTCGGGCTCGGCGCCGGGCGCGGTGTCGCGGTCGAGCAGCGCGCGCTGCGTCGCCACCACGGCCAGCTTGTAGCTTTCCAGGTCCATTGCAGCGAAGGCTGCGGCGAAGGGCGGGTCGCTCCGCAGCACGCTCACCCAGGGGCCCGCACGGGGGTCCTCAGCGAAGCTCTTGCTGGATGCTTGCGCAAGCGCCAGCACGGCCGTCAGCCCTTCCTGCTGCACGTAGGCCAGGTGCTGGGCAAAACGCTGCTGGCCGTTGATGCGGTACTTGGCGCCGCCCACCGGCCAGTACAGCACCACGCTGCGCGTGGCCCCGGGGTGCATCGCGGCAAAGGCCACCACCGGCGCACAGCCCATGCAGCCGCCCATCAAATGGGCTTTGGCGATGCCCAGGTGGTCGAGCAGGCCCTTGCCCTGGACCACGAAATCGGCCCAGGTCACGCGCTGCACGCGCCCGCCGCTGTGGCCCGTCTCGCGGCGGTCGAACACGATGCACTGGAAGTTGGCCGTCAGCGTGGCCATCATCTTGGTCTTTGCGTAGACGCCCAGGGTGGACCACTTCTCCAGCGTTGCATCAAAGCCGCCCGGCGAGAACATCAAGAGCGGCGCGCCGCTGCCGATCACCTCGTAGCGGGTGGCGATGCAGTCGATCTTGACGGTGGGCATCTCAATGGGCCTTCACCGGGATGCCGCCCTTGATCTGGCGGCCGGAGCGCACGTCCTCGCAAAGCGCCGTCAAGGCATCCAGTGCATTCCGTGCGACCTGCGCATAGGCGTCGGGCGGGTTGTCGAGGGTCGCCGCGGCGTAGCCGATGGCCGCGTGGGCCATGCGCATGCGGCCGTCGAGCCACGGTCCGCCGCCCAGGCCGCCGATGACGGGCACGCCGACGGCGGCCACCACGGCGGGGCCGGCCACCGGGCCCGAATGCGTGAAGTCCAGCAGGGCCGCGCCGGCGGCTTCCAGGCGTTGCGCCTCCGCGACCAGTTGGGCGGTCAGCGCGGGCGGCAATTGCACGCCCACCTTCAACGTGTTCTTGTAGTCGACACCGTGCTTCAGCGCGGTGTGCGGCGTGATGCCGAACTGCGCGAAGACAGGGATGCCCGCGCGCGTGATGGCAGCGACCGCGTCCGGAAACTCCGCCGCGCCGTCGAGTTTGACCATGTCCACCCCGGCCTCCTTGACGAAACGGATGGCCGCGCGCAGCGCCGCATCGGGCCCCTCCTGCAACGGGCCGTACGGAAAGTCGACGCTGACCAGCGCGCGCTTCACGCCGCGCCTGACGGCTTTGGTGACGATGAGCATCTCGTCCATCGTCACTTCCAGCGGATTGGCGTGGCCCCACAGGTTGATGCCCACCGTGTCGCCCACGCTCACGATGTCCACCCCGGCGCGGTCGGCGATCTGCGCCATCTGCCAGTCCCATGCGACGACGCCGACGATCTTGCGACCGTCGCGTTTCATCTGCTGCAGGCCGGCGACGCTGACATGGCTGGACATGGTCTTCCTCTCGGGGCGGCGCCTCAGGCGCTCAGGTGATGGGTGCTCTCGGGGAACAGTTCTTCGAGACTCGGCACGCGCGCGAGGATGCCTTGCTCGACCGCCGAGCGCATCGCCTCGCCCAGCATGGCGCGGTTGGCGGCCAGCCCGTAAGGCAGGGGGTCGCTGCCGGTGGCGTCCATCACCGCCAGGTGCATCTTGTCAACGGCGCTGGGTTTGGCGATGGCGCCTGCGCGCAACTGTTCGACATAGTGGCGTTTGCTCTGCGCGAAGGCATCGAACACGGCCGGAGCGACCGCGGGGTGGGCCTGCAGCACGCTGTCCTTGACGACGACGAGATGGTTGATGGGGTAGTGCCCCTGCGAGCGCAGCGCATCCAGGCCGGCCTGTGCGGCCATCGGCACCAGGGGCTGGACATGGGGCACGTCGATGTCGACGCCGATGGCCCCGGCGAGCTCGCCGCTGGCCACCAGGTCGGCCATGCAATGGCCTTGCCCGATGGGCTGCACGTAACGCGGTGTCTTGTAGGTGGCGACATGCTCGTCGCCCGACAGCACCCAAGTGATCTTGGTCAGGTCGACCCCGTACTGGTGCTGCAGGATGCTGCGCGCCCAAAGCCCAGTGGTCACCGTCCAGCCCCGGTTGACGCCGACCTTGCGGCCTTCGAGCTGCCGGGGGTGGGTGATGCCCAGTTCGGTGTTGACGACGATCGCGCCGTGGTGGAAGGCGCGCACCAGGAAGATCGGCAGTGCGGTGAACTTGACGCCGTGTTCGCGTGCGCAGGCGTAGGTCGTGAGCGCCATCTCGCAAACGTCGTATTCCAGGCTGCGCACCATGCGCCTGAAGGCGTCGACGAGCACCGGCACTTCTTCGAAGTCGAACTCGAAACCGGCCGGCGCGACCAGTCCGACCTTGAGTGCGAGGTTGTTGCCCTGGGTGCGGGTGACGGTCTTGAGCTTGGCGGCTGACATCGCGCAGTGTGTGTGTGGGGTGGGGTGGGGCCGGGGATCAGCGGGGGATCAGCGGGTGATCAGCGGGGGATCAGCAACAACCGCATTCCCAGTCGGGTGGCGTGGCCAGCGCGTTCTTCATCCACCAGGGAGGCAGGTCGTTTTCGTCCACCTGCTGCACGGGCTTGAAGACCTTGCAATGATGGCGCAGCGGTGCGCCGGGTCCGGTGCCTGCGGCAGGCCAGAACACGATGACCGTCTCCAGAGGCGGGCAGCCCGGCACGGCGCAGGCCAGTTCCGTGACCATCATCGTGTCGGCTGCGTGCAGGCGGAAGCGCTGCCTTGCGAGGGCTTCCACGCGTGCCAGCGCGGCGTCCTGCAGCGGGTCGGGCGCGAAGCTTCCGAACATGCACGCGCCTGGCTGGCCGCAGGCTCAGCGCTCGCATTCAGACCGATGCATGGGGTTTGCCAGGCTCGGCACGCAGCGCTTCGCGCGCTGCTTCCTTGAAAGGCTGGTCGGCCGGCAGGACCACGGCGACCGACCGCACCCGCTGGTGCTCGGGGGCGCGGCCGGGGGGCAACTCGCCCTTCTCGGCCAGCGCCTTGGCGGCCTTCATCAGGCGCTGACGCATCATGATGATGCCGTTGTCGGTGCCGACCAGATTCTCGCGCGTGCGGTCCTGGATGGCGCCCATGCTCTCCTGCAGCGACGCGTCCTGCATGGCGATGCCTTCGATGCCGCTGTAGCTGATGCCGGCCTTTTGCGCGGCGCGGTCCATCAGGTAGTCGTTGGTCTTGTTCTGCAACGGGATGTAAGTGCCCGGCACATAGCGGACGTGAACACCGTGGCCGTCCACCATGGCCTGGCGTTCTTCGTGCGATAGAGGCCGCGTGGGGTGGTAGTCGAAGCTCCAGGCCCAGTTGTTCTGGTCGTCGATGGGCACCCAGAAGTGCCCGTGCAAGGGGTGGTCGCCGCGCGGCGGCACCATCGTGAAACAGGGCATGATCCACGGCGTGATGCGCCAGTAGTACAGGCCTTCCTCGGCATTGCGGCGAGCACCCACGTACAGGCCGCCGTCGGCGGGCACGACGTCGAATACCGGCTTCTTGTCGTTATGGTTGTACTGGTTGCCCTTGGCGCCCCTGAACAGCGGGTCGCGGTTCAGCGCGCCGCTGTGCAGGAAGCTGACGTGGCTGCTGTCGATGCCGCCTTCCAGGGCCTGCAGCCAGTTGCATTCCTGCACGCGCTTGCTGGTGTAGCTGTGTTCGGCCGGCACCGTCGCGAATTCCCACTCGGGCAAGGGCGGCTGCTTGTCGCGTGGGCCCATGTAGATCCAGATCACGCCACCGCGCTCGACCAGCGGGTAGTCCTTCAACTTGATGCGGTTGCAGTAGCCGCTTTCGGCCGGTTCGCTGGGCACCTCGACGCATTGGCCGGTGACGTCGTACTTCCAGCCGTGGTACGGGCAGCGAATGCCGTTTTCTTCATTGCGGCCGAACCACAGCGAAACACCACGGTGGGCGCAGAACTCGTCGATGGCGCCGAGGCGGCCGCTGGTGTCGCGCAAGCAGATCATCTTCTCGCCCAGCAGCTGCAGCTTCACCGGGGGGCAGTCTGGCGTGGGCAGTTCCTCGCTCAGCAGCGCCGGCAGCCAATACTGGCGAAAGAGATCGCCCATCGCCGTGCCCGCGCCCGTCTGGGTGACGAGGTCGTTTTGTTCTCTTTTCAGCATGCGCGTCTCCTGGGGTGCGGCACCGAACAGGACAACTGTTCTTTATGAAGGAACAGTGTTCCTTCATCTAAAACGACGATATCATCCGCGTCCTTTGATTGTCAATTGGAGCTTGGGCGCATGTCCGAAGTTTGCAAGCGCATTCACCTGTGCCGCCGCGAAGAGGTCGAGGCCGGCCAGGCCATCCGCATCGAGAACGGCAAGCTCGTTCTGGCCGTGTTCAACCTGGACGGCGAGTTCTTCGTCACCGACGATGCCTGCACTCACGGCCCGGGTTCGCTGTCCGAAGGCTGCGTCGAAGGCGACATCGTCGAATGCGATTTTCACAACGGCGCCTTCAACATCCGCACCGGCGAGGTGGCCGCCGCCCCCTGCATGGTGCCGGTGAAAATTTATCGCACCATCGTCGATGCCGACGGTGCGGTGTCGATCGAGCTGTAGCGCGGGTCTTCAGGACTTGCCGCTGCCGGATACCGACCTCGCGGCAGGGGCCCAGCGCGCGATCTCTGCAGCCATGAAGCGCGTGAAAGCTGCGGCGTCCTGGTCGATGGTTTCCATGCTCTCGTTGGCCATCTGCTGCCGCGCCGCGGCGCTGGCCAGGCCTTTGCGTGTTTCGGCGTTCAGGCGGTCGACCACGGCCTGCGGCATGCCGGGCGGCCCGGACAGTGAAAACCAGGTCGTGCCGGTGAGCTGCGGGTAGCCCAGCTCTGCAAAGGTCGGGGTGTTCGGATAGGGGGGCACGCGGGCCGATGCCGACACCGCCAGCAAACGCAGCCTGCCGCTGTCGACATGCGCGTTCGCCGACGACAGCGTCATGCAGCCCGCGGGAATCTGCCCGGCCAGCAGGTCCTGCACTGCCGGCGTTGCGCCCTTGTAGGCGATGTGCACCATGTTCAGCTTGGCCGCGGCGCGCAGCAACTCGCCGGTGAGGTGCCCGTGCGTGCCTTGCCCGGGCGAGCCCCAGCTCACCCCTTTCGGGTCTACAGCCGCCAGCGCCAGGAAGATCTTGAAATCCTTGTACGGCGTCTCCGCATTCACCACCAACGCCAGCGGCGGCCCGCCCAGCAGCGCGATGTGCGTGAAGTCTTTCATCGGGTCGAACGTGTTGGGCTGCTCGACCGGCGCGATGACATGCGACCCGATGCCCGAGATGACCAGCGTGTAACCGTCCGGCGGCGCCTTCGCGACCTGCTGCGAGCCGATCAATCCGCCGGCACCGGCGCGGTTCTCGACCACCACCGAGACCTTCAGGCTGTCCTGCAACTGCCGCGCGATCAGCCTGCCCAGCGTGTCGGAACTGCCGCCTGGCGCATAGGGCACCACCAGGCGTATCGGCTTGCTCGGCCAGTCCCCCTGAGCGCGTGCGGCGTGTGGCAGGCAGGCCGCGGCCGCGGCGGCGCAGAGCAGATCGCGGCGGGAGAGTGTCGTACGGGGTTCAACAGGAGTCATTGAGGGGACGGATTTCGATGGGGCGCGAGGCCCCGGGGTTTCGGGGATATTTCGGGGAAAAATACGGGGATGCGATCGGAACGAATCAGGCTGCGCGCCGCGCGGCCAGCAGCCGCTCGGGCGTAAAGGGCACGCGCCGCAGGCGGGTGCCGGTGGCGTCGAACAAGGCATTCGCCAGCGCCGCGGCCACCGGCCGCGTGGAAGGTTCACCCGCACCATAACTGCGGCCCGACTCGTTGCCCACCAGCACCACGTCGATGCGGTCCGGGATGGCCTGGATGTCCAGGATGGAGTAGCTCGCCCAATCGGTGGACAGCACCCGCGTCTCGTCGAAGCGCACCTCCTCGAAGCGCGCGCGGCTCAGCGACATCAGGATGTTCGACTCGATCACGCCTTCCAGCGACAACGGGTTGATGACCATGCCGCAGTCGTGCGCGACGACAAACCGTGTTGCCCGCCACTGCCCGCTGGCCGGGTTCACCTCGACCTCGGCCACGATGGCCACCACCGCACCGTTGCGCGGCGCGTAGGCGATGCCGCGGCCCCGGCGCATGCCGCCCGACGTTGCCGCCGGGTTGTGCCTCACGCGGGGCTGCCAGCCGGCGCGCTCTGCCGCGGCGCGCACGACGGCTGCGTGCCGGGGTTCGGCAAGGTGCTTCAGGCGGAAGGCCACCGGATCCTGTCCGGCCGCCGTCGCGAGTTCGTCGATGAAGCTCTCGCTGGCAAAGCAGGTGGCGATGCCGTCGGGGTCGCGCAGGTGCGCGGTGCGCAGCCCGGTGGACAGCGAACTGCGCCAATCCACCAACTCGCCCGACACGCGCTTGTGCTCGAAGCGGTAGGACTCGGCCGAGATTTGGCACAGGTCTTCGCTGCGCGTGACATGCCCGCCGACGAGCTGCGAGGCCAGGCTGTCGGAAAAGCGCTGCGTGCCCGAAGGCCGCGCGCCCATCCACACCGTCACGCCCTCGGGCGACACCTGCGCCAGCGCGCAGGCCGGGCCCATGCAGGCGTGGCTCTGAAACGGGTACTCGTACTGGGCCTCGAGGGTGCGCGCTGCTGCCGCCAGGGCGGCGTCGACGTCACCGTTGGACCGGTCCCCCTTGCGGCCGGTGGCCGGGGCTGTGCGCAGCATCTCGTACAACGCTTGGCCATCGCGCGGGAAGCGCAAGGTCGGCTCGGACCAGTTCAGGCGCGTGCGCGCGGCGGCGGCAATCGCTTGTTCCTCGCGTTCCGCGACCACGGCCACGAAGTTGCCCTGCTGCACCAGGCGCATGAAACCCGGTGTGCCGGGCAGCGCCTCCACCCCCAGCAGGCGTGCGCCGGCCGTGGGCGGGCGCAACACGCGCGCATGCACCATGCCCGGCAGCTTCAGGTCGACCAGCCACTCGTAACGCCCGGTGACCTTGGGCGGGATGTCCACCCGCTGCACCGGCCGGCCCACCCAGCGGTACTGTGATGCCGGCTTGGGTTGCGCCTGGGTGTCCAGCGGCAGCTCGAAGCGGCCGCCTTGCAGCAATTCGCCATAGCTGACGCGGCGCGACGGGTCGGCCACTGCGCGCACGACGCCGTCCTGGACCGTCAGCGCTTCCACCGGCAGCGCCAGCCGCTGGGCCGCGCGTGCCACCGAGAAGGCGCGGGCCTGGGCGCCTGCGATGCGCATGGCCTGCCCGCCGTCGGCGACGCCGTTGCTGGAGCCGGTACCGCGCTGGTCCACGGTGGTGGCGGTGTCGCCCATGCGGATCGTCACCGCCGAGAACGCCACGTCGAGTTCGTCGGCCACGATCTGCGCCAGCGCCGTCGGGATGCCCAGCCCGGCGTCGATCTTGCCGACCGACGCCGTGACGCGGCCCTGCGCGTCGATGGCCAGCCAGGCATCGAGTCGGTTCGCTGGCAGGCCATTGCTGCCGGTGCGCGGCCCGGCGTCCTCGCCAGCCTCGGCGCCACACGCTGCACGCTCGCGCGGCGCGTTCTGCCCGTGCACGGCGGCGCCGAAGCTGACCAGCAGGCCGCCGCCCGCGGCCAGGAAGGCGCGGCGGTCGATGCCGCTGACCGTGCCGGTGAGGGTGCCGGTGAGGGTGTCGGTGAGGGTGCCCATGCCGGTGGACGGCGTGCCGCTCATGCCGAGGCCCTCGCAACGAGCATCTGCCTGGCCGCGCGCGTCACGGCACGCAGCACGCTGACCTGCGTGCCGCAACGGCACTTCAGGCCCGGCAGGCCCTGCTTCAGTTCGGCATCGGTGGCGCGCGGCTTCTCGGCCAGCAACGCCGCGGCGGTCATGATCCAGCCGTTGATGCAGTAGCCGCACTGCGTTCGTGGGGTCGGCGCCGCTGGTGACGGCGCGGCCGTTGAGGCATAGTTTCAGGGGCGTGGTCATGGCGTCTCCGGGGCGGTTCTCCGCGGGTGCTGGAGCACGCTGAAGGCTCTGCGGGTTTCGCAAACTGTCGGCCACAATCGGAGCCGCGTCAATCATGGAAGACCGACGTTCCTTTAAGTAGAACGATCGATTGACACCCCGCCCTACCGCCGAGGCCCCGCACATGAGCAAACTGCAACTCTCCATCGCCATGGGCGACTACGACCGTACCCGCGCCCTGCTCGACGGCAGCGTGCAGATCGACGGCGTCGACCCGGTGTGCATGACCTTGTCGCCCGAGGAGACCTTTTTCCGCGCCTTCCGGGGGCTGGAGTTCGACATCAGCGAGCTGTCGTTCAGCAGCTACCTGGTCAAGGCCAGCAAGGGCGAGTCGCCCTACATCGCCGTGCCGGTGTTTCTCAGCCGTGCCTTCCGCCACACGAGCATCTGGGTGCGCAAGGACCGCATCAAGCGCCCCGAAGACCTGTCGGGCCGCCGCGTCGGACTGCCCGAGTACCAGCTGACGGCCAACGTCTGGGCGCGCGCCATCCTGGCCGACGATTTCGGCGTGCAGCCTGCCGACGTGCGCTGGGTGCGCGGCGGCATCGACACGCCGGGCCGACCGGAGAAGATCAAGCTGCAACTGCCCGCCGACGTGCAGGTGGAAGATGCGCCGGCCGGCACGACCATCAGCGACATGCTCGACCGTGGCGACATCGACGGCTTCATCGCCCCGCGCCCGCCCAGCGGCGCCGCGCTGCGCAACCCGCAGGTCGGCTGGCTGTTCGACGACCCCACCGCGACTGCCAAGGACTACTACCGGCGCACCGGCATCTTCCCCATCATGCACGTGGTGGGGGTGAAGAAGGAACTCGCCGCCAGGCACCCCTGGCTGCCCGGCGCGGTGCTGAAAGCCTTCACCGCGGCCAAGGCCCGGGCACTTGACCACTTGTCCGACACCTCGGCCACCAAGGTGATGCTGCCTTTCGTCGAAGAGCAGCTCAAGGTCGCGCGCGAGACCATGGGCGACGACTACTGGGCCTACGGCGTGCAGGCCAGCCGGCGCACGCTGGAAGCCTTCGTGCGCCACCACCACGCGCAGGGGCTGTCGGCGCGGCTGATGTCGGTGGACGAGATCTTCCACCCCGCCACCTACGAGTCGTTCAGCGTTTGATCGGATCTGACAGGGCGCGCCCTACTTGGTCATGAACAGCTTGTCCCACTGGGCCTGCCAGTGGTCGGCTTCGTCCAGCGTGACGGCAGGGTCGCTCATCACGTAGGCCATGCCGCTCGCGTCGGACTTCACCTGATTGCTGGCAGGTGTGCGCCCCATCGCATTCAGCATTTCCTGCGCCTCGGGGCTGAGCATGAAGTCGACGAACAGCAGCGCTGCATTCGGACGCGGAGCGTGGCGGGCCACGCCGATGCCCTGCGGCCGCGCGATGACCGGCTCCACGGGCGCCCAGTCCACCGGCGCGCCGCGCTTCTTGAAGCTCTGCGCGTTGGCGTGGTAGGCCGTCAGCCCGACATCGATTTCGCCGGCGGAGATCAGCTGTGCCAGCAGCACGTGGCCCTTGCGCATGTCGGGCTTCATCGCACCGAGTTTGCGCATGAAGTCCATGCCGCGCGCCTCGCCCCAGGTCTTGACGACCCCGGCCATCCACTCGGAGTCGGTGGATTCCAGGGCGATGCGGCCCTTCCACTTCGGGTCGAGGAAGCCCTCGTAGGTCTTGGGCAGGTCGCTGGCCTTGAGCTTGTTGGTGTTGTAGGCGACGACGAAGAAGTTCAGCCGGTCGGGCACCCAACGCCCGTGCTTGGGGATGATGTGGGCCGGCAGGTCGGCCAGGTAGGGGCTGTAGAACGTGGTCAACACGTGCTCGCGGGCCAGCGACTCCATCTCGGGGCCGTTGGTCTCGATCACGTCCACCGCGTGGCGGCGCGCCTGCGCCTCGGACACCGCGCGCTTGACGACGCTGTCGCTCAACGCACGCCACATATTCACTTTCACGCCGGTCTTCTTCTCGAAGGCCTCGACCAGCGGCGCGGCCTCGGTCGGTGCCAGCGACGTGTACAGCGTGACGCTGCCTTCCTGGCGCGCACGTTCGAGCAGACGAGCGTTTCGGTCGGCACCCCGGGCGCCGTAGACGGCCGCGTGCGGGTCGGGCGGCGGTGTTTGTGCCTGCGCCTGAGCCTGAGCCTGAGCCTGCGCCTGCGCCGGCGGCAGGCCGGCGGCCAAAGCGGTGATCAAGACAGCACTCCAGATGGCACGCAACATGGGTCTCCTCGGGGTTGGGATTTCTCTGCTTTGCCAGGCCGGTGTGCGACCACCGGCGCGGGTTCGAAATGGTGGCTTTGACCTTCCCAAAAGTCTATGCTCAAATGCGTGGCGGTTCAACTGAGAGAACGTTGTTCCTTTGTACGGAACGATTGGCCAGCTTGGAAACCGCCTTTGCCGCCAACGCGGTTTACGCAAGGAGACTTCATGCCCCACGACAAGGATCTGACCCATTGGCACGAGCCCTCGGGCAACAGACGAGCCGGCTTCGGCACGTTCAAGAAGCAGCCCACGCCTTACGACGCCTTCATGGAAAGCGAAGGCCTGCCCGTGTTCCGCGACATCGGCATCAGCAAGGTGCAGAACCTGCCGCTGTTTCCCTGGAAGCGCACCGGTGGCAACGGCCATTACATCCAGTTGCTGGGTACCGAGACCAAGTGGGGATGCTTCGTCGTCGAGGTGCCTGCGGCCGGCGCGCTGCACGCCCAGAAGCACATGTACGAGGAAATCTACCTCGTTGTCGAAGGCCGCGGCACGACCGAGGTCTGGCAGGAAGGCGACACGAAAAAGCATGTCTTCGAATGGCAGAAGGGCTCGATGTTCTCGATCCCGATGAACGCCTGGTTCCGCATCGTCAACGCCACCAACAGCGGCGCGTTGCTGCTGGCCGGCAACACGGCGCCCAACGTGCTGAACATGATCAACAACATCGACGCGGTGTTCAACAACCCCTTCGTCTTTCGCGACCGTTTCAACGGCGCCGATGATTTTTTCAAACCTAAAGACGACATTGAACCCGACCCCGTGCGCGGCCTGGCGATGCGCCGCACCAACTTCATCCCCGATGTCATGAATTGCGAGCTGCCGCTGGACAACCGGCGCAGCCCGGGCTGGCGCCGTGTCGAGCCCTTCATGACCAACAACCAGTTCTATTTCTGGATCGGGCAGCACGAGCAGGGCCGCTACAGCAAGGCGCACGCGCACACCAGCGCCGCGATACTGATCTGTCTGAAGGGCAAGGGCTACACCTACACCTGGCCCGAGCGCAGCGGCGAAACGCCGTGGCAGGACGGCAAGGCCGACCAGGTGCGCCGCGTGGACTACGAGCCGGTGGGCCTGGTCACCGCCGCCCCCGGCGGCGCACGCTGGTACCACCAGCACTTCAGCGCCGGGCCCGAGCCCCTGCGCCTGACCGCCTGGTTCGGCCCGCACAACCCCGGTCGCGACCCCGGCGCGCCGGGCAGCAAGCACGTGGACTACACGGCGATGGACGTCACCGAGGGCGGCACGTCCGTCCCGTACTGGATGGAGGACCCGCACCTGCGCCAGGAGTACGAGACCGATTTGCGCGCCAATGGCATCGCCTCGCGCATGGACCCGGCGCTGTATGTGAAACCCGAGGGCGTGGAAGCGAAGAAGGGCGACACGGCAGCCAGCGCCGCGGGATGACAGTCGACGGCGCCGGCGGGCGCGTCTTCTTCAGCAACGTGGGCCGCAGCCTGGAGTTCGAGGACGAGATCGTGCTCGTCAGCGTCGGCGTGGACATCGGGTCGAGCACGTCGCACCTGGTGTTCTCGCGCCTGCGGCTGGAGCGGCTGGACAGCCGCTACATCGTGGCCGAGCGCACCGTTCTGCACGAGAGCGAAGTGCTGCTCACGCCGTATGCCGACGACTCCAGCATCGACGCCGTGGCGCTGCGCCGTTTCGTCGACCGCCAGTACGCGCTGGCTGGCGTGCGGCCCGAGCAGATCGACAGCGGCGCGCTGATCCTGACGGGTGTGGCCGTGCGCCGCAGCAACGCCCGTGCGATAGGCGATCTGTTCGCGGCACAAGCCGGCAAGTTCGTGGCCGTGAGCGCCGGCGACGCGCTGGAGACGACCTTGGCCGCGATGGGCTCGGGCGCGGCGGCACGCAGCATCCGCGAGGGCTGCCGCGTGATGAACATCGACATCGGTGGCGGCACCAGCAAGATCGCATTGTGTGAAGGCGGTGCCGTGGTGGCGCAGACGGCACTGGACATCGGCGCGCGCATCGTCGGCTTCGACGAGCAGGGCCGCGTCGTGCGCGTCGAAGAAGCCGGCGTGCGCCTGGCGCAAGCGGTCGGACTCACCTTGCAGCCCGGTGACGTGCCCGATGCCGCCGGCCTGCAGCGCCTGGTGCAGCGCATGGCCGAGACCTTGTTCGAGGTCGCGCAGGGCGGCCCGCCCAGCGCCGGCACGGCGGCGCTGCTGCGCCTGGACGCCCTGCCGGCCGACCGACCGCCCGACGTGATCACCTTCTCCGGCGGCGTCGCGGAATACATCCATGGGCGCGAGCAGCGCGCCTTCGGCGACCTCGGCCCGGCCCTGGCGCAGGCCGTGCTGCAGCGCGTGCAGGCCTGGGGCCCGCGCATCGCGCCGCCCGGGCCGGGCGACCAGGGCATACGCGCCACCGTGGTGGGGGCATCGCAATACACCGTGCAGGTCAGCGGTGGCACCATCTTCGTCGAGCCGCCAGGCACATTGCCGTTGCGCAACCTGCCGGTCATCACGCCGCGCCTGCCCTTGCAAGGCAACGACCTGGACGCCGATGCCATCGCCACCGAGGTGCGTGCCGCGCTGCGCCGGCTAGACCTTTACGACAGTGAGCAAGCCGTCGCCGTGTGCTACCGCTGGACCGGCAGCGCCAGCTACGCGCGGCTGGACGCCTTCTGCCGCGGCGTGGCCGCCGGCCTGTCCGGTGTGCTGGCCGGTGGCGCGCCACTGGTGCTGGTGGGCGACGGCGACATCGGTGGTCTGGTGGGCATCCACCTGCACAGCGAACTGCGCGTCGCACATCCGGTGGTCAGCATCGACGGCGTGGTGCTGCACGAATTCGACTTCATCGACATCGGGGCTTTGCTCGAACTGTCGGGCGCGGTGCCGGTGGTGATCAAGTCGCTGGTCTTTCCACAAACTGCCTCGCTGGGGCGCGCAGCCGGGCACCCTTGATGGACTGCGAACCCCACCACGCCTGGCAGGTGCTGTACCCGCCGCTGCAAAGCCATGCCCGCGGCTGGCTGGATGTCGGCGATGGCCACCAGATCTACTGGGAAGTCTGCGGCAACCCGCAGGGGCGGCCTGCGCTCTTCGTGCACGGTGGCCCGGGCGTGGGCTGCACCGACAGCGACCGCCGCTGGTTCGACCCGAGCCGCTGGCGCATCGTGCTCTTCGACCAGCGCGGCGCCGGCCGCTCGCGTCCCCAGGGTGCCCTGCACGCCAACACCACAGCGCACCTGGTGGCCGACATGGAAGCCCTGCGCGTCCACCTGGACCTGCCTCGCTGGCTGCTCTTTGGTGGCTCCTGGGGTGCCACGCTGGCTTTGGCCTATGCCCAGCAGCATCCGCATCGATTGCAGGCCCTGGTGCTTCGCGGCGTGTTCACCGCCACGCTGGCTGAACGGGACTGGCTCTACACCGCCACCGGCGCGGCCACTTGCCACCCGCAGGCCTGGCGGCGCCTGTGCGAAGCCGCCCTGCCCAGCAGCCACCTGCTCGACGGCTTGTCGATGGCCCTCAACGGCCCACCCGATGGCGCTCAACGTGCGGCGCGGGCCTGGTGGCAATGGGAGCAGGACCTGATGGCGCCCGACACCGACACGCCGCCAACGGCGTCGCTGCCGCCGGGTGGCGACGACAGCACTCTCTTCGCAGCCGCGCGCATCGGCGTGCACTACGCCCGCCATGCCTTCTTCCTGGCCGAGGGTCAGTTGCTGGCCGGCCTGCCGCCAATGGCCGACCTCCCCGGGGTCATCGTGCAGGGTGACGACGACACCGTGACCCCCGCCGTCGCCACGCAGGCGCTGCACCGGGCGTGGCCAGCATCGCGGCTGCACCGCGTGCCGGGCGCGGGCCATGCTTCACACCACCCCCAGGTGGCTCGACACCTGGTAGACGCCACCGACGCCCTGGCCGTCGCTTTGACCGACTCCCGGCCGCCGACGGGCGCAGTCCCATGGCTGCAGACGCCCGCACCCCTGCGCACCCCAGCGACACCCCAAGCGACAACAGCCCCGGCGTCGCGCGCCGCCAGTTCCTGAAGCAGGCCGTGGTGGCCGGCACGGGCGCGGCCGCCACCGTCACCGCACCGGCCCAGGCCCAGGCCGCGAAGTGGCGTCGTCTTGGTTTGTTTCCTACCAGGACACGAACACGCCGGTGATGCCGGCGGCGGCAATCAGCAGCAGGGGCGGCAGCCGGGCAAAGGTCAGCAGCGCCAGACACACCGCGATCATCGCGGCACCCTTCCAGACGCCCGGGGCCTGGCGCACCAGCAGGTAGCAGGTTGCGGCCATGAGGCCCAGCGCCACTGGGCCGAGTCCGCGTTGCAGCGCCTTCAAGCCGCGCTTGAACTGCGGCAGGCGGCCGGCACGCGAGACGAGCACCGGGAACACCAGCGCCGGCAGCGCCAGGCCCAGCGTGGTGGCCAGCGCACCCGGCAAGCCCGAGATGAACCAGCCCATCACCACCACCCACATCAGGTTCGGCCCGGGTGCGGCCATGCCCAGCGCGATGCTGCTGACAAACTGGTCGTGGCTGATGTACTGGTGTTCGTCGACGACGTAGCGGTGCATGTCCGAGGCCAGCGCCATTGCGCCGCCCGTGGCGAACAGCGACAGCGACAGGAAGTGCACGAACAGCGCCAGCAGCTCTGGCGCCGACAGGATCGTCATGGGTTCGGCTGCCCGGGCCGGTACCAGGCCAGCAGCACCGAGTACACGCCCAGCGTCAACATCACCGTGGGCACCGAAAGGCCCCCCACCGCCACCGCGCCGCAGGTGGCCACCGCCACCGCGATGCCCATGCGCTGCCCACGCAGGGTGCGCGACATGCGGGCGGCGGTGTGGATGACGAGCGCCACCGCCGCCGCGCCCATCCCGTGCAAGGCGTTCTGCACCGCCGGCACATGCTGGAACTGCTGCAGCAGTGACGCCAGCACCAGCACGATGACGGTAGGCGGCAGCAGGAAGCCGGCCAGCGCTGCAGCGGCGCCGCGCACGCCGAAGAAGCGGTCGCCCACCAGGACGCAAAGCGACACCCCGGTGGGCCCAGGCAGCACCTGGCTGATGGCGTACAGGCCCAGGAATTCATCAGGCGTGAGCCAGCGCTTCTTCTGCACCAGCGCACGCTCGGTGAAGGCCAGCGACCCGCCGAAGGCCTGCACCGAGATGCCGCTGTAGGTGCGGAAGAGTTCACCCGGCGAGCGGGGTGCCACCGTCCCGGCGCTGACCGCGGTATCGGTCACTGGGGGACCTGCGTCCCGCGCGCTGCGGTGCGAGCCCCTTCGGACGGCCGGGTGAGGCTCATCTCACCGGTCCGCCGTGTCAAGGGGCCGCAGCAGCGCCGCGTGTCCGTTGCAGCCACAGACGCACGGCGTAGACCGCACTCGTCAGCAGCACCAGGCCGACACCGGTCCAGACACCGGCGTGTTCCCAGGCCGCTTCGAAGCCCGCCTGCGACTGGCGCAGGAAGATGGCCACCGCCGTGGCCAGCGCCACGACGGCGATAAAGGCGCTGGAGAAACGGCTGGCCTGCCGCGCCAGCTGGTCGCTGCGCTGCGCAAACCAGGCCAGCAGCAGGCCGTTGCCGGCGTCGGCCAGCATCATTCCTGCGCCGAAGGCGGCCGCCAACAGGGCCACGGCGGCAATGCCACCGGCGTCTCCGCTGCTGCTGCCATGGGTGGCGAAGAGGGCCGCCTGCGCCAGCGAGTCCAGCGACAGCGCAAAGGCCACCCCCACCAGCGCCGGGTGCAGTTCGCGCCCCGTGATGCGGAACAGCAGGGCGGCCATGGGCCCTAGCGGCCGGGCACCGTCCTGGGCGCGGCTCATCGCGTGGGCGAGGTTCGAGCCGGCAATCACCAGCAGCAGCACCACGGAGATGACGATGCCCAACCCGTCCAGCCAGTCGGGCAAGGCGGCACCCTGGCCGAACAGCAGCAGCGCGGCCAGCATGATCGTGAGACTGTGGCCGGCGGCGAACTGCAGGCCGACCAGCCGTGCCGTCCAGTAGCTGTGGTGCAGCTGGCGCGCGCGGGTCATGCCGTCCACGACGGCTATGTGGTCGGCGTCGAAGCCGTGGCGAAAGCCCAGCAGCCCGGCCAGGCCGCAGGTCGTGAGGAAGCCCGCGTTGAGAAGGTCGGGAGTCACTGGACAACCCTTCGCGCTGCGCGCTCCGGGATAAGCGCTTGGGAGCGGCCCGGCGCGCTCATGAGCTCGCCTTCGCCGCGGCCAGCGCCTGCGGCAAGTGCTTGCCCAGGTGGTAGTCCCACACCTTCTTGAGCAGCATCGGCCGCGACAGGTTGCGGCCGATGGCCTCGCATTCATCGGCAGAGAGCGCATGCGGCGTGCCGATCTGCAGCGCCTGGTGCTGGCGCTCGGCGTTGTCCTCGAGGTAGACCGCCTGCACGAAGGCGACCTCGATGCTGGCCGCCACGCTGACGGCACCGTGGCGATGCATCAGCGCGGCCTTGCCGGCGCCCAGGAAGGCGGCCACGTCGGCGCCCAGGTCGGCCGAGTTGATCGAGGCCGTCTTCGGGAAGGTGGCCACCGTGCCCAGCACCGCCGCCTGCATGGTCACCGGCAGCCAGGCGTGGCCGGCCGTGGTCAGCACGGTGCTCCAGCGCGGGTGGGTGTGCACGACGGCCATCACGTCGGGCCGCGCGCGGTAGATCTGCGCGTGCAGATGGAACTCCATCGGCGGCGTGCGCGTGCCGTCCAGCGGCCGGCCGTCGAAGTCGATGCCGATGAAGTCTTCGTCATGGATGCGGCTGCGCACCGAGTCGCCGGCGTTGATGAGCATGCCCTCGACCCCGCCCGCGGCCGGCAGGCGGGCACTGAAGTGGCCGTTGAAGTCGATGATTTGTTCGCGCTCGAGCATCGCGAGCGCAAGGGCCAGGGTGCGGCGCAGGTCAGGCAGGCTGGGCGTGGTCATTGGCAGGCAAAGCAGAAGAAGCAGGCGGGGTAAGCGGGGTAGGCGGGGTAGAGGCCGGTGTCGGCGCGGGGGCGGCGACGTGGGGTGTGCTCTTGCCGTGCGAGCGCGGGTCTTCGCTGAACACCAGCGACTTGATGGTCACCGGCACGGTGTTGGAAGGCAGGCGGATGCGGCCGAGGTCGATGAAGTCGAAGCCCCACAGCGTAATGCCGTCGATGACCAGCACCTCGCTGCGCGGCGGTTTGTCGACCAGGCGCGGGTCTTCCTTCATCAGGTAGCCCAGGGTCAGTGCGATGTCTCCGTCGACGACCACGTAGAGCGGCCTGCCTTGCGCCACGCTGCTGGCCAGGCCTGCGAGCAGGCCGTCCTTCAGCGCCGAAAGCCTTGCGAAGGCCGGCGGCCCGCTCCAGCGCAGCGACACGGCCACGTCCTGCTCGCCTTCGACCAGATCGTGTGCGGTGAAGGCCTGGCGCAGTGCAGCGGCCACGGCCTGGGCGTCCACCGGCGCCTCGCCGAACACCTGCGGCAGCGGCACCACTTGCAGGTTCTTGCGCGGCAGCAGCACACGCGGCTCGCTGACGAAGGTGGTGTTGCCGCTGAGCTGCACGCTGTACTCGCTGGCGCCGAGCACGGTGGCGCGGATGCATTCGCCTGCCGGCAGCACCGGCCAGGGCAGGGCGCCGGCATCCAGGCGCTGGCGCAAGGCTTCGCCGAAGAGTTTTCCAAGATCGCGGAAGTCTCGCGGCTCGCGGCCGTAGACGTATTCGCCGACACCGCCGCTGAACATCACGCCGGCGATGTCGCCGTAGTCGGCGATGGGGTCGGTGAGCATCAGCTCCTCGCGGTCCTGCGGCGTGGCGCGGCCGGTCAGCACGCGCACCAGCGCGTCGGCCATGCCTGCGGCCACCTGCGCCATCTGCGCACGCGTGGCCACGCTGCCCAGTTGCCAGTCGAAGCCGGCGCGGCGGGCGTGGGCGCGGCCCTGCGGGTCCAGGCGCGTGACGCGGTCCTGATCGTCGACGACGATCAGGCGGCCCCCGGTGTGCACGGCCGCCGTGGCGCGCAGTTCACCGTTCTCGACCAGCCCCAGCTTGGTGGTGCCGCCGCCGATGTCGACGTTCAGGATGCGGCACTGGCCGTCGAACGAGCGTCGCGCCGCGCCCGAGCCGTACACCGCCAGCATGCTCTCCATGTGGTGGCCGGCCGTGGCGCAGACGAACTCGCCGCCCTGCTCGGCCAGCATCGCAGCAATGGCCTGACCGTTTTCGCGCCGCAGCGCTTCGCCGGTGAGGATGACTGCGCCGGCGTCCACCTGGTCCGGGTGCAAGCCGGCGTCGGCATAGGCCGCCTCGATGAGCATGCCGAGGGCCCGGGCGTCGATCAAGGTCTCGCTCTGGTACGGCGTCAGCGCCAGCGGAGGCTGCGCCAGCGGTTCGCGCAGCACGACGATGTAGCGTGTGCTCAACTGGTCCGACACGCGCTGCAGGTGGATCTTGCTGAACACCACCTGCGTGCTGCTCGAGCCAATGTCGATGCCCACGCTGTGCAGGATGACGTTGTCCTGCATCCACAGCGCCTGGTCGGCGCCATTCGGCCCGTCGTCGCTGAAGTCGTCGTGGTCGTGGTCGCTGTCGTCGCCATGCTCGTGCTCGGCGTCGTGCACACCCCACTGGTGGTCTTTCAGGGAATGGGAGCCGCCCATGTCAGTGCCGCCCGGCCGCCCGAAGGCAATGGCGCGCCCCTTGGGGGCAGCGAACAAAATGAGCTTGGGGCCGATTCATTTCAATAGAACTGGTCGAAGTGCATCTGGTCGGGGGGCACTTGTGCATCGAGCAGCATGCGTTGCACGGCCGTGGTCATGGCCGCTGGGCCGGCGAAGTAGATTTCCATGTCCTTGAGCTTTGGTCCGTGCAGGCTCAGGGCCGCGTCGTGCAGGAAGGCCATCTCAAAGGCGCTGCCGGCAGGCGGCGGCGTGCTGACGAAGCCCCGCCAGTGCAGGCGTTTGCCGTAGCCCGGCAGCGCGGCCAGCATGTCCTGGCCGCACAGATCGGCCGGTGTGCGGCCGCCGTAAAGGAAGTGCAACTGGCGGTCGCCGAGTCGGGGCTCGGCCATGGCGCCGCGCGCGATGCTGACCATGGGCGCCAGCCCCGAGCCGCCCGCCAGGCACAGCAGGTCGCGGGGCGAATCGCGGCGCAGCCAGGCCATACCGTAGGGGCCGTCGACACCCACGCGGGCATTGGGCTGCAGCGCGAACAACGCCGCGCTGCCCCCGCCGCCCGGCACCTGGCGCACCTGGAAGTGCCAGTCGCCGGGCTCGGTGTTGCTCATCGAATAGGCGCGCGGTCCGGCGACGCCGGGCAGGGTCACGAGGGCGTACTGGCCCGGCTCGAAGGGCACGGCGCTGTCGAGTGCGAAATGGAATTCGGCGATGTCCCGGGTGATGTCGCGCCTGGCCGTCAACGTTGCCCACACGCGCTGCGGGCGGTGGGGCGGCTGGTAGCGTTCGGTCGGCCGCAGCTTGATGACGCAGTCGCCCAGCGGGCGCGACTGGCAGCCCAGGTGGCGCTTGCGCTGGCGGTCCTTGTCGCTCAGGCCCGGCGCGTCGGGCCAGGCGGTGGCCACGTCGCCCTCGAGCAGTTCGAACTTGCAGTTGCCGCACGAGCCCACGTTGCATTCGTAGGGGAAGCCCAAGCCGGCGCGTTGCGCGGCACGCAGCAGGGTGTCGTCTTCGGCGCAGGGGTAGGAAAGCTCGGTACCCGCCAGCCGGACCCGATGCGGCTGCCCGTCCGTCACGGGCGCCAGCCCATGCGCACCGACACCGCGTCGCCGACGGCCACCACCTCGGGCGCCATGGCGCGCAGCGCCTTTTTGGTCAGGCGCACGGTCGGGCCCGCCAGGCCCACGGCCGCGATGACCTTGCCCGAGATGTCGCGCACGGGTGCGGCCAGGCAGCGCATGCTGTCTTCGCTTTCCTCGTCGTCGATGGCGTAGCCCGCAGCGCGCACGTCGTCAAGAATGCGGCGCAGGGTGGCCGGGTCGGTTTCGGTGTTTGCGGTGCGCGGCACGAGTTCGCCACCCAGCACGTCGGCCACCACCGCCGGCGGGCTGAAGGCCAGCAGCACGCGGCCCTCCGCCGTGCAGAAAGCCGGCTTGAGATCGCCGATGTGGGCGCGGATGCCGATGGCCTGGCCACTCTCCAGGTTGTGCAGAAACATGATCGAGCGGTCGGACAGGATGGCCAGCGTCGACGCCTCCTGGAACTTGTCGCGCAGTACACCCAGCAAGGGCCGCGAGACGTTGGAGACGTCCATGCGACGCCGCGCCAGCGCACCCAGCGTGAACAGGCTCAGGCCGAGCCGGTAGCGCCCGTTGTCGGGGTTCTGCTCGAGAAATCCCTCGGCCGTCAGGGTCACGGCCAGGCGGTGGGTCGTGCTTTTGGCCAGCTTCAGGCGCTTGGCCAGGCTGCTGATGCCGATCTCGGCCTCTTCGGCCGAGAAAGCCTTCAGCACCAGCAGCGCGGATGTCACCGAGGACAATCGACCGACCTTGCTGACCTTTTCTGCGGGTGAGGACATCGGCGTCTGCATGGCACGCATCGTACCCAACATTTCTTGCATATGGAACCGTGTTCTTTCTTAGGGAACGCCTAGGATTTAAGGCTGGCGTCGGTGTCCTTGGGCATGGCCAGGATGAACAGGTTGGCGCAGACGATAGTCATCGCCAGGAAGTAGAACGTCGCCGACAGGCCCCAGCGGTCGGCGATCAGCCCCCCGACGAGCGGCGCCACCGCGGCGCCCAGCGACTGCGCTCCGAACAGGATGCCGATGCTGCTTCCGCCCATGTTCTTCGGCGTGGCTTCCATCGTCCAGGCATGGATGACAGGGCGGACGGCATAGAGGAAGAAGCCGAGCGCGGCTATGAAGAACACAAAGGCCGACGACTTGCCGGCCACGGCCATGAACACCAGCACCACGGCGGTCAAGGCCATGCAGGCCATCAGCACGCTGCGGCGGCCGAGTTTGTCGGACAGGTGCCCGGCCACGGGAGAGGCCGCCAGCCCCGCGGCCTGCAGCACGAACATGCCGCCGCCGACCGCCGCCATGCCCCAGCCCATCTCGCGCGCCAGAAACAACGGCAGAAAGGTCAGCAGCGCGGTCTGCGTCATCGAACGAAAGGCGCCGCTGCTGGACAGCAGCATCAGGCTGCGGTTGCGGAACAACTGGCGCAGGCCCGCCAGATAACTGTTCAGCGACTGCCCCTCGGCGTCTGCTTGCGGCGCACCCGGCCCGGCAGCGCCCTGCGCCGCCGGCCGCTTTGCATTGAGCTTCAACGTGCCGAGGAAGACCAGGATCAGCAAAGACATCACCAGTCCGGGGATCACGTTGAGCACCACGACTTCGCGCCACGTCATCACCGCCAGCAAGCCGCCCGCCACCAGCGGCGCCAGGGCGTCGCCGGCGTTGCCGCCCATACCGTGCAGGCTGAGCACGAAGCCCTTGCGTTCAGGGAAACGCCGCGCCAGGGTGGGGATGGCCGTGGGGTGCCACAGGCTGTTGCCTACGCCCACCAGCGCCACGCAACCCAGCAGCATCAGGTAACTGTGGCTGAAGCTAATCAACAGGTACGGAAAGCCGACCCAGAACAGGCTCACGCCCATCAGCAAGCCCTTGCGGCCGACCGTGTCCACCAGCACGCCGCCCGGCACGTTGGCCACGGCGCCGGCGATGTACTGGCAGGTCATGATCAGACCGATCTGGCTGAACGACAGGCCCAGTTCGTTGCCGATGATCGGCAGCAGCAGGTAGAAGGTGGCGGGGTACCAGTGCGTGAGCGAGTGGCCCAGCGTGATGAGCCAGACCTCGCGGAACGAGCGCTCGGCAGGCGCAGGCGCAGGCATGGTGCCGGTGGCAAGGGTGTCGCTCACGGCCGACCCCGTCCCCGGGCCAGCGCCGGGCCGCCCCAAGCGGCCCGGGCTCCCCCTCGGGGGCGCGCGAGCGCAGCGAGCTTGGGGGTCAACATCACCTGCCGCCGGCCTTCTTGAGCACCGTATCGTCGAACAGCTTGCCCCACTTGTCGGCCTCGTCCAGGCTGCGGATGGGGTCGGTGATCATGATCCGCACGCCCTTCAGCGGCGAGGGCACGCTGGTGTTGGTGGGCACGTAATCGAGGCCGACCATCAAGGCTTGCGCTTCCGTGAGCATGTATTCGTGGAAGAGCACGGCGGCGGCCGGGTTTCGGGCCTTGCGTGCCACGCCGACGGCGTTGGAACGCGCGATCGCGGGCTCCAGCGCAAACCACTCGATCGGTGCCCCCTTCTTCTTCGCCTGCTCGGGCATGTAGTTGTAGACGGTGAGCGCCATCGGCACCTCGCCCGACACCACCATGTTGGTGAGCAAGGTGTGGCCGGTGCGCGGGGAGATTCCATTGCGCGCCACCAGATCGCTGAAGAACTTCAAGCCCTTGTCGCCACCGCCAGTGATCTCGACCACCGACTGGAACCAGTCCTGGTTCTTGGCCTCGATGCCCAGCTTGCCTTTCCACTTCGGATCGAGCAGGTCCTGGTAGGTCTTGGGCAGGTCTTCCTTCTTGACGAGGTTGGTGTTGTAGGCCTGCACCCACACCGACAACAGCGTCGCGGCCCACTCCTTGTGCGGCGGCACCGAGCCCGGCTGCAGGTTGCGGTAGGTGGGCGAGTTGACGGGCTGCAGCACTTTTTCGCGCGACAAGGCCTCCATCTCGGGCGAGCCGAAGTGCACGGCGTCCACCTCGTTGCGGTTGGCGGCAGCCTCGGCCAGCGTGCGCTGGAGAACCTTGTCGGTGCCGGCACGCCACACGTTTACCTTGATGCCGTAGCGCGTCTCGAAAGGCTTGATCAGCGCGGGCAGGTCCTTTTCGGCGATGGTGGTGTAAAGCGTGAGCGTGCCTTCCTTCTTCGCGGCAGCGATGAGCCGCTCCATGCGGTCGGCACCCTCATAAGTGGCGAAGGGCGACTGCGCCATGGACGGCGTTGCCGCCGCCATCAGCACCGCAAACAAGGCGCGGCGCAGGCGCACGGGCGGGCGCGGGCGCATCACCTCGCCGGGCTTAGTAGCGGCCGCCTCAGCGTGCATTGGGCGTGAAGATGTCATTGAGATCGTCTACTCGGCTTCTTTCTGAACTCTCTGGCCCTTCAGGAAAAGTCCAGACCAAAGCTTGTCCCACTTTTCCGCTTCATCGAGCGAGATGACCGGGTCGATCATCTCGAAGGGAAACTTGTTGAGCGGGGTGTCCACCGCCGTGCTGGCAGGAACGCGGTTGCGCTCCTTCAGCAACTGCTGGCCCTGCGGCGACAGCATGAAATCGGTGAACAGCAGCGCTGCATGGGGGTGCGTGGCGCGCGGCACCACGCCGATGGCGTTGGGCCGGCCGAAGGTGGGCGACAAGGCTTTCCACTTCACCGGCGCGCCCTTGACGGCCAGGCGCTCGATGTTGTGGTTGTAGATGGTCGCCGTGATCGGGACCTCGCCCGACGACACCAACTCGGCCAGCAAGGTGTGGCCGGTGCGCATCTGCGGCTTCATCTCGGCCAGCTTGCGAAAGAAGGCCAGGCCCTTGTCCTCGCCCATGTGCTTGACGAGTGCGCCGAACCAGTCGGTGTCACCGGACTCCAAAGCAATCTTGCCCACGAAGCGCGGGTGCAGCAGGTCGGTGTAGCTGTTCGGCACTTCGTCGGGCTTGACGAGGTTGGTGTTGTAGCCGATGGTGAAAAAATTGAAACGGTCGGCCACGTAGTGCCGGTGCTTCGGAAAGGCCGCAGGCGGCAGGTCCTTGAAGTGCGGGCTGTAAAACTCTGCCAGCAATTTTTCGCGGTACAGCGCCTCCATCTCGGGGCCGTTGGTCTCGAGCACATCGCAGGCGAAGCGCCCGGCACGGGCTTCGGTCACGGCGCGTTGCAGCACCTTTTCCGAACTGGATCGCCACAGCAGCGTGTCCACCCCGCTCTTCTTCTCGAAGGCCTCGGTGATCGGCCCCGAGTCCTTGGTGTTGAGCGAGGTGTACAGGCTCAGCTTGCCTTCTTTCCGGGCACCTTCGAGCAGCCGGGCCTCGCGGTCGGCGCCCTTGTAGAGATAGATCTCGCGTGCTCGCGCGGCAGGGTCCTGCGAGAACACGGCCGGCGCCGCGACCGCGGCAACCGAAGCCGCGCCGCGGGCCAGCACTTGGCGGCGCCTGAGTGGAACGGGTGTAGACGGCATTGCAGATCTCCTCTTTGGCACCGCAGGCAGCAGCGCAGCACAAAACGTGAGCGGGCACACGCCGGGGCTGGCGTGCGCCCAGCACCGGTCAGAAGCGGTGGGCCAGCCCGGCGATGAGGTTCCTGGAGTCCTCGCCTGGATTCACGGCCCCAAAATCATTGGCCGCGAAACGGGCCGACTTGCCGTTGGTCATCTGGCCGATCGTGGCGAAAACGTAGGTCCGGCGGCTCAGGTAGTAGGCGCCACCGACCAGCACCTTGCTGCCCTCGAGCCCGTCGGTAATGCAAACGGCATTCACGCGGCTGCAGGTGCCGGCATCGGACCGCACGTACTGCGCGGTCGCGCGCCAGGGCCCGAAGCGGCCCTCGTAGGCCAGCAGATAGGCCATGTTGCTGTACGCCGCGAAACGCCCGCTGACGTTGGCGTTTTCCTTGTAATTCTTCTTGATGGCGTCGAACTCGACCTTCTGGTCCTTGTTGATGCGCCACTCCACCGTGAACTGCGTCGCCGTGTCCTTGGACGTGATGCCGACCTGTGCGTTGTTGCGCATGGCCGCCGGCGAATTGATGGAGCCCCCAAACCAGTTGTCATGGATCTCGTGCGCCAGAGCCAGATAGATGGGGCCCTTGTCGTACTTCACGCCGAAGGAATAAGTCTTGGCCGACCCGACGCCGGTCGCTGCGTTGGGGTTCTCCTGCGTCGCCACCTGCAGCCCGGCCCCGAAGCCCGCCATTTCGGGCGAGTCGTAGCGGATCGAGTTGGCGCGACGCTCGTGGAACCGCGCCGCATTGCTGGTGCCGAAACCGACCTTGCGCAGGATGTTGCTGGACGACATGGGCGTGCCGCTGCTGATGCCCAACACGCCGATCGTGTCGCCGTAATCCTTGAACACCGTGTCCATGAGGCCGAGTTTGATGCTGCCGAAGCCGCCGTTCAGGCCGACATAAGTGTTGCGGTTCCAGCTGAAGCCGCCGGCGCCGCCATCGTCCACTCCGACGACGCCTTCGATCTGGAACTCGGCCGACAGCCCGTTGCCCAGTACTTCCTTGCCCTTGAAGCCGATGGCCGAGTTGCCCGATGCCATGCCCTTGATGCCGCCCGCCAAGGCGGTCGGGCCCAGATTCGTGGAGGCCAAGGTAGCCATGCCCGTGGAGCCGGGTGCCGTGGCGCCCGAGGTCTTCTCGGAGATCACATAGGGGTAGAGACGGCCATAGATCTGAACGCTGTTCTGCGCGCTGGCCAAGCTGCAAACCGACGCTGCGCTGAGCGCCATAACCAGGGGAAGCTTTTTCATGTCGATATCGTCTCCGTTGATGTGTGATTCAGTCGCCCGCTGCCTGCAAGTCACCCGCCTGGCGGGTGACCGCTGCGCTTAAAATGTTCCTCATGAAGGAACAAAGGTCTTAAGAGCGGAACGCAAGCCGAACGGTGCCCGCAGCCGTCGAATGTGTCAATCCGGGGCCGCCCGCGATCATGCTGTCTGCGACAGTTTCGGCGGCAGGTCGGCCAGCTCGGTCTGGTAGGCCTCGTCCATGCGCGGCTGCAGGCCGACCTTGGCCAGGGCATCGGCGAAGGTCTGCCGGATGAAGGGTGATTCGTCGGCGTAGTCGATCTGGTCGCCGCCCACACGGCGGCTGATCCAGGCCTTGGGGACGCCCTGGGCGTTGCGGATCGACACGCCCTCGGCCTTGAACGCCAGGTAGCGCGCTGGCGTTGCGCCGGTGTTGAAGTGCTGGTGGAACCACATATTGGGCGGCACGATCATGCAGCCCTCGGCCCAGTCGTAGCGGTTCAGCGAGTCCTCGTCCGGGCCCATCAGGCTGTAACCCGAGCCGCTCATGATGATCACGTGTGCGCCCGGGCCGTGCGCATGGGCCTTCTTGTAGGTGGCCGTGGGGAACTGGCTGATGTGGCTGTTCATCGAGCCCTTGGCCATGCTGAAGCGGATGTGCCCGCCGCCCGCGCCGCGTTCCTTGGCGCTGATGAGCGGCAGGTTGATGGCGTCGGCAACGAAGTTGGTGTCCAGCAGCAGGCCCTTCTGTTCGCCGCCGTTGGCGAAGTAGTTGCTCTCGCCGGCGAAGCGGTTCTTGAAGTCGTAGGCCGTGTTGAACACGAAGTCGGTGTCGCCGTAGGCGTTGATCAAGGGCGGTCCGTTGGTCACGGCGACGAAGCGCGCCGGCGTGGTGCCGCTGCCGTTGAAGTGCTGGTGCAGGGTGTTTAGCGGGATCGCGAAGATGGCGCCGGCCTTCCACTCGAAGCTGAGCTTGGCACCGGCTTCGTTGCATACCGTGGTGCTGCCACGGCCGTCCAGCACGTAGATCATTTCCTCGAACAGCTGGCGCTGCGGCGCGAGCTGCCCGCCGGGCGGGATCTCGCAGACATAGCAGTCGTTGCTCGTGCGGCTGGCGTCGTGGTTCAGGTACAGGCCCTTGCCGCCGCGGCGCGCCCAGGGCTTGAGCTCGACGGTGTGCAGGTTTTCGACGTAGATGGAGGGCAGGATGTCCAGCCCCTCCTGCTCGATCCAGCGTGTGTAGGGCGTGGCCTTCTCGGTCTCGAACTTCTTCGCTATGCTGTCGCTGACCAGCGCGTTCTTGGTGGGTGCGTTCATGGGGGTCTTCAAGGTGCGGTAGGCGCTTGCGCGCCGGAAGGGGCTGGCGGCTTCAGGCCGTGACGGCGATGCTGTTGAGGTACTGCGCCACACGCTCGGCGGTCAACACGGTGCCGGGACTGAACTCCGGGGCGTCTTCCAGTTGTTCCAGGTCGTTCAAGCCGCTGGCTTTGAAGATGCGGTTGATGGCGCTGATCAGGCGCACCGGCTTGTCCGGGCTGGCGTTGAAGTGCTGGTGGATGGTGTTCGGCGGGATGTAGATCACGTCCCCGGCCTGCCATTCATAGCGCTTGATTTCGGCCTGCGGTGTCCAGTGGTAGGTATCGGTGATCTCGACGTCGCAGTCCTGGTGCAGGTCGTAGCCGCGGCCCTCGACGACGTAGAGACACTCTTCGGCCAGGTGACGGTGCTTGCCGCTCTTGCTGCCCGGGGGAATGATCTGCATGTAGGCGTCCACCGTTTCCATGCGCGTGTTCATGCCCTGGTTGAGCAGGTGCTTGAGCAGGCCCTGGCGCGCCATTTCCCAGGGCATGTCGGCGGGCTTGACCACCTTCTTGCGCTTGGCGTTGCGCGCAGGCATCGCCGCCGCGTCGTCGAGCAACTGCTGGTACAGATCCTGGTTCGTGGTGCCTTGCAGCCAGGCCTTCGATTCGCTCCATGCCATGTCAGTTCTCCTCGTCCGGGTGATTGAAGTTCACTTCGCCTTCGCGGCACTTGAAGCCTTCGCCGCCGGGCGCGGGTTCGCTCGGCCGCGGCTCCACTTGGTGCTGGAACAGCATGTTCATGAACATGTACATCGGTTTGGTCTTGATGACCAGTGCGCGCGCCGGCTTGGTGCTGCTGGCGTTGAAGTGCTGATGCACGCAGTTGTTGTGCACGATGGCGATGTCGCCAGCTGTCCAGTCGTAGCGGATGCCGTCGTGCACCTCGTAGCCGTCGCCGTCGAGGATGTAGAAGGCCGCCTCGTTGACGTGGCCGTGCTTCTGGCTGCGCCCGCCGGGGCCGTACTCTTCCAGGTGCAGGTGGAAGGTCTGCGTGATGCCGTCCTTGGGCTCGACGTAATGGCGGCTGAAGGCCTGCGGGCCGTCGTTGAACTTGATCTCGCTGCCCTTGCGCACACGCGGCATGGCGCGCAGGCGGTCGAGCTCGCTCTTCAGGTTGTACTTGCCCTGGATGCCGCGCACGAAGACGCGGTCCTTCTTGGAGTGGTAATGAGACTCGTTCGGCACGGTGTGCCCGGGAGCGGAAACCTCGTCCGGCTTCTTGGTGTCAGCGTCCATATTTGTCCAGTTGGTAGCGTTTGGGTTTGAGGGCGCGGCAGAGCTCGCGGTTGAGGCCCGATTGCGGCAACGACAAGCCCGCGCGGGCGGCCATGTCCTGCACGATGACCAGGTCGTCTTCGGCCCAGGCCATGGTTTGTTTGCCCCACGCTTCGAGTGCGTGATTCTGGGCACTGCTCATCATCAAGGCGCTGCGCAGCACCTCGATGTCCATGCCGTAGTGCGCGGCCAAAGCCAGCGCCTCGTGGTTGGCGATCAGGCAGGCCCAGAGGATGCTGTTGTTGGCGGCCTTGGCGACCTGCGCCGTGCCCACGCCGCCGGTGTGCACAACATCCGCCGAGTAGGCCCGCAGCACCGGCGTCAGCCGTGCCACGACGGCAGCGTCGCCGCCCACGAAGCTGAGCAGCGTGCCATTGTCTGCCGCCGCACCGCCGCGGCACACGGTGCTGTCCACGACGTGCACATCCGACCGGGCCGCAGCCAGTTCCTGCACGGTTTCGGGCCGGATGGTGCTGAGGATGGCCACGATGCTGCCCGGCCGCGCATGCCGCAGCGGGCCGTCAGGCATCAACAGCGCGCGGACTTCGGCGTCGAAGCCGACGCAGACCAGCATCACGTCGCTGCACGCCGCCAGGGCCGCGTTGTCGGTCGTCCAGCCGGCGCCGAGCGCCTTCACCGCGGCCTCGCGCGCTAAATTCAGGTCGCTGGCGACGGTGTCGTGGCCCTTCTTGACCAGGTGGCCGATGATGGGCGTGCCCATGCGGCCGGCGCCGATCACGCCCACGCTGGCGGGTCTGCTTGCGGGTCCGCTTGCGGATCCGCTTGCGGTTTCGTTTGAGGTCGTCATCGCTGTCGTCTCTTTCAACGCTGTCAACGCTTCTGGGTGATGGTGTCGAGCAGGGCCGGCTGCCCTGCCTTGACGCGGGCGATGGCGAGCTTGAGTGCCGCGGCCACGTCGCCGGGCTGGTCGATGGGGCCCTGGGCATGCCAGCCCATCGAGCGTGCCATCGACGCGAAATCGGGCGCCGGGTCGTCCAGGTCCATGCCGATGTAGGCGCGGTCCACGGGCGTTCCGCGCTGTCTGGCCATGCGGATCTGGTGTTCCCAGTCGTTGTAGTAGGCGCGGTTGTTGTACATCACGACCAGCATCGGGATGTTGTGCTTTGCCGCCACCCACAGCGCGCCGGCGTCGAACATCAGGTCGCCGTCGGGCTGCATGTTCACCACCAGACGGCCCTTGTCGCGGTGCGCCAACGCCACGCCCAGGCTGATGCCGAACTGTGTTGCCGTGCCCAGCGACTTGCCGGCGTGGCGGTAGGGCCTGTCGAAATTCCAGAGCTTGCGCGTCCAGTCCTGCAGCGTGCCGGCGGTGAGCACCCAATCTTCGTCCTTGATCTGGTCCCAGACCTCGCTGGCCAGTCGCGGCAGTGTGATGGGGCTGTCGTCGCGGTCGAGCAGCGCTTCCTCGGCCCAGCCTGCCCGCAAGGCCTTGTGCCTGCGCGCGCTGCTGGCGCTGCGCCTGGGCACCCGCGCGGCGAAGGCCGGGTCTTTCTTGGCAAGCTTCTTCAACAGGACCGTCAGCGCCGGCACTGCCAGCAGGGTGTCGGCCACGATGCGCTGGTCGGCGTAGAGCAGCCGCTGATAGTCCATGGCCCAGGCGCTGATGTTCATGTCGCCGAAGCCGATGTCAATCCACTGGCAGCCCTTGGGCGTCAGGCTCACCAGTTCACGCGTGGTGCTGGCCAGCGTGGTGGTGGGCTTCTCCCAATCGCGCACGTCCACCAGCAGCACCACGTCGGCATCGCTGAACATCGTGCGGTCCATGCTCAGGTTCAACGGGTGCTGGCTGGGAAAGCTCAGCCGCATGTTCAGGTCGTACACCGGTGCGCCCAGCGTCTCGGCCAGGGCCACCAGGTCATGGAAACCCTGCGGGTCGCGGCCGGCGTACTCGGTCAGGATGACCGGGCGCTTGGCCTTGGCCAGGGTCTCGGCCGCTTTCTGCAGCGCGACGGGGTCGGCTGCGATGCGGCTGGGCACGGGCTGGAAGCCCTTGGGGGGCAGCGGCACATCATGCTCGAGCTTTTTCTCTTGCAGCCAGGCGTCGTAGCACATGTACACCGGCCCGCGCGGCTCAGTCATCATGACCGAGTAGCCACGCGCGAAAGCCTCGGGAACCCCGTCCACCGTGGTCGGCTGGTAGTCCCACTTGGTGTAGTCGCGGATGGCCGCGCCCTGGGATTGCGCGCTATGGATCCAGTCGATGCGCGGACGCCGCTTGGTCTCGTCCATCGGCCCGGTGGCACCGACGATGAAGATCGGCGCGCGGTCGATGTAGGCGTAGTACACGGCCATGTTGGCGTGCAGCAGGCCAACTAGGTTGTGCAGGATGGCCACCATCGGCTTGCCGCTGGCCTTAGCGTAGCCGTGTGCGACCTGCACCGCGGTTTCCTCGTGCTGGCACAACATCATCACGGGCGTGTTGCCGCCGTAGTTGACGATGCTGTCGTGCAGGCCGCGGTAGCTCGCACCCGGGTTCAGCGCCGCGTAGGGCAACTGGTAGCGGTGCAGCAGGTCGACGATGACGTCGCCGCCCCAGCGGTCTTTCGGTTTCACGGCGGCAGGTGTCTGCTTCGGGCGCTCGATGCGAGCGAAGTCCTTGCCGGTGGAAGGCGAAACCTTCCCCGACGGCGTCCTCAAGCAGCCGCCTTCAGCTCGGCCGCGGCTGGCATGGCCACGCACTTCAACGGGTCGATGCGGGCCCAGATCGGCTTGCCGATGTGCGTGTAGATGGTGGGGTGGGTGCGGGCCAGCAGCGTGCGGCCGCCGGCCTTGAGCACCCAGTCCAGCGACTCGCCCAGGAAGACCTTCTGGTCGACCACGCCGTTCAGCACGTTCATGCCGGGCTCCAGCTCGGTGTCGGACAAGCGCACGTCCTCGGGCCGGATCGACAACACCACCGCCTGGCCCGGGCTTACCGTCTCGACCGAGTACGACTGCAGGGGGCCGAGCTCGGTGTCGATCAGATACTGTTGCTGCTCACCCATAGCGTGGCGCACTGTGCCATCGACGAAGTTCGTGGTGCCGACGAAGTCCGCCACGAACTTGCTCTGTGGCCGCTCGTAGATTTCGCGCGGCGAGCCGATCTGCTGGATGCGGCCGGCACTCATCACCGCGATCTGGTGCGAAAGCGCCAGTGCCTCGCTCTGGTCGTGGGTGACATAGACCGTGGTGATCCTGAGTTCGCGCTGCAGTCGCTTCAGCTCGAAGCGCATCAGCTCGCGCAGCTTGGCGTCCAGGTTGGACAGCGGCTCGTCGAAGAGAAAGACCTGCGGGTCACGCACGATGGCGCGGCCCATGGCCACTCGCTGGCGCTGGCCACCGGAAAGCTGGCGCGGGTAGCGCTGGAGCAGGTCACCCAGGCCCAGGATCTCGGCGGCGCGCGCCACTTTGGCTTCGATGGTGGCTGCATCCAGCTTGGCCAGCATCAGCGCAAAGGCCATGTTCTGGCGCACCGTCATGTGCGGGTAC
>ENA-OBIT01000075-OBIT01000075.1-metagenomes-genome-assembly--contig:-NODE-75-length-38621-cov-9.72382_pt1 | contig 38621 bp, 29 predicted proteins | sample MGYA00153386_OBIT01 | MGnify analysis MGYA00153386
GACCCTAAAGTCGCCAAACCGAGCAGGTAAGTCTCGCCATGCACCACCAGAGCGAGATTGGCGCGAATCTAACGGCTCTGTTGAACTATAGCGATCCTAAATCAGATCCCTGAGATCGAATACTGGTGCTCATGCGGCAGCAGCCCAACACACCCTACATCAACCTAGCTTTTCATTTGGGATTGCTATATCAGCGTCATAGGCAACCTGTCGGCCCGACAGCGAGTAACTAAAAAGCCTTCTCTAAGTTAGAGAAGGCTTTTCAATAGCAGAGTTACCAAGACGTTAGTAATGCTTTGTAATTAGCAATGATTATTCAAAATCATCATCATCACTGTCACTGGGTGGTGTCCAATCGAGATCGTCTTCCTCTTCAGTGCTGGCAGCTTTGACAGTATCGCCATAGAGTCCGGCAAATTCATCTTCCTCTTCTGAACTTGAAGGTTTGATGATGGACAAACCACTGAGAGTTTGATCGTCTAAATCGTAGCTTCTGGCGGTACGATCGTCGAGAATCATATCTTCATCAGTCCCAATCATGCCACCTTCATAGGTGCCATACACGTTTGGAGAGCCGTAATCACTATCCGGGCTGGAGAAGTTTGAGTCCTCATAGGCGTTAAAGCCTGTACCAGCAGGGATCAGACGACCGATGATCACGTTTTCTTTCAAGCCCCGTAGCCAGTCAGATTTACCTTCGATCGCCGCTTCAGTTAGTACCCGTGTAGTTTCTTGGAAACTCGCAGCCGAGATGAAACTATCGGTGTTCAACGATGCCTTGGTAATTCCGAGCAGCATTGGCGTATATTCCGCTGGAGCCGCACCAGTAATCGACATGGCTTCATTTACCTGTTCGACTTGGCGGAGTTCTTGGAGTTCGCCTGGGAGCATCGTGGTGTCACCACCATCGTCGATGCGGACTTTGGAAGTCATCTGACGAACGATCACCTCGATGTGTTTATCGGCAATTTCCACCCCTTGGGATTGGTATACCGATTGAACTTGATTGACTAGGAATGCTTGCGCTTTTTGGAGCGCGAGTAGAGCTGCTTCAAATACCCCATTTTCCTCGCGGAAGTAGTTGAAGTAGACTTCCAAAATCTCGTGCGGGTTGAGCTGTCCATCGGTGAGCAGGTGTCCCGCTTTGACTTCGTTCCCATCTGATACTAGCAAGTTTTGACCAGGGCCGAGGAAGTATTCTTCGACTGCACCACTAGCATCGATCACTTTGATTTCGGTTGGTTCGTTATCGTCGTTGTAGACAACAGATGCGGTACCATCGCGACGGTTGAGGATACATGGTTCCTTGGGTTTACGCGCTTCGAGGAGTTCTTCGATCCGTGGTAAACCTTGGATGATGTCTCCGGTTTTCGATCGCTCGTAGACCAGTAACACCAAGTTATCACCCCGTTGGACGAGATCTTCGGTATCGATGTGGAGGATGGCACCAGGTGATACCCGATATGGACGAGCGATGCGGAGTACGACTTGAGAGTCGGTGACTGCGACAACTTGACCGGATTCGGGGCTATTGATGCCTTCAGCGAGTGGAGTACCAGAAACTACCAATTTACCGACTTTGACAGTTGGGGCGATACCGTTGGTATCAATGCTGACGCGATCGATATCCCGAACGACTAGTACCCGCCGGACGGATTCAGCACCTTGACGAATCCCGCGCACTTCACCGTTATTTTTACAGCGAATCTCAGTCCGAGCGACTACAGCACCAGGGGCGATTTTCTCGCCATCGGTAACTAGGGCTTCGGTATAAGTGCTACCACCGAGGTTATCTCCGGCGGTATCGCGACGGATTGTTAGCGATTCGAGGATCACCAGTTGGAGCCGGAGTTCGCCCGATTCTTCATCTTTCACCAGCTCGATATCGGCGGCGAGTTGAGGAGTGCTGGTTGAGTCCATTTCCAACACCAGTTGGGTGCGGAGGAGTTCGACACCATCGACGGATTTGACGCGTTCTCCATCTTTGTAAGGTACGCGCTGAACGGCACGAAGTTCAATCGTTACGGACTTATTACCTTCAATCAGTGCCCCTTCACCAGCTTGATTGACAGCAGCTTGGGAGGGTAAATTCGGCTCGTCAGGAACTTGATACTCGATCGTCGGACGGATCAGTAATGCTGAACCTTCGGGGGTTTCGACGTATTCTAAGTACCGCAATTCGGTAACTGGTTCGAGTTCGGGGACGGGTTTTTGACCTGGATAGCAGAGGGTACCAGTCACTAACTGTCCGGCTTCAGGATCGTCTAACAGATGCAGTTCGCCAGGTTTGATCGTGATCTCCCGCAGAATGTCATTTTTCTGCACGACTTCAATAATCCCGCCAATCCCGCAGAAGATATCGCGAATTACTTCGGTACCTGCTTCGACAAATTGCCCATCTTCGACATTGAGCAGGGAGATGTCTTTGTTGACTTCGTGGGATTCTTCGGGTATCCAGATGATTGTGCCACCTTGAACGACCTCATAGCCCTGTTTGGCTTTACCTTTCTTCTGGACATCTAGACCAGCAAATTTGATAATTCCCCCAGTCCGTGTCCGGTAGCGATCGTCAATCAATTCGGCGACGGCGGTACTATTTTGTACCTTAGTCCCAGGCGGGGTGAGGAGTTGGAAGCGTTGATTGTCATCGGTGACGATCGCGTATTGCTCGCGTCCAGATTCGGTATCGACTTCGACTTTGGCTCGATCGAGCGACACAGAAGCGGTGATGATATCGATTTCCCGTTCGCCGCGCAGTCTGACGACCCCACCACTGACGGAAATTAGCCGAGTTTCAGCTAGTACGCCATGTTCGGCGATCTGGTCGCCGTTTTTGACCAATGGTTCGGCACCAGGTGGTAAGTTATATACTTCACCTGAGAGTACCCAAATCAAACCACCCCGTTGAGCGATCCGCGTCATGTTACCTTGACGATCGGTTTTTTCTTCAGGGACGATATCGGCGAACAGAACTTCCCCAGCTAGATCCGCTGCTACGTCTTTGGTGGCTTTTTCTGTCGATCGTCCACCTTTACTGAGGGCGATTTCGGCTAGGAGATCGCCAGTTTTGACTTCAGCACCATCAGGTACGAGCAGGAGCGATCCAGGGGTAAGATTAAAGACTTTTTTCTTGCCTTTACCCTTGGGTTCGAGAATTAGATCGCCGTTGACTTCCACCTGTTCGCGATCTTCCCCGTGCTTGGTACGGACAGCACGAACGCGGAGATTGGAGAATTTGACGGTACCATCGTGAGGCGCACGAATTTGTTGTTCGACTTCCCCAGTAAATACCCCACCCGTGTGGAATGTCCGCATGGTGAGCTGAGTTCCTGGTTCGCCGATCGATTGAGCGGCGATAATCCCTACGGCTTCACCCAGATCTACTAGATGTCCGTGAGCCAGACTCCAACCATAGCAAAGCTGACACACAGAGCGGGCTGCTTCACAAGTCAGTGCCGATCGAGCGAAGACAGATTTCACCTCAGCCTTGGTAATTGCGGCGATCGTGTCCTCATCCAGTTGTTGGTTGCGAGTCGCGATTAATGCCTTCGTTTCGGGGTGGAAAACATCCGCTGCTAATACCCGCCCGTGCATCCGACTGGCGAGGGAAATTAGAACGCGATCTCCATCTTTCATCGCTTCGACGTTCAAACCACGGGTAGTACCGCAGTCATGTTCGCGGACGATTACATCCTGGGAAACGTCTACCAGACGACGAGTAAGGTATCCAGAGTCAGCCGTCCGTAGGGCTGTATCTACTAGTCCTTTCCGCGCCCCATAGGAGGAAATAATGTACTCGGTAACAGTTAGACCTTCTTTAAAGTTGGTCTTAATTGGTAAATCGATGATTTCCCCTTGAGGGTTTGCCATCAATCCCCGCATCCCTACGAGCTGACGCACCTGAGACAGGTTTCCCCGCGCCCCAGAGAATGCCATCATGTAGACGGAGTTGAGTGGATAATTTTCTCTAAAGTTGTTTACTACTTCATCTTTGAGACTTTCGGAAGTGATGTTCCAAGTATCGATTACTTTCTGGAAACGTTCGACTTCGGTAATCTCGCCACGGGTATATTTAGCTTCCGTTTCGTCGATCGTATTTTCGGCAGCTTCGAGCATTTCCCGCTTCATTGGCGGGATTTTGAGGTCGTCAATACTGATCGATACGCCTGCTCTAGTCGCAAACCGGAAACCCAATTCTTTGAGTTTGTCCGCCATCTGCGCTGTACGCGCGGTACCATAATGCCGGAACGACCATGTAATCAGTTTTTTCAACTGACCTTTGTCAACCATCCGGTTGTTAAAGGCGATCGGCTTTCTCTCTTTTTCGCTCATGATCTAGGTATTAGGTGTTAGGTATTAGGCTTTAGGTGTTAGGGATTAGGCTTTAGCTGTTAGGGATTAGGGGTTAGGGATTAGGGATTAGGTGTTAGGGATTAGAAATAAATCTAAATTCTCATCCCTAAAGCCTAATACCTAAAGCCTAAAGCCTTCCCAAAGCCTAATCCCTAAACCGAGAGGATTTCCTGAATGGTCTTGTTATAAATAATCCGACCTGGAGTGGTGTAGATATATTGAGAGAGCAATTCGCCTGTGCTGGTTTCCCGAACGCGACGGTATTTATAGAGTCTGGTAATTGTCCCGTCGCCAGTATCGATCGTTTCTAGGGGTTCGGTTTCAGCATCATCGGATTCCATCAAACCGTCATATCTGACCCAGATAAAGCTGTGGATATTGAGTTCTGCTCGATCGTATGCACGGACGGCATCCTCTAAGTTAGCAAAATATCGATCGGTTTCAGCTAGTGCGGGATTCCGCGCGGTGAGATAGTAACAACCCAATACCATATCCTGGGATGGCGCGACAATCGGCGAACCTGTGGCTGGGGAGAGAATGTTATTACTCGCCAACATCAGCAATCTTGCTTCTGCTTGGGACTCCAAGGAGAGGGGAACGTGAACCGCCATCTGATCTCCATCAAAGTCGGCGTTAAATGCCGGACAAACCAGGGGATGGAGTTGAATCGCGCGACCTTCAACGATAATTGGCTCAAAGGCTTGAATCCCCAAACGGTGCAGGGTTGGTGCCCGATTCAGCATGACTGGGTGTCCAGCGATGACTTCTTCGAGGACATCCCACACGGTCGGATCGCCCCGTTGAATTAGTTTCTTGGCTGCCTTAATATTATTGACGAGGTTGTTTTTGATCAACCGATGGATGACAAAGGGTTGGAATAACTCGATCGCCATTTCTCGTGGTAATCCACACTGATGGATCTTCAGTTTTGGCCCAACGACAATCACCGAACGTCCAGAATAATCGACCCGTTTACCGAGCAAGTTCTGACGGAACCGTCCCTGTTTACCTTCAATAATATCTGAGAGAGATTTGAGGGCGCGGTTATTGGCTCCAACTACCGTCCGTCCGCGTCGTCCGTTATCGATTAAGGCATCTACAGCTTCTTGCAGCATCCGTTTTTCATTTCGGACGATGATTTCTGGTGCCAAAATTTCCTGCAAGCGTGCTAACCGATTATTCCGGTTAATCACCCGACGATAGAGATCGTTCAAGTCAGATGTCGCAAATCGACCACCATCTAATTGCACCATCGGGCGCAAGTCGGGGGGGATAACTGGAACATAGCTGAGGATCATCCATTCAGGACGGCTACCAGTCGCGATGAAGTTATCGATTACTCGCAGGCGTTTGATTAATTTTGCGCGTTTTTGCCCCTTGGACTCGCTAATCTGTTCGCGGAGCTTTTCAGCCTCTTCTTCCAATTGGAGGTCTTCTAGGAGCCGCTGGACGGCTTCTGCACCAATTCCAACTTCAACTCCTTCTAGTTGGGAATCTTCACTGTAGATGCGCTCTTCGATTTCTAACCACTGTTCTTCAGTCAGGAGTTGCTTATAACCGAGCGTATCATCATTACCAGCGGCTAAAACTACGTAGGAGTTGAAGTAGACGATTTGCTCGACATCGCGTAGCGGCATATCCAGCAGGATGCTCAGATAGCTAGGGATACCTTTGAGATACCAAACGTGAGCCACTGGCGCAGCTAGTTTGATAAAGCCCATCCGGTGACGACGAACGCGGGATTCAGTTACTTCTACCCCACACCGTTCGCAGACGATACCACGATGGCGCACCCGCTTGTATTTTCCACAATGGCATTCCCAATCCTTGGCTGGGCCAAAAATCCGTTCGCAGAACAAGCCATCCATTTCTGGCTTCAATGTCCGGTAGTTGATGGTTTCAGGTTTGGTAACTTCCCCCACTAGTTGTCCGTTGGGTAGGTTCCGTGAACCCCACTCGCGAATTCGATCGGGCGAAGCAATCCCAATCTTAACGTAATCAAACTTGGTTTCTAGCTTTTGACGCATAATTAGGCTTTAGGGATTAGGCTTTAGGGATTAGGCTTTAGGCTTTAGGGATTAAGGATTAGGGATTAGGCTTTAGGGATTAGGGATTAGGCTTGAGAACTAGGATTTAGATATTGGGCTTTAGGTATGTAGAAACTAATCTATACCTAAAGCCTAAAGCCTAAAGCCTAACCCCTAATCTATACCTAAAGCCTAAAGCCTAATACCTAACACCTTCCTACCCTTCTTCGCTATCGTCTCCACGTGCAAAGGACTCGTAAGTAGGGCGCGATGGGGCGCGACGGGTGTTGACATCTGCCATCAGATCGACTTCGACATCGCGACTATCGCCATCCGGTGTCTGTTCGACTTTATGCACGGCGATATCTAAACCGAGCGATTGCAACTCGCGCATCAGTACTTTGAAGGATTCAGGAGTACCAGGGCTGGGGATAGATTTACCTTTAACGATCGCATTGAGCGCATCATTCCGTCCCTGCATATCGTCGGATTTGACAGTCAGCAACTCTTGGAGAGTATACGCTGCACCAAAGGCTTCCAGTGCCCAAACTTCCATTTCTCCAAACCGTTGACCACCTTGTTGGGCTTTACCACCGAGCGGTTGCTGGGTAACTAGCGAGTATGGTCCAGTCGAACGAGCGTGGATTTTGTCATCGACAAGGTGGACTAGTTTGAGCATATATGCTTTACCGACTGTTACGGGTCGATCGAATGCTTCGCCTGTCCGTCCATCGTAAACTGTGGTTTTCCCTGGCTCGTCTTTATCGAAGATCCACGGTTTACTTTGCGCTTTCGCCGCAGCTTTTAATTTACCGTGAACTGTCGTCCGAGAGGCTTCAGGAGCATACATTTCATCGAAAGGCGTTACCTTAAACCGCATTCCCAAATTGTGTCCCGCCCAACCGAGCAGACATTCAAATACCTGTCCGACATTCATCCGCGACGGTACGCCCAAGGGGTTGAGCACGATATCGACGGCGGTACCATCGGGTAGATAAGGCATATCTTCCACGGGCATAATCTTGGAGACAATCCCCTTATTACCGTGTCGTCCCGCCATTTTATCCCCGACTTGGATCTTCCGTTTCTGGGCAACATAGATCCGAACGACCATGTTTGCGCCAGGTGGCAATTCATCGCCTTGTTCGCGGGTAAATACCCGCACATCGACAACGCGACCTTTTTCACCATTAGGTACCCGCAGCGAGTTATCGCGCACATCTCGCGCCTTCTCTCCAAAAATCGCGCGGAGGAGTTTTTCTTCTGGGGGTTGATCGGATTCGCCTTTTGGAGTCACTTTCCCGACGAGAATATCGCCAGAAGTTACCCATGCACCTTTCCGAATAATTCCCGTTTCGTCAAGATTTCGTAAGGATTCTTCACTAACGTTAGGAATTTCACGAGTAATCTCTTCAGGGCCTAATTTAGTTTGACGCGCTTCAATTTCAAACTTCTCAATGTGGATGCTGGTGTAGTAATCCTGAGAAACTAATTTCTCACTAATCAGGATCGCATCCTCGTAGTTATATCCTTCCCAAGGCATATAAGCAACGAGAATATTCTGACCTAGAGCCAGTTCTCCGCCTTCTGTCGCCGAACCATCTGCGAGGACTTGACCTGCAACTACTCGATCGCCAATCTTAACTAGAGGACGTTGGTTTAAGCAAGTATCCTGATTCGATCGGTGATATTTTTGGAGCAAGTAAGTCTGAACGCGACCATTATCGCCCTTGACCTTGATTGATTCTGCTTCGATAAAGCAGACCACACCATCGATTTTGGATACGACTACCATCCCTGAATCCCGTGCAGCTTGGACTTCCAGTCCCGTACCGACGAGGGGACGCTCAGGGCGGAGTAATGGTACTGCTTGACGCTGCATGTTAGAACCCATCAGGGCGCGGTTGGCATCATCATGTTCGAGGAACGGAATCAGCGATGTAGCAACCGAAATAATCTGCACTGGGGAAATCGCCACATAATCCACCTGATCTGGTGTCGTAGTGGTAAATTCGTGCCGATAGCGAACTGGAATAGTCGAACCTAGAATATAACCATTCTCATCGGTGGTAATATCTCCAGGTGCAACCCGCAGATCGTCTTCCTGATCTGCTGTCATATATTCAGCTTCTAGCTCGCGTTTCACCCGTCCATTTTCGACAGGTAAGAATGGAGTTTCGATAAACCCATATTGGTTGACACGGGCGTGAGTCGCTAGCGAACCGATCAATCCGGCATTTGGGCCTTCAGGTGTTTCGATCGGACAAATCCGCCCGTAGTGGGAGGTGTGGATATCTCGCACTGCAAAACCCGCCCGCTCTCTGGTCAAACCACCAGGGCCTAATGCTGAAAGTCGGCGTTTGTGAGTCAACTCCGCGAGGGGATTAGTTTGATCCATAAACTGAGACAGTTGGGAGGAACCAAAAAATTCCTTCACTGCGGCAACTAATGGTTTAGGATTGACCAAACTCGCTGGAGTCAAGCTACTAGTCTCCGAAACCGTCATCCGTTCGCGGATAATCCGTTCTAAACGGTTTAAGCCGACGCGAATTTGGTTCTGGAGCAATTCACCCACCGAACGCACGCGACGATTACCTAAGTGGTCGATATCGTCGGTACTACCGATATCAAATTCGAGATTGATCAGATAATCGATCGCACACAAGATATCCTGAGGAGTCAATACCCGCACGGTATCAGGCGTAGTCAACCGCAACTTACGATTTAATTTATACCGCCCAACTTTACCCAAATCATACCGTTTGGGGTCAAAGAAGCGTGAGTCAAGCAATTGCTGACCACCACTGACAGTAGGCGGTTCGCCTGGACGCAGCTTTTTATACAGCTCCATCAAGGCTTCCTCTTCAGTGAGGTTGCCTTCTTTATCGATCGTCTTCTGGTAAAACTCAGGGTGACGTAACGAATCAAAAATCTCGTTATCAGTTAGCCCTAGAGCTTTTAATAATACCTGTGCCGAGAGCTTCCGCGTCTTATCGATCCGTACCCACACGATATCATTTTTATCAGTCTCGAACTTCAACCACGCGCCACGGTTGGGAATCAGGGAAGCACTATAAGTTCTCCGACCATTTTTGTCTAGCTCGGACTTATAATACACTCCAGGCGATCGCACGATCTGATTGACAATTACGCGCTCGGCACCATTGATAATAAAGGTACCGCGATCGGTCATCAACGGTAAGTCACCAATAAAGACATCTTGCTCGATGATTTTGCCTTTATCTTCTTTGTTGATTAGCTGCGTCGGTACATACATTTGTACTGCATAGCTAGCATCGCGTCGCTTGGCTTCATCCACGTCATATTTAGGACGTTTGAGCTTATAATTTTTGGCGAGGAACCGCAATTCCAGTTTGCCAGTATAGTCAGTAATTGGTGAAAAGCTATCTAATTCTTCGATCAAGCCTTCTTCCAAAAACCACCGGAAGCTAGAACGTTGAATCTCTACCAAATCTGGCAGCATGTAGGTGGATGCTGTCGTCGTAATCTGACTAGTCATAATATTCTCCAAACACGTTCTCAACGATTATTCAGTTATTTCAGTCATGTAGCGGCTATGGTTGACACTGGAATATGTCAGTACGCTGCGAGTTCGCCCAAACGCTAAAATTATTAGACGGATACATGTTCAAACTTTCCCCCTGCGAGTGGTAACTTCTTTGCGCCGCTCTTGCGTCTTGTCTGGAAAAAAGATCGACCTGCGAGTATGGGGTGGAGAGCATCTTCGTGGTGAGAATAAATTGAGTGGTGATGATGTAGCGTAATTAAATGAGGAAGATTAAATATAATTGAATAATTAGCCAATTGCAGCCAATACTGGTAATCTAAATAATTGTCGAGCATTTGCTGTGGTGCGATCGGCCAGTGTATCGAGACTTTCGCCGCGCAACTGAGCTAGATAACTTGCAACGTAACTAACGAACGCAGGTTCGTTCCGCTTACCACGTTTGGGCACAGGTGCTAGAAATGGACAATCAGTTTCGATTAACAATCTTTCGATTGGCACAATTTTAGCTGAAGCTTGAATTTGAGCGGCATTTTTAAATGTAACCACCCCACTGAAACTAATATAAAAACCCAAGTCCAGAAACCATTGGGTTTCTGCTGGAGTTCCCGCCCAACAGTGCATCACGCCCCGAACTTGTCCAAATTCTTGCCAGAATTCTTGACAAACTTGGTGCATCATGGTGGCAGCATCGCGACAGTGGATAATTACTGGTAAGTCTAGGTCGATCGCAATCTGTAACTGCGATCGAAAGACTTCGATCTGCCACTGATGGTTATCAGCTTTAAAAAAGTCTAAACCCATTTCACCGATCGCGACTACCCGCTTGTCACTACTGGCTAACTCACGAATCTGGCGATCCAAATCCGCTTGCCATAAGCCTGCATCTAGGGGATGTAAGCCAACAGAGAAGAATAATTCGGGAAATCTATCGGCTAATGCTTGTGTTTTCGTAAACTCTGCTGGCGTGACACAAGAGTGTACGAGTTGCACCACTCCACTCGTCCGCCATCGATCGCGTACTGCCTCTAAATCCGCCTCGAAGGCATCAAAGTTGATATGAACGTGAGTATCAATTAGCTGCATTTAGCACAGATTAACTGGTTTCGTTGGCGTATTCACTGGAGCATAGACATCGAACAGGAGCTTAGGCAGCTTTTACTGCGACGGCTTTGGCAAGACGAGCTTTTTTGTTAGCCCCATTATTACGGTGCAATACACCCTTTTGGACAGCTTTATCAATCTTTTGATATGCTTCAGACATACACTTTGTTACCTCAGCCGACGTTTCGTCTGTGGGTGTACTCGTATGCTTTTCGACAGCTATGAAGTATTTCTTCATCAGCGTCCGTACCGCAGACTTATGAGATTTGTTGCGTAACCGATTGCGCTCGGCGATATCGACACGTTTGATTGCAGACTTAATATTTGCCACAGTTAGCCCTGGGAAAACTTACGTTTAAAAATTTGACATGATGCCAGACATATAAGCATAGCACAAGCACCTGAAAATTAACAAGGTGTTTGTGGTGACTTTCGTTGATGGTTGAGAGTGTCAATTCCTAGTAATTACTCAAATATCGCGGGAACGCTCAGAATTCTTGGTGCTTTAGCTCTCGCTGCTAACACTCATATGTTAGCACACGCTCTGAATATTTGAGGAAAGAACCTTGACGATTACTTAGGTTTTTTGTACTATTATCTTCAATAGATGGTATGCTTGTATTAACAAAGGTTGAACGACAAGACGACATCGATCGCTTCAATTCACAAACCTCAAACCCGCTCATCACAAGCGTTAGTTCCCAATATTAGGGTAACTAATCGATCGGCGTGGCAGTTAGACACTACAGAAATTTAGCCTACACACAGAGCAGATCTATGACTTACTCTAAAACCAGAGCGACTAAAGACAATACTGCTGAATACTTGCATAATCCAGACCAAACGGTCGCTGTCTCTGCATTAGAGCAAGGCTCAACCAACGGCACTCCCAGCGTACCAGTAATACTCCAAAACTTGCCACAGCAGCCGCGACGCGATCGATTTGCCGCGCCTGAATACGTCAATCCGAATGCTCGTCTCCCCCGCATCCAAGCCCTTCGTGGCGAAAATGGTGCGAGTGAGTGCGGCTATTTCATCACTGAAGCTGAGATGGCAAAGGCTGGCTGGGGACAGGTGGATGAGAGTGAAATGATTGTCTATGAGTACAATAGTGGTGGGAAAGAACGGGGATTACTAATTCAATCACCTCGGATGTTGGTGGTACCTCGATCGCCTTTATTTGCATTTGACAGACAGGTTTCTCGTCAAGAAGAACGATTGGTTGTTGCCGGACAATATAGCAAACAACTTTATAGCGATCGCGAGAAATTTGGTACGGCACAATGCTATGAAGTACTGCTGCTAGATGCAGACAATCAACCATTACATGAAATTGGTTTAGCTTATGTAGCTAAAGGCGCAAATCAGGCAAGTTTTAGCTCCCACTGGCAACAACTAGTTACTCAGGTAACTAAATGCCACGCGATCGCCAATTCCATACCAGCACGAGCTAAAGACGCGCGATTTAATAGTCTCTGCGTGTTCCAATTCACCGTCAAGCGCGAACTCGCAGGTGCAGGGGCTAAATCACCTGCATGTAAAGTTCACAGCCATGTAGAGCCAACACAAGCAAGTTGGGAACAGTTTTTCCTGGGGCGGCAAGATGATATCGCTGACAGGTTCCTCAATCTATTAGCTCCTACTACCGAACTAACTTTACCACAGGCAAATGTCTTGACTTTAATCGAACAGTCAGATGATGGAATTCATCCAGATCTAGCTGCATGATTTGATTAAATAATAAGTAATAAGTTCGTTGTCGAGCCAGGGATTCAACCCCCAGATCGGCAACAAACTTATTACTTAGTAAGTAGATAGGCGTAAATATTGATTAGATAGAGATTGCTTAAAACCTGGTGCGTTACGGCTTGAGCCTAACACACCCTACATGAACTATTTAATTACGTGCAGTTAATTACCTAATAATATATAGTTGTAGAGGTGTTATTAATGACATCTCTTTTTTTGCGACCGCCTCTCACATAAAGATCGAATAATCCTCGTACCCTATCCAAAACAAATATGAGAGTTGCAGCATTAGGATTGGATGTCGGTAGTAAGCGAATCGGGGTAGCTGGTTGCGACGGTTTGGGGATGATGGCTACAGGGATTACGACGATTTGGCGCAGCTCGTTTCAAAATGATATGGAGCAGTTAGCCGAGATTATTGACGATCGACAGGTAGAAATCCTGGTAATTGGTTTACCGTATACAATGGACGGCAATATTGGCTCTCAGGCAAAACAAGTGCAGAAGTTTGCGCGGAGGGTGGCGACAGTTATAGACTTACCGATCGAGTATGTAGATGAACGTTTGACTTCTTATGCTGCCGAGCAGATGATGATCGAGGCGAAGATCTCAGTATGTCGGAATAAAGCGACGATCGATCGGATTGCTGCTGCGGTGATTTTACAGCAATGGTTAGACGAGCGACAATAGCTACCCATGCAAACTATGAAAGATTAATTCTCAGCTCTAATGTGCAATTTGTAAGTGCTACTGGGCACCCTAGAAGAAAGAGATGTTAATCGATCGAAATGTATGCCGAAGTATTTCCCGAAATCTTTCCCGACCGCAGCTTTGGGACTATCGGTAGCAAGTGTGCTCATCCCTGGTACAGCTCGTTCTCAAGCCAAACCTGCCAAAACAGAAGCCCATCCTCCAAAAACATTAGGGGGTATAGTTTTACCAGATCCTAATGCGATTAACAAAAAAATCCAACAGAACTACCCGCCCGAACTACTAGAAGATGGAAATCCCAATCACGTACCAACACACCAATCTGAATCTACTACAGACCATCCAGCTACTGTTCCAATTGGTAAGGGAATTAATTCAGAAGGTGGTAATACCACCTCAAGTGGCAATGTATTTAGATCTGGTGATGGCAACACCACAATCGGTAATACAAATTATACATTTGTGATATCCACTCCAGTGATGATTGTGATTGCGGTCATCATTGGTGGCTTGGCTTTATTCCCTCTAATCTCATTATTATTGAATTCAAAAAAAGCTGCCAAGCTCGGAAAGAATTCATTTTTTAAAAAAATTAGCGACAGGTTTCGGAAGCCGCAAATACTAGAAAGCGATAAATTCTTACATCAGCGAAACTTTGAGAAGCTGGCACAGATTACCAATCAAGCGGAAAATATGAACGCTGAAAAATTTGGTAATACTGAATTTATGAAGTTCTTCAAAATCAAAAGCTATATTGCTCGATCGATCGACGAGTATGCAAACTTAGATGAGACGATCGATATGCTGGCAATCGCGATCGATGCCCAAAATAGCTTTTCGACGATCGATAGTGCTGAATCGAGATATTGCAGCAGCGGACAGCAAGAACTCTACAAATTTGTCAATGGACTATTGACTCAAGATCTAGATCCCGCAGCATTTAAGGAGCAGATCGATCGAAAGCTCCAAGAAGTGTTGCCGCTCCTAAAAACAGAAGAAGGTAAAATAGCCCTAGAAGCCTATGTTCAAGCAGTGAGTAAGATTTCCAACAACTCATTGGGTATGAAATTACTCCTATTGTTCAAGAAGTATCAACTTGATGACTACTCAACCTTGCGTAGTATTTCAAATACGATTGCTCAATTAGAATCAGAAGACTTATTAAATTTTGATTCATTGTTGCTACTCGTGATGGTTAAATATAATGTATTTGAGAAACTAGGCCCGATCGTCGGTGTGGAGGATAAATATAATCGACCAGAAACTTATGCAAAAATGTTGCAATATATTGGTTTAAAATCTCGCCATGAAACTTCTTATCAAAAATTTCAGGAGTTTTTATTAATACTCAAGAGATGGGAGGTTCACTATCAATCGGTCGTCAATCTACGTCAGAAATATACAGCACAGGAATATCGATTACCAAAAGAATTCAATACTCAAGTGCCAGGAGTAGAGCTGTATCAAAAATACAAAGATAGCTTCCACCTAATCGCACCTCCAAAACCATCAACCACGATCGATCCAGTAGTAGCGACGACACAGGTAAAGCCTACTGTTTTGACTGGTGTTAATTAGACGACTTTCCAGAGGAAAGGCTACACCAAAGACATTTAGCCTCTGCACTCGATAGCTCGACTGTCAAACGCTCTTCTTTTTTTGAGACGCTCTACGATCGAGTCCAACCAATTCACACATCTAAATATAGGGATTTTTGTACAGATGCTCGATTGACACTTGCGTTAAAATTGAGTTATTTAGCCAAATGGTCTTTGGATGTTCTTATCATGCTTGACTTTAATACGATCGCCAAAGGTGAGTTAAGGGCTGATGTTATTGCCCATCCTGAAGATTGCAAAGACGCACGTAGACAAGTATAGTTATCTACCGTGCGTCGTCACAAAATTTAATTAATCACTACCTCGCAATTTATCCAGAACACTGCGATCTTCGAGAGTCGAAGTATCGCCAGATACCTCTTTTCCCGCTGCTAAATCGCGTAATAATCGCCGCATAATTTTACCCGATCGAGTCTTGGGTAGCGCATCGGTAAAGCGGATTTCGCCAGGGCGGGCGATCGCCCCAATTTCAACACCGACATGTTTTTTCAACTCCTTCGCTAAACTTTCATCGCCCAGATAATTACTATTTAAAGTCACAAAAGCGACGATTTCTTCACCCTTAATTTCATCAGGTTTGCCGACAACTGCGGCTTCGGCGACGGCGGGGTGAGAGACGAGCGCAGATTCGAGTTCCATCGTGCCTAGACGGTGCCCTGAGACGTTGAGCACATCGTCGATGCGTCCCATCACCCAGAAGTAACCATCCGCGTCCTGACGCGCTCCATCCCCCGCAAAATACATGTATTTGCCATCTTTGGGGGCGATGTGTTCCCAGTAAGTTTTGCGGAATCGCTCATCATCACCATACACTGTCCGCATCATTCCAGGCCAGGGATATTTGACAGCTAAGTAGCCACCATTATTGGCGGGGAGAGTATTACCATCGAGATCGACGATTTCGGCGATGATACCAGGGAAGGGGCGAGTTGCAGAGCCTGGTTTGGTGGGGATTGCGCCAGGAAGCGCGGTAATCATAATTCCCCCAGTTTCAGTTTGCCACCAGGTATCGACGATCGGGCATTTTTCCTTACCAATTACGCGGTGGTACCACATCCACGCTTCGGGGTTGATGGGTTCGCCGACAGTACCCAGGAGGCGCAGGGAGGATAGATTTCGAGCGTTGGGCAATTCTTCACCCATTTTCATGAACACGCGAATGGCGGTGGGGGCGGTATAGAAGACGGTTACGCCATATTTTTCGATGATGTCCCAGGTGCATCCAGGCTGTGAGGGACGAGTCACCCCTTCATACATTACGGTGGTTGCGCCGTTGGATAATGGGCCATACACGACATAGCTATGTCCGGTAATCCAGCCGACATCGGCGGTACACCAGTAGACATCGGTATCATTGAGATCGAAAATCCACTTGGTGGTGATATGGCTATAGAGATTGTAGCCACCCGTGGTGTGGACGACACCTTTGGGTTTGCCCGTACTGCCGGAGGTGTAGAGGACAAATAACATATCCTCAGCATCCATTTCGACAGCGGGACAGTCGGCGGACACAGTAGACTGAATTTCATGCCACCAGATATCTCGCCCCTCATTCATTGAGATGTCTTGCTTGGTACGTTGGACGACTAAAACTTTTTCGACTGTCGGACAAGCATTATTTTCCAAGGCTTTATCTACCTGAATTTTAAGAGGTACGATCGCATCTTTGCGCCAACCACCATCGGCAGTAATTACAGCTTTAGCTTTACCATTAGCCAACCTGTCTCGCAAAGCCTCGGCACTAAAGCCACCGAATACAACGGTATGTACCGCCCCAATTCTCGCACAAGCCAACATCGCGATCGCGGCTTCAGGAATCATCGGTAGATAAATCCCGACTAAATCACCTTTAACTACGCCCATCTGTTTGAGGGCGTTTGCCATCTGGCAGACTTCGCGATGCAACTGAGCGTAAGTCAACGTGCGGGAGTCGCCTGGTTCGCCTTCCCAGATTAGCGCGGCTTTATTCTTGCGCCAAGTAGTGAGGTGTCGATCGAGACAATTGTAGGAGATATTAATCTTACCGCCTGTAAACCACTTGGCAAATGGGGGCTGCCAATCTAGTACCGTTTCCCACTTCTTGAACCAATGCAGTTCGCTTGTCGCGAGTTCTGCCCAAAACTGTTCGGGATTGGCTTGGGCGCGGGTGTAAATATCTTCATATTCCTGCAAGCTTTTAATGTGAGCAGCTTGGGAAAATTCTGCTGAGGGGCTAAATAGTCGCTCTTCGTGGAGCGTAGATTCGATGGATATTTCTGACATGGTAGGAGCGGAGATCGGTTATCAATTATGTAGTCAATTATCGCCCAGTTAGCGGGACAAATTGCTAGTGACGATCGAGCTACGATTCTCTTTTAGAGAGGCTGTCGCCAACGAACACTCGTTCTCAATTTTTGCTAGGATCGAGTTACTAAACTATCCATCAACTGAGTATGAGTCCGGTCGAACGAATGACGATCGAGAAGATCTACACTTTACCAGCAGACTTGCAGCAGCAAATATTAGCATTTGCCGAATTTGTAGAGCTTAGAGCTAAATCCAATTCAGATGCCAATACTCAAGCATCGACTTGGATGATTTGGCATAGAACACAAGTCACTTATTGTCACGTCATGTAAGTACTTTGTTTGAGTCTTCTCGATTTCCTCTTTAAATTGAGACAGAGTTTTGTCAGAATGGTGTTCATAAGCTAGGAAAAATTCTGCGGGGTACATAAAATACTGGTTAATAACTTTCCTTATTATTCCCCAGTAACATCTGATAAACTACACTAATATTAAACTGTATACCGATCGTGATCTAAGATAACTTGCGATCTTAGTATGCTTAAAGATCGACTAATTCATCCAGACGATCGTTAAACCCGCGATCGAGCTAGAGAGATTGCCCACTGCTGAAGAATCACGATAAAATTGACCTAAAGATGTGTCCGCCAATCGGTCATTAAATTTAGGAACAAATGACGACTACAACCTCCCGATCGATCGCTAAACCTCTTTGGCAGCAAGCTTTAGCTACACCCGCACCCGAATTTCCTCAAACGCAATTACAGATCCTCGCAGGTGCGATTCCTGATGGCTTGCGTGGCACCCTCTATCGCAATGGCCCAGGACGACTCGAACGCGGCGGTAAGCGGGTCGGACATTGGTTTGATGGGGATGGGGCAATTTTGGCTGTAAAGTTTGCTGACGGGGCTGCTAGTGGGGTCTACCGCTACGTTCAAACCAAGAAATATCAGGAAGAAACTCAGGTCGATCGCTGGTTGTATGGTAACTATGGAATGCTCCCATCTGGCAATCTCTGGGAACGTTGGGGTAAATCGTTCGGAAATGCCGCAAATACGTCGGTTTTGGCATTGCCCGATCGATTGTTGGCACTCTGGGAAGGTGCGGAGCCTCATGCGCTAGATTTAGATACTTTAGCAACGATCGGGACGGATAGTTTAGGTAGCGATCTGACTCCATTAGTTTATTCAGCACATCCCAAAGTCGATCCAATTTCTGGATATATATATAATTTTGGCATCTCGATTGGCGCACAACCAAAACTTAATCTCTATGTGAGCGATCGCAGTGGTAAAGTCATCAAGTCTACTCAAACTAAATTACCCAGACTGACGACCGTTCATGATTTTTTGATGGTTGGTAATTATTTAGTTTTTTGCCTACCACCGATCGAGATTCAACCATTACCAATTTTATTTGGATTGGCTAGTTATAGTGAGTCTATTAAGTGGAAGCCAGAATTAGGCACACAGATAATGGTATTCGATCGTGAGGATCTGAGTCTAGTTACTAACTTCACTACCGAGCCGTGGTATCAATGGCATTTTGGGAATGGGTTTGTCGATGCTGATGGTAATATTGTCTGCGATTTAGTCCGCTATCGGGATTTTGACACCAATGAGTTTCTACGAGAAGTTGCTTCTGGTACAACTCAAACGGAAGCAATCGGGGCACTCTGGCAACTAATAATTAATCCGACTACGGATAAACTGATTAGTTGCGAGCAATTAAGCGATCGCAGTTGTGAATTCCCACTTGTCGAAAGTTCTCAAGTCGGGCAAGAATGGCGATATACATATTTAGCTGTTCACAAGCCAAATGCAGTTCTCAGTCGAGAATTAGTCGGTACGATTGGAAGATTCGATCGACATACAAACAATTTAACTACTGCCGATCTCGCTAGTCATTTATATCCTACAGAACCGATTCATGTTGTCGATAAATTCGATGCTAACCGAGGCTGGATTCTCACGGTCGTATATGATGGCAATAATCATCAAAGTGAAGTCTGGATTTACGACTGCGACAGGTTGGAGGAGTCGCCCGTGTGTCGATTGGGTTTACCCAGTGTGGTACCAATGGGTTTTCATGGCACCTGGAAAACTAGTTGAACAGTTGACAGTTGACAGTTGACAGTTGACAGTTGACAGCGATTCGCTAAACCATCGGGTTCCGCGATGGTTTAGCGATCCGAGACACAATCGCTGTCCTAATGCCCTTGGCGGTTGCTACGATCATCAATTATCAATTAATTTAACTCCTCAAAAACTATCCGCTCCTAAATGTTAGTAAGATTCTAAAATCTCAGTACTAACAAATAGGAGCGGTCTAGGGGGTCCGTTCACTGGAACCTGGCTGCCGGGAGAAACTCTTCGACGGAGCAGGAGTGAATCTAGATAGATGTAGAAAAAGACCTACAGATGACTAGAGGACAGTCCCGGCACTCAGCCGGCTAACTCCAGTTTCGAGACCCAAACGTGTACTACTCTCTATCATGGGCACCACCTCCAAATATAATAATTGGTTAGCTGTTCGGAACAACGAGTAATTTACTACCTGAACTTAATCTAACATAGGTGCAGGTAATTGACAATGACAATTTTGCTATTTGTAGAGGCTGTGCATCATAGTGGGAGCACAGCCAACGCCAACGCCGAGTCAAGTTCGCTCTAGCCTACTGCTGTGGGCATCTCTACCTCACCTTTAGCTTTGGCTTCACCTGTTTGGAGTCGCTCGATGATTTCAATCATTTCGCGCTCGAATACTACTTGAGCGCGATTTGTTCTGCCACCTAAATACAATTTACCATCCTTAGTTACCGCCCAAACTTGGGAATGTGAGAAGTAACTCATCACTACTCCTAGCATCAGTAAACCAAAGCCTAAATAAACGATCGGAATACCAGGATCGGCTTTAATCTGTAGTCCAGTACCACCAATTAGATCGAGGATTTTTAGCGTCACGCCATTAATCTCGATCGAGTTTCCAGCTCTGACACTAGAAAATAATTGTCCTTTGGTATCATAAACTAGTAATGTTCCTTGCAAGTCCTTTGCTAGAAGCGAAACACCTTCACTCAAATCTGGCTTAGTCGGAATCCAAGTTCCCCAAATCCGATTTTGAACACCATCTCCTAGTTGAGCCATTGGTAGTCTAAAAATCGGACTATTATTCAGTTGAATTTTTACTCCAGAAATAGACCAATCAGTTTGGTAGTAATAAACTCCTTGATATTTTAGTGGCTTATTGACATGAATGGTTTGTCGATCGAGTTCTTTTTGACTAGCATTATCGACTACTGATAGATCGGAATAGAATTGATCTATCGTGCCCAATGGTGTATATTCAATCCAGAATCGATTAACTTTAACAGACCAATCTTTAGGTATTTGTCTATTTGACAATGGCCCAGCATCGATAATATTTTTAACTTGAAAAGTTGTGCCACTCGGCACCATCTCTTGAGCGACAAAACCTGTCATCGCCCCCCACACGCCGCCTAGTAAGGTCAAAATCATCCCGATGTGAACGACAATCGGCCCAATCTTACCAACTAACCCTTTACGCGCATATACTTTATCACCTTCTGTAAAAATCTTGTACTTCTTAACTGCTAACTGTTCGGTGAGTGCAGCTAAATCTCGATCGTCAATCTCAGCACTCAGAGCTAATCGTTGAAAGAATTTAGGATTATCATAAAACTTCCACTTCCGCGCCGACTTGAGCATCGGTAACTGAGTAGTAAAAGTACAAGTCATCAGACTAATTCCAAACAGAACTAAGAGTCCCAGATACCACCAAGTTCGGTATACATGGTCTAATCCGATAACTTGAATTACCTTCCAAGTCACAAAACCAAATAACGCTGGATGTTCGGGATAATTAGCCTGATAAAATGCTGGTGTTTCTCCCTGCTCGATGACGGTACCAGTAATACTCAAAACTGCAATAATCAGTACTAAGGCGATCGCAAATTTAAGATTGGCGATAACTGGTACAATTTTCTTACGCCACCATTGTTGGGGTATCTGCCAGAAATTATTTGAATTTACGTTAGATTCGATCGCCATTCGATTTTAGATTTTGAATTTTGAATTGTGGATCTTTAAGGCTATCTAATGTTTAGAGTGGGCACTTCCCACCAGTTGGATTTTAGCTATAGCAATCCTATTTAAGTAGCTAGGTTGATGTAAGCTGATGTAGGGTGTGTTAGGCGCAAGCCGTAACGCACCAGTATCTGCTGAGATCGGGAATAAGGCGGCATAAGTATTGAGCATATGGATATTACCTGAAACCTAGCTGGTGGGCAATACCCACCCTACAATTCTGGACGCGAGAATCGAGCTATTCACCCAGGTGCGTTACGCTTCGCGATAACACACCCTACGATCTATCAACTATCAACTATCAACTATCAACTAATTTAAAAGCTAGGGATTCTAGTTAACAAGGAAAATACCCCAAACCCAATCAATAGCACACCACTAGTTGGGGTAATCCATCCAGACCATTTACGTACTTCCAATAATCTTTTGATGACCGCCGTAAATGTACCTGCTAATATCAATGGTGCCACATAACCAGACGTGTATGCGAGGAGAAATCCCGCACCCAGTCCAATATTTCCAGTACTAGCTACCCAAGCCAATAGAGTGGCGAGTACTGGCGTACTGCAAGGCGAAGCGACTAACCCAAAAGTTACGCCCAGCAGATAAGAACGCGCTCCGTTGGGTAAATCTTTGGGAATCCAATCCATCCCGCCAAAATCGGGGAGTTGGAAGGGTAGAGCTTCGAGCAGATTTAACCCCATCAAAATTGCGACGATGCTAACAAAGATCGGCAATCCCAAACCAATTTGACCGTATATTTTCCCAACTACCGCTGCAAAAATACCCAACCCAGCCAGAGTTGTGGCGATTCCAGCGCAGAAAAATGTCGATTGGAGCGCGGCTTGCCAACGGCTTTGGTATTTGTACCCACCAATGTAACCGATCGTAATCGGTAGCATCGATAATGTGCAAGGAGTCAAACTGGTGAGCAATCCCGCTGAGAAGATCGTGACTACAGAAACCCACGTAATCTGTGTCAATTGTTCGGTGACTAGTCGATCGGCAAAGTGTTCGAGTTGATATAATGCGGTTTGAAGGTCGAGCATGAGGATAAAGTTCTAGAATTTTTACCAACAATAGTTAGCACATAGCTACAACTAGTTGCCGATCGAGTAAGAGTCATGAGATAATTGTAGACTGTGTTTATTTTATTCCCATGTTGGTGTAAAGAGTATGGCAGCCAAAAAGGGCGTTCGGATTATCATCACGCTGGAATGCACTGAGTGTCGTAGCAATACTGCTAAACGCTCCGCTGGTGTATCTCGCTATACAACTATGAAGAACCGTCGGAATACCACCGCACGGTTAGAGTTGAGCAAGTTCTGTCGCTATTGCAACAAGCACACGACACACAAAGAAATCAAATAGTAAGTAGTATTTTCTGACTATTTACTCTCCACTATCCACTATCTTTCTAAAAAAATGGCTTATTTTCGCAAACGGTTATCACCCATCAAGCCCGGAGAACCGATCGACTACAAAGATGTAGACTTACTACGCAAGTTCGTGACCGAACGTGGCAAGATTTTACCTCGGAGAATTACGGGCTTAACTTCCAAGCAACAACGAGATATGACTTTATCGATCAAACGTTCGCGTCAAATCGCTTTGATGCCATTTATCAACGTGGAAGGCTAACTAGCTAGGGATGAGGAATGAGGGTTGCTAGCAGCTTAATGTTTCCAGCAAACTTCATACCTTCACATTCCTGAGCCAACATTAGCCACGATCTCAATCTTGACCTTACACTAGAGAAGATACTGTCGATCGGCGATGCTCCTGAGGGAGAGGCAAAGCAGGGAACGATACTGGATTTACAACCAAATAACACGTAACAACGAACCGTTACAAGGGAAGAGACAGGGGTGGAGAAGGGAACTCTAGTTGAATTTTGGCATAATGGAGAACGTCGTTTAGCCATTGCCGATCGTCCAGAAGGAAAAAAACATTGGATTGCGATCGATAATCGGACTCAATCGCATACGCTCCATCCGCGCGACATCACCTACGAAGTTGCGGGAGTTACTTACAAACAACCAGCAGAAATCGATAAATTTACTACCGCAGTCGCACCAAATATCGACCCCGACAGCTTGGAAGTAGCTTGGGAAATGTTGGTAGAAGATGGGGAAACTATCGATCCGCCGACTCTAGCCGACTTATTATATTCCGATCGCACTCCGGCTTTATGTTACGCTGCTCACGTTCTGCTTTCAGACGATAAGGTTTACTTCAAGAACAAAAAAGAAGACAAATACGAAGCCCGCAATCGCGCTCAAGTTACCGAACTCAAACACCAAGCCACTGTCAAAGATCGACGAGAGGGCGAACAGCAGGGATTTATCAGCCGCGTTCAGCAGCAATTAGCAGGTACGCCTGTCGAGTGGGAAGACACCGACAAACAGCGACTAGAAGTCTTTGAAAAGTATGTGCTCAACCCCGATCTTCCCCCGCAAAAACTGGGCGAATATCTGACGGCTCTCAACCGCACACAATCTCAGCCATCAGTATTCGCGCTGCTCGTGGAATTGGGTTGGTGGAGTATCCATGAAAATCTCCATCTGCGTCGTTCTCAGACTCCCCTTCACTTCTCACACAAGATGCAAACTGTGGCGCATGAACTACTAACCAATCCACCTGTCGATCTCGACGAAACCAACCGCCGCGATCTGACACACCTGAAAGTCTACACGATCGATGATGAGAGCACTCAAGAAATCGATGATGGATTGAGTGTAGAAATCTTGCCAGATGGGCGACAAAAATTGTGGATTCATATCGCCGATCCCACTCGGTTATTATCGCCTGAGGATGAATTCGATCTAGAAGCGCGGAAAAGATCTGTCACAATTTATCTCCCCACGGGGATGATTCCGATGTTTCCGCCCGACCTAGCTACAGGCCCCATGAGCTTGAGGCAGGGACAAAAGTGCTGTGCGTTGAGTTTTGGGGTAATTCTCGATCCAAACGGTGCCGCGAGCGAATATGAGATAACTCCGAGTACGATCGAGCCGACTTATCGTTTGACTTATGAAGACGTTGAGGAAATGCTCCAATTGCGGATTCCTGGCGAGATGGAAATCGAGTCAATCGCTCAAGCTTCCAAACTCCGCACTCAGTGGCGGCTATCGCAAGGCTCGATTAATATCAACATGCCAGAGTCTACAGTCAAAGTGAGTGAGGGTGAAGTCTCGATCGATCTGATCGAAGACAATCGCGCTCGCAAACTAGTCGCAGAAATGATGATTTTGGCTGGAGAAGTCGCGGCTAAATACGGGCAAGACAACTCCCTCCCCCTCCCCTATCGCGGACAACCCCAGCCCGAACTACCACCTGAAGAAGAACTAATTCTCATCCCAGTTGGGCCTGCACGCTCCTGTGCCATCCGTCGCTGTATGCCTCGGAGTGAAATGGCAACTACGCCGTCTAGACACGCTAGTCTGGGTTTAAACACCTACTCGCAAGTAACATCACCAATTCGACGTTATACCGATTTACTCGCTCATTATCAAATCAAAGCACACCTACGCGGCGATGAGTTACCTTTCACCGTCGAACGATTGCAGGAAATCATGCTGGGATTGGGGACAAATATCTATGAAGCGATTATGGTGGAACGTCAAACCAATCGCTATTGGACACTAGAATACCTCAATCGATCGGGCGATCGTGAGTGGGATGCTTTATTCTTACGCTGGTTACGGGAAGATGAGAGTCTCGCGCTGATTCTGATCGAAGAATTGGGAATTGAGTTAGCGATGAAGTTCAATCGGTGGATCGGTGCGGGCGAACAGATTCAGGTGCAAGTCGCCTTAGTCGATCCACGTCAGGATATCATCCATCTACGCGAAGTCACTAGTCAATCGAGTGATTCGGGTAATTAACCCAAGTTACTATTAAAAATCTAAGCGGTTTCCAACCGCTCCTCAGAGTACAAAGTCCGCCTTCGCGGACTAACATTTCAGTCCGCGAAGGCGGACTTTGCAACACCAGCCACGATTTCAATCGTTGGCATTCCTATCAATATTTTGAGGTAGTGTTAAACACTACGAACTATGCCAAAAAAACAGAAATTTCCTCATTTACTCGGCTCGAAATGGACAGCTACCCAAAAGATGTGGGGATGGCGACACTTTCAAGTAGTCAATCGGAAACATGATGGAAAGTGGATATTTGCCGAGATGGTATCATCTTGCGATCCTGACGTGAGATTTTGGATTAATGCCCAAGCAATCAAAGATACCAGCCAATGGAAACCAGGTTGGCAATCTCTGGAGGAAATGGGATTAGGCAACAATGACGAGTTGGTGCTAATAGAGTAAGATTGGGTTGCTAAACAAATAGAGTGCCTAGTCTAGACCCAGGGTACCCACGAGCGGCGTTTTTATGCGGGGGTTCCCCCCGCATAAAAAAACGACAAGACAGGGGCACCCCTAAAGGTTAATTGTGTAGGGGTGCCCCTCGTGGGTACCCTCAGATCTACTCTAACTAGTCTTTATGTATTTGTGCAAGATGTGGGAATATCTAACCCCTAAAGCCTAAAGCCTAACCCCTAAACCCTAAAGAATGTTCCGTCTCGCCAGTCAAATCGAAGCCATTTTATATCTCAAGGGACAAGCCCTAGATTTAGCCTTTATCGCTGAGTGTGCGGGGTGCGATCGAGATGCCGCCGAAACTGCCATGATCGAGTTGATGGATGATTACAACCATCGCGATAGTGCGCTCGAAGTCGTCGAAACACCCCAGGGTTATACACTCCAATTGCGGGCTTCATTCCAAACTCTGATCGATAAAATGATTCCGCCCGAAATCGGTACGGGTGCGCTGCGAACTCTAGCCGCGATCGCCATCAAAGGATCGATTTCCCAAACCGATCTGGTAGAATTGCGAGGGAGTGGTGCCTATCAGCACGTTCAAGAACTAGTCGAAGTAGGATTTGTTCGCAAACGCCGTCAACAGGGAAGTCGCTCGGCACTATTGCAGGTAACTGACAAATTTCACCGCACCTATGAACTCAATGACTTACCGCCGCAACTAGCAGTAGCGGCTACTCTGGCTACTTCGGCTGATGAGATTGTTGATGCAGCCTTGCTGAAAGAGAATCGGGTGGATTTCACTACCGAGTCAGAATAGATCGTCTATAATTGATAGCCTACTCGCATCCCATCTTGCTGTGCCTTTAACTCAAAATCGAGTAGCTGAATGCGGATAACCGTTCTGAGATGATAATAATACCAGTAATATTACCAATCCGATCGACTCGATAAGACAGTATCATAAGAATATCGAGTTGTTCTTGCGACCCTCCTCAAAAGAGAATCGTCTAAACTAAACCAATTACCACCTCGATCCTTCTAAGCAATAATGGCATTTAACTCTGATTTTCTGGAACGCAAATCTGAAGATGCTCAGGTAAATAACTTACTCAAGTATCTCCAACATCAATCCCCAGAAGTCTTAGCCCAAATCGCTAAGGCGACAACCCCTCAGGTAAAAGATATTATCACCCACAACATTCAGGGATTGCTCGGAATGTTGCCCAGCGAAGGCTTTGGTGTTCAAGTCACCACAGATCGTGACAACCTAGCCAATCTACTTGGCTCGGCGATGATGACTGGATACTTTCTGCGCCAAATGGAACAGCGAATGGAACTAGAAGATATGTTAATGGGTTCTAGCTCCATCGAACAAGAGTAAACCCCGACTAAGTTTCACCTGTAGGGCTGCCCAGAAAGGGCACCCGCAGGTTGTGAAGCTAACAATCTAGGTGCATTGGAGCAAGACTAGGACGCAAGTTACCAAATAGTAGAGTACGCACTATCCACCACAAAGGTTTAAGCGTATTTTAGTCTTGTTAAATGTCCAGCAATGGCGACTAACTACGCCAATGTAACACTTGGGATTTAACTGGGTTGACAAAATCACGTTTTTCTGAGTGGGATTTGATAAATTCCGATCGCAGTTGATAGTACCATTTGGCTTGGGTGTCAGCATCCCTGATGAGCATTAGCGGGGGATTGTATTTTAACCCGATCTGTTGTTTGACTACCATGTCTCGATCTTGACCCAAGAAGGTACGGATAAATGGTACGATTAGCGGCTGCAATGGTGTGAACCAAGCGAGCGTCGTATAGAATAGCGTTGTTACTTCTGTCTCCGTCTCAGAGATCGGGGTGATGACAGTCAGATTAGCGACGCGATTTTTATTGGTAATAATTTGCTCGATTCTCACTCCAGGGAGCGCGAAGGCGATTTCTACCTCCGCATCGCCACCAATCAACTGATAGAAAAATGTTTGACGTTCCAAGCGATGACGGCGCATGGTGAAGCCGTAGGGAGAAGGATCGAAAGCTTTGATCTCATCTGTCAGGATAGCATCCGAGCGCCACCACCACGCCCGATGCACAAAGGGAACGTGCGAAGGATCCATCAAGCCGACTACAGCGTGATCGATAAAGCAGGGAAAGGTCATCGTCAATGCAGATTGATACGTCGCACCTTCAAATCCAGGGACTACAGGAACTTCATGTGTTGGTTCGATCTCCCCCCGTTCCTGTTCGGACATATAAATCCAGATATTTCCCTGGACTTCCTTGACTGGATAGCTGCGAACTTGAAACTTACTCAAATCCAAATCTTGACCCTCATTCAGAGCTGGAATCAACGTACATCGACCCGCTCCATCAAATCGCCAGCCGTGGTAAGCACACTCAATTTCTGTACCATTAAACCGTCCGCAACTCAAGGGGACAGCGCGATGGGGACAGATATCTCGCAGTGCAAATACTTCGCCGCTGTAAGTGCGTCCGAACACGATTGGTTCGCCAAGTAGTTGTTTGGCAAACATCTGACCGACTTTTAGCTGTTTTCCAGGTAGAGCATAGTACCAAATATTGCGGAGGAAAGTTTGTTTCTGTTCTGTCGCTTGCATCTTTCCCTCTCCAGCAATTAAATTATTTAAGCCCACACGATCGAGTTCTCGATCTTAAAAGTCTATATTCTCACATCTTGCACCAGTACATAAAACTGACAAAATTTGCTCCAAACTAGCAATTATTGCCTCAAAACTACCCTCTACCCTCTACCCTCTGTCTCGATTCGCTAAACCGTCGGGAAACAAAGGCGTGCGCGAATCGCTACCCTCTACCCTCTACCCTCTCAATACTGGTAACTTTGTTTTGATGCAAGATATGAGTATTATAAAGGTTTGTCAGCATAACCCAGTTCATGAGCGGTACATATAAAGCGACAGGGATTAATCTCAAAGCTATGCCCATCGGTGAAAACGATCGATTGGTAACGATTCTCACCCGCGAACATGGTTTAATTAGAGCGATCGCCCCAGGAGCGAGAAAGTCAAAGTCTAGCATGGGTGGACGCAGCGCACTATTCATAGTCAACGATCTACTGATTTTTAAGGGTCGATCGATCGATAAGATTACCCAAGCTGAGACTATCCTCACCTATGGTAAACTCAGCGGCGATTTAGGTAAATTAGCCGCCAGTCAGTATTTAGCCGAAATTGTCTTAGCACAAGCCTTAAAAGAACATCCACAGGAGGACTTATATCAGCTATTGTTGCTACATTTAGGGCGATTGAATGGACTCGACCAAGGAGATAATACCGCATCGATCGCGCATCTGTGCCAAGGAATTTTTCACCTGCTGGCTCTGGGGGGAATTGCGCCCCAAGTATATAGTTGTTGTATCACCAGACATGCGATCGAGCCGAACTTTACTACCCTCAATTGGCAGATCGGCTTTAGTATTGAATCGGGTAGCACTGTCGAGTTAGATGTAGCGACTCAAGATCCCAGTATGATGGTCAATTATCGGCTCACCGCGCTAGATTTACTCTTATTTCAGCACCTATCAGATCCCAGTCTCGACAAGTTAGATCTAGACATCGACAAGTTCCCCCTCGAAACGATCTCAGATGTGGAGATAGCTAGAGTATGGCGGCGGATCGAACGAATTTTACGTCAATATATCCATTATCATCTCAATCTCCAGATTCGATCGGCAGCCCTAATCGACTTGTAACCAATCGCGCTCGTGAACTGCTAATCGATCGGAAACCCGCTACACTAATAGCTGTCAAAGCGACATCCTCTAAACTGTTTAAGTTAAAATAGTAGATATTTCCCAGCATTTTTTAAGATCGAACTTTAATTTCCGCAGTTATTACAGCCCCACCACTTTACTCAATGCGACTATCTGATTTTGACAAAGCACCAGAAAATGAGTTGCCATTTAATCCAACCGAGCCAGCTACGGGATTACAGGCTGATTCAGTAGCGGCGGGCGAGGCTGCTACAATTCCAACACCAGCCGAGAGTCAATCCGTACTCAAAAATCGCAACTTTGTCACGCTGTGGAGCGGACAGATTTTCTCTCAACTGGCGGATAAAGTCTATCTGGTGTTGATGATTGCCATTATTGAAAGTCAATTTCAATCAGAAAATCAGAGTATTAGTGGGTGGGTATCGGCGATCCTGATTGCAAATACGATTCCAGCGGTGCTATTTGGCTCTCTGGCGGGGGTGTTTGTCGATCGCTGGCACAAGAAAGAGGTTTTAGTAAGTACCAACCTGCTACGGGGTGCCTTGGTACTGCTGGTGCCACTACTCCTATGGTTGACGAAGGGGCAAGTAGTAGCAAATTTACCATTGGGATTTGAAATTCTCCTCGCAGTCACTTTCGTAGTATCTACCCTCGGTCAATTTTTCGCTCCCGCAGAACAAGCCACAATCTCGATGATTGTGGATAAGCCAAATTTACTCTCAGCGAACTCTCTTTACACCACCACAGCAATGGGTTCGCTGATTGTCGGGTTTGCCATCGGCGAACCAATATTAGCATTAGCAGATAGTTTAGGCGCGAGTATTGGCTTGGGCGTGAATGTGGGTAAGGAAGTGTTAGTCGGAGCTAGCTTTGCAATCGCAGGTATACTGCTGCTGTTGCTGCGAACGGGGGAAACCAAACAGATCCCGACGGGAGATGAGCCGCACGTCTTAGCAGATCTTAAAGATGGAGTGCGCTATTTAGGAGAGCACAAGCAAATTAAAGGCGCACTGATTCAACTGGTGATATTGCAATCAGTAATTGCTTCAATGACGGTGGTTGCAGTGCGGATGGCAGAACTATTACCAGAAATCAAAGCTTCGCAATTTGGATTTCTCCTCGCTGCTGGTGGAGTCGGGATGGCACTGGGTGCAGTAGGATTAAACTATATCGGTGAAAAATTCTCCCGCGCTCAATTGAGCTTGTATGGATCTATTGGTGTGGGGGTGGCTCTAGTTGGGCTATCATTTTCCCAATCGCTCTGGTTGAGTCTATTGTGCTTGGTGGGCATGGGTGTCTTTAGTGCCAGTGTAGCCATTCCAATGCAGACTACCATCCAAAGCGAAACTCCAGAGGAAATGCGTGGGAAAGTATTCGGACTCCAGAATAATGTAATTAATATCGCGCTGAGTCTGCCACTAGCACTCACCGGACTGGCAGAAACGGCTGTAGGTGTCCCAACAGTATTATTATGTTTAGCAGCAATCTCCGCAATGGGTGGCATCTTCACTCAAAAATACAATTCGGTAGATTAGTCTCCTGCAAAAGTAATTGAAGATTAGCTTGTGCTAACAACTCGATCCGATTTATCAAATTAAGTTTTTTTAAACTATTCAAACTGTAGAACTACCCTCTACCCTCTACCCTCTACCCTCTACCCTCCCATCACAGTTAACCTCTGACTTTCGCAGGAGGTCTATTAGTCACACTACCCCAAACTGCATCGTCATCCCCAAAGCCTTCCGATGGAACCAATCATTCAACTACGTGGAATCTCCAAAGCCTTTGGTAAGAGTGTCATCTTAGATCGGATGGATCTAGATATTTATCCTGGACAAGGTTTGGGAATTATCGGGCCATCTGGAACGGGTAAATCGACGATTCTCCGCATTATTGCTGGATTACTCGCGCCAGATGAAGGCGAAGTATACATTCGGGGCGAACTGCGGCGCGGGTTAATTGAAGATGGTAACGATCCGATATATATCGGGATGGTATTTCAGCAAGCGGCACTATTTGATTCGCTGACAGTCGAGGAAAATGTTGGCTTTAGGTTATTTCAACAGTCCCACCTTTCCCGCAAACATATTCGGAAGCTAGTAGAATCTAAACTAGCAATGGTAGGCATGGCAGATGTCTTGGATCGATATCCCGCGCAATTATCAGGTGGGATGCGGAAGCGAGTTAGTTTTGCACGGGCCATCATGTCCGATCCCGATCGTCCCGATGACAATCCTGAAGTCTTATTATATGATGAACCAACAGCAGGTCTAGACCCGATCGCGTCTACAGTGATTGAAGATTTGGTCAGAGAGTTACAACAGCATCAGTCTAGTTGTGGTACTTACGTGATGGTTACACACCAAAATAGTACGATTAGGCGGACTACCGATCGCATTGTGTTTCTATATCAAGGTAAGGTGCAATGGGATGGTAAAACATCAGAAATAGACACTACTGATAGTCCCCTCATGCGTCAATTTTTTAGTGCTAGCACCCAAGGCCCAATTCATCTAATCGATTAAAGTTTAAAGCAATGTCCGCAACTCGACTTATTCATCATCTTTATCAAATTGGAGATCGTGAAGCACATTGTTATCTCAATTAATCGATCGAGATACACAATCTGGCATTCTCTATTTAAAAAAAATTCACGGCTGAATAGATAGAATGGGATGCTAGTACCAGCAATCGTGGTCACTCGATCGATTAATCTGGTCGATCTAATGAAAAGAGTTGAGTATCAACCGCACTGACATAATCTCGATCGTTGAGAGTATCTGGAGTCAATTCTTTGGCGGCGATCGCTGCCTTAATCACATCTTTAGCCGTAACCTGTCGGTAATGATAACCAAAGATAAGCGAAGCAAATCCAGGGATACCTTGGCTCCGATACATCCCTTGATAAGCCAGCGAAACCAATTGAAATGGGGTGATTTGGCGGCTAGGTTCGATCGCGATCTTAATAGCGATCGATTTAGACTCATTGCTAATACTAGTTGTCGCCTGGACTGATGTAGTTGCAGCCAAGGATAGACAAACAAGTGACAAACTGGCAATTGTAAAGTGCTTCATTAGCGATCGGTTATCAATTATTCAACCTAATTACTATCATAAGACTCTTTCTTGAGTTAGTCTCGATCGATGTTCAATAATGAGAGTTACGGCGATCGAGTTATCCGTGATGTTTGCTCGATATATGTGTTATGTAATTTTGATGCTGTAAATATTTATCCCATCTCACTTAATTAGTAAGATAATATATATATATATCAGCCTCAAGATAAGCCAGATGTCAGATTTACTTGCAAGAATCACTGTTAATCCCAAACAGTGCAGCGGTCGTCCTTGCATTCGCGGGATGAGAATTCGGGTATCAGATATTTTAGATTTATTTGTAGCTGGACTCAGTGCCGAGCAGATTCTTGCCGAAATGCCCGACTTAGAAGCAGACGACCTCAAAGCAGCACTCTTCTATGCTGCACGTAAATTAGACCATCCGGTATTGGTAGTTGCATGATTTGGATCGATGCACACCTTTCGCCTGCTATTTCAATTTGGATTACAGCTACATTTGGGATCTCAGCTCTAGCCCTACGAGATATTGGACTTAGAGATGCTGAAGATGCTGAAATTTTTGAGGCGGCAAAAGCTCAAGTGATTACTTTCATCATCAAAGACAGCGATTTTGTCGATTTGGTTAATCGATTTGGACAACCGCCGCAAATTATTCTCCTGACATGTGGGAATACGTCAAACAATCGATTGAAAGAGATTTTAAGTTCCAAATTGTCCGAAGCATTGTCACTGTTGAGTTCGGGCGAACCACTCGTCGAGATTAGTGGCGGCTAAAGGCAAACTCGATTGCTACCCTCCACCCTCTACAGATCGGTAGACCACACACCCATAAATGAGTGGCTGATGATACCATAAATAAATAACAAAGCTGTACATGTAAAGAAATAAATAGTTCAGCACTCATAATTTAGATTAAATTCCCCCATCGCTTGCCTCCTATGCTGAAAAAATTATTTGGCGATCCCAACGCGCGTAAACTCAGAAAATACCAACCCATCGTCACCGAGATTACGCTCCTCGAAGAAGAAATCCAGGAGTTAAGTGACGAACAACTCAAGGGAAAAACCACAGAATTCAAGCGCAGACTGGAGCAAGCAAACAATGATGAGGAAGAAAAGGACATCTTAGACGAAATCCTCCCTGAAGCATTTGCGGTAGTTCGCGAAGCAGGGAAACGCGTCCTCGGCTTGCGTCACTTTGATGTGCAAATGCTGGGGGGTATGGTGCTCCATGAAGGGCAGATCGCCGAAATGAAGACTGGAGAAGGTAAAACCCTCGTCGCGACCCTTCCAGCCTATCTAAACGCCCTTACAGGTAAGGGTGTCCACGTGATCACTGTCAATGATTATCTCGCGCGGCGGGATGCTGAGTGGATGGGGCAAGTTCACCGTTTCTTGGGTTTATCCGTGGGGCTGATTCAATCTGGGATGAATCCCCCAGAGCGGAAAAAAAATTATAACTGCGATGTCACTTATGCAACGAACAGTGAGTTAGGTTTTGACTATCTGCGGGACAATATGGCTGAAGCGATGGGAGAAGTCGTCCAGCGTCCGTTTAATTTCTGCGTCATTGACGAAGTAGACTCGATTTTGATCGACGAAGCGCGGACTCCGCTGATTATTTCCGGTCAAGTCGAACGTCCGACGGAAAAGTATCTCCAAGCGTCTGACATTGCGCGTGGTTTGAATAAAGAAAACCACTATGAAGTAGATGAAAAAGCCCGAAATGTGCTGCTCTCTGACGAAGGGTTTGCTGAAGCAGAGCGACTCCTGGGTGTAACGGATCTTTATAACGAAGAAGATCCTTGGGCGCACTATGTTTTTAACGCGATTAAAGCTAAAGAACTATTTATTCGCGATGTTAATTACATCATCATGAACGATGAAGTGACGATCGTCGATGAATTTACCGGACGGGTACTATCGGGACGACGTTGGAGCGACGGCTTGCACCAAGCTGTAGAAGCTAAGGAAAAAGTCAAAATTCAGAACGAAACCCAAACCCTGGCGACTATTACTTATCAAAACTTCTTCCTCCTCTATCCTAAATTAGGCGGGATGACAGGGACGGCTAAAACCGAAGAAGTCGAACTGGAAAAAACCTATAAAATCCAGGTGACGGTAATGCCCACCAATCGGGTACGCCAGCGGTATGACTTTCCCGATGTCGTCTACAAGACCGAAGAAGCCAAATGGCGTGCTGTCGCTCAAGAATGTGCGGACATGCACGAAACAGGTCGTCCTGTCTTGGTCGGTACCACCAGCATTGAAAAATCCGAGATTCTGTCTCGACTTTTGCATCAACTGGAAATCCCCCACCAACTCCTCAATGCCAAACCAGAGAACGTCGAGCGGGAGTCAGAAATCATCGCTCAAGCCGGACGCAAAGGCGCAGTGACGATCGCGACTAACATGGCAGGTCGCGGTACGGATATCATCTTAGGTGGTAACTCCGACTATATGGCACGCCTCAAGCTCCGCGAGTACCTGATGCCCCGCATCGTTGCACCTGAAGATGATGGTAACTTTAGTCCTGCGACAGTTGCCGCCGCACAGCAGAGCAAGGCATCTGGTAAAGGTTTCGCACCTGGTAAAAAAGTCAAAACTTGGAAAGCATCTCCAGATATTTTCCCAACTGAACTCTCCAAGGAAACCGAAGCTCTGCTCAAAGATGCGGTGAATTTTGCCGTCGGATACTATGGCGAACGCAGCTTGTCCGAACTCGATGCCGAGGAAACCATCGCTGTGGCTTGTGAAAAAGCACCTACAGAAATTGAAGCTATTCAAAAACTGCGGAATGCTTATCGAGCCATCCGCAAACAGTACGATACGCTCACGGGTGTCGAACATGAAGAAGTCCTAACTAACGGCGGCTTGCACGTCATCGGTACCGAACGACACGAATCTAGACGTGTAGATAACCAACTACGCGGTCGTGCGGGTCGTCAGGGCGATAAAGGCTCCACTAAGTTCTTCCTCAGTTTAAAAGATCCCTTGATGCAAATCTTCGGTGGCGATCGAGTCAGTGGCTTAATGGATGCCTTCCGCGTTGAGGAAGATATGCCCATCGAGTCCAAAATGCTCACCAATAGCCTCGAAGGTGCCCAGAAAAAGGTCGAGACTTATTACTACGACATCCGCAAACAGGTATTTGAGTATGACGAAGTGATGAACAATCAACGTCGCGCCATCTACGCCGAACGTCGTCGCGTCCTCGAAGGTCAAGACCTCAAGGAACAAGTAGTAAAATATGCCGAGCGGACGATGGATGATATCGTCAATGCTTACATCGACCCAGACTTACCACCAGAAGAATGGAAACTCGAAAGCTTAGTCTCCAAATCACGAGAATTTGTCAATCTATTTGACGATTTGACACCTACCCAGCTCGACGATATGACCTTTGATGAAATCAAAATCTTCATGCGCGAAGAAGTCCGCCGAGCCTATGATATCAAAGAAACTCAGATCGATCGAGTTCAAGCTGGACTAATGCGTCAAGCCGAACGCTTCTTTATCCTCCAACAAATCGATACCCTCTGGCGCGAACACCTCCAATCGATGGATGCCCTGCGCGAATCAGTCGGTTTACGCGGTTACGGTCAAAAAGATCCGTTGATTGAGTACAAGCAGGAAGGTTATGAAATGTTCTTGGAAATGATGACAGACATTCGCCGGAATGTGGTCTACTCGATGTTCCAATTCTCGCCCGAACGCCAAGCCCAAGCAGCGTAGGACAGTATCCTTAGATTTATGAAACCCAGCACCTTAGAAATGCTGGGTTTCATGCTTCCTCCCAAACGACTGGGTAAAGTAACTGCGCTAGTTTTGTCGGGTGGGCATTGCCCTCAAATTGATTAATTTTTCCCAGAGTCGTTTAATTGAAGTTTAGATTAAGCTATAAAAGTGCAAAGTTTTACAGCAATCGTCTATAAAGAAGATGATATGTACATCGCCGAATGTCCAGAAGTGGGCACAGTTGACCAAGGCGAGACAATCGAACAAGCAATTGCCGGATTAAAGGAAGCAACACGTCTATATTTAGAAGAATTTACTTTACATCAAATATTACATTAAGAATCTTCAAACGAAACGGTAATAATAGAGCGTGAAAATATCACAAAGGGCTGCCTCATTAGAAGATATTGGTAACTGTCCCAGGGGTAGAGCATCCAATGGGTTTCAGCCCCTTAAAGTGCTCGAATCTTGAAGATTGTGGCATTTACCATGCTAAAAAATCGCTGCAATGACCAATCTTCGTTACCCCTTGGGACAGTTACAGATATTGAATGGCTTGAACCATTTTATGAGTCAATTATGCGACCTTATTATGTCGAACTCAAACTTGAATGGGATCGCACTAAATTTCGCGAGTCCTTTGACCTAGGAATCACAAAAATTATCCAAGCTGATAGCATCGACATTGGAATGCTCAAAGTCGAAGAAAGAGAAGACTGTATTTATATTTGCGACATCCAAATAGATAGCGGATATCGGGGAAAAGGGATCGGTACAAAATTGGTTAAAACAGTAATTCAATCTGGAAACTTAGCTAGTAAACCCATCCGACTTCGCGTGCTCAAAGGGAATCCAGCAAAAGAATTATATCTTCGCTTAGAATTCAAAGAAATTCAAATACTCGCTAACTGTTATATAATGAAACGAAATCAGTAATCCGTAGTATATGAATATTAAAGCAATTATTCATCCAGCAGAAGAAGGCGGCTATTGGGCAGAGGTTCCGGCACTTCCTGGATGTATTACTGAGGGAGATTCAATGGAAGAAGTGATGGCTAATTTAAAAGATGCGATCGAAGGTTGGCTCGATGTTGCCAATAGTCGTAATGTAATTGAGTCAACAGATCGAGTTGTTGAAATTGCTATATGAAGTCTATATAATTTCTCATTGGAAAAACCCTGCGTTAATATTAGAACTAGAAGCCATTATTTTGAGAGCCACTCAACCGCCTGAAAATGTTCAGATACCACCCGAAAGGTAACACCATGCAAACAAAACTGCTTGACCAACTTTCCGCTGCTGATGCGGCAATTATCTTAGAGCGACTACCCGAAAGAATCTGCGCTGCAATGCTCGCTCGATCTGCTGAAATTGAGTATCCGATCGCAGCTATAGTTGAAATGGCGATCGCCAGTTTTCTAGATACAGAAGCATTAGGCTTTGTAGATTGTAAACCAGGTCGCGGACAATAAAATTTTAACTTAGATCGAAGTCTACATCTCGAACCTAGATAGTCGCACTACTATTGAGATAGTTGAAATTTAGAGATGATGATTAGATCGATATTTCAGGCGATCGAGGTTGTCTTCCCACTACTAATCTATAATTGACCTAGCTATTCAATCGATCGATTATGACTTCCCAACAACTTGAAGAACGCTCTCAACAGCTCGAAAAGCGAGTTGCAAGCTTGGAAACAGAACTAGCTCAGATGAAACAACTGTTAGTTGAGTCTTCCCAGCGAAAAAATCCTTGGTGGTTAGAAATCGCAGGTAGCTGTGAAAACGATCCTACCTTCGATGAAGCCGTCCGTCTTGGACAAGAATGGCGCAAATCTGCTGAGTAAATCCCCCAATGTACATTCTTGACACCGACCATCTCAGCCTGATTCAGCGCAATGGAGAAGACGGAAAACGAATTATAGCAAGATTAGCTAGTATTGCTAATCCTGAAGTTGCCGTTACCGTGATTACATACGAAGAGCAAGTTAAAGGGCGGCTCAGTGTTCTTGCTAGAGCAAAAACGATAGATGAACAGGTTTTTGCATATCAAGGGCTTCAACAAGTTGCAATTGATTACCTCAAGATCGCAATTCTTCCTTTCAGCTATGCAGCCGCTCTTGAGCATCAACGCTTACGTAAAGCCTATCCTCGATTGGGAAATATGGATCTAAAAATTGCGGCAATTTCGTCAACTCATAACCCACATTCCGCACTTCGGAAAAGTAGCATCAAAAAAGCCTAATTTTGCGTCACGGC
>ENA-OBIT01000078-OBIT01000078.1-metagenomes-genome-assembly--contig:-NODE-78-length-38274-cov-6.82349_pt1 | contig 38274 bp, 40 predicted proteins | sample MGYA00153386_OBIT01 | MGnify analysis MGYA00153386
AGGTACGCAAACGCAGAGAAGGCAGAAAAGGCAGCAAGGTACTTGCTGCCTTTTTTGTTTTAAGCCGATCGTTAGCTGAAAGCGCTAATGAACAGCAATCTGCTACTGGATTCATAGCTGTTTACGCCGGTATTTATTACGCCAGAGGCCGATTTGACTTCTAAAACGCCTATCGACGTGCAATTTGCTCTTTGCTCTTTGGCAAGCCCACCTGGGCTGTGCGCCTGGCACTTTCAAGCCATCAATCACTCAATTCAAAATCCGCGTCGCCTAAATACCGGTTCACGCCGAACGCGGATTGGGTTGCTGCCAGCTCCGCTGCCTCCCAGCTGTCAACCAGTAATTGCTCGTCGCTGGTGATCGGCCAGGGCCGCTCGGCCTCCCCATGCGCCAGCAGCAGGCGGCTGAACGCACGGTACACGGGCAATACGAAGGCGGCGTTTCCCAGCGCATCGTCCAGTGCAGTGCGAAACCGCTTTTCAGCCAGCGCACGTTCAGCAGGGGTGACCTCATCGGCAGTAAAAATTTTGAGGGAATAGGTCATGCTGGCAGAGTATCAACGCATAAAGCATCGCGCAAATTTTAAAGCTTGTCCCGGGCAAAAAAGCCCCCGGTGCAAGTTGTAAAAGTTTACTTTGTTACGCCTCTTGCATTCAGCAGTAGCACTTGATTTTCAGCGCCCTACCATCGGGTTTTTTAAAAAGGATGTCACATGGCCACACCGTTTTTTGGCAAGCGCGACGCAGCTCTTCCTGTCAGTCCCAACCATTTGCGACACTCGGCCCTAGGCGGCAACCAGGGCACGGGTGCCGCCTCGACGTCTTCGGGCACTTCGCTGACCGGCAGCCCAGCGCTTGAGGAAACCACCACCCCTGAGCAGTCAATCAGCCCACCCATCGAGAGCGGCAGCAAGCTCACGGTGGGCCCGAATATCAAGCTTAAAGGCGTTGAAATCACGGATTGCGACACACTCGTGGTGGAGGGCTTGGTTGAGGCCACGATGGATTCGCGCGTTATGCAAATCTCTGAGCAAGGCGCCTTCAAGGGCTCGGCCGACATTGATGTGGCGGAGATTCGCGGGCAATTCAACGGCAACCTGACCGCGCGCCAGAAGCTGGTTATTTACTCGACCGGTAAAGTCACCGGAACCGTGCGCTACGGCAAGTTGGTGATTGAGGAGGGCGGCCAGTTGTCGGGTGAAGTGCAGGTCGGTGGCAGCGGAAAGCAAGCGAGCTTGATGCAGGTTGGCGCGCAAGCCAAAGCTGCCTGATCAGCTCGCGCCCAGCAGTTTCATCAAAAGGGGCACCAGCAACGGCATAAGCAGGGTGGCCAACACGACCTGCAAGCCAAGGGCCAGCGCCGCGTAGGCACCGGCGTCTGCATTCACCTGCAACGCCCTTGCTGCGCCAATGCCGTGTGCTGCAGTGCCCAGAGCAAAGCCGCGTATTGCCCAGCCTTCATCGGTCAGGGGGATATGTAGCGCGTCAAACACATACTTGCCAGCGACAGCGCCTACCAAACCTGTCACAACGGCAAATATGGCGGCAAGTGCCGCAATTCCGCCCAAGGTGTCGGCGATGCCCATGGCCACGGGCGCCGTCACGGATTTTGGAGCCAACGCCAGCATGACGTCCGGCGGCAGCCCGAAACCCCACGCCATCAGTACTGCAGAGCCACTGGCCACTGTTCCGCCAGCCAGCGCTGCAAATACAAAGCGAATCCACCGCTGCTTGAGCTCAGCGCGGCGCTGCCAAAGCGGCCAAGCCAGCGCCACCACTGCTGGCCCCAGCAAAAAATGAATGAACTGCGCGCCTGCAAAGTAGGTGGGATACGGCACCCCAGTGAGCAGCAGGCCACCTGCAAGCACCACAACCGACCACATGACCGGATTGGCCCATGGCGGGTGCCCCAAGCGCGCGTAAACGGTTTGCGCGAGCACATACACCACCAGCGTCGCCGTCAATCCGAACAACGGCGTGGCCGACAGGTAGACCCACAGCTCTACGAATTTAGGCATCAGGGTGGTTGGAGATTGATCGTCGGTTTAACCACTTCAATGTCAGTGCAGTGACGGCCAACCCCAGCAAAGTGGACACCACCACCACCACCAACATCTGCAAACCAAACTGGGTAACCAGACCCAAGTGCGTCATTACGCCCACTCCCACCGGAACAAAGAGTAAAGAAAGGTGAGCGAGCAAAAAGTCAGCGCACACTGAAACGTCGCCTTGTACCAGTGGCCAACGCAGTGCCACCAATAGCAGCAACATACCGACTACGGGGCCAGGAAAAGGCAATTTCAAGGCTCGAGCCAACAACTCTCCCGCAGACTGCAGCGCCAACAACCAAGCCATGCCGCGCAGGGCTTGCACGCTAAAACCTTGGTAAATCTGGATGCGAAATTTTTCCGCCGCGCACCAGCATTTTTCCGTACTCGGCGCAACGATTCAGTGTAGGAATGACTTTGCCGGGGTTCAGCAAACTCTTTGGGTCAAACGCACGCTTGATGCCAAACATCTGCTCGTTTTCCTGGGCGGAGAACTGCACGCACATCGAATTGAGTTTTTCAACGCCCACACCATGCTCACCGGTCACGGTGCCGCCCATCGCCACACTGGTTTCCAGAATTTCAGCGCCAAACAGCTCGCAGCGGTGCAATTGGTCGGCATCATTGGCATCAAAAAGTATCAAGGGGTGCAGGTTGCCGTCCCCCGCGTGAAACACATTCGCGCAGCGCAAGGCATACTTTTTTTCCATTTCGGCAATCGCCAGCAAAATATCGGCGAGGCGCTTGCGCGGAATCGTCGAATCCATGCACATGTAATCAGGGCTGATGCGGCCAGATGCCGGGAACGCGTTTTTACGCCCCGACCAAAACTTTAGCCGCTCGGCTTCGTTCTGGCTGACTGCAATCGCTGTTGCGCCGCAACGTTTCAAGACCTCAATCATGCGGCCGATTTCTTCTTCAACTTCTTCTACTGTGCCATCGCTCTCGCAGAGCAAAATTGCTTCGGCGGTCAGGTCGTAACCTGCGTGAACAAAGTCCTCAACCGCTGCCGTCATGGGTTTGTCCATCATCTCCAGACCCGCCGGAATAATGCCTGCGGCAATCACGCTGGCCACCGCATCACCGGCTTTGCGCAAATCATCAAAGCTGGCCATGATGCAACGTGCAAGTTGCGGCTTGGGAATGAGCCTGACGGTGACTTCGGTGGTCACGGCCAACATGCCCTCGCTGCCAATGACGACGCTGAGCAGATCAAAACCGGCTGCGTCCAGCGCTGCACTGCCAAATTCGACCTCATGGCCTTCAATGGTGAAGCCCCTGACCTTGAGCACGTTGTGTACGGTCAGGCCGTATTTCAGGCAGTGCACGCCGCCTGAGTTTTCCGCCACGTTGCCGCCAATCGTGCAGGCGATCTGACTGGAGGGGTCCGGTGCGTAATACAGGCCGTGCGGCGCGGCGGCGTCTGATATAGCGAGGTTGCGCACGCCGCCTTGCACCAAGGCTGTCCGCGCCAACGAATCAATTTTTAGAATTTTGTTGAACTTAGCCAGGCTGAGCGTAACGCCCAACTTGTGCGGCATGGCACCGCCGGACAAGCCCGTTCCCGCGCCGCGCGCAACCACCGGCACACCCATGGTGTGGCAGGTTTTGAGCACCGCCTGCACCTGGCCGTACGTTTCAGGCAACACAACCACCAACGGCCGCTCGCGGTACGCTGTCAGGCCATCACATTCATATGGCGTGGTGTCTTCCCTGTTCCAAAGCAGCGCATGCGCAGGCAGCACAGCCTGAAGCGCTTTGACAACCACGCTCTGGCGGCTGGCACGATCAGAAGCCTGCGTGTTGGCCTCTTCCAGCTGCTGCTGGTGGGCTGGCGATAGCGGTGCGTTCATGGTTTTCTTTCAACTTCATTCACTAACTTGGACTTTACGTCGGCCCCACCACCACTGGTTGAAATAAATTTCAGCCTTGCATGAAATCCCCTGGCACACACGGTTACTGCACCACTGTCTTAATTGGCGTTCCTGGCCTGATGTCACCGCCCGCATACACACCATTGAGCAGGCGCAATTGCTGCTCCGGATTGGTAATGGGAGACGAGCGGGCCAGCTCGGCAAAGCCGCCTCGAGGAAATGCTGCTGTGCGCATCGACCAGGGCCTGGCAGCAGCCCTGTCGCTCACGGTAAGCGCCCTGAATGTGTTTTCAGTCTCAATCATTTGAGCCCGGTTGCGCTGCAGCGAAGCGGCATCTTTGGCAGCATGAATAAACAGATACACCCCGCTTACAGGCCCATTGATCAATGTGACATCGGTGTTTTGGCGCTGCCCGTTTCTGCTGACCTGCGTGCCTACAAATCGGGTGGCGGCCAAGCCGTTGATCTGCAAGCGCTCGGCGCGCCCCGTGTCGGGATTGATCAGCTTGCGAATGATCTCGTCATGCGTTCTACCAGCATCAGGCGGGGCAATTTTGACGATAACGCCGGCATCACCGGCGTTATTGACCACTGTGATTTGATCAGCCTCATTTTGAATGCGCCAGCCCTCGGCGGCTGTCATGGCAAAACCCAGGCCCGGGTGGTAGAAATTGCGTCCCCGCGTCAAGCCCTGTTCGGGGCTTTCGCCAAAGGTCATGCCCTCAATAATTTGCTGGTACCGGGCGCGGCCCTCGTCTTTGTAAGCCGCCGCGGTTTTGTATTGCGCAGCCAGCCGGGTGATGGTGTCCAAACGCTGGTCGTTGCTGGGATGGGACGCTAGCCAGCTGTTGGGCTCAGGGGCGGGACGGCCCTGAGCCCTGGCGGTATCCGCGGCAAAACGCTCCTGATTTTTAAGCACGTTGATCACATCAATCATATTGCGCGGGTCGTAGCTGATGCGGCTCAAATATTCGGCACCCAGCCCATCGGCCTGCAACTCCTGCTCACGACCGTACTTTGAAACGTAGCCTGCTGCAGCGGTTTGAGAAATGTCACTGGCCATCTGGCCTGCCCCGCCCATGCCTTTGGCTTCGAGCACCGCACCCAGCACGCTGGCTGCCAGCACGCCCAGCCCCGCGTTTTGCTGCCGGGTAGCGCGCTGGGCACCGTGGCGAGCTGTCACATGGCCAATCTCATGGCCAATCACGCCAGCCAGATCGGCTTCGCTTTCAAGATAGACCATCAGGCCGCGCGTGATGTACACGTAGCCGCCAGGCAGTGCAAAGGCATTAATCTCGGGGCTGTCCAGCGCGGTGAAAGTCCACTGCAGGTTGGCCCGCTGCGACTGCCGGGCCAGGCGCTGGCCGACATCGTTGACAAAAGCTTGCACCGCCGGGTTTTTAATGGCGCCGTACTCCTGAAGCACCTGTGCATGGGCCTTTCTGCCCTCGGCAATTTCGTCGGCTTCACTCATCACGCTGCGTTCGGCTTGACCGGTTACCGGGTTGATGACGTTGCTGCCGCAGGCTGTCAGAAGCCCTGCGGCGAGCATGAGGGCGGTCAGGGTACGGGGAAAGTGGTGCATAGCTGCTTTCAAAAATCGGGTTGGCTGCCAAGGCATTTGCGTAGCCAGTCTGAAAACGCGGCGCACTCCCAGCGCTCCATTGTGCCGGTGCGCCAGCACAAATAGTGCGCATGTGGCGACGCAATGTTAGTGGAAAAAGCTGCGTTGCTGCCAAGGCGCACGAGCGCGCCGCTGTCCAGCCACGGCGCGCCCAATTTGAGCCGAATCAGCGCAATGCCCATGCCGGCAGCAGCCGCATCGCACATCAAGCCGATGTCGTTGAATTGCGAACCATCCACTGGCTCTGGCCAATCGAGTTGCTGCGCAGCAAACCAGGTGCGCCATGGCTCCAGCGGGGAGCGCAGCAGGCTTAAGCTTTCGATGTCGCGCGCCTCATCGAACGGGCCGTGCTCACGCACAAAAGCCGGTGACGCAAGCGGCGTCATCTCGTCCTTCATCAAGCAAACGTGTTCCACATCGGCATATCGGCCTGTGCCAAAGCGCACCATCAGATCTGCGTCCTCTGCAACCACATCAAGTAAGGGAATCGACACTTGCAGCGTCAAGTCAATTTCGGGGTAGGCCTGCGTGAACTGCCGAAGCCGGGGTATCAATATCGACCTGGCAAACGTTGGCGTCACAGCCAAGCGCAACTTGCGCTTGGCCGGATTACCGCTTTGGCCCGCAGCGCCCGGAAACTTTTGCAGCGTCGCAAGCCCATCACGGACATGTGCCAGATATTCACTGCCCTCCGTCGTCAATGAAAAATCGGCCCGACCAAACAGCTTGGTGCCAATGATTTGTTCCAGCTGCTTGACGCGGTGGCTGACCGCACTGGGCGTCACGCAGAGCTCTTCGGCGGCCTGCGTGACACTGCGCAGGCGCGCCAATGTTTCAAACGTCAGCAAGCACTGAATTGGGGGAATGCGGGCCTGACTCATGGCTTAGTATCGCGCGACTTAGTGGCGGCGCGCGCGGTGCGGCCGGAACAGGCCGAGTAAAGCGCTCAGAAGCATCCCGAGGCCCGCCAGCCAGGTCACATTGCGCCAAAAAGCAGGCGCCGCCCGCAGGATGTTGACCTCGTCAACAAAAATCGTTTCGCACGCGCCGTTTCCAGAGTCGGTTCGTACTGTGCTGGTGCCGCGCGAAAAACTCTGACCCGCTTGGTGTTTGTAGCTGGTGAGCTGGCCGGTGATGTGGATTTGGTCGCCGATGCGCACGTTGCGCAGCTTCTTTGCCAAACGCGCATCGTCTGTGAGGATGTGGTTGTTGGAGATTTTGTTGGCGTCAAAGGCGCGCAAGGCTTCATCGCTGGAGGTTTGCCAGTTACAGGTCCATTGGCCGCTTGAAAATGAAAGCTTCTGGTAGGCGCCACCCAGCGCATTGCTGCCCCAAACCACGCACAAATCGGTGACGTTCAAGTTGTCGTTTGTGGCAGCGTGAACATAGTCCCACCAAGTATCGGCATTGTGTTTGCTGACCACCAAACCAAAAATTTCATAGCGGTGCGACGGCTCGATGGTGTACACGACTCCGCCAGCAGACCTTGTAAACGCCGCTTGCACCACACTTTGCTGGCGAGGCTCGTCGCTGAGCTCGGCACGCAGCCATCCCGTATCTGGCAAGTTGGCGTAGTTGTACAGCCCAGCTGCAAGCAGTGCGGTGCATACAGCGAAGGAAATTTTGAGCACAGGTAATTCTTGAGTGGCCTGAGTCGGCTCATTTAAAGATAACGGTTTTGTGCCCATTGAGCAGCACGCGGTGCTCGCTGTGCCATTTCACGGCTTTGGCCAGCACGCGGCTTTCGGTGTCTTTGCCCCGTGCAGTAAGGTTTTCAGGCGTGTCCTTGTGGTCGACGTGGGTGACGTCTTGCTCAATGATCGGGCCTTCGTCCAGATCGGTGGTGACGTAGTGCGCCGTTGCGCCAATCACTTTTACGCCGCGCTCATGCGCCTGGTGGTACGGCTTGGCACCCTTAAAGCTCGGCAACATGCTGTGGTGAATGTTGATGGCGCGGCCGGCCAGACTGGCACACAAATCGTTGCTGAGGACCTGCATGTACCTGGCCAGTACCACCAGCTCAGCGCCTTCGCCTTCAATGATGTCGAGCTGTTTGGCTTCCGCCTGGGCCTTGGTTGCTGCTGTGACTGTAATGTGGTGAAACGGCACGTTGTAGCTGGCCGCCAGCTGGTAAAAATCGCGGTGGTTGCTGATGATGGCGCGCACGTCTATCGGCAGCAGGCCGGATTTGGCTCTAAAAAGCAGGTCATTCAGGCAGTGTCCGTCGCGGCTGACCATGATGACGCAGCGCATGGCCGCCTCGGTGGAGTGCAGCTTGAAACGCATGGCAAAGGGTGCGGCGAATACGGCGAGGTCGGCCCGCAACTGGTCCTGGGCCAAGGCGTCACAGGCAAATTGCACCCGCATAAAGAACAGGCCTGTCGCCGGGTCGTTGTACTGGGCGGCTTCTTCAATGTTGCCCTGGTGCTCCAGTAAAAACCCGGACACGGCATGAACAATGCCCATACGGTCAGGGCAAGAAAGGGTCAGAATATATGCGGGTGTCATAGGTTGTAAATTGTCGCAGGTCAGCATCCGGCGCTTGGATTGGTGTCAGAATGCAAATGCTGACTGGAAAGTCAACTTATTCGGCGTTGTTCAGCCTTGTTCCGTCAACTTTGGAGATTTGCCATGGCGTATCAAAATTTCAATATGGACCACCAGTGGCTGCCGTTCACGCCGAACCGCAGCTTTAAAAACGACCCGCGCGTTTTTGTGGCGGCTGACGGCATGGAGTTCACCACCCACGACGGTAAAAAAGTCATTGATGGCATTTCAAGCCTGTGGTGTGTAACTGCAGGGCACAACCGCAAGCCCATCAACGAAGCGATTAAAAAGCAGCTCGACACGCTGGACTACGCCACCGCATTCCAGGCCAGCAATGACCAGGCATTCATAGCGTCCGAGATGATTGCGGACATGGCACCGGGCGACTTGAACAAGGTCCTCTTTTGCAGCTCGGGTTCTGAAGCGGCCGACACATCGCTCAAAGTGGCGCTGGCTTACCACCGAGCGCGCGGCGAAGGGCACCGAAACATGTTTATTGGCCGTGAGCGGGGCTACCACGGCGTGGGTTTTGGCGGCATGAGCGTAGGCGGCATTCCGGCCAACCGCAAAGCCTACGGCACATCACTGCTGCCACGGGTTGACCATCTGCGGTTTATTCATGACCCGCATCACCCGGAACATGCTGGCCACGCCTACATTCATGGCGCTGAGCCTGAGTGGAAAGAAGACCTTTTGCTGGAGCTGGAAAACCGCATTTTGCCGCTGCATGACCCGAGCAATATTGCGGCAGTGATTGTCGAACCCGTTGCTGGTAGCGCCGGCTGGTATCTGCCGCCCAAAGGCTACTTGAAGCGCCTGCGTGAAATTTGCGACAAGCACGGCATTTTGCTGATTTTTGATGAAGTGATTACGGGTTTTGGCCGGCTCGGCTGCAACTTTGGTGCCGACTATTACGGCGTAGTGCCCGACATGCTCAACTTTGCCAAGGGCGTAACCAACGGCGTGATTCCGCTGGGCGGCGTGATTTGCTCTGACCGTATTTACAACGCCATGATGAACGCCAACTCAAACGCACCCGACCATGCGATTGAGTTCTTTCACGGCTACACCTACTCTGGCCACCCAGTGGCGTGTGCGGCTGCGATAGCCACGCTCAATTTATTCAAGCAGGACAACTTGTTTGAGCGCGCCGGGAAAATGGGTGTGGTGCTGGGCGATGCACTGCACAGCACCATGAAGGGCTTGCCCAATGTGGTGGGAATTCGGACCATGGGCCTGGCTGGTGCAGTCGAGCTGGCACCGGTTGCGGGATCGCCGGGCAAGCGGGCTTTTGATATTTTCATGGAGTGTTTTCACCACGGCGTGCTGGTAAGGCCAGCGGCCGAGAATATTGTGATTTGCCCGCCGTTCATTGTCGAGAAGGAGCACATCGACAAAATGATGAACGTAGTGAGCGACGCCATCAGAAAGCACGCTTGACAAAGCATGCTGGAACAATTGGAATACGCAAAATTTTCAGAAATTAAGCGAATTAAGCCCTTGGCCCAGTAAACGCGGGCGCGAGTAGCTACTAACTTGATAGCGTACTGGCGCGCCCAACGTCACAATCACGCGGCGGCAAAAAAGTTCTGTGCGGTTTGCGTTGGCGCGGCGTCTGGTTTGTCACCTTCAAGTACTCGCAACTCTTTCCGCACCATCTGGACGCCGCCAAATATGGTTGCAAAAGCCACGTCTTTTGCATCACGGCCGGTGCCTACGCGCACGAGTCGGTCGGTCGGGGCCAATCGCGTTGCGTCAAACAGCACCCACCGGTCACCTAGCCACGCTTCAAAAAGTGCGTGAAAGTCTTGCGGCGGGTCCTCAAAATTGACATACCCCACCACCAGCCGCGCAGGGATGTTCAGCGCCCGGCAAAAAGCGACACCGAGGTGTGCAAAATCGCGGCATACGCCCATGCGCTGGATAAAAATGTCTTGCGCGGTGGTGGTTGAGTTGCTTGAACCGGGAAGGTACTGCACCGACTCGAAAATCCACTGCTCAATAGCGCGCACGCGGCTTAGCCCCAATGGCAAACCGCCAAACAATTGCTGCCCTGCGCGGCTCAGCAAGTCCGACTCGCAGTAGCGACTTGGGAACAGATAGCGCAGCGCATCGTCAGGCACGCTGGTGACCAGCGCCTCATCAAGGTACAGCGGCACGGGCGTCGGCATCAGCTCCACGTCGGCGTGGTAGCTCAGTGTGAGCAAGCCCTTGGGCGCGTCCAGGCGCACGAAGCGGTTGCCACAGCGCTCGTCAGTGAAGGTGCGCACCTTCACGCTCGGTGCAATGCTCAAGCGCTCGGTTACCACGCGGTGGCAGTGGCCAAACGCAGCTTCAACGTTGAACAAAAAATGCGCTGGGTGCGTGACGTCGTACTCAAGCAATAAATCAATGCTGGCGGTATGCATGGTGGTTTGCTGTGTACGGCTTATTCAAGAATTCTCTTCGCTGCACCCACGCCAAGCGCGGCGAGCACAATAAAAATCATGGTCAGGATCAGGAACAAGCCAAACGCCAGCTTGGCTATTCCAGCTGCGCCTGCGGCAACGCCGGTAAAACCCAACACCCCGGCTAACAGCGAAATGAGTGCAAAAATGACGGCGTACTTCAGCATGACAAGCTCCTTGAGTGGATTTGAAAAATATTGTAAATGGTAAAAAGCTGGCCCCGCATGCCAAATCAGCAGGCTGCGCATGGACCCGTAGGACAACGACGGGTTGTGTATGTTGCTATTATTAGAGGAGCTGCTTGCGCCCATTTTTGTTAAGCAATCGGCCTTTTCTGCTTAGATATTTAAAGTTGCGTACACTTTTGACAGACTGCATACCCTCGCCCCCAACCTCCAAGGAAACCCATGAAGCTTTATTTCGCCACCGGCGCTTGTTCACTGGCCGTGCGTATCGTATTGAACGAAGCCGGCATGGCATTTGACGACGCACGCGTCAACACCCGAACCCAACTGCTCGCAGACGGCAGCGACTACTTCGCCATCAACGCGCTCGGCTATGTGCCGCTGCTGGAGCTAAGCGACGGCACGCGCCTGACGGAAGGCCCTGCCATCGTGCAGTACCTTGCCGACCAGGTACCCGAGAAGAATCTGGCCCCCACCAACGGCACGGTAGAGCGCGCGCGCATGCAGGGCTGGCTCAATTTCATCAGCACTGAGCTGCACAAGGGTTTTGCCCCGCTGTTCAACCCCGCAACGCCAGCTGACTACAAGCCGATGGTGGCGGAAAAACTGCTCAGCCGGCTTGCTTGGGTAGACACGCAGCTTGCTGGAAAGCATTACCTGCTGGGCGATGCCTTCAGCGTGGCCGACCCGTATTTGTTCAACGTCACCAACTGGGCAGCGCTGGTGAAAGTGGACATTTCAAATCTGGCCAATCTGGCCGACTTCAGGGCGCGCATGCTGGCCAGGCCAGCCGTGGTTGCGGCCATGAAGTCCGAGGGCCTGATGAAGTAACAGCGTTTTTTGGGCGCACGTCCTACACACGCGACCAAGCAGCGCCGCGTGTTTGGCGCGACACTTTCAAGCTTACTCATCTTTTACGCGACCACACTTTCGCGTCCACATTCCCATGACCACACTCTTCGATCCTGTTCAAATCGGTGACCTCAAGCTGGCCAACCGCATCGTTATGGCGCCACTTACGCGCAACCGTTCGCCTGATGCGATTCCTGGCCCGTTTGCGGCTGAATATTACACACAGCGTGCATCCGCCGGGCTGATCGTGACGGAAGCCACGGCCATTACCCAGCAGGGCCAAGGCTACTCTGACGTGCCCGGCCTGTACGGCACGGAGCAACTCGATGCCTGGAAGAAAGTCACGCACGATGTGCATGCTGCGGGCGGCAAAATTGTGGTGCAGCTGTGGCACGTGGGCCGCGTGTCGCACACGTCGCTGCAGCCCGATGGCGGTGCGCCCGTTGCACCATCGGCCATTACCGCCAAAACCAAAACCGTGCTGATACAAAACGGCAAACCGGAGTTTGTTGAAACGTCCGAGCCTAGAGCCCTGCGAGCTCAAGAGCTGCCGGGTATTGTGCACAGCTACCAGGCTGCGGCCCGCAACGCGGTCGAGACCGCGGGCTTTGACGGTGTTGAAATTCACGGGGCCAACGGCTACCTGCTTGATCAGTTTTTAAAAAGCGGCTCTAACCAGCGCAAAGACGACTACGGCGGCAGCATTGAAAACCGTGCGCGCTTGCTGCTGGAAGTCACCCGCGCAGTCACTGCTGCAGTGGGCGGTGGCCGCACCGGGATTCGCCTGTCGCCTGTCACACCCGCCAACGATGCATTTGATGGGGATCCGCAGCCGCTTTTTGACTACGTGGTGCGCGAGCTGGCCGGCCTGAACCTGGCGTACATCCATATCATTGAGGGAGCAACAGGCGGGCCACGCGTGCTGCCAGATCGCCCGTTTGACTACACCGCGTTGAAGGCGGCCTACACCTTGGCAGGTGGTCGCGGCGCGTGGATGGTCAACAACGGGCTGGACAAAACCCTGGCTGAAAAAGAGCTGGCGCAAGGTGCGGACCTGTTCGCATTTGGCCGCCCTTACATCGGCAACCCCGACCTGGTAGCACGCCTCAAACATGGAGGGCCATTTGCGGAAAGCAACAAGGCCACCTGGTACGGTGGTGGCGCAGAGGGCTACACTGATTACCCAACGCTATAAAAGTAGTAGCTTTAAAAGCTCGCCGGCAATGCGCTGGCGGCAAAAAAAGCATTAGACTTGCCATTTTTACCCATTCGATTTTTCAGCCCACATGCACAGGCCCCCAAAGGCGGTAGCTTGAATGGTGTCAAAAGCAGCGAAGCTTCCAGCAGCTGTAAACCGAAGGATTCAGAGTAGCTCAGCTGCGTTCAGCGTGATTCAACCGGACTCAAAAATCTTGTCAAGCGGTTCTCGCAGCAGCGCCAGAACTGAATAGCGTACCAATGCCTCGTTGGCATAGCCTGGTGCCATTTGCAGCATGAAAACTGCGGACACAGGTGCCGGCAAGGTGAACGACAGGCTAAAACTGTCAGCACAACGGGTCTGCAGGTGCGTCACCTCTGATGACTCTTCTAGGCGCAGCCGCAAGCAAAGCTGCTGATGAATGGCGGCTTCGATTTGTAGCAAGCGCAGAAAAACGCTTTCTGCCATGCCCGCGCCCTCGATTTGCGCAACCAGCGCAGGCTGAGTTTGGCCAGCCTGTACCGCTGTAGCACCCGTGCGGAGGCATTGCGCGCCTGCAAACAGCACGCCATCGACTTCACGCAGCTCTGAAAACAACCGTTTACCCGAAGCTGCCAATACGGCAGGGGGTGAACCAGACGCGACCGGGCCAACGCCCACACCACCCACCGGAGCGGCGGATGGCTGCGGTTTGGCTGGTGCGGTGGGGTTGAAGGGAGGTTTGGCAAGGACAGACCGCTGCGCGGGCGTCGCCAGGCTAGGCGGTCCAAGCGGTGCGGGCATTGCCAGCCGGGTCGGTGCGGCCAGATTGGCAGTGGGCAAACTGTCGGGCTTGCTGTCTGGCTTGTTGTTTGTACCGCCACCAGAGCTGTTTTTGGGCGCTGTGCTTTGCACCGCACCGGCCTTGTTCGCGGGCTGTGGCAGAGATGCGGGTGGCATCGATCCGGATTCTGCAAAAAAATCGCTGGTTGGAAAGTTGCTGACAACCCGTTTGTCCAGCAAAACTTCCATGGCGTGCCAAACCGCGTCGCTGTCTGCCAGCGACATGCGCTCCGACGATGTTTGACGACCTTGAACGGCGAACCAGTCCAGCACCGGATTCATCAAGGGCGCTGCGGTACGGCCAAAAAGGCAAAGCATTGGGGTAAAGCGGTTAACACTGCCCAGCTGCTCTTGTACGGCAGCAGAAAACCCATCCACCGCGTTATCGGAGTTGTGGGAATAAAACAAAACACAGGCGGTCAGCTTTTCCTCAATGCCCGTCATCCATGCCAGGCTCAGCACATCGCCAGAAAACTTAAGCAAGCGTAGGCGGCCGTGTTTGGGGTGATCAATATCAAGGTATTCAACCACTCCCTGGCGTTCAAAGCCCAAATTGCCGACCAGCCGCGTGTGCGCGATGGGCACCTTGAACTTCCTGGATAAATGCTCCAGAAGTGCAGCAGGCCAAATGCCAGACTGGCCAATCAGTGCCACCCGCCTGCGGCTGCGCCCACTACCCGGCCCTACCGTTGGTTTGATCACACTGAGCACCATCGCAGCAGGCAGGCTGCCGCGTGTTCGGGGCATAACCCCGCCGCGTAAGCGCTTGATCTGCTTCACGATTGAGTCACCAGCGTCCGCCCGCGTCACCAGCGACATCGACCAATCCGACAACACCTGCGCGCCCATGCCGGTGTAAACCACATCCACGTCGGTGTGGCGCGGGTCGCGCACGATGGTCGCCATCAGCGCGCGAACCGCCGCCTCATCACCCTCCAGCCACTGCAAAAAATAGCCTGCGGTGGACAGCAGGATTCCGCGCACATTGAGCCGCTGGTTCTTGAGTTTGGCTGGCACAGCAATACCCATCAAAGCTTTTTTGTGCTTCTCTTCGTCAAGCGGTGAAAAGTCAGCGGTCGAGCGACTTGTATAAACCAGCGAGAAAACCTGAGCCGACTGGGTAGAAGCCATTTTTTGTCACGCGCCTTTTGTGGTGTTTATTGGGACTGGGAGCCCAGCAGGTTGTCAAGGTTAGCCGGTAAAAAACCTGCGAGCGCCCCGTCATCCGCATAAGCGCTGGCAGAACTGATTATTTTGTTACGTTTTGTTTGCCGCATTATGAGCCGCGCCGTTATGACCGCCGACCGAAGGCTGAGCCAGGCGCAAACCGCGCAGCGTGGCTTGTTGGGGGTCGGGCACCTGCGTGATGGCGCTCACCACCGCCACACCCTCCACGCCGCAGTGCATCACACCTGAAATGCGTTGCAGCGAAATGCCGCCTATAGCCACCACGGGGTAGGGAGCGGCTTGCGGTACCCACAATTTGAGGCGTTCCAACCCCACCGGTTCGTACGGCATCACTTTCAGCGTGGTTGGATAAATCGGCCCAATCGCCAAATAACTCGGCTGCACGGCGTGGGCGCGTGCCAGCTCGGCCGGGGTGTGTGTGGATAGTCCCAAGCGAATGCCGGCATTGCGCAGCGCTTCAATGTCGGCGGTGTCGAGGTCTTCCTGGCCCAAATGCACGCCGTAAGCATTCGCGTCCAGGGCGAGTTGCCAGTGGTCGTTGATGAAGACTTGCGCACCGGGCACGGCTTTGCCTGCTTTTATGGCGGTAATGACTTCCACAGCAATTTCGGCGGGGGTGTGGTCGGCAGCTTTGACGCGCAACTGAATGGTGCGCACACCCCAACCTAGCAAGCGCTCTACCCAGGCGGCTGTGGGAACTACCGGGTAAAAGCCGATGGGGTAAGTCAGGGGCGCGAAGCTGGCTTTCATGGGGCGTGCCAAAAAGGAACGCCGACTGTCGGCGTTGAAGCTTGCGCTGCAGCGCGCTCAGGCATCGGGGTGGATTCGTACGCCGCGCGGCCAGCTGCCACGCCATCGGCGAAGGCTTTGGCCATGCGAGAAGGGTCGCCAGCTTGCGCTACTGCGGTATTCAACAGCACCGCGTCAAAGCCCAGTTCCATCACGGCAGCGGCATGCGACGGGCGGCCGAGGCCTGCGTCCACAACCAACACAGCATCAGGCAGGCGACGGCGTAGGGTCTCCAGTGCATACGGGTTCAGTGGCCCGCGCCCGGTGCCAATCGGCGCGGCCCACGGCATGATGGCAGCGCAACCCGCGTCCCGCAGCTTTTGCGCGATCACCAGATCATCTGTGGTGTAGGCAAACACCGCAAAACCTTCTTTGGTCAGCGTTGTGGCGGCTTCAAGTGTTGCATGCGTGTCGGGCTGCAGCGTGTAGTCATCGCCAATCACTTCCAGTTTGATCCAGGTCGTGCCAAAAATCTCGCGTGCCATTTGCGCCAGTGTGATGGCTTCTTCAGCGGTGTGGCAGCCTGCAGTATTGGGCAAAATATGGCACTTCATGGCCTGCACCCGCTGCCAGAAGCTGTTGCCACCGCCGCTTTCAGGTTGCAGGCGGCGCAAGCCGACCGTCAGTACCTGCGTGCCGCTGGAGGCAACTGCATCGCTCAAAACCTGGGGCGACGGGTAGTGAGAGGTGCCGAGGAATAGGCGGCTTGAAAGGCTTGTGCCAGCGACTGTGAAATTTGACATGTCAACCTCCCGTTATCGGTGTGACGATGTCAATACGGTCGCCGTCTGCCAGCAAACGCTGTGGCCATTGCGGGCGTGGCACAAAAGTGTTGTTGATGGCGCAGGCAAAGGCGGATTCCAGCTTGTAGCCGCGCGCCAGGAGCAGAGTTTGCAATGTTGAGGCCTCTGCCGCGATGCGCTCGCCGTTCATTGAAAGTTCAATTGTCATGCAGCAATTTTCCTACCAAATCATCGACCAGAGCGGGCGCACACAAATAGCCATGCCGGTACAAGCCATTAATATGCCACACGCCGTCATGCTGCTCAACGCAAGGCCGGTGGTTATCAAGCGCTGGGCGCAATGCGGCAGACATCCGCAAGACTCTTGCTTCGCCAAACGCAGGATGCAGGCTGTACAGCGCACTGCCCAGCTCCAGCACAGAGCGCACGGTGACCGGGCCTGTATCTTCAGATTCGAGTTCGGTCGCGCCGACGACAAATTCACCATTCGGACGCGGTGCCACATACAGCTGGTAGCGCGGGTGCATCAGGCGCACCGGGCGTTGCAATGTCACGCCATGGCATGCCACACGCAGCACCTCGCCGCGCACGCCGCGCAAGGTGGGCAAAGCTGATTTGCTGCCCACGCCGCGCGCATCTACTGCTACGTCCACGTTGTAAAACTGGTCTGCGCAAACGATAGCCTTTGGCTCAACCCTTTCAACTGCTTTCCCTTCATGCCACTGGACACCCAGGCGATCCACTTCAATGGCCAATGCCGACATCAATTGGTCATTGGCGAGTTGCCCTTCCCCCGCCAGAAACAAACCCCCGTTAAAGCGTCCGGCCAAGGTGGGTTCGTATTGCGCCAGTGCGGCTGCATCGAGCATTTGCACTTGGGCTTTGCAAGCATCCGGCAGCTTGTGATTCAGCAAACGGTTGAAATGTTCGAGCGACGAGCCGTCTTGTGGGTGAGCAACGACAACCGTACCGTCTCGCCTGAAATAGACGGGTGTGGCGATTTGCGCCAGCCACTGCGGCCACAGCGCGAGTGAGCGTTGACCTAACTCAAACACCGCGTCATCGGACACTGCCAGCTCCGCTAACGGCGACAGCATGGCGGCAGCAGTTTGCGAAGCGCTGATCAGGTCGTCGCGCTGCTTTGCGTCGAACAGGCTGACAGCGCAGCCGGCTCTAGCCAGTCGCCAAGCCAGCAGGCGACCCGCCAGGCCTGCGCCTGCGATGCCGATGTGCGCTTGCGTCATGTCAGGAGTAAATCTCGCTCCCACCCTCACGAAACTCTTTCGCTTTGACCTGCAGGTCACTGTCAATCTGCTTGATGGCAATCACATTTGGAACAGGCGCAAGTGTTGTCGTGGATGGATTCAAGCGGGCAAACTCACGCACCTCTTGAGAGATTTTCATTGAGCAAAACTTCGGCCCGCACATGGAGCAAAAATGCGCCACCTTGGCGTTTTCTTTTGGCAGTGTTTCGTCGTGATAAGCCATCGCCGTATCCGGATCAATCGCCAGTCGGAACTGGTCTTCCCAGCGGAACTCAAAACGTGCCTTGCTGACCGCGTTGTCCCACATCTGCGCGCCCGGGTAGCCCTTGGCCAAATCACCTGCATGCGCGGCAATCTTGTAGGCAATCAAGCCCTGTTTCACGTCATCGCGGTTTGGCAAGCCCAAGTGTTCCTTTGGCGTCACGTAGCACAGCATGGCCACGCCATACCAGCCGATATTGGCCGCACCCATGGCCGACGAAATATGGTCATAGCCCGGTGAAATATCGGTTATCAGCGGGCCAAGGGTGTAGAAGGGCGCTTCAAAACAGGCTTCAAGCTGCTTGTCGACGTTTTCCTTTACCAATTGCAAAGGCACATGACCCGGGCCTTCAATCATCACCTGCACGTCATGCTTCCAGGCAATTTGCGTCAGCTCGCCCAGTGTGTGCAGCTCGGCAAACTGCGCTTCGTCGTTTGCGTCGGCAATCGAGCCGGGGCGCAAGCCGTCGCCCAATGAAAAGCAAATGTCGTACGCCTTCATGATCTCGCAAATGTCTTCAAAATGCTCATACAAAAAGCTCTCTTTGTGGTGCGACAAACACCACTTGGCCATGATCGAGCCGCCGCGCGAAACGATGCCGGTCAGACGGTTCGCCGTCAGCGGCACATAGGCCAGTCGCACACCGGCATGAATGGTGAAGTAGTCCACGCCCTGCTCGGCCTGCTCGATCAACGTGTCGCGGAATATTTCCCAAGTCAGGTCTTCAGCCTTGCCATTGACTTTTTCCAGCGCCTGATAAATCGGCACAGTGCCAATCGGCACGGGCGAGTTACGCAAAATCCATTCACGCGTTTCGTGAATGTTATCGCCGGTCGACAAATCCATCACCGTGTCTGCGCCCCAGCGAATCGACCAGACCAGCTTGTCGACTTCTTCTTCAATGCTCGACGTGACAGCCGAGTTGCCAATATTGGCGTTGACCTTGATCAAAAAGTTGCGGCCAATGATCATCGGCTCGCTCTCGGGGTGATTGATGTTGTTCGGTATCACCGCGCGGCCACGAGCGACTTCACTGCGCACAAATTCAGCGGTGATTTGTTCAGGGATGGATGCGTTGAACGAATGTCCCTTTTTCGGCATGCGCTCAGTCGCCAGACGCTCGGCCAGTTGCGCGCGCACCAGGTTTTCACGGATGGCAATGTATTCCATTTCGGGGGTAATGATGCCCTTGCGTGCGTAGTGCATTTGCGACACGTTCATACCCGGCTTGGCGCGGCGCGGAACAGGCGCGTGCGCCATGCGCAAGGCGTCCAAGGCAGGATCATTGAGGCGTTCGCGGCCGTAAGCACTGCTGATGCCGCTAAGGGCCTCAGTGTCTTGCCGCTCGTTGATCCACGCACCGCGCAGAGGCTGCAAGCCGCGTGCCACATCAATCGCCACATCAGGGTCGGTGTACACGCCCGAAGAGTCAAACAAACGCAGTGGCGGGTTGGCTTCACGGCGGGTATGTGCTCCAACGGCCACCAGCGTATCTGTCAGTGATACCTCACGAAACGGAACACGAATGTCGGGGCGCGAGCCCTCTATATAAACTTTGCGCGAACCGGGGAACGGCGTGCGCGTGATGCGACTGGTGAGGTCGGCGGTGTCGACTTTCAGCGAGGTTTTTGCCATGGCGGGTCTCCGAATAATGGGGCTTCAGGTGCAGGTCATCAAAAGCCTGCCTGGAAAGCCCATCCCTTGTGAAAAGGGAATACGGGAGCCAAAAAGCATTGTTCCCTACGCGGGTTGCCACTGCGATGTGGGCCCGATCAGGTTCAGCGGGTCTCACTTTTCACCAAGTGATCTCAGCCCAACTGATTTTGGGCACCCCGACAAGCTACGCACATTGTAGGCTTGCGTCTGCTTTTTCGCAAAACCCCCGATCTCAAGTAGGACGCACGCGTGGATGTGGTTTTTGGCCTTGGGAGCTTCATAAACTTGAGTATGACCGCACCGACTCGCGTTAGAAAAGGCCAGGCACCTGCTGTTTTGAGCCGCAGCGTTTTTCACACCCGCTTCATGGAATCTTTCATGGACCCGGCATTTCAGCCAGAAGCCGAAGCACTGGCGCGGCTGGAATCGGTTGCTTGGGAAGCTTACAAAGAAGGGCGCAAAGCGCCGGTGACCCAACCAGCAGGCAAAGGCTACGCCGATCCGAAATACGACCTGTCGGTGGAGTGGGCGGAGACCAAGCGAAAGATTGAAGCGGCGCAGGCTTTTCAGAAGAAAAAGTCCACGCCATCCCGCATTTTGTTGATCTGTGGTTCAGCGCGCAACGACGGAACCTGCCCCGGCGAAATTTCGAAGTCGTGGCGCTTGATGAATGCCGCGAAGACCACACTCGTTAAAGCGGGCATGCAAGTTGATGTGCTCGATTTGAGCCTGCTCACGTCGAGCTACCACCTGAATATTCACCCCTGCAAAGCCTGCGTGTCTACCGCCATGCCGCTGTGCCACTGGCCATGCAGTTGTTACCCCAACCACGCGCAGGGCCAAACCAGCGACTGGATGGCCGAAATTTACGAGCGCTGGGCAGCGGCACACGGCGTCATCATCGTCACCCCGGTGTATTGGTACCAGTCGCCCAGCCCGCTGAAACTCATGATTGACCGGCTGGTGTGTGCTGACGGCGGCAACCCCGACCCAACCACCACCCACGGCAAAGACCCGGCGGCAGCCAAGGCGCTGGAGCTGAAAGGCTGGGATTACCCCAAGCACTTGGATGGCCGCGCGTATGGCGTGGTGGTGCATGGCGACGTGGCGGGAATAGAGGGCGCACGGCGCGCGTTGTGCGACTGGCTGGAATGGATGGGACTGATTGATTCGGGCGTTCAGGCAAAGCTTGACCGCTTCATCGGCTACTACGAGCCATACGCTACCAGCCACGACGCGCTGGACAAAGACAAAGCGGTGCAAGCAGAAGTGCGGAACGTGGCGGGCGCGGTGGCCAATGCAGTCAAGGCGCTGCGCGTTGACTCGCTGTCTCAGCCGGACAAAGACATGGTTAAACCCCGGCCAAAATAAATCGCACAGCTCAAAGCCCGAATCGCAATAAATTAAGCCCCGCTTCTTACGAAGCGGGGCTTAGTCCGAGAGCGCAGAACCTCTGGCTCAGCGCTTGTATCTGCCAATCGAGGGTGACCGTCTTACTTGTTGTTGGGTGCTTCTGCCGCAGGCATCGCAGCACTATTCTTCATCTTCATGTCGCGTTTCGATTTGTTCATTGCACGGCGCTCTTCACGCGTTGCTTTGCGCTTGGCTGAAGCGGCACTTGGCGTGGTCGCCGCTGCTTTTTCGCCAGTACTCAGCTCGCGGGCGTTTCTGTCAACGCCGGGCTTTACTTCCGCACGGGGCGTGGCTGCAACACTACCTGGCTTTGGCGGCTCACTCAGGTTTCTAGGCGGAACCGATGCGTCCGGGCGAACGACGTCTGACTTCACATCAGTACGGGTCGTGTTGGAAGTGGTACCAGGCTTTGGTGGCTCACTCAGGTTTCTAGGCGGAACCGATGCGTCCGGGCGAACGACGTCTGACTTCACTTCAGCACGGGTCGTGTTGGAAGTGGTGCCAGGCTTTGGTGGCTCACTGAGATTTTTCACCTCAGCCCCTGTTGCTGGTGCGGCTGGAGTTTGAGCAACAGCGAAGCCCGAGGTGGCCATCAAGGCCGTCATCAAGAGTGATGTGGAGATATTTTTCAATTTGATTTCCTTAAAAAGTTGTCGAGGGGTTCCTCAAAGTTTTGCAGTGAACTACAAACCTTCGCGGGGAGGCAAATGAGCAAGCCCCACTTCCCTAATATAACTGCTGCCCGAATCAATTTGAACCAGCGCACGCGCCAGATGTGTGTAGGACTGTGCGCGCTTGCGCTGTGGTGGCTGTTATACCGCGACATGAACTTCCTGACCGCTGACCGCCATGATGGCAACGCGTTTTAAATTCCTGACCCCAAACGCGCCGCTGTCCGTCCAGGTCGCAGACGCCATCGCGATGGTGATTTATACCAGCCGGCTGGTGGCAGGAAATAAACTGCCCACCGAAGCTTTACTGACTGCCCAATTTGGCGTGAGCGCACCGTGGTGCGTAAAGCGGTCTCTCGCCTCAAATCGCTGGGGCGGGTAGAAACGCGCCGGAGCAGCGACGCGTTTGTAAAAGCAGTCGGTTTTTCGCCACTTCAATTTGATGCGGGCCCAGCGGGTTCAAAACGAGCGGTAATTCAAATGGTCGAAGTGCGGCGCGGGTTAGAAGCCCGGGCAGCAGAAGGGACGGCGGCTGCAAATTGGCCATAACGCTGTTGATATCAAACGCATCGAACACACAGCAGATGCGCCTGAGAATACCGTCAAAGCCGTTGGCGATGGCGATGGCGTTGATGCCGCCCTGGTGTTTCATCTGGCAGCGGCGGTTAACGGCGAGTGCGAGGCTGATTTTGATCTGGGTATGCGCAGCAAACCAGACACGCGCTTCGCAGTTGCGTCGCCCGCCCGCGCGATTGAGGGGCTGCTGAGCGCTGTGCAGTCCAGCCCGACCCAATGGGGGCCGCGTACCTCGATGACTTCGCCGGGCCTGATGACCACTGTGCGCGACACGGCCCAAGCGCTAGAGCGGGTGGCCGGGCCTGCGGCCACCACGCTGCTGGATTGGCAGACAGACGCGGCAATTGAAAAAATTGTTAACGCCTGGCCTGGAAACATCCACACCCACCGAGCCCTTGCGATGGGCTTGGACAGTGACGTCGATTTTGAGCAGCTTATTCGCGCGTACGTCTGCGAGAACCCGCACGCCTTCGCCTGCCCACCTTTAACTAAAGCCACATGCCGAGAATTTCAAGGCTGCATTGCCAACGGTTTTTCGGGAAAAGATACTGTGGTGGATCGCATCGCCCAGCGCAAAGCTGCGGGCGTTGGCATCGCGATTGTCGATGCGATCAGCAACGACGATTTGATGCGCCGCCTGGCCCCAGAGCTCAAAGCCATGCCGCTGGTCACCGCAGGCTCTGGAACGCCGATTGGTTTGCCGCAAAATTTTGGTGTTGCGCCGTCACCACCGGCCAGCGTGTTGCCCAAAGCCACCGGCCTGCAAGCTGTGGTGTCGGGCAGTTGTTCGCTGGCCACGAATGCGCAGGTGCGCGCTTTTGTAAAAGCCGGGCTGCCAGCGTTGGCAGTTGACCCGCTAAAAATGGCCAGTGGAACTGACGTGGCGGCTGAAGCCTTGGCATGGGCCGCACCGCTGCTGCAAGCAGGCCCAGTGCTGGTATATTCAACCGCAGAAAGTGCTGCCACCAAAGCCGAGCAAAGCCAGTTGGGAACTAAAGCCGCGGGGGCATCGGTCGAGCGCACCTTGGCAGCCATTGCAAAAGGCCTGGTGGCACTTGGCGTGCGCCAGTTGCTCGTGGCGGGGGGTGAAACCTCAGGTGCGTGCGTGCAGGCCGTTGGCATCACGCAGATGCACATCGACCCGCAGATTGCGCCGGGCGTGCTGTGGTGTTGCTGTGCGCCGCCACGGTCAGTAATACGTGTTTCGCTGCCACCCAACGCGGCAGTGCCAGAGTTGGCGCGGCCCAGCGCCCGGCTGCTGCAAGCGAAGGCGTCTACATCACCTTGAAGTCGGGCAACTTTGGCGGCACCGGTTTCTTCACCGCAGCATTTACGATGCAGGCATGACGCTTTCGAAAAAATCTCAAGCCCGTGAAGCCATTTGCCACGTATGCGAAAGCCTGTTTAACCGCGGCTACGTGACCGACGCCCAAATCAACGGCCTGCGACAAGCTTTCAACGCTGTCCGGTAGCCCTTCACCCGGGAACCACATGCCTAAATTTGCAGCCAATTTGTCCATGATGTACGCCGAGCTTGCCTTTCTTGACCGGTTTGAGGCTGCGGCTAAAGACGGCTTCGAGGCCGTCGAATATCTGTTTCCTTATGCGTATGAAGTGTCTGAGCTGGCTGCACGTCTGACAGCGAACGGTTTGCAGCAAGTGCTGTTCAACGCGCCGCCCGGCGGCACCGATGCGCCGGGCATCGCCAAAGCATGGGAGGTGGACGGAAGCCGGGGTACCGCATGCATACCTGGGCGCGAGGCAGAATTTAAAGCCGGGGTGTTGCTGGCATTGGCCTACGCTGACGCGTTGCGCTGCCCACGCCTTCACCTGATGGCAGGCTTGACGCCTGATGGCCTTGCGCGAGACGTCGCACAGCGAACCTGCGTCAGCAATTTGCGCTGGGCTGCTGGCGAGGCGGCCAAGGCCGGCATTGACGTGCTGATAGAGCCGATCAACACGCGCGACATTCCGAAGTTTTTTTTGAACCGCCAGGACCACGCGCACGAGATCGTTGGTTTGGTGGGCGCTGCCAATGTCAAGGTGCAAATGGATTTGTACCATTGCCAGATCGTTGAAGGCGATGTGGCAACAAAAATCCGCCAATACCTGCCTACAGGCAATGTTGGTCACTTCCAGGTTGCAGGTGTGCCTGAGCGCCAGGAACCCGACATGGGCGAGTTGAACTACGCGTATTTGCTGGGCGTGATTGATGCGGTCAGCGCCGAGTGCGGCTGGTCTGGCTGGGTTGGCTGCGAGTACCGGCCAAAAAATGGCGGCCAGCCTGGGGGAACTTCGTCTGGACTGGGCTGGGCCAAGATTGCCCCGCGGCGCTAAACCCTACCCCCTACTGATGAAAAATTGGCTTGCTGCCCTACAAGCAGCTTGACAGCGTTCCAGTGACAATACCAGACTGCCCTTTTCCTGAGTTTTTATGACCCCGCCTGAATCGTTAGACACACGCCCAAAGTCGAAGACGCCAAAAATCATATCGCTGCCGGTAGCATATGCCGACGTACGCGCCGAAGCGGAACTTGCGCTGGCCCAAGCTGCCAAAACGTTTTCACTCAAAGTGTTGACGGTCAATATCCACAAGGGCTTTACTTTTTTTAACCGCAAGTTCATCTTGCCCGAGCTGCGCGAGGCGGTGCGCAAAATTGGCGCCGACGTGGTGTTTTTGCAAGAAGTCACTGGCAGCCACACCCAGCACGGGAACAAGTTTGACAACTACCCCGACACCCCGCATTACGAATTTTTAGCCGACAGTATTTGGCCGGATTTTGCCTACGGGCGCAACGCGGTGTACGACAAGGGCGACCACGGCAACGCCTTGATGTCAAAGTTTCCCATCGTGCGTTTTGAGAACCACGACGTGTCCATCACCGGGCCCGAACGGCGCGGCCTGCTGCACTGTGAACTGCAGATACCGGGCCGCGAAACCAACCTGCACGCCGTGTGCGTGCACCTGAGCTTGCGTGAGGACCACCGCACCCTGCAAATGGAAAAGCTGTGCGATCTGATCAAGAAGCAAGTCCCCGTGCAGGCGCCACTGATCGTGGCAGGCGATTTCAACGACTGGCGCCACCGCGCGTTGATTCAACTGGCTGACGGCGCTGGCTTGCATGAAGTGTTCGTCACGGCCAACGGCCACCCAGCCCGCACCTTTCCGGCGCGCAGGCCGCTGCTGCGGCTTGACCGCATTTATGTTCGCAACGCCATCGGCCACAAGCCATCGGTGCTGCCGCGCAAACCGTGGTCGCACCTGTCAGACCACGCACCGCTGGCGGCTGTGATTGAGTTGTAGCGCCAGAAAAGCGCTATGTATTAAATAGCTGCTTGCGCCCGTATTTATTAGGCTACAAGCCGAAATTTCTTAAAATTTCGGATTCTTGGTATGTTTTGGCTGCGCGTCCAGCCTGATCGGCTTGAAGCCCAAGCGGTTCACGCGCGCTGAATTTTGAACACTGCGCGGCTGGCGCGTGCGTTTGGCCACCAGCGCACTTCATTGCCGTCTTGCAGGCCGAATTGGTCGATGATGCGCAACTTGTTCTGCTCGGCCAGTGCCTGAAAATCACGCAACGTGCCGACACGAATGTTGGGTGTGTCGTACCACTGGTAGGGCAAAATTTTGGTCACGGGCATGCGCCCGCGCAGCACTGCCAGGCGGTTTGGCCAATGGCCAAAGTTGGGAAAGGCCACGATGCCGATGCGGCCCACGCGCGCGGTTTCACGCAGCATGACTTCTGCGTTGCGCAAGTGCTGCAGCGTGTCGATTTGCAGCACCACATCAAACGATGCGTCTCCAAACAGTGCCAGGCCTTCATCGAGGTTGAGCTGAATCACGTTCACGCCTCTGGCTACGCAGGCTTGCACGTTGGCGTCATTGATCTCGACGCCGTACCCGGAGCAACCGCGTTCGCGGATCAAATAATCAAGCAGCTCCCCGGTGCCGCACCCCAAATCAAGCACCCGCGAGCCGTGCGGCACCAGCGCGGCAATAGACAGCAAGTCCGGCGAAGGCGCTGGAATCAAGGCGCCACCCTGCTCTGAAAATATGAGCGCACCACACCCATATAACGGGCGTCATCGAGCAAAAAAGCGTCATGCCCATGCGGCGCGTTAATTTCTGCGTAGCTCACGTCGATCTGGTTGTCGAGCAGGGCTTTGACCATTTCGCGGCTGCGCGCTGGGGCAAAGCGCCAGTCGGTGGTGAAGCTGACGAGCAGGAATTTGGCGGTGGCCTTACTCAGTGCAGCGCTCAAGTCGCCGCCAAAACTAGATGCTGGATCAAAATAATCCAGCGCGCGGGTGATCAACAAATACGTGTTTGCGTCAAAGTACTCGCTGAACTTGTCGCCCTGATAACGCAAATAACTCTCGATCTGAAATTCAACTTCCTGAGTAGAGTATTTGAATGGCGTGGAAGGAATCTCTTTGGCGTGCTCTTTACCAGCAGGGGCCGCGGCACCGGTTTCGCCGGGCCGCAGGCGCAGCGTCCCCTCGGGGGGCAGAGCAGTACGCGGAGCGACAAACGTGGAGGCCGAATGCAGCGACGGGCCGCCCCGAGCAAGTTCAGCCCCCTCGGGGGGCAGAGCAGTACGCGAAGCGACAAACGTGGGGGCCGAATGCAGCGACGGGCCGCCCCGAGCAAGTTCAGCCCCCTCGGGGGGCAGAGCAGTACGCGAAGCGACAAACGTGGGGGCCAGTTTCCTTCCAAATTTTTCATTCATCACATCATCGCTTAGATACGTGATGTGCCCAATCATTCGCGCGATGCGCAGGCCGCGTTTTGGCAGCACGCCGTGCGCGGCGTAGTGGCCGCCACGAAAATCTGGATCAGTGACAATGGCGCGGCGTGCGACTTCGTTGAAAGCAATGTTTTCAGCCGTTAAATTTGGCGCGCTGGCCACCACCACGGCGTGGCGGACTCTAGCTGGGTACTGCAGCGCCCAGCTTAACGCCTGCATGCCGCCCAGGCTGCCACCCATTACTGCTGCAAGAGTTTGAATGCCCAGCGCATCCATCAGCCGGGCTTGAGCATCAACCCAGTCTTGTACGGTCACCACCGGAAAGTCAGCGCCGTACACCTTGCCGGTATCGGGGTTGAGCTGCATCGGTCCGGTAGAGCCGAAGCAGGACCCGAGGTTATTCACGCCGATGACAAAAAAAACGTTGGTGTCCACCGGCTTGCCGGGGCCAATCATGGTGTGCCACCAACCTTCAGATTTGGCTTGCCCTTCGTACACGCCCGCCACATGGTGCGATGCGTTGAGCGCGTGGCAAATCAAAACCGCGTTGGATTTGTTCGCGTTCAATGTGCCGTAAGTCTCAAAGCTCAAGTCGTAAGCACGAATCGACGCGCCGCTTTGCAATGGCAGCGTGGCATCAAAATGCATGGACTGTGGCGTGGCGATCAACATATTTACGCTGTAAGAAATAAAAAAACCCGACGTCGCTAAAGGCGAGACCGGGCTGGCTGGCGTCTTTAGCTGAACTTATTAAGCGCCCGCAAGCTGTAGCAAATCGGCGCCAAGTCAGTATATCAACCCAAGATAGCCAACAAACCCAAGCCTAAAAAGACGATGGCGCTGACGGTGTGGACCACCCGCAGCGGAACCAGCCGTGTGATGCGCTCACCCAGCCACACCACTGGCGCGTTGGCCAGCATCATGCCAAATGTGGTGCCTGCCACAACAGCCACGTACGCATCAAAACGTGCGGCCAGCATGACGGTGGCAATTTGCGTTTTGTCGCCCATCTCTGCCAGGAAAAACAACACCAGCGTGGTGCCAAAAACGCCGTACCGCATGGGCGCTTTGTCGGCCTCGCTGTCGACCTTGTCAGGAATCAGCATCCACACCGCCATGGCGATGAAGGATGCGCCCAAAATCCAGCGCAAGGTTTGTGGGCTGATAAGTGTGGTGATCCATGCGCCCAACGCAGCGGCCACGGCATGGTTCAATACGGTGGCAAAAAAAATGCCCCACACAATCGGCCAGGGCCTTTTGAAGCGGGCAGCCAACAGCAACGCCAGCAACTGCGTTTTGTCACCCATTTCGGCCAGAGCAACAATGCCGGTTGAAACAAGAAAGCCCTCCAACTTACTCCTGATTTTATAGCTGCTTGCGCCCGTATTTATTGCGCTATAGCCTGATTTTCTCATATTTTGAGCGCTGGTTTCCACAAGCTTGATGCCGAAACCCGACTAAGTCACCATTGTGACGATGTATGCACCTATCAGCGATTTTCCGCCGTCAAAAGCGTATCCTGACGCAATACCCAAAATGGAGACAACGCGCATGTTCATTGCATCACTGAAAACCACCGTCACGGCCGAAGAATGGCAATTGCGCTGCGACCTGGCCGCCTGCTACCGTCTGGTGGCGCTGTACGGGTGGAGCGACCTGGTGTTCACCCACATCAGCGCCAAGCTGCCCGCGTCCGTCAGCGGCGACGCGCACCACTTTTTGATCAACCCTTACGGCTTGATGTTTGACGAGATCACTGCATCGAGCCTGGTCAAAGTAGACGACAAATGCAACAAGGTCATCGACTCGCCTTTCCCTGTGAATCCGGCCGGTTTTGTAATTCACAGCGCAGTGCACGAGGCGCGGCCTGATGCTGGCTGCGTGCTGCACACCCACACGCGGGCGGGTGTAGCCGTGAGTGCGCAGGCGGGCGGCGTGCTGCCCATCAGCCAGCAATCAACCTTTGTACTGGCTTCGCTGGCGTACCACGCATACGAAGGCGTGGCGTTCAGGAACGAAGAAAAACCGCGCCTGCAAGCCGACCTGGGCAAAGCCAACTTCCTCATGCTGCGCAACCACGGCTTGCTGGTGGTGGGGCCGACCATTGCTGACGCGTTTCTGGCCATGTACACGTTTGAAAACACCTGCCGGATTCAAATTGACGCGCAATCTGGTGGCGGGGAACTCACGCAGGTCAACCCACTGATTGTCAAAGGCGTGACAGAGGCGATGCGGGTGCAAACTGGCGGGCTGGGCGGCGCGTTTGCGTGGCCGTCGTTGATTCGCAAACTTGACCGGCTGGATACCAGCTACGCAACGTGACGTAATGAGCCCAAGCCGAACTCAAGTTGCTATATATTCAGGAGCTGCTCGCGCCTATAATCATTGGGCTACAGGGCAAAAAGACTTAAAAAACAGGCATTCAGGCCCGAATTTCAGCGTTTCAGCCATCTGTCAACCGACCACGGGCCCATGCCATAAATCGCCAACGCTGCAAGCAGTGCGCCCCACAAAATATGCTGCTGCAGTGCAGCGGGTGCGATCTCACTTAGCGCAATCACGGCAACTGCATTCACCACAAACAAGCCGATGGCAGAAAACCTGCCGACCAGGCCCAGCACCAGCAAAACCGGCAGCACCAGCTCGCCGGCCGTGCCCAGCACTGCAGCCACAGTGGGCGAGAGCAGCGGCACTTTGTATTCGTCAGTGAACAGCGCAACGGTGGTGCCCCAGTCGCGCAGCTTGGTCAGGCCCGACAGGAAAAAAACCTGCGCAACATACACGCGCGCGGCCAAGGCGGCAAGGGGCTGAAGTGCAACTAACAGCCGTGTGATGGGCGCCCAAGCGTTGCTGATGGAGCCGACAAGGCCTGGTGGTTTGGTGGTCATGAAATCTCCCTGTTTTTAGTGGTTTATGTTTTTGGTTCGGCAAGTTGCAGCGCTGTTGCACCAGTAACCAGCCCGCTTTGCACAACCTGGCCCAGCCAGGCGTTAAAGTCAAATTCTGCATCTGCATCGCACGCGGCTTGCAACGCGGCGTCAAGCGGTTGGCGGCGCAACAAACCTCCAATGAGCGCAGCTTCGCCCGCGTCCAGGCTGCGGACGCGGGGCTTGAAACCATGCCGCCAAACCAGCGCCACTTCAGCGGTACCGCTGGCCAGGTACAGCGCCGCGACCTCCAGCGTGGGCTCGCCTGAGAGGTGCGCGTTGACCAGCGTTGCCACCGGATACGCGCTGTGCAGCAATACGCACCCGTTACTGATTGCAAGGGTGTGCGGCGCGTCTTGAATTGCCAGCAATGCAAAGCTGGGCGCATCCACCACGGCGTCTTCGGCTGTGGCGGCTTGGTGCAGCGCCCATTCCACGCGCGCAACATCGGCTAAAAACGGCTCTTCAACAAGCTGCGGGGCTGCTGCTAAAAAACCGGGCAAGTCCGCGCCCCACTGCGCCAAATCACCGCGCTGCGGCGGGTGCTGCAGCCAAAAATGCCTGGCCAGGGGCTCAAAACTCTCGACGCCAATCATCCGGGCCAGCACTGGAAATGTGCCTGCCAAGATGCGCTCTGCGCAGGCTGCAGCGTTGGCCCGATACACCTCTATGCCGCGCTGCACCCAGCGCGCCTGGCCCGAACCGTCGGCGCGCAAATTCGCCTGCAGCGTGTCAAGACTGCCGCGCCCCAGCAAGGCTGCCAGCATGCTGGCCTGCTGCTCTGCGAATGTGCTTGCGAGTTGCGTCATGCCGCCAACGCCGCGCGCGCCAAATCAACTTCTGCCAGCAACACCGCCAGCGGCGGGAGGTTGGTGTCCCATTCAATCAGCGCTGGAATATTTCCAAAGCGTGCCTGCGCGTGGCGGTAGGTGTGCCACACCGCCTCGCACACGCGGCTGCCGTGGTCGTCAATCACCATGTCCTCGGTGGTGATGTGGCCCGCCAGGTGCAGCTCGCCCGCCGCGTTGGCGTTGATGCGGTCAAGCCAGGCCGTACATGCCGCAACCGGCTCAGCCGTGCTGCCTGCCAATTGGGCATTCAAGGCGTTCACGTAAATATTGTTCACATCCACCAGCAGGCCGCAGCCGGTGCGGCTCACCAGTTGGTTTAAAAAATCCGTCTCTGCCAGCGTGTCGCCCGCCGGGGTGACGTAAGCCGACAGGTTTTCTATCAGCAACTGGCGCTTTAAGCGCTCTTGCACGCGCTGCACGTTGCTGCACAGCACATCAAGCGCGGCATCATTGAACGGAATGGGCAGCAAGTCGGCGGCGTGTACATCAGCGCCAGCAAGGTGGCCGCGCGCAAAGCAGGCGTGGTCAGACACCCGAATGGGCTCAATGTGCTCAACCAGCAGCGCCAACTGGTCCAAGTGCCACGGGTCAATGCCGACAGCAGAACCCAAAGCCAGGCCAACGCCGTGCAGGCTGACGGGGTAGTGCGTTCGCCCTTGTTTCAGCACCGCCAAAGCGGCACCGCCAGCGGCAAAAAAATTCTCGGAATGGACTTCTAAAAAGTCAATGCGAGGATGTGTCTCAAGCACTTCCTCGTAATGGGGATGCCGCCAGCCAATGCCAACAACGGCTGAATTGGCTGGGGTAGGTGTCAAGAACTGGGTCCTAAAAATGGAAAGCTACGCAAAAGCCCAGCACTGAGTCTGCGCAGAATCAGCCCTTCTTTTCAGACATCATTTTGATTTTGGCCTTGGCGGCGTCAGCGGACATGCCCTTCATGCTTTCGCAGGTGCCTTTGGCAACGTATTTCCACTCACCAGCATCAGCCGTCAGCTTGGACTGGCCAGCGCAAGAGTGCGTTCCCGCCAGGTTGGCGCAGTCGTTCTTGCCAGCTTCAGCAATGCCGTAGCACTTTTCTTTTTCCTGGGCCATCGCAGGTGCGGCAACCAGAAGGGTGGACAGCAGGGAAGCTGCAGCTGCAGCGATAAATGCACGTTGGTTCATGGTGAAAACTCCTGAATTGAAGATGAATTAAAAAAACTATCTACTGAAAACTTTTAACTCCAACCAGAACAGGTTTTCTGGCCTGGTTGCTGCTTTAGTCTGCTTGACTTCATGCTTCTTACAGACATTTTCAAAATAAATAGCTGGTTTAACACTGCAACCGTAGCGGTCACAGCAAATCAGAGACCTTGTCCCAGGCATCAGCTGGAATGCGGCCAATGTAGCGCTCGACCACTTTGCCCTCTTTACATGGCAGCAACCACTGTTGCAGAGAAAAATGATGAAATGCCTTCATGGTGTACAAATTGATAGTCTTGGTGACAACCCTATCGCAATGGTAGTGCCCAAGAATTAAGTGTTCCAAGCCGTTTGGTCGGTTTCTTTTTGTATTTCTTAACCCCCGAGCATTTAGACTCCAGCGCATGACCAGTTTTAACGATCAGTTGGTGGAGAATCGCATGTACTTGCTGCGGTTTGCCCGCCTGCAACTGCGCAACGACGCCTGGGCGGACGACGCCGTGTCTGAAACGCTATTGGCAGCGCTGTCAAACCCGCAGAGCTTTGGCAATCGCTCGCAGCTTAAAACCTGGCTGGTCGGCATTTTGAAGCACAAGGTCATTGACATCCTTCGCAAGCAGGTCCGGGAAGTTTCCTGGGTTGGCGACGGCGACGAAAATGAAGGGGACGAACTCGACAAAATCAGTTTTAAGAAAGATGGCCACTTCACTGACGTGCCCTGCGAATGGGGCAATCCGCATGAAAGTCTTGAGCAGCAGCAGTTTTTTGCGGTGCTTGATGCCTGCATCGAGCGGCTGCCGCCCGCGCAGGGCAGGCTTTTTCTGATGCGCGAATGGCTCGAGCTGTCTTCTGCAGAGGTGTGTAAGGAACTGATGATGACTCCGACTAATGTTTATGTGCAATTGCACCGTGCGCGCTTGCGATTGCAGGAGTGCCTGAACATCAACTGGTTTGGCCTGAAAACAGGCCCGCTCAACTGACCTGAACCTGGACCGAACTGCCCAATATGCTAAAAATAATGCTGCTTCGCCGAACCTGCAAGCAAGCAGCTGCGCTGGTCATTGCCAGGGAAGACCGAAACCTGAATCTCCCGGACACTGTGGCACTCAAGCTTCACATGCTGGCTTGCGAGGCGTGCCCAAAATTTGAACAACAGATACTCACGATGCGTGCAGCAATGGGTAAATGGCGTAACTACGCGGGAAATGATGATTCAGCGTCTTGACTGGTGCGCTACACAGTGGCTACGAGCGCAGCGGGAGCGCCAACTCACCATCCATCTGCGTTGTGAAAGTTACAATTCTTCTAGGTAGTTACGCCAGTTGCGTGCCAAATAGCTACACGCCGCATAATATAGGGGTGTGAATTTTCGGATTTGCACGGGCTAGTGATCGGTCAGTTTCGCGCGCTACAGCGGTATATTGAAGATTTGTTGTGCTAACGGGGCCCCATCGCTTTTGTTAATCGATTTCGATATTTGTGTTTTAGAGGAGTCCCTTGATGGGTAACAAACTTTACGTCGGCAATTTGCCTTACTCGGTCCGCGACGAAGACCTGCAGCAATCATTTGGCCAGTTCGGCGCTGTCACCAGCGCTAAAGTCATGATGGAACGCGACACCGGTCGCTCCAAAGGCTTTGGCTTTGTGGAAATGGGCAGCGATGCAGAAGCGCAAGCAGCTATCACCGGCATGAACGGCCAGCCCTTGGGCGGGCGCAGTGTTGTTGTGAATGAAGCGCGTCCGATGGAGGCGCGTCCTCCACGTACGGGTGGCTTCGGTGGCGGCGGTGGCGGCTACGGTGGCGGCGGCGGCGGCGGTGACCGCTCAGGTGGCGGCGGCGGCTACGGTGGCGGCGGAGGTGGACGCTCCGGTGGCGGCGGCGGCGACGGTGGTTTCCGTAGCCCATACGGCGGCGGCGGCGGTGCTGGCGGTGGACGCTCCGGTGGCGGCGGCGGCGGTGGACGCGGCGGCTACTGATCTTCACATGTTTAAAGCGCATGAACAATGTGTTTTAACTGTTCAAAATCTTTAGGCGGTTTTTGGCAGTAGCGCCAAAAGCTGCTTTAAATCAGGCTTCAAGACTTCGGTTTTGAAGCTTTTTTTGTTGTCTTTTTTGGTCTATTTAACCTGTGGCCCAATAAATGCGGGCGCAAGCAGCTCTTAAATTTATAGCTAACGGGCTATTCAGCCGCCTGGCGCTTCTTGCGCGCTCGACCCGACAGCACTTTGTCCAACACTGCGTTGGGCAGTAACCGCAATAACTTGGCGACCACGCCCATTTGCCAAGGAATCACACGGTAGCTGCTGCCCGCCTCAATGGCTGAAAAAGCTTTGTCGGCAAATACGTCGGGCTGCATTAAAAACGGCATGGCGTAGCTGTTTTTCTGCGTCAGTGGCGTGTCAATGTAGCCCGGGCAAATGGTCACGACCTTGACGCCGGTAGGACGAAGTTCGCCGCGCAAGCTTTCACAGTAAGCAATCACCGCCGCTTTGCTGGCGCAGTAGGCTCCGTGCCCAGGCAGCCCGCGGATACCGGCCACACTGCCAATGCCGACAAGCGCGCCCGAACCCCGGTGGGCCATCGCTTCAATGAAGGGGTGAAACGTGGCAGCCAAACCAGTGTTGTTGGTAGCAAACGTTTTGGCCATTACACCGAGGTCGCCGAGAAAAGTTGAATCCATGCCAATGCTGATGCCTGCATTGGCAATCACCACATCCGGCACACCCTGCTTGGCAATGCAAGCTTGGCCTGCGGCAACAATACTGGCGACGTCAGACACGTCAGCACTATATATTTCATAGCTGCTTGTGCCCATATTTGCTGCGTCTGCCCATGATTTGACCTCATTTGTGCGCCGTGCAACGAGCGCCAGGCGATAGCCCGAGCGGTAGAACCGCGCGGCCAAGGCCTGCCCAAGTCCGCTGGACGCACCCGTGATGAAAACCAGCTTGGCTGCTGCGCCTGCAGCGGGTAGGTTCACTGCGCTGGCGCCTGTTTGGCCGCCCCGCCGGGCATCAGCCGCCCCCTGACGCGGCCCTTGAGATCAGCGACGCCGCTCAGGCTGTCGTAAGAAAAGCTTTCTGCAGTAAATTGGTCGCCGCCGCGAATCAGCACCACCGGTTGGTTCGACGTCACGCGCTCTTCGTTGACAAAAGCGTGCAAGTATTCGCCCTGAAATTCCAGGCGCGGCACAGCCTGACCATTTGCGCCTTGTGCGGCTTCCCGCACCACGCGTGCATTGCCAGACAGCTGCACCTGCGATACGTCGGCGTTGCTCAAAGCGCGGTTGGCCGTTGACACCACCAAGCGCCCGCTGTCACTGAGGCTTTGAATACGGGCCTGGTCGATTTCGAGTGTGTCGGTGTCGGCATAGTGGCGGGCTTCGAGGCCGCTGACTTCGCTTTTAAGCTGCCCCTTCTCGTTGAAGGACTTGACGTTGAACTTGCGCATGAAATAGTCCACCTCGTGGCTGGCCGCTTTGGGCGTGTTGGGCAAGGCAAGTTCTGGCGCGTTGCGCACCAGCCAATAGGTGCCCAAAACGATGGCCGCCATGATGACGACCGGCAAATAAATGGAAGCCCAGTCCCACAGGCTAAGCAGCCGCCGCCAGGCAAGGAGTGCCGAGGCGCGTGCGCTGTCTGCCATCACGCGTACCCCTCCAGCAGTTCGGCATAACGGCCACTTGCTACCAAAAGGACATCGCAAAACTCGCGCGCTGCGCCGTGTCCACCGCCCGCAGCTGTAACGTGGTGGGCCATGGCTTTGACCTCAGCGTGCGCGTTGGCCGGAGCGCAGCAAAAAGCCGAGCGGCGCATCACCGGCAGATCTGGCCAGTCGTCGCCGATGGCGGCGGCTCGTTCCCATTCAAGCCCGAGCGCACGCAAAGTTGTCTCTGCAGCGGCGCGCTTGTCTTCGGTTCCAAAGTGGGCATGGGTGATGCCAAGCGCATCCAGCCGCACGCGCAGTGCCGGGCTGTCGCGACCAGTGATGACGGCGGGCGTGATACCGGCTTTTTGCAGCAGCTTCAAGCCGTGGCCGTCCAGCGTGTTGAACCGCTTGAGGGTCTCGCCAAGCTCGGACAGGTACAGACCGCCATCGGTCAGCACGCCATCAATATCAAAAAAAGCCACTTTGATGCCAGCAGCCCTGAGCAGCAATTCGGGCGGAAAATTAAGCGTCGGCGTCATGGTGCTCAGATCACTTTTGCGCGCATCAGGTCATTGGAATTGAGTGCGCCGCACAACTTGCCATCGTGGTTTATAACCAGCACGCTGGTGATGCGGTGCTGCTCCATCAGCGTGACCGCGTCTACTGCAAGCGCATCTGCGCGAACGGTTTGCGGGTTGGGGTGCATGACTTCTTGTGCGGTTGCCAGGCGCAGGTCCATGCCTTTTTCGACCAGCCGCCGCAAATCACCATCGGTAAAGATGCCCACTACACGCTGCTGGGCGTCGACGATGGCCGATGCGCCCAGACCTTTGTTGCTCATCTCCCGCATCAAGTCGCTGAACGTGGCCTGCAGCGCGACAAACGGCACGTCGCCACCACTGCGCATGACGTCGCTGACGTGGGTCAGCAACTTGCGGCCCAGCGCACCACCAGGATGTGAGCGTGCGAAATCCTCGGGCTTGAAGCCGCGCGCATCCAGCAAGGCAACTGCCAGCGCATCGCCGATTGCCAGTTGTGCTGTGGTGCTGGCGGTAGGGGCCAGATTCAACGGGCAGGCTTCCCGCTCAACGCTGCTGTCAAGCGTAACGCGCGCATGCTCTGCGAGCGCAGACTTTGCTCCACCGGTTATGGCAATCAGCGGCACGCCCTGGCGCTTTAGCATCGGCAAAATTGCGGTGAGTTCAGCGCTTTCGCCGCTGTTGGAAATCGCCAACACCACGTCGCCGGTTTGCACCATGCCCAAGTCGCCGTGGCTGGCTTCTGCCGGGTGCACAAACATGGCCGGCGTGCCGGTAGAGGCCAGCGTGGCGGCAATTTTGCGGCCAATGTGTCCGCTCTTGCCCATGCCCATCACCACCACGCGGCCGCTGCACGACAACACGATCTGCACAGCTTGGCTGAATTCCGGCCCAACACGACTGGCCAGACCGAGCACAGCGGCGGCTTCAATTTCAAAGGTCTGGCGCGCAAGTTGCTGTGCCTGGTGGGCGTTAAACGAAGGCGCGTCAAAACTCATCACCGCATTCTATAGAGCCACGCCAGTTCGCCAACCCAATTTTTCATTAAACCGCATTACCATCAATCCATGAGCGCCCTTGAATTAACCCTGCTGTATTTGCTGGCCGCAGTGCTGGGAGTGACGCTTTTCAGATGGCTTAAATTGCCGCCCATGCTCGGCTACCTGACAGTAGGCGTAGTGATCGGGCCGCATGCGCTGGCGCTGTCGAACAACGCCGATGGGGTGCGCCACCTCGGTGAATTTGGCGTGGTGTTTTTGATGTTTGTGATCGGACTCGAGTTCAACTTGCCCAAACTGAGATCGATGCGCGGCCATGTATTCGGGTTAGGCCTGCTGCAAGTGGCGCTAACGGTTGCTGTAGCGACAGGAGGGTCGCTTTTTTTGGCGAGCATGGCGCCAACCCTGTGGGCAATGCAGTGGCAGACCGCGCTGGCGCTGTCGGGCGCAATCGCCATGAGCAGCACCGCGATTGTGGTCAAACTGCTGTCAGAGCGTCTGGAAATGGACTCCGAACACGGCAAGCGCGTGATGGGCGTTTTGTTGTTTCAGGACTTGGCGGTGGTTCCGCTGCTGGTGCTGATTCCTGCATTAGGGGCACCCGCCGACACGCTGCTGACGGCGCTGGCCATTGCTGCGTTGAAGGCGGCGGTGCTGGTTGGCCTGCTGCTAACGGGCGGCCGACGGGTCATGCGCTGGTGGCTGACCATTGTGGCGCGGCGCAAAAGTGAAGAGCTGTTTGTTTTAAACCTGCTGCTGGTCACGCTGGCATTGGCTTGGCTGACGGAGTTGGCCGGTTTGAGCCTGGCACTGGGCGCTTTCATTGCAGGCATGCTGATCTCGGAGACCGAATTCAAGCACCAGGTCGAAACAGATATTCGGCCTTTTCACGATGTGCTTTTAGGCCTGTTTTTCATCAGCATCGGCATGATGCTGGACTGGCACATCGTGCTGGAGCGCTGGCCGCTGGTACTGCTGCTGGCCACGCTGCCGGTGCTTTTCAAGCTGGTGATGATCACGGCGTTGGCGCGCATGCTGGGCGGCACGGCGGGTACGTCGCTGCGTACTGGGCTGTACCTGGCGCAAGCCGGCGAGTTTGGTTTTGTGCTGCTGACGCTGGCCAATGAAAGCCGCCTGGTGCCGCCTGATTTGCTGAATCCGATTTTGGCCAGCATGGTGCTGTCGATGCTGGCCACGCCGTTTATTATTTTATACAGCAAC
>ENA-OBIT01000079-OBIT01000079.1-metagenomes-genome-assembly--contig:-NODE-79-length-38218-cov-7.32794_pt1 | contig 38218 bp, 37 predicted proteins | sample MGYA00153386_OBIT01 | MGnify analysis MGYA00153386
GCCCCCATCATCACCATCGACGACTTCGCCAAAATCGACCTGCGCATCGCCAAAATCGTCAACTGCGAAGCGGTGGAAGGCTCCGTCAAGCTGCTGCGCCTGACGCTGGATGTGGGCGAAGGCAAGACCAGAAACGTCTTCAGCGGCATCGCCAGCGCCTATAAGCCTGAAGACCTGATTGGCAAGCACACGGTCATGGTGGCTAACCTGGCCCCGCGCAAGATGAAGTTCGGCATCAGCGAAGGCATGGTCCTTGCTGCAAGCCATTCGGACGAAAAGGCCCAGCCGGGTATTTACGTATTGGAGCCGCTGCCGGGAGCCATGCCGGGGATGCGGGTAAAGTAGGCAATAACTGAAAAGTAAGGTATTTGCCGATTCCTTACTTTAATGTCATACTTACTCTACACATCAACAGGAGTTTTGTATGCAAGCCATCCTCGAACTAGATGCCGTTGTCAGCAGCAAAGGGCAAATCACCCTGCCAGCCGCCATGCGCGCCCGGCTGGGTTTGGTTGAAGGCTCAAAAGTCAAATTTTTCTGCGGCGACAAAGAGGCTACGCTCAAGCCTGAGCTGCCTGTCAGAGCCTACTTCGGTATTTTGAAGCACCTTGGAAATATAAACACAGACATGCCTAAAGAGCCTGATCGCTTTTGATGTTTTGTGTCGATTCGTCGGGGTGGATTGAATTTTTTCTAGGTTCTACAGCAGGTCGAACTTTCAAACCCATCATTGAGCAGACCGCTAAGTTGGTCGTGCCAGCGGTGTCCATTTTTGAAGTCCATCGATTTTTAAGCCGGACAGCGACCAGCACCCTACGCGATGCAGCCATAGAAGTTATGTGTCGCAGCACGGTGATCGACCTGAACGCCGTCCGCGCCGCTGCGGCATCCGAGGCGGCTCAAAAACACAGCCTGGCGATGGCTGACGCCGTGATGTACAGCATTGCGCGCGAATTCAACGCCACTTTCTGGACGCAAGATGTGGACTACAAAGACCTGCAGGGCGTGAGTTACCACGCAAAAGCGTAGACAACAAAAGACTCGATCCGCGCCATGCACCTCCCATCGTACCTGGCGCCCTTCCAGCCCAGGCTCTCATCGGCCCTGAAAGACTACACCAAAGACCGATTTTTTAAAGACGCTGGCGCAGGTTTTACCGTCGGCATCGTCGCGCTGCCTTTGGCCATGGCATTTGCGATTGCCAGTGGTTTGCCGCCTGAATCGGGAATCTGGACGGCGATTATTGCTGGCGCGCTGGTAGCAGGTTTAGGCGGCTCGTCAGTGCAAATTGCGGGGCCGGCGGGCGCCTTTATCGTGATTGTTTATGGCATTGTTGAGCGCTATGGCGTGGCTAATTTACTAATCTCCACTGCCAGCGCAGGCGTGCTGCTTTTTTTACTGGGTTTGTTCAAGCTGGGCACGCTGGTGCGCTATGTGCCGGTGGGTATTGTGGTGGGTTTTACCAATGGCATTGCAGTGCTGATTGTGCTGTCGCAACTCAAAGACTTGCTGGGCCTGCAAGTCGCAAAAATGCCGGCTGATTTTTTCTCGCAGCTCAAGGCGATTTTGAGTCAAATCGGCACCACCAACTTTTACGCGCTGGGTGTGGGGCTGGTGTGTTTGCTGGGCTTGTTTGTGTGGCCGCGTTTGTTCACCACCACCGTACGCAATCAATCTGCCAGCAAAGGGGTAACGGCGCGCCTGCACAAGATGATGCACACCGAAGACGGCGTGCATTTGCAGCGGGCCGCGCGATTAGCAGCGCGCATGCCAGGGCCGATTGTGGCGCTGGTCACACTTACGGTATTCGCGTATTTTGCAGAGCTGCCGCTTGAGACCATTGGCTCCCGGTTTGGCGGCATTCCGCAGGCCTTGCCAGACTTTGCCTTGCCCGACTTTTCATGGGAAACCGTGCGCCTTTTGATCACGCCCACCATAACGATTGCGCTGCTGGGGGCGGTTGAATCTCTGCTGTGCGCCCGCGTGGCTGACCAAATCTCGGGCTTGCCCCGACATGACCCGAATCAGGAACTCATGGCGCAAGGCGTGGCCAATTTTGTGGTGCCATTTTTCGGCGGCATGCCTGCCACCGGAACGATTGCGCGCACCGTGACCAATGTGCGCTCAGGCGCAACATCACCCGTTTCGGGGCTGGTGCACAGCGCTACGCTGGTGGCGGTGGTACTGCTGGCAGCGCCGCTGGCAGTGCATGTGCCGCTGGCTGTTTTGGCAGGCATTTTGCTGTACGTGGCGTGGAACATGGGCGAATGGCGCGAATTTGTACACCTCAGGCGCGCCAGCCGCCACCACGCGTTCATCATGGTTGGTACGTTTTTACTCACCGTTATTTTTGACCTGACGGTGGCGCTGCAAGTTGGCCTGATGCTGGCCTGCGTACTGTTTGTGCGGCGCATGAGCACGCTGTTTCAAGTGGTGGAAGTGAGCCGCTCGCCCGAAGGCGCAACGTTTCAGCTGTACGGGTCGCTTTTTTTTGGCGCAGTAGCCAAGGTGGACCCGATATTGACGCTGGTGGAAAGCGCACCTTCGGGCCTGCTGGTGCGCCTGGATGTGCAGTCATTGCAGTCGCTGGACACCTCCGGCCTGGATGTGCTGGAGCAGCTGCGCAAAGCGATTGTGCTGCGCGGTGGCCGCCTGGTGATTGCAGGGTTGAATGCGCAGCCCAAAGCGGTGATGGAACGCTCGGGGTTTTTAAGCCGGGTTGAAAGCGCTGGGTAGCAATTTACTGTGTATGCACTATTAAATTAATAGCAGCTAGCTCCTGTATTTATTGGGCTATAAGCCTATTTTGCTTAATTTTAAGCTGCTACAGGCACCCTGACTGCAACCCAGCGCCATCAGCGATTCGGCTGCGTCGCCAGATCTTCCGGCACCGACGCAGTGCTCACCACCATCAGATTCTGGTCAAAAACCACCGTAAAAAGCGTTGGGCTGTTGGGCGGCACCAAATAGCGCCAGTCGTACATGGTTTGCTGCTTCAAGTCGTAGCGCTGCACCTTCATTGGCTTACCCAGCATTTTGCGTACGGTTTCCATGGGCATACCGGGCAAAATTTGCGCAAAGGTTTGCTCTTTCAGCACCTGCCGAAGCGCGCTCATCTTGCCGTCGGGCCCCAGCGTAATCATGTAGTTCACCGCACCTGCAGGTTGGCGGTTGTACTCAAAGGTGCGTGCCCCCGGCACAGCAGCCGCTCCCGGCTGGGGAAGTTTCGCCATATCAAGTGCGTCCCAAATCTTTTCGGGTTCGCCAAAACGGGCGCGCACGTCGGCTTCGGTCGCCACGCCCTCTTCCAGCTCGGCAATGCGCTGCGGATCGCAACCCAGCAAGCCCCCAAGCGCAGCAAACAGGCCCATGGCGAACACCACTTTCTTGACGTTTTGAACTTGCATACCAGTCCCCGGTAAAATTAGTCAACTATACGGCCCCCCCTAGACCACATAAAAGCGCCCTGTCCATCTTTCGCCGCCCCGACTACACGTCCGAAATCACGCAGTTCATTGCCAAGCTCAAGGCTGACAAACCCACGCTTGAGGCCGAGCAGCGTGCTGGCCGGGCTCTGCTGTGGGACAAAAACCTGAAACTGGACGAGCAGGCAGATTTTCTGGATGCCAAAGTCGCTCAACAAGCCTATGTGTACGGCACCGAAAAGCACGACAACGCCAAATAATGCCTTTGTGGCATACATTTCAAGTGTTTTTAGCCTTTAGCGCAATGAACTCGGGCGCAAGCAGCTATAAATTGCATAGCGTTTGAATCGCTCAATTCATTCATCTTGTTTGTCTCGTTCACTTGTTTGCATGGCAACTATTTTCACCGACACGTTGGATTTCCCTGCCGCACCGGGCGTTGAGTCGCCGATTGTCGTAGACCAGGTTGCGCTGGCGCGGCTGTACGGCGAGCCGCTGTTTGCCATGCCGCGCGATTTGTACATTCCGCCCGATGCACTGCAGGTTTTTTTAGAGGCCTTTGAAGGCCCGCTCGACTTGCTGCTGTATCTCATCCGCAAGCAAAATTTTAATATTCTTGACATCCCGATGGCAGCGGTGACGCGGCAGTACTTGGTGTATGTCGACGAAATTCGCGCGACCAATCTGGAGCTGGCGGCCGAGTATTTGCTAATGGCCGCGATGTTGATTGAAATCAAATCGCGCATGCTGCTGCCGCCAAAAAAGGTGGCTGAAGGCCAGGAAGCTGAAGACCCGCGCGCCGAGCTGGTACGCCGCCTGCTGGAATACGAGCAAATCAAGCTGGCTGCCCATCAGCTCAACGCCATTCCGCAGTTTGGCCGTGATTTTTTGCGGGCGCAGGTGTATGTAGAGCAGTCACTTCAGCCGCGCTTCCCGGATGTGCACGTGGTGGACTTGCAAGACGCTTGGGCAGGCATCGTAAAGCGTGCCAAGCTGGTGCAGCATCACGTCATCAGCCGAGAAGAGCTGTCGGTGCGCGAGCACATGAGCATCGTGTTGCGCAAACTGCAGGGCCGCAGGTTTTTAGAATTTGAAGATTTATTCGACGCTGCACGTGGCATGCCGGTACTGGTAGTGACGTTTATCGCCCTGCTTGAACTGGCAAAAGAAGGCCTGCTGGAAATCACGCAGGCGGAGGCCTTTGCGCCGATTTATGTGCGCTTGGCCTACACGCCGACCTGACGCTAAATTAGCTACTGGCGGCTTCGCAACGTTGTTGGTAATTCCCTCTTCAGTCAAAACCACACACGGCGATTTCACAAAGACCAGCTCGCCCTTGTGGGTCTTAACGGCATGTACTCCTACGCCAATTGGCAATTAAAACAGTTAAAAATGCTTGATAGGTTGAATGAGTGCCGACACAATTTGAATAGCTAGATGCAGAAAAATTGATTTTTAGATTTTCCACGTGACGTTTGCGGAAAAAGTGAGCTTAGCAATCAAAACTAACAAATTTACAAACTAAATTTGTCAACGTTAAAGAGGGCTTACGCATTACGGTAAAGATCGAACATTAGAGAGACTTCATGCTAAAAATAAGATTGTTGCCCTTGGCTCTACTGGCGTGTAGCCATCACGCATTTGCTCAACCACTGCCTGGAGCTGGCAGCCAGATTCAGCAACTTCCGCCGACTCCAGTGCCGCAAAGAGCCGCTCCAGAGATTCGAATTGAGAGCGGTGTAGCACCAGTCCAACCCGGTGCGGTCGAATCAAAAATTCTTGTCAATACTCTGCGCATCACGGGTGCCAAGGCCTATCCAGAGGCCGAACTTCTGGCGCTGACAGGTTTTGTTTCCGGCAGTAATTTGTCGCTGACTGACCTGCGCAACATGGCCGCCAGAATTACCGCACATTATTCAAAGCAGGGCTACTTTGCGGCTCGCGCCTTTCTATCTGCTCAGCAAATCAAGGACAACGTCGTCACCATTACCGTCGCTGAAGGGCAATACGGCCAGATTATTTTGCGCAACGAGAGCAGATTGTCCGACTCGCAGGCCAACCGCCTGCTTGATGGCTTGAAATCAGGCGACCCAATCACCAACGACCCACTAGAAAGCCGCCTGCTGTTGTTGTCCGATACGCCCGGCGTTGAAGTTAAATCGACGCTGGTTCCTGGCGCCGCGCTTGGTACGTCAGATCTGCTGGTAAATATTACGCCAGGACGATTGGTCTCCGGCAGTGTCGATGCCGACAATACAGGCAACCGCTACACCGGGGAGTACCGGGTAGGTGCAACGGTTAACCTGAATAACCCGTTAGGACTGGGCGATGTTGCCAGCCTGCGTGTGATCACGTCTGGCACCGGTCTCAAATATGGGCGCGCATCCTATCAAGTGCCTTTTGGCAGGGCCACAATTGGCGCGGCCTACAGCCGGCTTGACTACGTTTTGGGCAAGGAGTTTGCACCGCTGGGCGCTAACGGCGTGGCAACTGTTGCCAGCGTGTACGGCAATTACACGCTAATTCGCTCACGCAATACCAACCTAAATGCGGGTCTTAGTTATGACCACAAAAAATTCCGGGACCGGGTAACCCTGTTTTCTTCAGTCACCGACCGGAAAATAAATGTTTTGACTGGCAATTTAAACGGCAACCACAGTGACTCTTTGGGTGGTGGCGGAGTTAGTAATTTTTCTTTGGGTTTGTCCGCTGGCACTCTTGACATTCAAACGCCTGCAGCCTTCGCCGCAGACGCAGTTAGCGCACGCACTCAGGGGTCTTACAGCAAGCTCGCCTTTACCGCGTCGCGGCTTCAGCAAGTCACAAATGGCCTGTCCTTGTATGCGGGAATCAGCGGTCAGGGCGCTTCCAAGAACCTTGACCCCTCCGAGAAAATGTCGCTGGGTGGCATGGACGGTGTACGCGCCTATCCTCAAGGTGAAGGTTTTGGCGATCAGGGCTATCTGGTTAACCTGGAAGCCCGTTTGCTGCTGCCCAAAACTGAAAAACTACCCGGCAGCGTACACCTGATCGGCTTTGTGGACGGCGGAAGCATCACCATTAACAAAAACCCATGGGCGGCCGGTCTTAACCAGAGAAGTCTCGGCGCTTACGGTGTGGGTGTTACCTGGGGCGATCCTGGAAACTTTCTGCTTAGAACCTATTACGCCCGCAAGCTTGGCAATGATGCCGCCACCTCAGCCCCTGACAAGTCTGGCCGCTTCTGGATTCAGGGTGTCAAGTATTTCTAAACCCAAGTCAGTAATTGCCTACCGAGCCACCCCCTCCCCCGCTACAGCATTGAAGGACTCATCATGAACCGTATTGACACCTGCCTGAAGACCAATCCCAAAGGCGCACCATGCACAGCACGCTTTGCCATCAGTACTTTGTCAGCCTGCCTCATCGTGGCCTTTAGTGCTGTAGCGCACGCCTTACCAACAGGCGGCGTGGTGGCGGCCGGCGCTGCAGGCATTGCTAATGGCGCTTCTGGAACAACCATTACCCAGACAAGCCCTAACGCCGTCATCAACTGGCAAAGCTTTGGTGTGGGCGCCGGCCAAACCGTGCAATTTATTCAGCCAGGCAGCAACTCAGTAGCATTGAACCGTGTATTAGGAAGCGATCCGTCCAGCATTCTTGGTAATCTGACTGCCAACGGCAAAGTGTTTCTGTTGAACCCCAACGGCATTTTATTTGGCAGCGGCGCAACGGTTAATGTTGGCGGGTTGGCGGCATCCACGCTTAGCATTACTGATGCCAACTTCATGGCGGGCCGATACGCCTTCACCGACGCGGGTATCGGCTCTGTCATTAATCAGGGAAGTATCAATGCGGCGGACGGTGGTTATGTCACTCTGATGGGCAAAAGCGTCAGCAATCAGGGCGTTATTTCAGCCAGGATGGGCACGGTAGCGCTGGCGGCCGGCAATGCCATCACCCTGGACATAGGCGGTGACGGCTTGTTGAATTTATCCATCTCGCAAGGCGCGGTGAACGCGCTGGTTGAAAACGGCGCCATGATTCGCGCCGACGGCGGGCGCGTATTGTTGACTGCGCAAGCAGCTGGCAACTTGCTGCACACCGTGGTCAATAACACCGGGGTAATTCAGGCACAAACAATTGACACCCGCAACGGATCAATTTTTCTGCTGGGCGACATGCAAACCGGCAAGATGAACGTGAGCGGCACACTGGATGCCAGCGCGCCCAACGGCGGCAATGGAGGGTTTGTCGAAACTTCGGCGGCTAACGTCAGCATCCGTGACGATGTGCGCGTTACCACCGCCGCCCCTCAGGGCCTGATAGGCACATGGCTGATCGATCCGCAGGATTACATTATTGGCCCGGGCGGCAACACCAGCGGTGTGACCCTTTCTGCCAGTTTGGTGACCAACAACATCATCATCAACACTACGGGGCCTGGGTCCGGGAACGGTGATATTTTTGTCAATGATGCAGTGAGCTGGACGGCCAGCGGCGCCCCGACAACCCTGACCTTAATCGCTGATCGGGATGTCAACATTAACAAGGCGATCACCGCCGTTGGCGGAAACCTATCGATATGTTGTGGACGTGATATCAACGTGAATGCGCCCATTACAACGACTCGGGGAAGCGTTTTGCTCGGCGCTGGACAAAACCTGAATCAGAACGCAGCCATCACGGTCACCGATGGCAACCTGATGATGTGCGCTGCTAACGACGTCAGAATCAATGCGGCAATGACCCTGACCAGAGGCACCTCTGACGCTACCAGAAGTCTGGGTTTACCGCTTGGCTTGACGCTACGTGCTGACACGGATGGCACGGGACCGGGGCCGACAGGTGGCACGGTAATTTTTGCGCCCCTTGCGCCCCTCACCACCGTCACCGGACCGAATGCACCGGTCAACATCTTTTACAACCCGGTTTCCTACGCGGCACCCACGGATTTTTTACCCCGGTTCACCTTGACCGGGGGCGCCACACTGACACAAAGCATGCTGGTATTCCCTGATGCCGTCAAGACTTTTGACGGTACAACTGCGGTGAACCTGGCAGGATTAAAAGGAGCCCCCGCGGGAGTGACGCTGGTTGCCGGCCCTGGAAACAGTGCCACATTCAATTCTGCGGATGTAGGAACAAATAAAGCCATCACATTTACTGGCTACACCCTGGCAGGCATCAATGCGGGCCTGTTCGCACTACCCGTCAGTTGCTGTGCTCCAGTCGTTGCTAGCACGACAGGAACTATTTTGGCGGCTGAAGCGCCACCGCCCCCACCGCCACCCCCACCGCCACCGCCACCGCCACCGCCACCACCGCCTGTTGTCTCCCCGATCGTTTCAGTTAGCGACGTAAGACTTCCATATGTTGGACTGGCTTATTCTCCTTTTGCAAATGCCTTGCTTTACCGGCCAGGTCTGATGCCAAGCTACAACCCGAATGTTGGAGACGTCTTCCTTTCGGTCAATCAGCCAGCTGACAGAGTAGCGCCTGTATCGATTGCTCCCATAGCTCCACCCGTGACCGCACCCGCACCCCCGCCGTATGTTGCCCCGGTGTATATACCCAAGGCATCTCGCAACTGATCAGCCTTAAAGGTAGCCTGTGACCCACGAAGCCCTCGTTTTAAGGCGGCCTTCTGAAGCGGCTGAAAAGCATGTTTAACGCTGGGCTTCTGGCTCATGAAGTCTTCCCCAAATACTTTTGGACGCGAAGTAATCACAGCAAAGCAAGTTTGACTGGCTCTGCTCGTAGACAATTCTGCTTTGTGGCCAGCCTCCGCTGCTGAAGGGCCGGCGTGCAGGTTTGATACCAGTCCGATTTCATTCGATGCCACCAACTTGGCTGCTGGCATTGTTTAAAACTTACGCATTTTAGCCAGCCGGTCCAAGAGCGCCCGCTTTGAGCAGGAACACGCGTTCATGAAATTCACAATTTGCAGGAATCAGCTGCGAATTCTTTAACAGTATTCCGGTGCGCTTCGCAGGCTCCATCAAAGAAATAGAAACTCTGCATCTTTGCCAGACTAAAACAAACCGATTGAGTAGTGCTACCTGAAACACTAGTGGAACGGCCACCTCGCTGGCAGTGAATAAACCTTAAAATCATTTTTTACAGTACCCCTGTAAAGACCAGCTAAGTTCGGCTTAATTCAACTTAATTCAAGAATTTCAAGAACTTTTGAAAGGTCACGGCCCATGTAAGTTGGCTTGGGGCCGATGGTTTCATACGGTAGCCCTTGGCGATTCACCCACAAGGTTGTGAATCCGAACCAGGTTGCACCGAGTGCGTCCCAGCCATTGCTGGAAACAAAAAGGATTTCCTGTTTTTCAAAAGGCATATATTTTTGAACCAGACCATAACTCTCAGGCGATGTTTTGAACAACCTGATCGGGTCAACAGATATTGAATGATCCAGCACATCACCCATGCCTGCATTTGCCACTGCTGACTCAAGCATCTCCGGGCTACCGTTTGAAAGAATAGCCGTTTTCAATCCTGCTTTTTTGATGTTTTGAAGAACCTCCAGATTTTCAGGAAATGGGTTCAAGCGCGCATATTGGCGCATCAAGTCCTCAACTACGCCGCCCTTGCGATCCAGCTTCAATCGGTCCAGCGTGTAGTCCAGCGAAAGTTTGGTGATCTCCCAGAATGACACGTAATACTTGCTGCCATTGGCCTGGTGCGGGTCTGATTGCGTGATCAAGCGCGTGTACTCAATTTGCTTGTCACGCCACATCAATGAAATGGCTGCACCCTGACCAGGGTAAAACTGCTCTGCCAGGCTCTGAATTGAATACACGTCAAACAAAGTGCCATAGGCATCAAATACAACCGCCTTGATTTTCATGATGCGCTCCGGTTTGAAGGTTGAAGGCCGCGGTTTGCTGGCCTGGCATTGGTCGTCAAGCCCCAGCTTGCTTCAGTCGCTCGTTTGAGGGGAAAAGCATCTTGCGCGCATCGTCATCCACTTCTGTCTTGAAGGTGAATTTTGCTTTTAATGCCTCCGCACGCTGTGCCGCTGGACGTGCATTGATCTCGTCCAGCAAGAGCTTTACGTGGGGCAGTTTCTCCCATGCGTCAGCACCCAAAACAAAAGGTATTACTCTGGCCCAGCCCCAAACAGACATGTCGACCACGGTGTAGTCATTGCCCATCATGTAAGGCTGTGTCGCCAGGCGATCATTGATGATGGTCCAGTGGCGCCAGGCCTCAAAGTCATAACGGTTAACAGCATATTCTTTGGGTTCAGGCGCGAAATGCCTGAAGTGAACTGCTTGCCCGCAGTAGGGGCCAATGCCTGTGGCAACAAACATGAGCCATGAGTACATTTCAGCCTTGCTGGCCGGGGTGTTGGGCGGTACAAATTTGCCAATCTTTTCGGCCAGGTACATCAGCATGGCATTGCTGTCAAAAACACGAATGTCGCCGTCCAGCATGGCCGGTGTTTTGGCATTCGGGTTGATGGCCTTGAAAGCGTCTGAATGCTGTTCACCTTTGCGGGTGTCGACAGCAACAAGCTCATACGGCTCACCTGTTTCTTCAAGATACAAGGCAATCTTCAAAGGATTGGGCGCAGGGTGGAAATAGAGCTTTATCACTGAGGGTCTCCGTAAAAAACTGCCAAGTCATTGCCGTGACGGTGTGTTTGAATCTTCTTGGCCGTGCATTGTATTTTTCTTTATGCAGGGAAGTGAAAGCGTCGCTCAAACCGCTGGAAGGCGCCAACCGCGTTTGCGAGCCAACTGAAATCGGTAACGCTGTCAGGCCCCCGGCCATTGTGGATAAAAACTCATCTAGACTAGCGCCCACAAAGAAGTCCGCTAAACCGTCCCCGCGCAACAACCTTGAAGTACTTCACAAAATATGATCACTGCACCGGAACAAACCATCACGCTCCACCCCGCACGCAAACACGTTGTACCGCCAGGCACGCCTGCCCGCTGGAGCGTTGATGCGATTGAAGCGCTCTTTACCCTGCCCTTCCCCGAGCTGATGCACCGCGCCCAAACCGTACACCGCGAGAACTTTGACCCGACGCGGGTTGAATTTGCCACGTTGCTGTCCGTCAAAACCGGTGGTTGTGAAGAAGACTGCGGTTATTGCCCACAGGCGGCCCGTTACGACACAGGCGTTGAAGCCAGCAAACTGATGAACCCCGCCGATGTACTGGTGGCTGCCAGGGCCGCGCAAGCTGCAGGCGCAACGCGTTTTTGCATGGGCGCGGCTTGGCGCAGCCCCAAAGACCGCGACATTGCAAAAGTGGCCGAGCTGGTGCGTACCGTTAAAGCCTTGGGTTTAGAGACCTGCGCTACCCTGGGCATGCTGGAAGACGGCCAAGCCGAAACTCTGCAAAGCGCTGGCCTGGATTACTACAACCACAACCTGGACAGCGCACCCGACTTTTACACAGGCATCATCACCACGCGCGACTACCAGGACAGGCTGGATACGCTGGCCAGGGTGCGCAGCGCAGGTGTCAAGGTCTGCTGTGGAGGCATTGTTGGGATGGGCGAAACGCGCCGCCAACGAGCAGGCTTGGTGGCAGAACTCGCCAACCTCACGCCGTACCCTGAATCCGTACCCATCAACAACCTGGTCAAGGTAGAAGGCACGCCATTGGCCAGTCAGGCTGACCTGGACCCGTTTGAGTTTGTACGCACGATTGCCGTGGCCCGCATCACCATGCCGACCGCGCGTGTGCGCCTGTCGGCAGGCCGCCAACAAATGGGCGACGGCGTGCAAGCGTTGTGCTTTTTAGCCGGTGCCAACTCCATTTTTTATGGTGACAAGCTGCTGACGACCGGCAACCCGGACACTGCAGCGGATGTGACCTTGCTGGCGCGTTTGGGCATGCAGCGTTCAGCACCTGATGCGCGCTAAAACAACCACGAATCTCGTTAGACTGCCCTCTTCATTCAGGATCGCCACATGACGCAAACTAACACTCCCGCGAACACTCCCGCCAGCCCCTACGGTACGCTGAGCCCGACCTCCACCCCCTCAGCGCGCAAACCCATCAGCCTGCCGCGCCTGCGTGAAATGCATGCAGCAGGTGAAAAAATCACCATGCTGACGGCCTACGACGCGACTTTTGCCGCCGTGGCCGATGCAGCGGGCGTTGAATGCATTTTGGTCGGCGACTCACTGGGCATGGTCTGCCAAGGCTTGACCAGCACCGTTGGCGTAACGCTGGAAGCCATGCGCCACCACACCGAATGCGTGGCCAACGGCCTGCGCCGCTCGCAAGCCACCGCGTGGCTGATTGGCGATTTGCCTTTTGGTGCGTATCACGAATCCAAAGAGCAAGCCCTGCGCAGCGCGGCGGTCATCATGCAGGCGGGCGCTCACATGGTCAAACTTGAAGGCGGTGGCTGGACGACCGAGGTGGTGCATTTTTTAGTCGAACGCGGCATACCCGTTTGTGCCCACTTGGGACTGACACCGCAAACTGTTCATGCGCTGGGTGGCTACCGCGTGCAGGGCAAAACTGATGAAGCTGCCGCCAAATTAAAACGTGAAGCCAGTGCTCTGCAAGACGCAGGCGCAGCCATGCTGGTGCTGGAAATGGTGCCTGAAGTGTTGGCCACGGCACTGACAACCACACTCACCAGCTGCCCCACGGTCGGTATAGGCGCGGGCAACGGCTGCGCGGGCCAGGTGCTGGTGCTACACGACATGCTGGGCATGAACCTGGGCAAAATGCCAAAGTTTGTACACAACTTCATGGCGGACGCGGGCAGCGTGCGCGGCGCTATGGAGGCGTATGTGGCGGCAGTTAAAAATGGCAGCTTTCCGGTTAATGCGAGCCATGCCTGGTAGGCAGTAAAAAGAAAAGAAAAGATAAGAAATGCACATCGTCCACACCATTGCAGAGCTGCGTGAAAAACTCTCCAGCTTCAAATGCCCCGCCTTTGTGCCCACCATGGGCAACCTGCACGACGGGCATATTGCCCTCGTCAAACAGGCCAAGCCAATGGGCGACGTGACAGTGTCCAGCATCTTTGTGAATCGCCTGCAGTTTGCGCCGCATGAAGACTTCGACAGCTACCCGCGCACGCTGGATACCGATGCCCAGCGGCTGGAGGCCGCAGGCTGCAACGTGCTGTTTGCCCCGCGTGAAAAAGAGTTGTACCCCGAGCCACAAACCTACAAAGTTCACCCGGCCACTGACTTGGGCGACATTTTGGAAGGCCATTTCAGGCCCGGTTTTTTCATCGGTGTCAGCACCGTAGTGCTGAAATTATTTTCATGCGTGTACGCAGGTATGCCCGGCGGCGTGGCCGCTTTTGGCAAAAAGGACTACCAGCAAGTCATGGTCGTGCGCCGCATGGTGCAGCAGTTTGCATTGCCAATTGAGATCTTGGCGGGCGAAACACAGCGCGCGGGTGATGGCCTGGCGCTGTCATCACGCAACAGCTATTTAAACGAAGCCCAAAGGCAGGAATCGGTTGAATTGTCAAAAGCCCTGCAAGCGCTGGGTCTAGAGGCCAAAGCCGCCACCCCGCAAGACCTGCCCGCATTAGAGGCCCAAGCCATGCAAACCCTGGCCCGGCGCGGCTGGAAGCCCGACTACCTGACAGTACGCCGCCGCGCCGACCTGATGCCGCCCTGGGGCGACTTAGCCACCCAGCCGCTGGTGGTGCTGGGCGCGGCAAAGTTGGGGAATACTCGGTTGATTGATAACCTGGAGATTTAAATATCAGTTCAGTACATGCTAATATTTTAATAGCTGCTTGCGCCCGTTTTTATTGCGCTTAAGCCAATTATTTATTGAAGTCTTCAACCTCAAGACCGTGTCAGCAACTCGTCCAGCGCATCAGTGATGCTTTGACCGCTTTCCAAAAGTGATGTGACATATTGCCCAAGCTGGTCACTGGCTACAGACACCATGTCCAGCGGGTGCAGAACCACTGCCATGCCTTCGATCAAAAATTCAGGATTCAGTCGTTGCCCCGCGCTTTTAGCCTGAAGGGGTAACACCGTCCGCCTCACCAGTGGGACCACCACACGCCTTTTGTAACCGTCAAACAGTGATGATTGCACGATCACGACAAAAGGAATAGCGTCTCTCAAGGTGCCTTTGTTGCGGTGAACATCGAATTGGGGCATCCGGTTGCGGCTCCCTGTTTAGAGCGTGGTGTGCTCGTCTGCAAACGATCCAACTGCCACGCCCACCGCATTCCATTCTTTTGAACAGCTGTCAGCGTGCGTCTGGCGTGTGGCTTTGGCAAGTTGCTGCGTTGCGACGTACTCAAGCAGCAGAGCCTCAACTGTGGCCGACAAGTTGGTGGTGTAGCCACGGGCAAGCGACACCAATGCTTCGTTAAGCGTGAGGTTAACTGCGCGTTTTGCGGTAGCAGCGGTTGCGCGTGTACCCCGCGCTACGGGAAAAGTCGTTGATTGCGGCATCGCCTAACCCTTCACAAATTGATGCGCACAACATGCGCATGGCGGTAGTTTATCGACACTTCAACAACCGAAGGCGTGACCAGTGGATAAAACTGTATGTTTTTGAATCCGATCTGTGACGCCAACCGTATTACAGTGATCAAACTTTTTACCATCCCAGAAAGACCCACCATGACAATCCCCTCCGTTAAAGCTTTGAGCCTTGCCATCCTCACCGTAGCCAGCCTAGCTGCTTGCACCACCATGACGTCCGAGCCCGAAGGCATGGAGCGCGCTGAAAAAGCAGTTGCTGTCACGGCCTCGAACAAGCTGCTCAAATTCAACGCTGGCCGACCTGGCCGCATTATGGCGACCCTGAACATCACCGGCTTGCAGCCAAGCGAGACCTTGCTGGGCATTGACTACCGGGTGGCCAAAGACCAGCTTTATGCGCTGGGCAGCAGCGGTCGGCTGTACACCATCAATGAAGACACCGCAGCAGCCACCGTGGTGGGTATGCCGTTTGCCGTCAAGCTTGAAGGCACGCAGTTTGGCTTTGACTTCAATCCGACGGTTGACCGGATTCGTGTGATCAGCAACACCGGGCAAAACCTGCGCTTGCACCCTGACACGGGTGCGGTGGTGGACGGCAACGCAACACTTGAAGGCGTACAAACTGACGGCAAATTGGCCTATGCAGCAGGCGACGTGAACTTTGGCAAAGCGCCGATGGCGGTTGGCGCGGCTTACAGCTACAACAAAGGCGACACCAAAATCACCACCAACTTTGCGCTGGACGCAGCCACCGGCACGCTGGTCACGCAGGGCTCGCGCGAAGGCGTTATGCCAGCGGTGTCGCCGAATACTGGGCAGTTTTTTACCATCGGCAGTTTGGGCATGGCGTTCAACAATGCATCGTTTGACATTCAAGCCCTGAGCGACGTAGCTTTTGCGGCTTTGAACAGCGATGGCAGCATGGCCAGCCGCTGGGTGACGATTGATTTAAAAACGGGTGCGGCCAAATCACTGGGCACCATCGGTGGTGGCGAGCGCGTGGTGGGTATTGCGCTGGAGCCTTGATACAACTCGGCTTGGGCGCCTAAAATGCTATTATAATAATAGCTGCTTGCGCCCGTATTTATTGGCTAAAACGCTTAATTTATCTGAATCAAGCGGCATTCTTCTGCCCGCTGTGCAGCTCCTTCATGCGCTCTTCAAAATAGCTCCCCACGGTGTAGCGTTCAGACAGCACCACCTCGCGGCGCGGGTGCAAAAACAGCGGCAATGACAGGCGAGATTTGGTACGTGCAACGCCGACTGGGTTCAGCACGCGATGCACCGTCGATGGATAGAACCCGCCGGATGCTTCTTGCAGCATGTCGCCGATGTTCACTATTAACAGGCCGAAGTCACACGGCACGTCGTGCCACTGCTGGTTGTTGCCGAGCACTTGCAGGCCGGGCTCGCTGGCGGCGGGCAAGATGGTGAGCAAATTGATGTCGCCGTGTGCTGCGGCGCGCACTGCACCAATTTCTTCCGCGCCAACCAGCGGCGGGTAGTGCAGAACACGCAGCAAGGTTTGGTCGCAGCCGTCAATCATGTCGGGCAGCGGCATGGAATAACCCGCTTTAACGTCTGGTGGTGAGTATTCCTCTACCCACGTCAGCAATTGGGCAGCCAGCGCGCTGCCAGCGGCGTAGTAGCGCCGCGCGGCATCGCTCACTTCAGCCGGGTAACGGCCCCACGGGAAGATGTGAAAAAACTCTTTCAAGTCACGCTGGGTGTTGTTTTTGGCGGTTTCTGAAATGGCGGGTGAAAAGTAGCCGTCAAGTTTTACCGGGTCTTGCGCGTAGCCGTGTTTGGCATCGCCTTTAAAAAACGCCAACCATTCGTCGTAGATGCTTTGCACCAACACTTGGTCTAGCGGGTGCATGGCCAGCACGCCAAAGCCCGTGTTGTGCAGGCTGCTGCAAAAATCTTGCGCCGCTGTGGGGCTGCGGTAGTCAATCACGGGAAGCTGCATGGGGCGTCTCCTTAGCTTTAAGAATTTACCTGTCTAACCAATTACCCGCCAAGGTTTGCTCAAACACTGCCAGGCAGGCTGGTGCATCGACCGCCATGCAGACCTCAGTTTGGGGTATGCCTGGCCCCCAGCCGGCCTGCGGGTAGTCAATAAACTGCTTGCGGTTCATCATGGTTTGGCCTTGCGCAATGCCACCAAGTGCCACGCGCACACGGCCTGATTCAATGGTGAACAGCTCGCGGTTGGTCAGGCAAATAAAGGCCATCACGTCATGGCCGAAGCAGCCATGAATTTTGGCTACATGCGGGTACAGGCCGCTGTAAAAGTTAGCGTAAAAACCAACCGCATGGGCCAGCACATCAGTGGCGATGTGGCGCTGCTTGTCGGCAATCGCCTTCATCAATGCCACCGGCACAATGACTTGGTGTGTGACGTCCAGGCCCACCATGGTGAGCTTGAATCCAGCAATAAAAACTTTATCCGCCGCGTGAGGGTCGTTCCACACGTTGGCTTCTGCCACGGGTGAGACGTTGCCAGGCTCTAAAACCGTGCCGCCCATGGTGATGACTTCTCGCAGCAACTTTGGCAGCTCGGGTTCGAGCTGCAAAGCAAGTGCCACATTACCCAATGGGCCAACCGCTACCAGCGTGATTTGACCAGGCTGGGCGCGCGCCATGTCGACGATAAATTGCGCTGCAGAGCGCTTCTCAAGCAGGTTGGTAGTACGTACCCGCTCGGCCAAATTGCCCAGGCCGTCAGCGCCGTGAATAAAGTCAAACTTGGCTTCGCTTTGCCTGACCATTGGCGTGGCCACGCCGAGCGCGACTGGAATATTGGGGTAACCAGCAATCGCGCACAGGTACAACGCATTGGCCGCGGCCTGCGCCACAGACACGTTGCCAAACGTGGTGGTGATGCCCACCACGTCAATGCCAGGGTGGGCCAGCGCGTAGTACAACGCCATGGCGTCGTCAACGCCAGGGTCGGTGTCGAAAATAACTTTGACAGGTGTTTTTGAGGTCATGCTTCAGGGTTTAAAAATCAGACATTGAATCCGGCAAATTTTGCCAAAGTGGCTTTGGCAGAGGCTGCGTTTGACGAGTCCCCCGCACGTGCGAACAAAAACTCGTCAACCTCACGGCGGGTGGGAATACTGTCTTGCGCACCGGCCCGCATGCAGGCCAATGCAGCAGCTGCGCTCGCGCGCTCAAGCGCTACCGGTAGCAGTTGCCGCTGCGCAAGGCTTGCCACCAGCACGCCGCAAAACGTGTCCCCCGCGGCAGTGGTGTCTACCGGCTTGATGGCAAATGCGCTTTGCAAAATGGTTTCGCCGTGTGCCCCACCGTTCAGCCGAGCGCAGCAGCCTTGCCCTCCGAGGGTTACCACGATGCATGGCACCTCAGGCAGCTGATTGAGGCAATCCGCAACACTGCCTGCGCAACTGCTGACGGTAGCCAATTCGCCTTCATTGACGACCAGCACATCAAGCATGGCCAGCAACGCACGCGGCAATGGTTGTGCGGGTGCAGCATTGAGCACCACCGACACCCCGGCTCTGCGCGCAGCCTGCGCGTAGGCGGCAACGGTTTCCAGCGGGGTCTCCAGCTGCAGCAACAAGTGCGAAATACCGCGAAGGTCGGGGAGGTGCTCGGCGCGCAAAGCGCTGTTGGCACCCGGCGCCACGGTAATGGCGTTTTCAGCCTCGTCAGACACGCAAATAAACGCGGTGCCAGTGGGCACATTTTCAGGCCGGAAAATGTGGAGCTTTACGCCAGCGGCATGAAGCGATGCCTCAATTGGCTGGGCAAAACTGTCGGCACCCAGGCCCACGAGCATGCTGGTGGCAACCCCGCCCGCCCGCGCGCAGGCTACTGCCTGGTTGGCACCCTTGCCTCCGGCAAAAGTACGAAAACCGCCGCCCAGAACAGTTTCGCCCGGTGCCGGGATGTGCGGCGCGCGCACCACAAAATCTAAATTGGCTGAACCAGCAACGAGAATCATGGTTTCATTGTAGAAAGGTCTTTACGCCAAACATGACACAAAGCTTTACACCCGATGGCGTGCCTGGCAGCGCACGGAACGTCGCTGTTATTGGTGGGATAAATCTGGATATTTCTGCGGGATCGCATCGGGCATTTGTGCCGGGCGATTCAACGCCGGGGCGGATCAGCACCACCGCTGGCGGTGTGGCGCGAAACATCGCGGAAAACCTGGTGCGCCTGGGGGAAGCTGCGCATTTGATCGGCGCAGTCGGTGATGATTTGCAGGGCCAGTTCTTGCTGAACCGTACCCGCAGCGCTGGGGTGGACGTATCCAAGTGCCGCATTTTTCCCGGATTGGCAAGCGGCTCGTATTTGTCGCTGCACCAGCAAGACGGCGCACTGCTCGGCGCGGTGAACGACATGGCGGTGCTCGACTTGCTTGACGCCATCGAGCTTGCGCGCCATGCTGGTTTTCTGGCCACCGCGAGCGCTTGGGTGCTGGACTGCAATTTGAGCGAAGCGGCGATTGGCTGGCTGATGCAGTGCGCGGGGCCGGCCAAAAGCGCCCTGCCGGTATTTGTTGATGGGGTTTCAGGCCTTAAATGCAAGAAAATTTTGCCTTGGCTCCAGGCGGTTCACACACTAAAAATCAATCGGCTTGAGGCGCAAACACTCACTGGCTTGCAGGTCAGCGATGCAGGCCAGGCGCAAACAGCGGCACAAAACCTGTGCGCCCGTGGGGTGGAGAACGCAGTGGTGAGCCTGGGCAGCAGCGGCGTGAGCTGGCACCAACGCAGCAGCGATGCAAGTGGCCATGTTGCCGCGCTGGCGGTTACCCCAGTCAACTCTAACGGCGCGGGTGATGCACTCACAGCCGGGCTGGTGCACGGGGCGCTTGCAGGCTGGCAATTGGAGCAGTCGGTACGCTTCGCCAACGCTTGCGCAGCATTGACCATGACAAGCAGCGCCGCCAATCACCCGGATTTGAGCGTGGCCAACGTATCGCGGTTGATGGTAAAGACTTGAGCAGGTTTAATACTTCCATGACGATCAACCAATACTTGGACATTCACCCCAACGTGGCCCACGCGATTGAAGTGGGCGGGCCGGTGGTGGCGCTGGAATCCACCATCATCTCGCACGGCATGCCGTACCCGCAAAACGTGCAAACAGCATTGCGGGTAGAGGCAGAAGTGCGCGCACATGGCGCCGTACCCGCGACCATCGCGATTATGAGCGGGCGGCTAAAAGTGGGACTGGATACGGCGGAGATTGAAATGCTCGGCAAGCTTGGCCACCAGGCCATCAAGGTCAGCCGCCGTGATGTGCCGTTTGTAGTGGCCGCGAAACAGTCAGGCGCAACCACTGTGGCGGCCACCATGATGCTGGCCGACATGGCGGGCATCGCGGTGTTTGCCACAGGCGGCATTGGCGGCGTACACCGGGGTGCGCAACACAGCTTCGATGTGTCGGCCGATTTACAGGAGTTGGCGCGCACCCCGGTAGCGGTGGTGTGTGCGGGTGCGAAGTCTATTCTTGACCTCGGCCTGACGCTCGAGTACCTTGAAACGCACGGCGTCCCGGTGATTGGTTTTCAAACCAACAGCTTACCCGCCTTTTTTACGCGCAAAAGCGCGTTTGGGGTGGACTATCGGCTCGACACTGCCCAGGCGATTGCAAATGTCATGCACGCCAAATGGGGCATGGCATTGGCGGGCGGTTTGGTGGTTGCCAACCCGATTCCCGACGCTTTTGCCATGCCGCTTGACACCATCGACGCCGCAATTGCGCAGGCGTTGAAAGAAGCGGACGACCAGCACATCACCGGCAAAGCGGCCACGCCATTTTTACTGGCGCGCGTCAATGACCTCACGGGCGGCAACAGCCTGGCAGCAAACATTGAACTGGTGCTGAACAACGCCAGACTGGCCGCCGCCATAGCGTGCGCCTACGCAAAAGGCGCTGCGTGATTACGCGCTGCCAGTGGAACGCGGAAATGGGCTTGCCCCAGACTGCGCTGAACGCTTTTGCCCAAGACGGCGCGCTGGTGGTTGAAAACTTCGTATCGCTAGACAAATGCGCTGCACTGCGCGAACGCGCCCAGGCGCTGGTTCAGCAGCACGCACCTGCTACGGGCCACACCGTGTTTTCAACGCAAGACCAAAGCCATGCGCGCAGCGCGTACTTTGAAGAGTCTGCGAACGGCATCGGCGTGTTTTTTGAAGACGGTGCGCATGATGCGCGAGGCAAATTGACCTTGCCGCTGGCAAAAGCCGTCAACAAGCTTGGCCACGCCATGCACGACCTGGACCCAGTATTTGACGCGTTCTCTCGCACCGCTGATTTGCAGAGTGTTGCCGACAGCATTGGCCTGAAAAATCCGCTGCTGGTGCAGTCGATGTACATCTTCAAGCAGCCGGGCATTGGCGGTGAGGTCAACTGCCACCAGGACAGCACCTACCTGTACACCGAACCAAGCTCAGTGGTTGGTTTCTGGTTTGCCATTGAAGACGCGCATCAGGGCAACGGGTGCCTGGGCGGTATTGCAGGCTCGCACAAGAACGGCCTGCGCGAGGTATTTCGCCGTCAAAAAAATGGCCACGAAGCAGGTCAACTGGCCCTGGAGGTGCTGCAGCCGGATGTGCATTGGGACACGTCAAGCGCCCAGTGGCTTGAAGCCGGGCAAGGCACGCTGATCGTATTTAACGGCCTGTTTGCGCACCTCTCCAGCGCCAACCGATCCGCGCAATCACGCCATGCGTACACGCTACATGCTGTAAGCAGCCAGGCGCACTATCCGGCCAGCAACTGGATTCAAAGGCCGAAGAACAGCAGCTTTGCATTGCGCGGCTTCACTCCGGCGCAGTAGCTTGAATTTATAACAATAATGTCTTTTAGCCATTAAATACGGGCGTAAACAGCTACTGTATTAATAGCGTATATTAAATTTCATGACTACTCCGCCCCATCCAGCACCACGCAATATCATCATCGACACCGATCCCGGTCAAGACGATGCGGTCGCTATTTTGCTGGCGCTGGCCTCGCCTGAGCTGAGGGTGTTGGGCATCACCGCAGTAGCTGGCAATGTGCCGCTTGCGCTCACCACGCGCAACATTTGCAAGGTGCTGGAACTGGCTGGGCGCACTCATGTGCCGGTGCACGCAGGCGCGGCGCAGCCATTAAAGCGCAAGTTAGTAACCGCCGAGCACGTACATGGCAGCACGGGACTAGATGGTCCCATCTTGAGCGAGCCCACAATGCGGCTGCAAAGCGGTACTGCGGCTGATTTCATTGTGCGCAGCGTGCAAGAGCAGCCTTCGGGCAGCATTACGCTGTGCGCGCTTGGCCCACTGACCAACGTCGCGCTTGCATTGCAGCAAGCCCCAAGCATCGCCCCTCGCCTGCGAGAAATCGTGCTGATGGGTGGCGGCTGTTTTGAAGGTGGCAACATTACACCAGCAGCCGAATTCAATATTTACGTTGACCCACACGCCGCGCAGGTGGTTTTGGCCAGCAGCGTGCCGATTGTGATGCTGCCGCTCGACGTAACCCACCAGGTGTTGACCACAGATGCCCGCATCGCCGCGCTGCGGGCTGTTGGCACACGCTGCGCCATAGCAGTGGCTGACATGCTGGCTTTTTCTGAGCGATTTGATGTGGAAAAATACGGCACCGACGGCGGGCCGCTGCACGACCCGTGCGTGGTGGCATACCTTTTGCAACCCACACTTTTCAGTGGCCGCCTCATCAATGTTGAAGTGGAAACCACGAGCGAGCTCACTATGGGTATGACGGTGGCCGACTGGTGGCGTGTCAGCGGGCGGGCGGCCAATGCGTTGTTCATGAGAAGTGTGAACGCAGAGGCTCTTTATTTGTTACTGAATGAGCGCATGGCGCGTTTGCCCTGATGCTTGTTAGAAAAAATTAAGTAAAACTGCTAGCTGTTTAGACTTAATATCGCCTTTTCGGTTTTTTGTTTTTTTGTTTTTTTGTTTTTTCGTTTTTTTACTTTGATTTCTATTTCAACGCAAAGGATTCACCATGAAGTTTGCTTCAAAAACGCTGACCCGTTTCTCCGCCATCGCAGCCGTCGCCACTGTCGCCTTGCTCGGCAGCGCTGCCGCACTGGCCCAGCCCGCCATTATTTATGACATGGGCGGCAAGTTTGACAAGTCGTTCAACGAAGCAGGCTACAACGGCATTGAGCGCTGGAAGAAAGAGTCTGGCAAACCGTACCTTGAGTTTGAAATCACTAACGAATCCCAACGCGAGCAAGCGATTCGCCGCATGGCTGAGCGCAATGCCAGCCCGATTATTGCAATGGGTTTTGGCCAGGCCTCCGCGCTCGAAAAAGTCGCCAAAGATTTCCCTAAACTCCAATTTGCCATTGTTGACATGGTCGTCAACCTGCCCAACGTGCAGTCCACCGTGTTTAAAGAGCAGGAAGGCAGCTTTTTGGTCGGCACCATGGCCGCGCTGGCCAGCAAAACGGGCAAAGTCGGATTTGTGGGCGGAATGGACATTCCGTTGATTCGCCGCTTTCAGTGCGGTTACGAGCAAGGCGTGAAATTTGCCAACCCAAAAGCAGAAGTGTTTGCCAACATGACCGGCACCACAGGCGCTGCCTGGAACGACCCTGCGCGCGGTGGTGAGCTTGCCAAGGCGCAGTTCTCAAAGGGCGCTGACGTGGTGTTTGCAGCGGCTGGCGGCACGGGCATGGGCGTGTACCAGGCGGCGAAAGACGGCGGCAAATTGGCCATCGGTGTTGACAGCAACCAAAACCACCTCCAGCCCGGCACCATGCTGACGTCGATGCTCAAACGCGTTGACGTGGCGGTGTTTAACGCCGCTAAAAACTTCAAGCCCGGTACGTCGGTTCTGGGTCTGAAAGAAAGCGGCGTTGGCTTTGCGATGGATGCAAACAACGAAAAACTTGTGACTGCTGACATGAAGAAAAAAGTGGAGGCCGCACAAGCCGACATCATCAGCGGCAAGATTAAAGTCGCTGACTACATGGCTGACAACGCCTGCAAATTCTGATTTCGTCTCAGTTTCAATGCAATATGTCGTTGCGTCGCCTTGCCTTGCGAAAGCACTGTCTGCGGACTCGCGCCTAATCTCGCATTGAAACTGAAAAGAAATCTCCAATTTATAAACCACAGTCGCGCCGCCCATGCTGACCACCCCAGCCGCGTCAGCATCGGCCCCTTCACAAACAACGCCAACAGCGCCAGAAGCGCAGCTTGCGGTGCAGATGACCGGCATCTGCAAGCGCTTTGGTGCAGTGCTGGCCAACAGCGATGTAGACCTTACCGTGCGCAGCGCCACCGTGCACGGCATTGTTGGTGAAAACGGCGCGGGCAAAAGCACGTTGATGTCGGTGCTGTACGGTTTTTACACAGCGGACAGCGGGCAAATTGCTATCAATGGCCAGCCAGCCGCCATCGCCAACGCGCACGACGCGATTGCAAACGGCATTGGCATGGTGCACCAGCACTTCATGCTGGTAGACACACTGACAGCTATTGAAAACGTCATGCTGGGCGCAGAACCGCATGTGCTCTTGGGGCGCGCAAGCGGCGAAGTGCGGGTGCGCATGCTTGCGCTGATGGAATCGACTGGCCTGAAGGTTGCATTGGACGCGCCGGTGGGCGAGCTGCCAGTGGGCGACCAGCAAAGGCTGGAGATACTCAAAGCGCTCTATCGGGGCGCGCGTATTTTGATTCTGGATGAGCCAACCGCTGTGCTCACGCCGCAAGAAACCGAGCAGTTGTTTGGGGTTTTGATGTTGCTGCGCAGCCAGGGCACCACCATTGTTTTGATTACCCACAAGCTCAAGGAAGTCATGCGCCTGTGCGACGACGTGACCGTGATGCGCGGCGGGCGTGTGGTGGCACGCGTGGCGATTGCAGACACATCAGCCGACCAACTGGCTGAGGCGATGGTGGGCCGAAAAGTTGCTATCGGCCGCGCTGTCGGGGCAGCGCAGGTGCCAGGCGACGTCAAGTTACAAGCCAGCAACATCAGCTTGAAAGACGCACAGGGCGTGCTGCGGTTGAGCGGTATCGATCTGCAGTTGCGCGCCGGCGAAATTGTGGGCATTGCAGGCGTGTCTGGCAACGGGCAAAGCGAACTGCTGGAAGTGTTGTCGGGCCTGCGCCGGCCGACATCGGGGCAGCTTTCGGTGGCAACCCGCACCTTTGGCCCAGACACATGGCTGCACCCGACCCTGGCGCGTGAACTGAAAATTGCCCACGTCCCGGAAGACCGCCACGCCCGGGCGATGGTGATGGATTTTGACGCTTGGGAGTCTGCCGTGCTGGGCTACGAGGCCTTGCCGTGCTATAGCCGCTGGGGCTGGATGCTAGGCGGGCGCATGCGTGCAGCAACCCGCAAGATGATGGAGCAGTTTGATGTCCGCCCGCGAAACGCGCAGTTGCAGAGCAGCAAATTTTCAGGCGGTAACCAGCAAAAACTGGTGCTGGCCCGTGAGCTGGGGCAAGCGCCGCACGTGCTGCTGGTAGGCCAGCCAACGCGCGGTGTAGACATTGGCGCAATTGAATTTATCTACAGCCAACTCCGCGCGCTGCGTGCACAAGGCTGCGCGGTGCTGGTGCTGTCCAGCGAGCTGGATGAAATACTGGCCCTTAGTGACCGCGTGGTGGTGATGTGCCAGGGCCGCATCACGGGTGAGCTGCCGATTGATGCGTGTTCAGAAAACCGGCTGGGTGTGCTAATGACGGGTGGAGCATAAAAATGGCCTGTAGCGCAATAAATTCGGGCGTAAGAAGCTATATAGTTGATAGCGTATTGACCACCAAAAAAGCTACACCACGATGACCCCCGCAACGCCCCTGCCCCGCTGGGCCGACGTTTTTTTGCTGCCCGTCGTGTGCCTTGCGGTTGCATTGCTGGCCGCTGGCGTCGTGGTTGCAGCGGTTGGGCAAAACCCGATCAAGGTGCTGTCGGTGCTGGTCAACGGTGCCTTCGGCACGCCGCGGGGCATCAGCTACACGCTGTACTACGCCACCACTTTTATTTTTACAGGGCTGGCGGTGGCGGTAGCGTTTCATGGCGGCCTGTTCAACATTGGCGCGGAAGGCCAGGCACTCATCGGTGGGTTGGGCACGGGGCTGATGGCGCTGTGGCTCGGGCCCGTATTGCCGGGCTGGTTGCTGCTGCCGTTGATGCTAATGGCAGGCGCGCTGTTTGGACTGGCGTGGGCCGCAGTGCCGGCGGTGCTACAAGCGTATCGTGGCAGCCACGTGGTCATTACCACCATCATGTTTAACTTTATTGCCAGCAGCCTGATGGTGTATGTGCTGGTCAACTTCATTCGGCCAGCGGGAACGATGTCGGTGGAAAGTGCGCCGTTTGCGCGTTCTGCCAAGCTCGCGTCCATGACGGATTTTTTAGCAGGCGTGGGCGTTGACTGGCCCAGCTCGCCGCTCAACATCAGCCTGTTCTTGGCGCTGCTGGCCGCAGTGGGCGTGTACTTTTATTTGTGGCGTACGCGTGCTGGCTACCGCTTGCGTGCAGTGGGTTCCAGCGCGGGTGCCGCCACATTTGCGGGCATCAATGCCAAGCACCAGGTGGTCATTGCCATGGCGCTGTCTGGTGCGTTGGCTGGGCTGGTGGGCATGAATGAAATTGCGGGTGTCAGCGGCAAGTTGCTGCTCGAATTTGTGGCAGGCGCAGGCTTTACCGGCATTGCTGTGGCGCTGATGGGGCGCAACCACCCGATGGGAATCGTGCTGGCCAGTGTGCTGTTTGGCGCGCTGTTTCAAGGTGGTGCTGAAGTGGCTTTTGAGGTGCAAGGCTTTAGCCGCGACATGGTGGTGATGGTGCAGGGCTTCATCGTGCTGTTTTCGGGCGCGATGGTGTATGTGATAGCGCCTTGGCTGGCGCGCGTCGTAGGCGGCGTTAGCCAGCTGTTTCGGCCAAAGGCGACCACTTTGGAGCAAGCCGGCAATGGATGAAAGTTTGGTTGCCGGTATGTTGGCATCAACGCTGCGGGTTTCAACGCCGCTGATTTTTTGCGCTCTGGCGGGCCTGCTGGCAGAGCGGTCAGGCGTAGTGGACATCGGGCTGGAGGGGAAAATGCTGTTCGCCGCATTTGCGTCGGGTGCCGTCGGTGCGTTGTCGGGATCGATGTCTTTGGCATTGCTCACTGCTATGGGTGTTGCGGTGCTGCTGTCTTGGATGCATGGCCTGGCCTGCGTAAGCCACCGCGGCGACCAGGTTGTGTCCGGCGTAGCCATCAACATCATTGCGGCCGGTATGACGGTGGTTATTGGTATTGCGCTGTTTGCGCAGGGCGGGCAAACGCCGCAGTTACCAAATTCCGTTCGTTTTGGGCCGCTGTTGCCGGGTGCTGCAGAGGCGCTGCGCAGCGTACCGCTGGTGGGCGTGGTGCTGGGTGATGGTTTGGTCAACCACAACGCGATGGTGTACCTGGCGCTTGGCCTGGTTCCGGCGGTGTGGTGGCTGCTCTTCCAGACCCGCTTTGGTTTGCGGCTGCGTGCAGTCGGAGAGAACCCGCAAATGGTGGATGCGGCTGGCGTTTCAGTGCAGCGCCTGCGTTACGCGGCGCTGACGCTCAACGGGGTGCTGTGCGGGCTGGCCGGGGCTTATCTGGTGCTGGGGCAAAGCGCCATGTTCTCAAGCAACATGACGGCGGGGCGCGGCTTCATGGCGCTGGCCGCGCTTATTTTTGGACGCTGGCATCCGGTAAAAGCATTTCTAGCCTGCCTGCTGTTTGGCTTTTTGGATGCGTTTGCCATTCGCCTGCAGGGCGTTAAATTACCTGCCGCACTGGGAAGTGGCGAGGTGCCAGTGCAGCTGATTCAGGCGCTGCCGTACATCATGACTGTGCTGCTGCTGGCAGGTTTTGTAGGCCGGGCGGTGGCACCGAAAGCGCTGGGCCGGCCCTACATTAAGGAACGGTAGCAGTCAGAGCGCTAAAACGCTTCGCCGGTCGGCTCGCGGCCCATCAGGGTGGCAACTGCCTCGATTGCGGTGAGTTTGCCGTCGAGCAGCGCGACCACCGCCAGAGAAATCGGCATGTCCACGCCCAAGCTGTTCGCGCGCTGCACCACCGTGCGGGCGGAATACACGCCCTCGGCCACATGACCCAGGCTGGCGATGGCCTGGCTGAGCGTTTTTCCCTGCGCCAATGCCAAACCAACGCTCTGAGCGTTTTTCCCTGCGCCAATGCCAAACCAACGCTGCGGTTGCGGCTCAAGTCACCAGTGGCCGTCAGCACCAGATCGCCCAGGCCCGACAAGCCAGTGAAGGTTTCCGGTTTAGCGCCGAGTGCCACACCCAGGCGCGTCATTTCAGCCAAACCTCGGGTGATCAACGCGGCCCGGGCATTGAGCCCCAGTGCCAGCCCATCGCACAGCCCGGTGGCAATCGCCAACACGTTCTTCACCGCACCGCCGACTTCAACGCCCACGATGTCGCTTGATGCATACACGCGCAACCGCGGGCTATGAAAGGCAGCTACCAGCGCGTCGCGCACCGCGGCATGTTCGCTTGCAGCGACCAGCGCAGTGGGCTGGTGCATGGCCACTTCTTGTGCAAAGCTGGGCCCGCTCAGCACACCTGCTATTAAATCAGGAGCTGCTTGCGCCCGTATTTCATGCGCCAGAAGGCCAAATGACTCACTATTTGAGGGTTGTAGAGGTGCTTCAAAGCCCTTGCACAGCCAGGCCACGGGCACGCGCTGCTCCGCCAGAACACCAAGCATGCCGCGCAGCGCCGCCATCGGCGTGGCCACAACAATCACATCCTGCCCAATCAGCGCGGCACCAAGCAGCGCTGCGCCACCGAGCAAATGCAAACGCTCGGGCAGCCGCACATCAGGAAGGTAGCGGACATTGCAACGCTCTGCTGATGCAGCGGTGGCCAGTTCGGCATCGCGCGCCCACAGCGTCACATGGTGGTCAAAATTACCAGCCGCGCTAACTGCCAGGGCAGTGCCCCATGCGCCAGCGCCCAGCACCACAATGTTCATGCTGCGCTGGGCATTGTTGGCTGCGTTTGGCCGGGGTTTTAAACGATGATTTGCGGCGCTGGCGCAAGGCCAGCTGCGGCTGGAGCTTGCTGCTGCTCGTACATCGCCTGGAAGTTGATTTCAGCCAAATGCACTGGCGGAAACCCGGCGCGCTGAATTAAATCGGCCACGTTACCGCGCAAGTACGGGTAAACAATTTGTGGGCAGGCGATGCCCAAAATGGGGGAGAGTTGTTCCTGCGGCATGTTGCGCAGCTCAAAAATACCGGCCTGCTTGGCCTCCACCATGAAGACGGTTTTCTCTGCAATCTTGGCGTGCACAGTGGCTGTGACGGTGATTTCAAACAAGCCTTCTGCGACAGGCGTGGCGTCGATGCCCAGCTGAATATCAACGGCGGGTTGCTCCTGGTTCAACAAAATTTCCGGGGAATTGGGTTGCTCCAGTGACATGTCTTTAAGGTAGATACGCTGGATTTGAAAAATAGGATCGAGATTGGCTTCGGCCATGAATTGCTTTCGGATTGCTGTTTGAAAAAGGGAAATTGTATTGGCCGGAACCAGGCAGCTTCAGGGTGCTTCAGTTGCAGGGCGCATCAGTTTGCATTGAGCAACTGAAGCAAACCGCCTTTTGCATCCAGCGCGACCAAATCGTCGCAGCCGCCCACATGCGTGCTGCCAATAAAAATTTGAGGAACCGTGCGCCTGCCAGTGATGTCCATCATTTTTCGACGCTCGTCCGGGGCCAGGTCAACGCGGATTTCATTGAGCGCGGTAACGCCCCGGTCAGCAAGCAATTGCTTGGCTGAAATGCAATAGGGGCAGGTGCCGGTGGTGTAGATTTTTACGGTTTGCATAGGGTGTACGGGCTCTCAGGTGTTGGGGGTCTCAGGCTTTTTCAAGGGGAAGGTTGGCGTCTTTCCAGGCCTTTAGCCCACCGCCGAGCGCTTGGGCTTGCTCGTAACCCAGTTTTTTGGCTACAGCCACTGCGCGGTTGGCCCTGGCACCAGTTGCGCACACTAAGATCAACGGTAGAGTCTTGTTCTTGACCGTCATGGCCAGCTTGTCCTCCAGTTGGCTGAACGGCACATTTTTAGCGCCACCAACATGGCCCGAGGCATACTCATCTACTTCGCCTACATCGACCACTACCGCTTTTTCGCGATTAATCAGTTGCACCGCGGCGCTGGCGCTCAAGGCACCTGCGTTCATGCCGCCGGCCACCATTGGCCACACCAGCATGCCGCCAGAGGCCAAAGCGATGGATATCAGCATCCAGTTGTCTATCAAAAATTTCACTTTTTTCCTTTTACTCAGAATTGCACAACCGCTGATTTTAGAATGCGGGGACGATTATGGCGAATGCGCCGTGTTCTACACCCCTTCCCAAACGCTTTCCCGACCCGCTTCGAGACTATTCCATGCATAAACTTGTATTGATTCGCCATGGTGAATCCACCTGGAACCTTGAAAACCGCTTTACTGGCTGGGCCGATGTGCCCCTTACCGATACCGGTGTAGCCCAGGCCAAAACCGCAGGCAAACTGCTGGCAGACGCTGGTTTTGACTTTGATGTGGCTTACACCAGCATGCTCAAGCGCGCCACGCACACGTTATGGCACACGCTCGACATCATGGACCGCACCTGGCTTCCAGTCGTCAACAGTTGGCGGCTAAATGAGCGCCATTATGGCAATTTGCAAGGGCTCAACAAGGCAGAGACGGCTGCCAAGTACGGCGACGCGCAAGTGCTGCTGTGGCGCCGCAGTTATGACGTGCCGCCACCGGCCATGGCAGCGGGCGACGAACGCAGTGAAAGGGGTGACCGCCGATATGCCAAGCTGCACCCCGAGCAAATCCCTTTTACGGAATGCCTCAAGGACACGGTAGAGCGCGTGCTGCCTTTTTGGAACGAATCAATGGCGACAGCTATCCAGGCAGGCAAACGCGTAGTCGTTGCGGCCCACGGCAACTCCATACGGGCTTTGGTGAAGTACCTGGACGATGTTTCGGACCAGGACATCGTGGGCCTGAACATCCCCAATGGCACACCACTGGTTTACGAGCTGGATACAAATTTGAAGCCGCTTCGGCACTACTATCTGGGCGAATGAGTAAAGTGCTGCTTGAAGCCAAAACCGGAAGTTTTACCGAAAAACTGCGGAACTGTAACGCCAGGTCTTTCTCATAGGTGTATATTACTTTTCCAATGTGCTTTTCAGGCGTTTTTCTGCGCCGAACTTTCAAGGTATTTGTATGGGTCAAAAGCTCAAAATTGCAGGATGGGTTTCGATCGGTGTAGTGGCCGGTGCGCTGACGACCGTGCAGCTTCAGGCTGTGGCGCGCGGCGGCTTGGCACCGCTGCCACTTGAAGAGCTACAGCAACTTGCCAATGTGTTTGGCATGGTCAAGTCTGACTACGTTGAGCCGGTAGACGAGAAAAAACTCATTTCAGACGCAATAACCGGTATGGTCGCCAGCCTGGACCCGCACTCTGCATACTTTGATAAAAAATCGTTCAAAGAATTTAGGGAAGGCACGAGCGGGCGTTTTGTCGGCGTTGGCATCGAAATCAGCCAGGAAGACGGGCTTATCAAAGTGGTTTCGCCAATTGAAGGCTCACCAGCCGACCGCGCGGGCCTCAAGCCCAACGACCTGATCACCCGAATTGACGACACGGCAGTTAAAGGCTTGTCCATCAATGAAGCCGTGAAAAAAATGCGCGGCGAGCCAAAAAGCAAAGTCGTCTTGACTATTTTCCGCAAAGACGAAAGCCGCACCTTTCCGGTCACCATCACGCGTGAAGAAATTCGTACGCAGTCGGTGCGCGGCAAGGTTATTGAACCGGGCTACGCCTGGGTTCGTTTGAGCCAGTTCCAAGACCGAACAGTCGATGACTTTGTCACCCGAATCGAGGCAATTTACAAGCAAGAACCCAACCTCAAAGGGCTGGTACTTGACCTGCGCAACGACCCCGGCGGCTTGTTGGACGCTGCAGTCGCTATCTCAGCCGCCTTCCTGCCTGAAAACGTCGTGGTGGTTTCCACCAACGGCCAATTGGCCGAAAGCAAATTTGTGTACAAGGCTGCGCCTGAGTTTTACCTGCGCCGTGCCGGAAATGACCCACTTAAACGCTTGCCCGCCGCCCTGAAAACTGTGCCGCTGGTAGTACTGGTCAACGAAGGTTCGGCATCTGCCAGTGAAATCGTTGCTGGTGCACTCCAGGACCACAAACGCGCCACCATCATGGGCAACCAGACCTTCGGTAAAGGCTCGGTGCAAACGGTTCGTCCGCTGGGGCCAGACACTGGCATCAAACTCACTACCGCGCGTTATTACACCCCTAGCGGCAAGTCAATTCAGGCCAAGGGCATCATTCCTGATGTGATGATCGACGAAACTCTGGAAGGTAGCCCGTTCGCCGCGCTGCGCACCCGTGAGGCTGACCTTGAAAAACACCTGGGAAGCGGTCAAGGCACTGAAGCCAAAGATGCAAGCCGCGAAAAAGCGCGGGAACTGGCGTTGAAAAAACTGGAAGAAGAATCAAAGAAAACCCCAGAGCAGCGTCGTCCTCCCGAGCTTGGCAGTGACAAAGATTTCCCGCTGCTGCAAGCCGTCAACCAGTTAAAAGGTCGCCCGGTGATTGTCAGCAAAACCGCGATCGTTGAGAACAAAAACGAGAAAAAAGAGAATTGATATCTCTTGAATGACCAGCAGCTGCTGCGCTACTCGCGCCACATTCTTTTAGACGAGATCGGCATAGAGGGCCAGCAAAAGCTCTTGGCAGCGCAGGTGCTGATCATCGGTGCAGGCGGTTTGGGTTCGCCTGCTGCGCTGTATGTGGGCTGCGCTGGCGCAGGACAGATTACGGTGGTGGACCACGACTCCGTTGATGCCACCAATTTACAGCGTCAAATTGCGCATGGCCTTTCTTCGGTTGGGCAGCCCAAGGCGGAGTCCATTCAACGAGCGATTGCAGCTATCAACCCGGATGTTGCTGTCACGCCCATTATTGAGAAAGTCAGTGACGCCGCGCTTGACATGCTGGTCGTGCAGGCCGACGTGGTGCTCGACTGCACTGACAACTTTGCCGCCCGTCATTCGATTAATCGAGCCTGCGTCAAGCATCGCAAACCATTGGTATCGGGCGCTGCGGTTGGCTTCAACGGGCAAGTGGCGGTGTTCGACCCCCGCAGCGCGGTCTCTCCATGCTATGCGTGCCTGTTTCCCGAATCGGCCCAACCGGTAGAAGCGCAATGCGCCACGATGGGTGTATTCGCACCGGTGGTGGGCATCATCGGGAGTGTACAGGCCGCTGAAGCATTGAAGCTTTTGCTGGGTGTAGGCCAAAGCCTTGCCGCCCGCTTGCTGATGCTGGACGGGCGCCAGATGCAGTGGACAGAAATCGGCGTACCGCGTGATCCGAAATGCACTGTCTGCGGCAATCACTGAGCTGGTGTCGCCGCAACTTTGGCCTTCGCTTTGCTTGCCGAGGCAGCGGAAGCCGGTGCGGTGCTTTTTGAATTTGAAGCAATCGCCAATGAACCGGTGCAATCTGCATCCGCTCCGGGGCCCGTTTCAACCGTAGCCAAGAGCGCTAAAAATGGGTTGAGCACCCCTAATGCGATTCCCAACCCCACCCTGCCGGCCAGCGCCAGGTTGTCAGGCCCAGCGGTGGGGGAGGCGAAAGTTCCATTGATTTTTAAAGGTGAGCGAAAGCTGAGAATACTTTTGTCTTTGGGCTGCGGGCTGAGCGTCAAATCAAGTGTTTCGTCGTTCAAGCTGATTTGCCCCGTGCCGTTGATGACAGTATCACTCGTGTCCAGAACGATGACTTTGCTGCGCATCAGGCCCTGCCTGACGTCAAAAGCAGCTGCCGCACATCTGATTCGCACATTACGGTCACCGCGCAGAAAAAATTTGATCACCTCACCGCCATCCAGTCCCACGTACTCCATCAGAAGATTGCTGATTTCGCCTTTTTCCATCAGCAACGCCACGTCACCGTTAGAAGAGCCCAGCATTTGCGCCATCGAGTTGCCACGCCCCTTCAGGTTGGCCTGACCACTGAATTTTCCAAAACTACTTTTGGTGGTTTCCACCGTTGGAAACAGCTGATTCAGCGCAAGTCCGCTGGCCGTCAGGCGGGCGTCAAACGCAGCGGGTTGGGTGTTGACATCTACAACCAGACGCCCCGCAAGTTTGCCTCCTGCCACGCCCAAAACCAATGGATCAAGCTGCAGTACACCGTCTGTCAGCAACACCCGAACACTGCCTTTGTCCAGCGGCAATTGCTCGACATGGCGAACGTCCAGCGCGGTGTACGTCACATCAGCGTTCATCGCATTCAGCTTTCTCAGATCAAGCACGGCAGTAGGCAAAACTTTGCGGCCAACAGTCAACTTCTGACTGGCTGCAGGCGCTGCTGCAGCGGACGGTTTTGCAGCGGATCGAGCAGCAGGAGGCACGCCTGATGTTGTTGAGCGTGCACGGGTGGCAGCCGCAGCGGCACCCGACGCCGGTGGCAAACCAATCACCGGAAGCAAGTCTTCAAAATCCAGAGTCTTTGACTGCACCTTGCCCGTTAAAAATGGCTTGGTGCCAGAGTTGTCAAATGTCAATGCGCCGCCAAGGTCTGAGCTCCCTAACACGCCGCGAATTTTTGTGGCCGCCCACACATCACCGCTTTTGTCGAGCTGGCCACTGATTTTGTACGGTGGTGTAGCTGGCAAAACCACCCCGAGCAATCCGTACAGCTCTTCGAGATTTTTACCCTGCAAATCAAAGCTGGCATTCAAAGCAGCGAGCTGAGACAGGTTTTCAACTGTCCCCCTCGCTTTTAGCGAAGTGCGCCCCGCCATTGCATTGACTTCGATTGGAAACGCTTGGGCTGTGTCCTTGCTCAGCTGCAGCACGCCACCTGTTCGCCCCGTGGCAGTAAAGGGTTGGTTCTTCCATTTACCTGCAGCCTTGAATGTCAGCGGCAGTTGCTGAGAGCCTTCGGGCGCTACTGAAAAGTTGACCGCCATGTCAGCGCCTTGCTGTTGAGCGCGGTACTTTAGCAAGCCTTTGTCCACGACGAATGACCCTATCAAGGGCGCTGCACCATCATCCGAAGTGTTACGAGACAATGCCCAGGTTTTTCTGCCATCCGGTTCAACCTGCAAACCAAGTTCCGGCTCGCTCAGCTTGACCATGGGCAGCTCTACCTTGCCCAAGAGCAGTGGCCACAGCTTAATTTGAAATTCGGCAGCTTTAGCCTTTACCAAATACGGATCAGCTGCCCATCCGGGGTTCGCGAGCTCAAGGCCGTCGGCCCGCACGATGGTTGCCCCCCAAGGCCAAGGCTGGAAGTCAACCTCCAGGCGGCGGGTGATTTCGAATTTTCGTCCCAGGTCGTCGGACACGAAACGGTTTATTGGCCCACGCAAAACATCCCAAGGGAAAAATAACAACAGCGCCAGAACTGCCAGCATCACAGACGCAACACCAGCGAGACACAAAATGCTCGTGCGCACGAACCCGGCGCGTCGCGGTAACTTGATCATTGATTTGTATACCTTTGATTTTCCATCCGAAGATAATTCTGCGCTGCCTCGGTAGTAGCGCAAGTCGTCAACTGGTGCACAAATATGTGGGCTGATACCGACAACTCTAAGACAGTAGGAAACTTCCTACGTGTGGGCACCAATAACAAAGGCAAAATCAAATATGTGGCGATAAAAAAATATCAGACCAATCAGGCTTGCAAATTTATTAGTTTCGGAATCGATTGAAGAGTCAGTCCTTCACAACTAACAAACGCCAAAAAATTTCAAACAACTCAACGCCCCGCCTGGATCCACCCCGTGAGACTGAGAACGTTCATTGTTGAAGACAACGCGACTATCCGCGACAACCTGATTGCCACGCTCGTTGAGCTAACCCATGTTGAAGTGCTGGGTACGAGCGAAAGTGAAGACGAAAGTACGGCTTGGCTCCAAAAAAACGCTGGCGATTGGGATCTCGCAATTCTTGATCTGTTTTTAAAGCAGGGTAGCGGCTTGGGTGTGTTGATTGGTTGCAAAGGCCGTACACCTCAGCAAAAGGTGGTGGTTCTCAGCAATTATGCGACGCCAGATATTCGCAGACGTTGCATGCAACTCGGGGCAGACGCAGTTTTTGACAAATCAAATGAAATTGAGGATTTAGTGGAGTTTTGCGTCCGACAGAGCGGCACTGAAGCGGCACCCTCTTGATTGCTGCATGTTAGTAAACGCAGGCCCAGTGGAATTCACGCAACTATTTGGTTTACTTGAGTTGTCCGCACGCCACAGAAATGTGAACCGCAAAAACTGGCGCTGTAAGTCAATCGATCAATTTACTCTTCAACGCGTAGTAAGTCAGATCGCTGTTAGACGACAAGCTCATTTTTTCCATCACACGGGTGCGATAGGTGCTGACGGTTTTTACGCTGAGCGACAACGCTTTAGCAATGTCCCCCGCAGTTTCGCCTTTTGCCAACTTCAGGAAAACCTGGAATTCGCGCTCCGACAGTTGCTCGTGCGAAGCCATGTCTTGGGGCCGGTTCAATTGTTGGGCCAACAACTCGGCAACGCTCGGCGTGATGTACCGCTTGCCCAAAGATATAACGCGAATAGCGTCAACAATTTCCTGCGGTTCGCACTCCTTGTTCAGGTAACCACTGGCGCCTTGGCGAATGAGGCTTACTGCGTAGTGCTCCTCGGGATAACCACTCAAAATCAAAATTCCTACATCAGGGGCTTTCGCGCGAATCATCGCCAGCGCATCAATTCCGCTTTGCCCTGGCATCGACAAATCCATCACCAAAATGTCCAGCTCAACATTTCGGACGAGGTCAATAGCTTCGCGTCCACTACCGGCTTCTCCCACGACCCGCAGATCAACGTGTTCAGAGAAAAATTGTTTGAGCCCCGAGCGCACGATCGCGTGGTCATCCACAATTCCGATTTTTATCATGATGCTGTATTTCCCTTGAGTACGTTTGAAAGGCAATAAAGCGCAAAACTGCCACCAGATACCAAATAAAAATTGGATTATGGATTAAATCGCGCCTAAAGAGCGTAGGAGAATTTCCCGTGAATTTACTAAAATTCCCCAAAATCGTGATCAGCATGATGCTTGCGGTGCTGGCCGTCGCAGGCCTGATACTGATCAACGAAGCGAGCTTTCGCAGTTCCACCGATGCGGTAAAGGACATGCAAGAGGCGCAGTTCACCCGCGGCGCCCTGAACGATTTGATTCAAACCATCCTCGACGCTGAAACCGGCCAGCGCGGATATTTGCTGACTGGCGACGTGCGTTACCTTGAGCCCTACGACAAAGCCATGGGGCAAGTAAATCAACAGCTGGATATTTTGCGGCAGATTTTTACTCCCTACAAAGGCCAGCTGGCTGAATTCGGCATCATGTCAAGGCAGATATCGCGCAAGCTTGCCGAGCTCGACTTATCGGTACGCATGCGCCGTGAAAATAAAGAAGAAGCGTGGCGGTTTGTGCTGAGCACGGACGTTGGGAAGGAGCTGATGCAGTCGATACGTGTGCAAACGGCAAAGCTGGCCAGCGCAAGCATTCGCAATATGGAGCAGGGTCAAGTGCAGATCAAGCGTACCTTGCTGCTTTCTCGCATTGGCGTCGCGACCCTCGCGGTGATGGGCCTGCTGGCTTTTTATATGTATTTAATGCAAACCCGAGCGCTGCTGAATTCCGGTATTCGTGAACAGGAATCGCTCAAGCGTGAGCGTGACCAGCTCGATTTGCAAGTGCGCGAGCGCACGGCAAACCTGGCGGAACTGGCCACCCACCTGCAGAACGTTCGGGAGGACGAGCGGGGTCACCTTGCGCGCGAATTGCATGACGAACTGGGCGCATTGCTTACTGCTGCCAAGCTTGATGTTGCCCGATTGAAGTCGCGCCTGGGGACCACGCTACCTGAAGCGAACGAGCGTTTGACACACCTCACCACCACGTTGAACAGTGGAATCGCGCTTAAACGTCGAATTGTCGAGGACTTGCGTCCGTCCTCGTTGTCACACCTCGGGTTGGTGGCGTCGCTTGAAATACTGGCCCGTGAGTTTGAAGAGCGCTCGGAAATTGCAATCACCACAGACCTCGAAACGGTCGACATGGCTGGCTCGGTCCAATTAACCGTCTACCGCCTGGTGCAAGAATCGCTTACCAACATGGGCAAGTACGCCGAAGCGACTGAAGCGGTGGTCAGTCTTCAAAACATGGACGGCTATATTTCTGTGGAAGTAAAAGACAACGGCAAAGGTTTCGACATCGACAAGATTGGCTCGCTAAGCCACGGCATCAGCGGCATGCGGCACCGGGTGGAGGCAGCCGGCGGGCGCTTGACGGTAAGCAGTGGC
>ENA-OBIT01000083-OBIT01000083.1-metagenomes-genome-assembly--contig:-NODE-83-length-37618-cov-11.818_pt1 | contig 37618 bp, 31 predicted proteins | sample MGYA00153386_OBIT01 | MGnify analysis MGYA00153386
TGAATCCATTGAAAAACTAGAATTACTGTTACATAAACTTTTAAATGAAGGAGGACTGATTATGAAATGGAACCGAAAAATAAAAAACAAAGGTAACTTAGTTAATGCAGTTTAGATGTCGAACAGCTTATCGATGAAATGAGCACAAAAGAGATTATGGATCTCTTGCATAAAGTAGGACATGGACACTTAGGTTTTGTGGGTGAAGGACATCCCTATGTTGTGCCTATGCACTATTACCTCAGAGACTCAGCAATATATATCTTCACAACGGTCGGAATGAAGACTGAGTACATGGATGCAAATCCAGAAGTTTGCTTACAGATCGAAGAAGTTCAGGATGATCTGCTGCACTGGCGCAGCGTTGTTGTGAATGGTCGCGCTGAACGCCTCACTGAGCAGCAAGACATCGATCGCGTGATGCAATTTGTCAAAACGCAGAATCCAACACTTTCGCCTGCGATCAATCGAACCTGGATCGATGCCTGGGGACGTGCAGAGGCGATCGCAATCTACCGCATTCATCCCAATGAAATGAGCGGACGCACGACTGATGGAATTAGCAGTCAGTGAAAATCGAAAAATTTGGACAAACTTATTTTAGAAGTTCGCCCTAACTTCATTAATCTGTAAATCTGCCAACTAAGGCATCACATTAAATTATGAGGATTCATTTATGAACCACGATCGCCATCAACATGGACAAACCCAACCCAAGCCGGGAAACGCTAGGCACCACGAACACAAACAGCAACTTGAAAGGAATCTGTCTGACCCACACAGTAACCATAATGGTCACGGTAAACAGCCTAATCACGCTCAACACGCAGGTCACGACAAACACGCTGGACACAGCCCAGAGATTTTCAAACAACGCTTCTTTATTTGCCTCCTGCTAACGCTGCCCGTTCTCTATTTTGCGCCCATGTTTCAGGATTGGTTTAGTTATCAAGCCATCCAGTTTTCAGGTACGAATTGGGTGATTCCCATTTTCTCAACGATTATTTATTTCTATGGTGGCTGGGTTTTTCTGAAGGGAGCTTACTACGAATTCCAAAGTAAAATTGGCATGATGACTCTGGTTGCTCTAGCAATCACCGTGGCGTTTGTTTACAGTGTGGCAGTAACTTTCGGATTGGCGGGAGATTCTTTCTACTGGGAATTGGCAACCTTAGTCGATATCATGCTGCTCGGTCACTGGATGGAAATGGCTTCTGTGCAGGGAGCCAGCCGCGCTTTAGAAGAACTTGCGAAATTAGTGCCTTCTATCGCTCACAAGCAGGCAAATGGGCAGATAGAAGATGTCCAAGTAAGCGCATTAGTTGAGGGCGATCTAATTCTGATTCGTCCCGGTGAACAAGTCCCGATCGATGGTGAAATTGTCGAGGGTACTTCCAACGTCAACGAAGCTTTTCTCACTGGAGAGTCGCGCCCGGTGGTTAAAAAAGTCAGTGATGAAGCGATCGCCGGAGCAGTCAATGGAGAAGGTGCTCTGACAGTCAAGGTCACTCGTACCGGAGATCAAACAACCTTGAGTCAGATTATGCGGATGGTTGAGGAAGCGCAGACATCTAAAAGTAAATTTCAATCACTAGCCGATCGACTCGCCTATTGGCTAACTTTTATTGCGATCGGGGTCGCTACGCTAACATTCATCGTTTGGCTATCTATTAAACCAGATGGTTTAACATTTGCAGTTAATCGCGCGGTTACTGTATTGGTGATTGCTTGTCCTCATGCGTTAGGTTTGGCGATTCCCTTAGTGCTCGTCAACGCTACTGGAATGTCCGCTAAAAATGGGATTCTGGTGCGAAATCGAGAAGCGTTTGAACGAGCAAAAAGTATTAAAACAATCGCATTCGATAAGACGGGGACATTGACGACAGGACATTTTGGCGTGCAACGAATTTATACGGATAGTATCGATGAGTTAAAAGCTTTGGGCATTTCTGCTTCCCTAGAATCTTTATCAGAACACCCGCTCGGACAATCGATCGTAGAAGAAGCCAGCCATCGCAAAATCGAGCTTTCAAAAGCCAGTGATTTTAAAGCAGTTCCTGGTCAGGGCGTTGAAGGCGTGGTAAACGGTCAGCGCTATCGGGTTGGCAGACCAGAATGGGTTCAAGAGTTGAAATTGCAGTTTCCGCCAGCGTTGCAAAAGGGACTACAAGAACGTGAATCTCGTGGTGAAAGTGCGATCGTCCTGATGGACGACAAGCAAGTTCTCGCCCTATTCGGGTTAGCAGACCAGGTGCGGGCATCTGCACGAGAAGCGGTTGTAAAATTACAGAAAATGGATGTGCAGGTGGTGATGATTACGGGCGATGCCGAAGCGGTTGCCAAGGCGGTTGCTGGGGATTTGCAGATCGATCGCTACTATGCTCGTGTCTTACCACAGGATAAAGCTGCATTGATTCGTAAGCTCAAAGCTGAGAAGCCAACCGCCTTTGTGGGAGATGGCATCAATGATGCACCGGCTTTAACTGAGTCGGATTTAGGACTGGCGATCGGTGCTGGAACCAATGTGGCGATCGAGTCGGCTGATTTAATCTTGGTTAAAAGCGATCCGCTTGATGCAACCTACGCTCTTAAACTTGCGAAAGCGACCTACAACAAAATGACTCAAAACTTGTTTTGGGCAACCGGGTACAACGTGATTGCAATTCCTTTAGCAGCAGGAATTGGGGCTCCCTTCGGCATTCTATTAACGCCAGCACTAGGCGCAATATTGATGAGCGTTTCGACGGTCGTTGTTTCAGTTAATGCAATGTTGTTACGTCGCGTTCGTTTGAGTGATTAACTGCATATCAGAACAGGCTGTGTTATTTGTGGTCATGATTGGCTTCGGCGGAGTAAGCCAAATCGAGATCGGCAACTGTACTCGCTCATCAGCCAGCACTAGATTGGACAAAGCAACGTGGTATTTCCCATTGATTTAGACACCTCATAGTGGGTTCCGTGGATGAGCCTGATGCGCCTTGAGCTGTGCCCGCAATTGGGCAATTTCAGCCGCCATATCGAGCACCATTGCAGCTCCGACTAAGTTTAGTCCCAAGTCTTGACGCAACCGCTGAATCTGAGCAATTCGAGCAATTTCGCGCTGATGCAGCATTGAGCCGATCGCCTCGATTACCCCTAACTCAACATAAACTTGTACAATTGCGATCGAAGTTTCCGTCACAAATGCGGCATATTCAAAGGTGTAGAGTTGCTCACCTTCGAGTGAAACCACGATTGTTGAAAGGCTGAAGCTCATAATTTAATCTCCTCTAACTGAGCGCGGGGGTTAAAGTTGGTATTGGCCTGGATTTTTTCGTAGCATTCTTGCTCGATCGCACTTAAGTCTTTTGGCGTGACAATCAGGAGTTTGGCGAGTAAATCACCGCGTCCCCCTTTTTGCAATGTCCAGCCTTTGCCGCGCAGTCTTAGGGATTGTCCCGATCGCACTCCTTTAGGCACTTTCATCGTCACGCTACCATCCGGTGTGGGCACGCTGATTTCGGCCCCTAAAACCGCTTCATCCGGGCGAATTGGCACATCGCAAACGAGATCATCACCCTCGAATCGGAAGAAGGAATGGGCTAATAGCTCGATCGTCAGATACAAATCACCACGCTGTTGAGAAAACGGGCTAGCACGGCCTTTACCCTTGAGGCGAATGCGACTACCTGGTTTTGCGCCTGCGGGAATGCGGACGTTGATGGTTTCATCGTCGAATTGCAGTCGTTTTTGGACGCCGTGAAACGCTTCGGAAAATGTCAGGGCGATCGCAGCTTCGCTATCCGGTGCGGGGGCTTGGGAGCGAAATCCGCCACCATAATCATCGAAGCCGGTGGTTGTGTTGGTTCTGCGTTGCGATCCGTTTCGCGATCGACCTAACAAATCGTTAATAAATGAATCAAAATCCGCGTACTGATCGAAGTCAATCGTCCCAGGATTAGTTCCTCTGGATGGTGGCGCTTCACTGTAAGCAGGCTGGTTCCAATGTTCGCCAAAGCGATCGTACTTCGGCCGTTTCTCTGGATCGGAAAGCACCTCATTTGCTTCATTGAGGTCTTTGAACTTTGCCTCTGCGTCTTTATCTCCAGGATTTAGATCGGGATGATATTTGCGAGCAAGTTTTCGGTAAGCCCGTTTGATTTCTTCAGGAGTTGCTGTTTTGCTGACTCCTAGGATGGTGTAATAGTCTTTAAAATCCGTTGCAGTTGGCATTTTTGACCTTTTAAATTGGGTATATATTTAGTTGGGATTGTGGGTTAAATCATTTTGTCTATGAGGGCGGGCACGGGGGTACCGCCCCTACAATTGGCAGGGCAATTTCATGCTTTGTAGGGGCAATCCCCCCGTGGTTGCCCTCTTGGACTTTATTTCTTAGTCCCTCTCTGCTGGGACTTTGTTTGAGAAGAAGCGGTTAAAACCGCCGCATCCTCTATCTATCGTTTTCGGTTGTTTCGGAATATTTTAACCGCAGAGAACGCAGAGAACGTAGAGGAAGATAAGAGAGAGATGAATAATTTCGATGCCAACGGATTTGATATAAGTTTTTTCTGATTTTATTGGATTAAATTTATCCTCGATTTACCCACCTTAACTAGACTCGTAATCACCAGTGAATGAATCAATCAATAGACAGATATTTGACTCAGACTTTCTAAGTGCAATCTCTATCAATAGGAATAGATTAAGTTGAAAATTAGATAGCGATTAAGGTTCGCGCTAAAATACTCATCTTTGAGAATTCTTTATCTATATATTTAGAGACATATTTTTATTGATCCTGGCAGCTATGCTTGACTTGCGATCGCTTAACAAGTTTTAGAATTTACTTGGTATAGATATCTCAAATTTATATTAAAAAATTAAGTTTATGAAAAACACAACTCTATTCGATCAAAGCGATCGCCCTTACACCGAAAGTAATTTGAGGTGAAAATGTTCAGTATTAGCTTGAATGTAAAGCAAGGAATCGATCGGCTAAAAATAAACAAATGGCTGATGGGGTTGCTGGTAGCAATTCCGATCGCTGGAATCGGCAGTTATGTTGCCTACAACCAATTGGTGACAGTCCCCCAGCAGAAGGCGCAAAGCAAGATTCAGACAGCATAAGTCACGCGGGGAAATCTGACGATCTTGGTGTCAGCGAATGGTACTGTGCAACCCGAAAGTTCGGTCAATGTCAGTCCCAAAACCTCTGGTGTCTTAAAGCAGTTGCTGGTTAAAGAAGGTGAATTTGTCCAAGCAGGACAGGTGGTTGCCTATATGGATAACTCGAACCTCCAAGGGCAATTGCTCCAGGCCCGGGGCAACCTTGCTGCTGCTGAGGCAAATTTGAATAAAGTAATTGCTGGAAATCGATCGCAGGATATCGCTCAAGCTCAAGCTCAGGTGGATGCAGCCAATGCCAGTTTGGACAAGGTAATTGCGGGGAATCGATCGCAGGATATCGCTCAGGCTCAAGCCAACCTGAATAAAGTCCAAGTCACCTACAGACAAGCTGAAGAAGATTTGCGCCGCAATCAAAAGTTACAAGCAGCGGGAGCAATCTCGCAACAAGCTCTTAGTACGGATCGATCGACTCGTGATAGTGCGATCGCACAAGTGGAGCAAGCCCAGCAAGCTCTCAATTTACTCCAAGTCGGATCGCGCCCCGAAGATATTGCCCAAGCCGAAAGCGTCCTTAAACAGCGACAAGAGGCGATGAATTTACTCAAAGCGGGTTCTCGCCCCGAAGATATTGCCGAAGCCCGTGCCAAAGTAATGGCCGCCCAAGGTGCAGTCGCGATCGTCCAACGAAGTATTGAGGATACCGTAATTCGCGCCCCCTTCGCGGGGATTGTTGCCCGCAAATATACCGATCCTGGTGCATTTGTGACCCCAACCACAGCAGGTAGTGCGGTGACTTCGGCAACATCATCTTCAATTCTGGCTTTGGCATCCAAAAATGAAATCGTGGCGCAGGTTGCAGAAGCCAGCATTGCCCAAATCCGCGTTGGGCAGGTGGCGGTAATCAAGGTGGATGCCTATTCTGGCAAAACCTTTGAGGGCAAGGTGACGCAAGTGGCTACCCAATCTTTGGTGCAGCAAAACGTGACCAGTTTTGAGGTGAAAGTAACGGTTTCTGACACCGAACGATTGCTTCATCAGGGGATGAATGTGACGATCGATTTCAAAGCCGGAGAACTGACTCAGGTGCTGGTTGTGCCGACGGCTGCGATCGTGCAACAGACAGCCGTTCAGGGTGTATTTGTGGCGAAAACAGGCGCAGATCCGGTATTTATGCCGATCGTGGTTGGGACAACTGTCAATGACAAAACTGAAGTTAAGTCTGGTTTGACTGGGAACGAACGGGTTTTGCTCAGTTTTCCACCCGGAACCCGCAAAGTAACTGGGTTCAACGGAGGTTGATGGTAGTTTTTGCGATCGATCGATCCCCGTAGAGACACGGCACCGTACCCTTCTTCGTGTCTTAAGCCTAAAACCCTTGATAAATCTCGTTTTTACCATAGTCTAGATCCCCCTAAATCCCCCTTAAGAAGGGGGACTTAGAGAAGACTCCTGTCCCCCTCTCTTCACTCCCCCCTTGGGGGGGGCGGGGGGCTAGGGGGGATCTAGATTTAATGGTCAAACAGCAGTTTCTGAATGGGTTTGAGCTTAAGTTGACACTCCTTGGGCACCGTGCCCATTCACTAGACATCTCCAATAACTCCCAAACCTTTTCCCCGCTTGTTTTATTGTCCGAAGCTCGCTTCGAGCTTCGGACAATAAACTAACAGTTACATAAGAGTTTGAAGACTATATTAATCATAACTACCAATTTTTATGACATAATTTTTACTATTTTTTCCGGTTTATATCAATTTTTATTGACTTATAACTATTGCACCAATCCGCCATCTTATTAATCCACATACGACCATAATTACTGGCTCATAATTGCCAGATTTTAAGCGAAATCTCTCTGCTGCTACTCTAAAAATCTTTACCAACCTAATCATATGCTCTACTATTATTCTTTTTTTAGCCTTCTGTTTGCTAGATTTTTTTTGAGCATCTGTAAGATCTTTACTTCGAGTTTTTTTGTGAGGAGTATCAATTAATACTTCCCCTACATAAGCTTTGTCCCCTTGAAATTTTTGCTCTGGATTCCATTCTTCGCGTCGGGAACGCCAAATTTTTATGTCCGCCGTTGCTCCCGTTTCTCCAACTACTACATCAACAATTTCTTTCCCATTCGGCATGACAACTATTTGATTTTTTAAGGTATGCCTTTTTTGCTTGCCTGAATAGTATTTTTTCTGCTCTTTATAGTCTGTAGGTCTTTCTCTTGGCTGTTCGTAGCTATCTACAATCAACTCAAATTCACTCAATACTTCAAGAATCCATTGCAATTCCGAATCATTTTTTTTTACCTGCTCTAACAAAGAAGTAGGCAACAGTTCTCTAAAAATTTTTATCCATTTGTGAAAAATGTAATTAGCTGCTGACTCGCTGACTCCCAATTGAACTCCTAACATTTGAAATGTGGGAAGATAGTGTAAATATACTAAAGTCAGGAGAATTTGGTCGGCAATCTCTAATTTAGGTGGGCGACCACCTCCGCCTTTGATGATGCGAATTTTAGAATTATCTTGAACTTTTTTCTGTTGGTTATACAGATTTTCGGCGTGAGTAGTTAGTCCTATAAGTTAGTCATAGTCTAGACCTAATAGCCGAGTAGTTTCTGAGGGATGTCTTTCTATGTGTTCGCGAAGTTGACTCATTTTTTTTACATAAATTTCCATTATAATATATTTGCGATTCAACGACAGTTTATTTTTAGGAGATGTCTATTAAGCATCGGAATTGTAACTGGTTCCCAGGCTCCAGCCTGGGAACCCATATCTAGAGGCTCTGCCTCGAAGAGAGAAAATAGAAAGGTCGGCAGAGCCTCCCGATCAGCGTTACCAGGCTGGAGCCTGGTAACGAGTAGAATTTTCGCTATTAATCCCAAAATGAGGACACGGCAGTGCCGTTTCCCTACAATTGATCGGGTTAGGGAAACGGCACTACCGTCTCCTCCGTTTCTATCTTGATATCTTCAACAACAAGATTATTTGAAGTCAAAACAGGTATAGTTTCAGAAGCTTTTAAAGACCAGGTATGATCTGCGGTCAAATCCAAAATACTCTGGTGATAATTACTCAAACTTTCTCGATGTCCAATGCTCAAAAATGTCATGCCAGAGGCTTGTAACTGTTGGTACAAATGTTTTTCGTTGTGAGGATCGAGGGCGCTAGTAGCCTCATCTAAAATGGCGTAGCTAGGTTTATTTAGCAGCAAACGTGCAAAAATTAAGCGCTGTTGTTCTCCTAAAGATAGAAGTTCTGCCCAGTTTTGTTCAGTGTTAAATCCTCCGTGCATTTGCTCTAAGTTAGGTAAATTTACCTGCATCAAAACTTGCCTGAGCTGCGAATCTTCAACTTCAGCATTCATGTTTGGATACAGCATTTGATCTCGTAGCGTTCCTAAAATCATGTAAGGCCGCTGCGACAAAAACAACATTTCATTCAGGGTAGGCCGCAAAATTGTACCAGTCCCTGCATCCCACAGTCCAACGATCGCCCTTAGCAAAGAACTCTTCCCGCATCCGCTAGGCCCTCTCACCAGCAAACCCTCGCCAGTAGACAGTTTCACCGATAGATCCTCGACCAAAGTCCGTTGACGGTTAGGTGTTTGGAGGGTCATATTTTCGATCGCCAGTCGATCGGCAATTTCAGTTGTGATCGTTGTTTCCTCAACGCCCTCAGACTCCTGAGAAGTTAAGTGGTGAGTTTCCAAACACTCTAAAAAGGTGTATAAACGCTCGACACCCGCGCCAAAAGTAGCAAGGGATTGAAAGCGTGCCACAATTAGGTTGAGCGAGAAAAAGACTCGGATAAAAGCCCCTTGCGCCTCGGTAACTTTCCCAACTTCTAAATCACCCGCAAAAATGCCTGGTGCTACCACAATTGCTGGCAAAATGAACGGGATAAATTCATAGGCGTTAGTCAAGATATTGAGATTCAACTCCCAAAAGATTAAGCGCTTAAAGTTATCAAAAGCTTCGACAAATCTGCCTTTGATTTGAGCTGACTCACGCGGTTCTCCCTGATAAAAGGCGATCGCCTCCGCATTTTCTCGCACCCGCACTAAACTAAACCGGAAATCGGCCTCTTTTTTAAGCTGCCCAAAATTGAGTCGCATTAAGGGCTTCCCGAATACCCCAACTGTCGCCAAGGTGCCAACCAGCGCGTAGAGCACCAAAAACAAGATTAACGGCTTAGAAATGCCCCACAGCACGCCACTAAATGCAGCCACTGCTAACAAAGAATCAACTACCGCCAGCAGTAGTTTTAACGATTCTTGGGTAAAATTTTTGACATCTTCAGCAATCCGCTGATCTGGGTTATCGATGTCCGCATCGGCATGATTTAGATTGTAAAATGCGCGATTCTGGAAATAGCGATCGACAAAATAGTTAGTCAGCCATCGCCGCCACTCCAAGCCCAGGCGATCGCGCAAATAATCATAGCCTGCATATAATGGTGCATAAATAACTAATGTTCCGGCAAAAATCAAAATTGTTTGCCAAAATCTAGCTTCATCGTGAGCAGACAATGCCGAAATTAGCTCGCCTCGCTTGTTGTTGAGCAGCACGCTCAGTCCTGTGTAGCCAAAGGACAACAGGATGACTAATAGCAATAAGCCGCGCGCCCGCCATTTTTCATCGCTTGACCAGTAAGATTTCGCGATCGCCCAGAACTGTTTGAGTATAGTTAGATTAAATCGTTGCATTACTTTTTTCATACAAAATTGCTCACCTATTTAATATAATAGGAAAACAGGATTGAAAGCGCAAAAATTCCAAATCTTGGCTTTGAAAAATAGCAGGTGTGTCAAACTGTGTCCAGGAAAGATAGCAGCGCGATCGGCAAGGAGTAGTAGCGGAACATCGCGGTTCCATAAATTGCTCCATCACCAGCAATCTTTACTGATTACTTTCAAGTATTGCCTTCGCCTGCAAAAGTCCTTGAATATTCGTGCCGCGATCGCTGCTAGCTGTTAAATAGATGCGATCGCCATTGGAGTTAAAGGATACCCTCGCATCTTTGACATTAAAACCTCGGTGTGGTATGATATACATGAATAGAGCAAGATAGTGATTAGAATGCTGATAAATAATCAAACTGGGATAAATTTACTGGGTTTGAGCGATCGCCTAAAAATCACGACTCACAGTAATAGCGATCGCCTTTAGAAGATAGATTGTTAATACGATCGCCACTTTCCCCTTCACCTCACCAAAAGCGATCGCCCTTTATCATCTGCAAAACCGCGATCGCTGAAATCGAGAATTTTGAAAATGTTTACATTTTTATACTTTCGTTTCTTGGATTGGTTAAGGGTGTTATTATTGCGGCACTAAAATAATAGTAATCTCCATTATGACTATCTCTCCGACCCCTCCTCCAGCCAGCCCTGCAACTAACCAGGGTCAGTCCACAGCCCAGACTACTCAAGAAGGGATTGTGTCGAACGAAAAAAATGATGCTCGAAATAGGGAAAGAATTGCCTTGGCGGTCCTTATTACCTCGATACTAGCAGTCTTAACTCTATCATTTTATGTAATTTGGAGTACGACAGATCCTGAAAAAAAGTCGCAGGTCTCACAAAACGTGATGGGTTCGACGCTACCTTTATACGGAACTTGGGTAGGCACGATTCTGGCATTTTATTTTTCGCGCAATGCTTTTGAGTCGGCTTCAAGTGCTACTGCTCGAAATGCGACTGTATTTCAGCAAGTCAGAAGTAATCTGGTTTCTGCCGCGCCGCCCAACGATAAGCTTGCAAACATTTCACTAAAGGCTCTCGCAAACGGTCTTGTCTTCTCTCAGGATGATACCAATAAACCATTACAAGACGTTTTGGATGATCTAAATTCTAAGAGTCGATATAGAACAATTGTGGTTAATAAAACGAATGAAACAATAAAAACTTGCATCGATTTAGTCTATAAAGTTAATGTATCAGCTTTTTTAGACCAACGTCAACCAGGTACAACACAGCCAACCCTACAAGATTACCTTGTTTGGCGAAAGAAGGAGGGAGATCAAGCTCAGCCGATAGTGGTATTTTTGCCAGAGACTGCAACCTTAGCTGATGCCGATGCCAAGATGAAAGAAACATTAGGGTGTAGAGATGTCATTGTTACTACTGATGGTCAAAAGACAAGTCCAGTGGTGGCTTATGTTACTGATAATGACATCAATGAATATAAGTAATTGCCTCATAAAACACCAATTTTTGTGATTAAATACTTGATACTTGCCTATCTTTTTTCTTTATTAATGCGATCGCCGCTTCCCCTTCACCTCAGCAAAAGCGATCGCCTCATTCAATCTCATCCCCACAGCAAGCGATCGCCCAGAAATCACGAATTACAGTGTGATAGCCTTTAGAAGATAGATTGTTGATGCGATCGCAACCAAAGCCCAATGTTCTTGTGTGCTATAATTATCCTAAAAGCTAAAAGAGAAAGAATATGGCACGCGCTGTAGATGTGGCGAAATATATCCTAACCAAAACAGGAGAGATGACTGCGATGAAGCTTCAAAAGCTTGTTTATTACAGTCAGGCTTGGTCTCTTGTGTGGGATGAAAGCCCCTTATTTGAGGAAGATATTCAGGCTTGGGCTAATGGACCTGTGGTGCAAGTTCTGTATTCTTATCATCGAGGTCAATTTAAGGTTAATGAGGATACCTTTGCTGCTGATGGAAATGTTGACGCTTTAACTCCTAATCAGAAAGACTCTATTGACAAAGTGCTAGAGGCACTTCAAGACAAGAGTGGGCAGTGGTTAAGCGAGTTAACTCACATGGAGTCTCCTTGGAAAGACGCTAGAGGCGATCTGAAACCTACAGAAAGGGGTGATAACGTTATCCCCTTAGCTGCAATGCATGAATATTATTCCAGCCTATGACGGACAAACCTTCAAAAGCTGAGAAAAGGATACAAAGGCAAGAGGAAAAAGCTCAGGCGCGCAAAGCAAAGTCAGTAAAATTTTCTTCTAGCGTGGAAAGTTTGGCGATTAAAACTGTGAAAATAGCGCCAATACCCGATCTTGACTTGAAGGTCGTTAAGCGTCAGGAACAGCCAAGTAGAAACAAGTGTGTATATCTTCCTAACGAAGAAGCATTTTCAATAGCCTGCCATTTGACGTGGTGTACGACTATATCTGATTTAGAAGGAGAGTGGTCATGGCAAGAGCAAAGGTGTTGGACTCAGGAAGAATGGGAAGCTCAAATATTTCCAAATCTCAGTTCGTTAGAAAAATCAACTTGGTCTGAAATTTTATTTGAGCAAAAGACACCTGCAAAGGGCGGCAAAAGCGTACCTAAGCATCACTCTCAAGAGCTAATTACTTTGGTGAAAGAAGCTCAGAATAGGTGGATTGAAATAGATCTAGAGGAGTACGACACGGCTTTTCGCTTTAGATTTGCTAATACAGTCAGAGCTTGGGGTGTAAAGCTACAAGGACATTTTTATTTGGTTTGGTGGGAAAGACATCACAAGATATATCCAGTACCTTAAGCCTAACTATCAGTTCTCTCAGTCAGTAAGATGTACTATATAGTAGACCGTCAACCGTCGTTTAACAGACAGGATAAAAGGCTTATGAACCTAATATAGTCAGTTTAAAACTCGTAAACAGTATAAGTTGATTTATGCTTGACTGTCTACTAATAATCAAGACTCACAGGAATAGCGATCGCTTTAGCGTGAGTTAATGAAATGTAACGCTCCTTATTTTTGTTTGAACGAAAGCATTCTGTTCGGAAATGTAGGGAGTGAGAAATTTTCCCAGCACATCAAGGTAAAAACTTCGCTACACAATCGATCGCACCACTCCACCCTCAACTCGCAGGGCAGCACCATTAATCGCAGAAGCTAAGGGACTAGCAACAAACGCAACTAACGCAGCAACTTCAGACGTTGAAGCAAATCGCTGAATTAGGGAAGATGGACGAGTCTTAGTAAAAAACTCTTTCTCAACTTGTTCAATCGAAATATTTTGCTCCTTAGATAATCCCTCGATGAAGTCTTCCACACCTTCGGAACGAGTTGGACCAGGCAATACCGTATTGACAGTCACATGGCTGCCCGCAGTTGTTTCCGCCAAACCGCGACTCAAGGCCAATTGTGCAGTTTTGGTCACACCATAATGAATCATTTCGGCGGGAATATTCAAGCCAGATTCACTAGAGATGAAAATAATCCGTCCCCAATCTTGCTTCAGCATCAGCGGCAAATAATGGCGCGAGAGCCGCACACCGCTCATCACATTCACTTCCAGAATGTTCATCCACTCTTCATCGGAGATATCTGCAAATGCTTTGGAACCATAAATTCCTAAGTTATTCACCAAAATGTTGACTTCTGGTACTTTTTGAAGTAGCAATTCAACTCCGGCTGGCGTTCCTAAATCGGCGGCAATTCCCTGAAGTTTGGCATTCGGGATACTTTGCTGAATGCGATCGATCGCATTATTTACGCGCTCTTGGGTTCTGCCATTGACAATGACCGTCGCTCCTTCTTCGGCAAGTGTGGTAACAATTGCCAGTCCAATTCCACCCGTTGAACCACTAACCAATGCAACTTTGCCTGATAGTTGGAGATCCATATTTTTTTAAACCAAATATAGCAGTTGACAGTTGACAGTTGACTGTTATGGTACCCGAATTAAACCGTCGATCGAGCGCTCCTTTGAGACTCTATTCATTAGGTTATTGATGCCCTAACCAATTGGTCGCCACCTAGTCTAACTTCACCACCATTTTGCCGATATTTTTCCCTTCAAAAAGACCGATGAACGCGCCCACCGCGTGGTCAATTCCTACTACCACTGTTTCCTGGTTTTTCAATTTGCCAGCTTGGAAATAACCGCCGACTTCCCGTTCAAATTCAGCTTGACGATCGAGCCAATCACGAACGAGCAGCCCTTTCATCGTCAACCGTTTGCCAATCATATTAAATAGATTGTTTGGGCCCGGCTGCGGCTTGTTGTAACCAGAGATACTGCCACAAGCGATAATCCGCCCGTGTACGCGCAGGGCCGAGAGCGCCGCTTGCAAGGTTTCGCCGCCTACGTTGTCGAAATAAACATCAATCCCATCCGGTGCGGCCTGGTTCAATTGTTCGAGGACTGGGCCAGAATTGTAATTGAAAGCCCGATCGAATCCGCATTCTTTTAGAAACTTGACTTTCTCCGCTGAACCTGCTGAGCCGATGACCTGGCATCCGCGCAATTTCGCCAATTGTCCCGCCACATTTCCCACCGCGCCCGCGGCACCGGAAATAAAAATCACATCGCCGGCTTTAACCTCTACTAAATTCAACCCCACCCAAGCCGTCATCCCCGTCATCCCGAGGGCACCGAGATAAACCGATAGCGGTTGAATTTCGCTGCTGACAGGGTGCAATGCTTTTGGCGCTGCGGTGAAGTATTCCCGCCAGCCAAGGTTGGAAGTGACGACATCACCGGGTTTGAATTCCTGGGCGCGGGACTCGATAACTTCGCCGACTGCGCCGCCTTCCAATGCTTTACCCAACTCGAAGGGCGGCACATAGGATTTCCCTTCGTTCATGCGACCGCGCATATACGGATCTACCGAAAGATAGAGATTGCGAACGAGTATTTGCCCGTCTTGCAGCGACTTGATTTCGGTTTGGGCGATCGTAAAATTAGCTGCGGTTGGCATTCCGTTGGGGCGAGAGACTAGGTGAATTTCGCGGCTGATGATATTTGTCATAATTTTTGTGCTTGATGTTCACCAGAAATCTGTTGGCGATCGTTGTTAATTCAGACATCAAGCGGCCCAAAGTCTTGACGGCAATCATGGACTGCCCGATCGACGATCGAGCAGTCATCTAAAATAAACGGGAGTTGGAAAACCCACCGGCTTTAGCCCTGAATGAACCAACGACACGGGGATTAAAATCGCTACTCGATCGGAGCGGAAACTGCTACCCGGCCTGTTGCAACGATGCCATATCAATAACGAAGCGATATTTCACGTCGCTCTTCACCAGGCGATCGTAGGCTTGATTTATGTTTTGAATGGGGATGAGTTCGATATCCGAAGTGATGTTGTGCTTGCCGCAGAAATCTAGCATTTCCTGAGTTTCTTTGATGCCGCCAATCAGGGAGCCGCTGAGACTGCGCCGACCAAAAATCAAGCTACCGACATTCAGGGAAAGCGGTTCGGCTGGTACTCCGACTTGGGTAAGATTGCCATCGCGTTTTAATAGAAGCAGGTAAGCGTTGATGTCGTGTTGCGCCGATACAGTATCGAGAATGAAATGGAAACTATTTAAGTGTTTTTTCATCTCGTCCGCATTCTTGGAATTGACGACTTCATCTGCTCCCAGCCGCAGGGCATCTTCAACCTTGTTCGGCGAGGTGGTGAATACCACGACATGGGCGCCGAAAGCCTTCGCCAATTTCACCCCCATGTGTCCCAGTCCACCGAGTCCCACAACACCAACTTTTTGACCTTCGGTAACATTGTGGCGGCGCAATGGGGAATAAGTGGTGATTCCAGCGCAAAGCAGTGGGGCGACGGCGGCGAGATTCAAATTCTGCGGAACTTGCAGCACAAACGCTTCATCTACGACGATGCTGTCAGAGTATCCCCCAAAAGTCATGCCGCCAACGTGTTTGTCGGGGGAGTTGTATGTGAAAGTCAGGTTGTCGCAGAACTGTTCCAAGTCTTCCTCGCAGTTGGCACAAGTGCGACAGGAATCGACCATGCAACCGACTCCTGCGGTGTCGCCTTCCTTAAATTTTTTGACGTGCGCGCCAACTTTTACAACCCGTCCGACGATTTCGTGACCGGGTACGCAAGGATATGTGGTATTTTGCCATTCGTTGCGCGCGGTATGCAAGTCGGAGTGACACACGCCGCAATATAGAATTTCGATCTGGACATCGTGCTCGCCGACATCGCGGCGTTGAAAGTTGAAAGGTGCGAGTGGATTCGCGGCGTTTTGTGCAGCGTAGGCATTGGTTTTCATGGATTATGCTCCTGATTATTTGTTGAGAATTTCGCTCTAGATTCGCAACCATATAGGTTTCAGGCGATCTAGTCTGGATATTTATTGGAGATGTCTAATGCAATGACTAGCGCCAATTTCTAACGATTGACGCTGCTCATATCGGGGTAGCGATCGCCCACTGCAATTCCTAATGGCAGTGCTTTCGCGATTTGGTCTAGTTCTGCTTGAGTCAGTGTCACATCGGCTGCGGCAATGTTTTCTTCTAAATAGGTGCGGCGTTTGGTGCCTGGAATCGGCACGATGTCTTCGCCCTGGGCTAACACCCAAGCCAGCGCCAACTGTCCGGCTTTGATGCCCTTAGTGGCGGCCATTTGCTCGATTTGCTCGACTAATTCCAGATTTTGCTGGAGATTCTCGGCTTGAAAGCGAGGATATCTTTGCGATCGATAGTCTCCTTCAGATAGCGTGTCGAGGCTCTTGATTTTGCCTGTGAGAAACCCGCGCCCCAGAGGGCTGTAAGGCACAAACCCGATCCCTAGTTCTCGACAGGTGGGCAAAATCTCGGTTTCTGGCTCCCGGCTCCACAGCGAATATTCAGTCTGGAGTGCGGAAATCGGATGCACTGCATGAGCGCGGCGGATGGTGTCGGTGGCGGCTTCGGAAAGGCCGAGGTAGCGGACTTTTCCGGCTTGGACGAGCTGCGCCATTGCGCCTACGGTTTCTTCGATCGGAGTGTTTGGATCGACTCGGTGCTGATAGTAAAGGTCGATCGTATCTACGCCCAGACGCTTGAGACTGGCATCACAACAAGAGCGGACATATTCGGGTTTGCCGTTGACGCCCTGAAAGCTGCCGTCGGTACCGCGCACGTTGCCAAACTTGGTAGCGATGATGACTTGCTCCCGACAGTCTTTAATTGCTTTACCGACCAACTCCTCATTGTGACCGACACCATACATATCAGCCGTGTCGAGCAAAGTCACGCCTAGCTCTAAGGCGCGATGAATCGTGGCGATCGATTCTGCTTCATCTGGGGTGCCGTAGAACTCGGACATCCCCATACAGCCGAGTCCTAGTTCCGAAACCTCTAATCCTTGATTGCCAAGTTTTCGCTGTTTCATGATGTTCTGCTATGACTCTAAAGTTCTTGACGTGTCGGACGGATAATCATTTCATTGACATCAACATCACCGGGCTGCTCGATCGCATAGGCGATCGCCCTAGCAATGGCATCTGCATCAATGGCGATTTCATAAAGTGCATTTATGCTCGCTGCGGTATCTGCATCGCTAATCGTGCTGGTCAACTCAGTAGCAACGGCTCCTGGTGAGATATTAGTCGATCGGATTTCACCGTTTGATTCTAGTCGCAGCCCTTCAGAGATCGCTCGCACTGCAAACTTAGTAGCACAGTAGACGGCTGCTCCCGGAAATACTTTGTGTCCGGCTACTGACGATACATTAATGATGTGACCGGATTTTTGCTGGCGCATCATCGGTAGCACCGCAGCAATCCCATAGAGAACGCCTTTGATGTTGACATCGATCATTTGATCCCACTCTTCCACCTTAATTTGATCGAGGGGAGATAGCGGCATCAAGCCGGCATTATTGATTAGCACGTCGATCCGGCCGTAGGTACTCAAAGTTTGCTTCGCCAAGGCTTCTACCTGCGCGCGATCGGTCACATCCGTCACTAAGTAGTTTGCAGTTCCTCCTGTTTGGGCGATCGCTGCAACCAATTCTTTCAGCCGATCTTCGCGGCGGGCAGCTAACATCAGTTTGGCTCCACTAGCAGCAAGTCGCTTCGCAGTCGCCTCACCCAATCCACTGCTGGCTCCGGTGATGATGACCACTTTGTTTTGAATCTCAGACATATTGACTCTTGCGGGTTATTTAGTGTGGATCATAAAACATTGAGTTCAGCTTAAGCTGAACTCAGGATTATTCAACCAGATCAACTAACTTGTAGTTCGATCAATGTTTGTGTCCCAGCAGCGTCACTAATCCGAAGCGCTACCATCACACCGAGTGAGTTTTGTCCCGTTAAAACTTCGGTTGGTGAATCGATCGTGTGAGCGTAACTCACCTCATCTTTACCAACTTCAATTACCAAATCATCTCCTTTGCCAGGGCGATCGTAAATAATCGCATGAAGAGGTGCGCTCTTAATTAGTTCTGCATCACCGACTTCTGAACCGATGATTTCGATCGAAATATGCCGTCCCCGATTGCCATCGGTAAACTGATCGAAAAATTCACCCCATCGCTCGCGGGGCACAGATTTGTTGATTTCAATCTTGTTGGTCATTTCCATTTTATTCACCATGATGATTGTGTGTGAAAAGCTAGTAAAAAGAAGCCGAGCCATGAAATAGTTACTAAGTACAAAAGTGGAATTAAACGGAAGATGACTGTAGGGTTGGCGATGCCCACTCTGTCAATTTAACTCGCAACTTTGTACGCGCCACCTCGTTCTGATGCTCGTTGATAAGCTGGACGGGTGTGGATGCGATCGAGAAAGTTCATCAACTTTGGTCGGCTGGCATCTAAACCTCCTCGCGCAACTGCTATCTCGATCGGAAAGCTGAGCTGAATATCGGCTGCGGTGAATTCATTTCCCACAAACCACAAGCTTTTTCCAAGCTCTGCTTCCAGGTAATCAAGATGCTGCTTGATTTGAGGTTCGATGAAGGAAGTTTTGATACCACTGACGATCAATCGCGCGATCGGTTTTACAAAAAACGGCATGGGCTGCTCCTCTATGCGATCGAAGATCAACTTCAATAGCAGCGGTGGCATAGCTGAACCTTCGGCATAATGCAGCCAGTAAGTATATCGCAACCGATCGGGTGTATCGAGTGGAGGGGCAAACCTTCCTGTACCATATTTCTCAACCAGATACTCAATGATGGCTCCAGACTCCGCCAAAGTTAGCGCCCCGTCCGCGATCACTGGCGATTTACCGAGTGGATGTACTTGACGCAGGGATGCTGGCGCTAGTAGGGTTTCGGGGTCACGCTCGTAATACTTGATGTCATACTCCAGTCCAAGTTCCTCTAGCAACCACAATATGCGCTGGGAACGAGAATTATTCAAGTGGTGGACGATAATCATGAGTTTCAATAGTTGCAGGACGGTTCACGATCGCACGTAGAGCACTGATTTGCCTCAAGTGCGATCGCCTTAATTCAACTCATCAACGGTGTGGTAGTCTTTGCCAATTATTGAGAGCTTTTGCATATCGAAGCCTTTTTTTTGCAGCTCCAATACAACCCTTTCTGCTTCTGAATGGGAGGGGAAATGACCAACAATCGTATGTGTGTGTGACATGAGTTTGTTTCCTTTGTTATTTGTCCGCATCAAGGACAAAATTTTTAATTCTTGATTTGTTTTTTATTTTTTAACGTTTGATTTCACCTCGTCGAGTTTCGATTGAATCTCAGCTTTGGTTTCTTTCGCCGTCAACTGAACTTTAACAAAAATTGCCCCATATAATCTCTACCTTTTGAATGAATATATACCAAAATTACCAATATAATCTCTACCTTTTGAAGGCTTCAAGGGAATTTTATACCAAACAATAGTAGCGGAATAATTGGCATTATTCCGCTCAAAAGCATCTATCATAAATTAGGTAAAATCTGGCGCATTTGAAAAGACAGTCAGTCTAAGGCAGTGCCGTGTCCCTACAATTAATCGGCGTAGGGAAACGGCATTGCCGTCTCCTCCTCGCTTAGTTTAATCGTGCCTTACTGCTGCGTAGTTCCGGCCGCAGCAGTTGTTGCATCTAATCTGGTACAAATCGCTTTCAAGGTAGCTGCTTCGGCTTCTTCCATCGTCGCCATTGCGAATAAAATTGCTGTATTCGCATAGTCTTCAGCTTGATCCGCCCGATGTTCGAGTTTTTTGATTTCGCGACTCGCTTTCCATTCCTCGACGTTCGACTTCACCTCAGATTCTGTTTCCTCGAATTGAGTTTGGATCTTTGCCCGATACCGATCAAATTCTTGTTTTTTAGCTGCTAAATTTGTCTTCATTTCGTCGAGTTTCGATTGAAGCTCAGCCTCAGTATTTTTAGTCGCAGATTGAACGCTTTCCTTCAGCAATTTTGCTCGGTCTTCAATCGCTTCTAAATTGTCATGGAGTTGTTTGGTGAAATTGTCAATTGTCGTACTCATGTTGTTTCCTTTAGTATGTTGAGTTTATGGTACTTGTTGATAGTGTTACTAAATTGCCATTGGGCCACAAAAGTCTTTATCGTAAGTGACCTCATCTACTGGTAAAAGACTAAAATAACTCTTTAATGATTTGACGCTGCTGAGTTATTATTTTTAATAATAGCTTTAAATTGTGAAGGAAATATGAGGTTTTCGTAAAATAAATATATCGCTGATTTATCACTTTAGCGAGGTATTTTGGCTCATCAGAACGGTTGACATTATTCCGGCTGCGCCGGAATGATATAGAGGACACGGCAGTGCCGTTTCCCTACAATTAATCTGGCGTAGGGACACGGCACTGCCGTGTCCTGATTTCTCCAAAATGCGGGCTGTGGATTGATTATTTGATACCTAATTTTTAAATTATACACAAGCAACCTTTGCTGCTAGAACTAATGTTTTCCAGTCTCTGACTATGACCTCATTTTTGTAGCTTGCTTTAACAGTTCAAACCAAAGTAAGCTAATCGCCCCACCACCCAAACAAATTGCCAGGTCAATTGGATGCAGAAAAGAGAAGCTAAACAAATGACGCAAAAACGGCACATACAGCACTAACCCAAGGAACAACAGTCCCCCACCAAGCACCCACCACAGGGCAGGATTTGGGGATTTAAGTATTTTAAAGCTGAGGCGCGAAGTCGAACCTTCGCTCAAAATTAGTCCTAAATTTGCCAAAATCAATGTCGTAAATGTTAATGCACGGGCATCAAATTCGCCTTGTTTGCGATACAGGGCGATCGCAAAAATCGCCAGCACGATCGCCAAAATTCCGCCCCCTTGCAACACAGCCAACGAGAGCGTTTTCTTGCCAAATAAAGGTTCTTTGGGATTGCGGGGAGGGCGCTGCATCACCGTTGCTTCTGCGGGTTCGGCTTCTAAGACGATCGAGCAAGCTGGATCGATAATTAAATGTAAAAATGCCACATGAACCGGAAGCAATACTAACGGTAACTTAAACAATACTGGAATCAAAGACATTCCGGCGATCGGGATATGAATCGCAATCAGATATGACATTGCTTTGCGGAGATTGTCAAAAATTCTGCGCCCCAGTTTGACTGCTTGGACGATCGACGAAAAATCATCATCTAATAACACCAAAGCCGCAGATTCACGAGCCACATCCGTGCCACGCTCACCCATCGCAATCCCGATTTGAGCAGCTTTGAGAGCAGGAGCATCATTCACGCCATCTCCCGTCATTGCAACAACTTCGCCCTTGGCTTTCAAAGCATTAACTAACCGCAATTTTTGTTCGGGAACGGCTCGTGCAAAGATATTTGTACTTTGAATCCGCTGCTCTAATTCAGCGTCGCTCATGCTATCTAATTCTACTCCGGTAATAATTGCTCCCATTTGCATCAATCCAACTTGACGAGCAATGGTTTGAGCAGTTTCTGGATAATCACCCGTAATCATCACGACTCGAATCCCAGCGGTATGACATTCTTGAATCGCCGCCGCCACGGTTGGGCGTACTGGATCGGACAGTCCAACTAATCCGATAAATTCAAACGGAAAGTCATGTTGTTTTTCGGGCAAATGATTAGGATTGAGCGACGGATGAGGCGGCAAAAATGGCGGCGGCGCACCAACAAGCGACGCTTTGGCAACGCCTAAAACCCGCAATCCTTGACTTGCCATTGCACTGACTTGGGCTGCCATAATTTGCTGCTGTTGGGGCGTGAAATGGCAGAGATCCGCGATCGCCTCCGGTGCTCCTTTTGCCGCAACTTCATACAATTTGTCATCTGCTGACTCCCAAACGTGAGACATTGCCAGTAGATGCGGTGACAGCGGATATTCTCGCAACAGTTTCCAATCGCTGTGCAAATGTTCGGTATGTGCCAGATAGCGATCGCCCAATTCCTTAAAAGCTTTTTCCATTGGATCGAATGGATCTCTTTGGCTCGCCAGAATACAGAATTCGACTAATTGATGAACTGCTTCTGGGAGTGCCTCTGATGAATGCAATCCCAAATCGTAAGGCTGAGAGTTTTCTGCCTGGTTGTAGGCTAACAACTGCTGCACAGCCATCTGATTCAGAGTCAATGTCCCGGTTTTATCCACGCACAAAACGGTTGCGGAACCTACGGTTTCAACGGCTGAGGCGCGACGTGCTAAGACATGATTCTGAGAAATCCGCCAAGCTCCCAAGGCTAAGAAGATTGTCACGACAACCGGAAATTCATTCGGCAAAATTGCCATCGCTAAGGTAATGCCGGCGAGAACTCCTTTCAGCCAATCTCGTGTCGTGAGTCCATAAATTACCACAATTGCCACACAAAGCGATAAAGCAATGCCAAATAAGCGGCTTACCAAGCGATTCATTTCCTGTTGCAAAGGCGTCGTTTCTGGCTTTATTTTCTGCAAAGCTTTGCCAATCTTGCCCATTTCTGTTTGAGCGCCGATCGCCTTAACCTGAGCAATTCCCTGTCCCTGAATCACCAATGTGCCAGAATACACAAACGGCAATTCATCGCCTCCGGGACGCGCCATCTCCACGTTACCCACAGCGGTAACTTTGCGAACGGGTAGCGATTCCCCGGTTAATAACGACTCATCGGTTGAGAGATTTGAGCAAGATAGGACGATCGCATCCGCAGACACGCGATCGCCTTCAGCCAGCACTATGCAATCGCCTCGAACCACTTCTCGCCCCGCAATCCGTTTGCGTTCCCCATCGCGAATCACCAAGGCGCGAGGGCTGGAAAGATCGCGCAGGGCTTCTAGGGCGTGTTCGGTTTTGCCTTCTTGATAGAGGCTGATTCCGGTGATAAAAAAGACGAAACCTAGCAAAATTAGGGCTTCTTGTAAGTCGCCTAAAATCCAATAAACGATACCACCGCCGACTAGCAAAAGAAAGATCGGATCTTGAATTGTGTTCCAGGCGATCGATAACAGATTGCGAGACTGAGCCGAGGGGAGTTCATTGTAGCCGTCGTCTTTGAGTCGGGCGATCGCATTTTGCTCAGATAAGCCGATCGCAGTATTGGGATCGAAAGTCGCAACCATATTTATTTTTCCTCTGAAATATCAAAAATAGAGCGATCGGACTTGATGTTAAATGCCAAATTTAAGTTACACCGAAATGATAGCTATGAGAAGACGGCAATGCCTATTAGTGTCAACTTAAAGCTATCAGTCCGCCAGTCCTCCCACTTACCCGCCAGTCCGCCAGGGACTGAAATCCCTGTCTAATAGCTAAAATCCTCTAAAGAGGACTAATGAGTTTAAAATTTTTCTTCTCAGTCCTCTTAAGAGGACTTGCGCTTTGAGGCAGGGGTTTCAACCCTTGCCGGACTATGGGTTTTACCTTCAGTTGACACGAAGAATGGCACTACCGTCTCCTCTTAATTCGACACCGCACACACCTTTCAAACTGGCTTCTTCACAAGAACTTCAGTTTTTTTACCTGAACTGTAAACAATTTTCTTTCGTATTTCATCAGCAATTAATATTAATGGTGGACAGACGATTAGCAGCGACCATTGCCAGGTCGATAGCGGTGCAGTCGCAAAGACTTTTTGTAAAGGTGGGAAATAGATAATAGATAAAATCAGTAACGACTCAACTGCAATTCCTAACCAGATCAAAGGGTTACTAAAAAAGCCCAAGCGAAAAATTGAAGTGCGCTCACTGCGGCAGGCGAAAACGTTTCCAATTTGGCAAGCTACGATCGCCGCCAGCGTCATAGTCGTTGCTTGATGATAAATTGCCATCTGAGTAACAGTCGCCGATCGAGCTAAAATCGGCGAAGTCATCGCCTGCAACTCCGTAATCCCGTAACCATTCGATCGCCAAACCAGCAGAAAACCGATCATTCCCACCACACCTTCGAGCAACCCTAGAAACAAAAAGGCACGCAGCATTAAAGACTGATCCAGTAATGGTTTCGACTTTTTGCGGGGAGGTTGAAGCAAGATGCCTGCCTCCGGTGCTTCAGCGCCCAAGGCTAGGGCGGGAATCAGATCAGTGCCTAGATCGATCGCCAGAATTTGCAGAATCACTAAAGCGGGCGGAATCTTAAAAAAGACCATCGCCAGAAAAGGCAGCAATTCTGGTATGTTCGAGGACAGAATGTAAGTGATGAACTTGCGAATATTCTGATAAACCGCTCGTCCTTCCTCGATCGCACTAATAATAGTCGCGAAGTTATCATCAATCAGCACAATATCCGCCGCTTCCCGCGCCACATCCGTGCCATTCAGCCCCATCGCAATCCCGATATTCGCGGCTCTCAAGGCTGGAGCATCATTCACGCCATCACCCGTCACCGCTACGATATCACCCATGCCAATGTAAGCACGAACCAGCCTTAACTTCTGTTCCGGCTGTACGCGAGCAAAGATTAACCCGGATTTTTGCTGCAATATTTGACACAACTGGGCATCCGAAAGATGTCCCATTTCTTCGCCCGTCACGATTCTGGCTCGATCGTCCACCAAGCCAATTTGAAGGGCGATCGCTTTTGCAGTCAGTCCATAATCCCCTGTCACCATCGTGACTTGGATACCTGCTTGATGGCATTTGGCGATCGCGCCCGCAACTTCGACTCTCGGCGGGTCTATCATCGCCACCAACCCCACGAAAATCAGATTTTGTTCTAATTCCTGGGCATCTTGCGGTTGCTCCTGTTGCTGCCGTGTGGCAACTCCTAGAACTCGATAACCTCGATTGGCAAATTGATCGTTAACAGCAGTCACCTCAGCTCGTGCTGCTGCTGATAATTCTTCGATCTTGCCATCTTTGAGTATTTGCTGAGAGTGTTGCAGCACGTCTAATGGCGAGCCTTTTGTAAAGATTAGAAAGGGAGCCGTGAGTGGTTTGAGCTTGTCCGATTGCCCTTCTAACTCAAACCCTAAACCTGAATTATCCGAACTTCTTTGCAGCACAACACTCATCATCCGTCTGATCGAATCAAAGGGAATTTCCTGAGTTCTTTTAAGCTGATTTTGTAGTTCTTCCAGCTTCAATCCCTTTTTGAGAGCAGCTACCAGGAGAGCCGCTTCAGTCGGATCGCCAATCTCCTGCCACTGACTAGAACCTGCGGGATGGTTCAGTCGGGCATTACAGCAGAGCGCCGCACCCGCCAACAGTAGCTTTACCTGTGATTCTGGACACCCAGCAGGCAATTTTACCTCTCCCCCAGTCGGGTCATATCCTACTCCCGTGACTTCAATCTCGGTTTTAGGAATCCAGAGTCGGCAAACCGTCATCTCATTTTTAGTCAGCGTCCCGGTTTTGTCTGTACAGATCACCGTTGTGGCACTCAATGTCTCGACGGCTGAGAGGCGACGCACCAAAGCCTTCCGCTTTGCCATGCGCTTGACACCCATAGCCAGAGCCAGAGTCACTGTTGGCAGCAGTCCTTCGGGGATAAATGCCACAATAATCCCGATCGCAAAAATGAAGCTTTCTTTGAGTTCCATTCCCACCAACAGGTTAGTCAGCGCAAACACCACAACACCCAGCCCAAGGGCGATCGTGGTGATGACGTGCACCACGCTGTTGATTTGAACTTCCAGGGTGCTAGGTTCTCGCTTGACGGTGGTGGTGAGATGGGCAACCTGACCAAACTCAGTCTTAGTTCCCGTAGCGTACACGACCGCTAATCCACGCCCTGCCGAGACCGTAGAACCCGCAAAAACCAGATTGCTTGCTTCCGAGGCGCGCATCTTTTCAGTGGCTACAGGTTCCGCCGATCGGGCAACCGGCAGCGATTCTCCAGTTAGCACCGAGACATCGACATAACAAGACTGAGCCGAAACCAGTCTGGCATCGGCAGAGATGCGATCGCCCTCTTCCAATTGCATGACATCTCCCGGAACCATCTCCCTGACCGAAATCTCACCTAGCTTGCCATCTCGATAGACTTTAGCGCGGGCGGGCAACATTTTATTGAGTGCTGTTAACGCTTGTTCTGCCTGGAATTCTTGCCAAAAACTGAAACCGGCATTAATCCAGATCACAGCCCAGACTGCCCAGCCGAGTTCTGGTGTACCGGACACAAAAGCCAGTCCACCTGCAACCCAGAGCAAAAGTGCCATGAAATGGGTCAACTGATCCATAAAGCGCAGTAATAGCGATCGCTTCGCTGGTTCGGGCAGTTCATTAAACCCGTAATGCTTAATTCTGATTGCTGTTTCTGCCTCTGAAAGTCCCTTTTCCGAAGTTGAAAGAGTTTCGTAGACTTGCTGAGTCGATAGTGTCCAAACAGGCGAATGAGATGCCATAAAAAATCAACAAGTTGCCTCATAAATGGTTTGAGTTTTTAGGTCAATCCGATGTGATGTTAAATACCAAATTAAATAAATATGATTTATTTAATTAATCGTTAGAAATTTTACAGAACTCGGTATTTGGCTGTAGGGGTTAAGCATTTGGGCGACAATTTATATTTCAAACACCTTGTTTTATATCCAAATGCTGAGTACATCTCGTTTTTGCAAATATATTCGTAGGGGCGAAGCATTTCGGCAGTAAATCTCTGGTTCTCACTAATAAATTATCTGCCGAAATGCTTCGCCCTTGCAAAATAGAGATGCACCCCAAATGCTTTACCCTCTCCCCAGCTACTTGTTAGTTGCTAATTGGTTTTGTAAATCGCTCAGGTGAACGCCGATTAGGTTTGGTAGCACAATATTGGCAGCTCCAACGCGATCGCTCGGGCCAATACCGATCGCCCACATTCCGGCCGCGATCGCTGCTGCAATACCAACGGTGGCATCTTCAACCACAACACAATGGGCAGGATCGAGTCCTAACTGTTTAGCGGCGCACAGAAATAGGTCAGGGGCTGGCTTGGGGCGTTGGACGCTATCACCATCGGCGATCGCATCGACTAGATTACCAATCCCTAACTTCTCAATCACAGCGCGCGCATTCTTGCTCGCAGAGCCGATCGCGATTTTAATCCCCGATCGCCGTAGTTCGTCCAATAGCTCAAGGGCTCCTGGAAACACATCCTGGGGTGTAATGGTTTGAATCGATTCCACGTAGTAGCGATTTTTGCGATCCATCAACTCTTGGAGTGCGGCTTCTGAATACTGGCGATCGCCCACAATCCGCAGCAGAGAATCTCGTCGAGATACGCCCCGCAGTGCTTCATTTGCTTGTCGATCGAAGGGCAGTTTTTCTTCGTCAGCCAACCGTTGCCAAGCTCGGTAGTGAAATTCGGCAGTATTCGTCAAAACCCCATCCACATCGAAGATAAACCCCTGGATATCAGGCGCTGAATCAAGTGAGGGCGATAGATCGAAGCTGTGCCAAGTGCCGCCCCAGTTCAGTTTAAATTTGAGGCGAGTCCAAGTAGGAGGCAGATGGGGATTTGCCACAGGGCCGCTATCCTTCAATTGAATGCCTGCGAAGCCGAAAACCACTGTTTGCCAGACACCGCCAGCCGAAGCCCCGTGAATGCCGTCTGCTGTGTTATGACGAGTATCTTCGAGATCGACTAGGGCTGCCTGCATAAACTGTTGATAGGCATCTGCTGCTTCACCGAGGGTGGCGGCGAGGGTTGCGTGAATGGCGGAACTAAGGGACGATCCGTAGCTAATATCGGTGCGGGGAGCGTAATAGTTCCAGTTTTTGCGTAGCACGTGATGGCGATACAGAAATTCTGGCGCGTCTCGCATCAGGTAGAGGAGCATCAGCACGTCGGGCTGCTTTAGCACCTGTGTCTGATTCGTTTCGTCCATGCCGAGTACAGCTTGAATCGATCGCTCGCGGGGTTCGTAGTCCTTTAAGTTGATATCCTGAAGCTGGAAAAACCCCTCGAACTGCTCAATCAGCCCTGTTTTGGCATCGTAGGGAATGTACATCTGCGCGATGATCGCCTCCCAGCCCAGCAGTTGCTCTGAAGTGATTTGCAGCTTTTGTGCTAGTTCTGTGGCGCCGACGGGAAACTTGTGTCGCAACCACTCATAAACTGCAACAGCCTTTTCTAAATGCCATTGCACCATCCGGTTGGTGTAGGCATTGTTATTCACCTGTTCGTGGTATTCATCCGCTCCAATTACCCCGCAAAGTTCATACCGTTCCCGCTGGGCATTCCACTCCACCCGACTCAGCCAAAAAAGGGCAGTCTCCAGGATAATTTCGGCGCCGTAGTCTCGCAGCCAGATGTCATCGCCCGTTGCGTGCCAGTATTGCCAGACGGCATAGGCAATATCGGCACTAATATGAATTTCGCGATCGCGACACCAGATTCGCACAGATTCCGCATAGGGATCGTTCGAGAGCGACCATCGGGGTGTCATCTCATCTCCAGTGTCACCGCTTTCCCAGGCAAACATTGCCCCTTTATAGCCACCATCCGCTGCTTTACGCCTTGCTCCATCCAGGGTGTTATAACGGTAAGTCAGCAGGCTGCGGGCAATCTGTGGTTGCGTCAAAGTGAAAAAGGGGACGATAAAAATTTCTGTGTCCCAAAAGACATGACCCCGGTAGCCTAACCCTGAAAGTGTTTTGGCGGGAATGCTACTCCGATTATTGTGCGGGCATTCACCAATTTGTGGGCAGGCACTAATCAAGAGTTGAAACAGGTTGTAGCGAACTGCCAACTGAGCCTTGCTATCTCCCTGAATCTCGATATCGCTTTGCTGCCAAAGATCGTCCCAGGCTTGCTGATGTGCCTTAAGCAGCACCTCATAGGTTGGGAGATTAGCCAATTTGAGTTGAGCCGCCTGCACTGGCAACTTCGTCGCTTGGGAGGTGAACATCGTCACAATCTTTTCGATGCTGATGGTTTGGCCCACTGTCGCCCCAAAGGCGATCGTCATCGTGGGATTGTCGAGAGTATTCGTGAGCTGGAATGACGCATCAGTGCCGATTGCAGTCATTTTTGCCGCCATGCCGAGTTCGAGGTGAGAGCTGCGGGTACGAACCTGTAGCCAAACTCCTTGTGCCGTGTTGCCCCGATCGATCTGCTCCCAGTGGTCAAAACCTTGATTGTCGGGATAGGCATTGATGTTGGACTGAACCTCGATCGTGCCATCAAAATCGACTGGTGTAATCTGACAACGCAGTCCCAACACCTCGTCGTCTGCCAAGCTGACAAAACGGTCAAACTGTAAATCTACCGTATTTCCAGTCGGGCTACGCCAACGCACCGATCGCATCAGGATGCCGTGACGCAAGTCTAACTGCCGTTGATAGTGAATGACTTCGCCGCGATCGAGCCGAAACCGCTCTCCGTCGATAATTATCGCCAATGACAGCCAGTCAGGACAGTTTGCTAGCTCGGTATAAACCACCGGCACATCGTCATACACCCCATGAATTAGGGTAGTTGGCAACGCATCGGGGTAGCCTTCCTCAAAGCTGCCTCGCGTTCCTATATAGCCGTTGCCGATCGTAAATACGGTTTCTCTAGAATGCAACTGTGCTGGATCGAAGCTCGTTTCGATCAGTGTCCAGTCTTTGTAAATCAGATCGTGAGAGCGAGTTGGAGTGTTAATTGAGGTTGGGAGTGAGGAATAGGGGACTGTCTGTTTCTGAGGCTTAGTTAGTGATTGAGTCATGGCTGAAGATCCTTATGCAACACAGTTAATGACGATCGTGGTTCACCGACTGCTGACTCCATCAGTCGTGCGCCCACTCATTTCACTCGCATCAATGCGGTAAATTGCGATCGCCTCTGCACGTCCCTGACTATCGATCCAGGTGCGATTAATCGCAGGAGAAAGTGTGGGATTGCGTTCTTTGACGAGGTGCATTACCCGATCGATATCTGGCTGCTCAGTCAGGCGGGAAGCTCGACCGTTGACAATGACACTGCGCCAATGAAGCGGATCGTGTATATCTTCAACCTGTAAACAAATTTCTGGATTCGCATCTATATCATGAGTCTTCATGCCGATCGTCGTAAACAGGTAAATGTCCTCTGCTTCGAGATAATAACTCATCGGGATCACGTAGGGCTTGCCTTCGTGTATGCAGCCAAGATGACCGTATCCCACTTTGTGCAAGAGTTCATGTATTTCTTTGGAACTCATTTCATCAATATCTAACATTAGTATTTTCCTAAAGGTTTAGTTAATTAGTCGTATTTAATAGGAATAATCCACGGTTTACATCTGTCATTAGATATAGTCGATATTTAAAAGTCAATGATGAGATTCAGTAACCTGTTCAGAAAGTATTAATAAAAAAGTGAGGTTTGTCACTGCTTTAATGGCGTGGCGTGCGGTACCGGGTATAAAAACAAAGACTCCAGATTCTAGGACAATCTCTTTGCCTTCGAGCATCAGCAAGCCTTGTCCTTCAATCACGTTCACCGTGGCATTGCGAGGATTAGTATGTTCTGCGATGTGCATTCCCATCCCTAGGGACATCAGCGCATATCGGCAGTTTCCATCTTCCAGCAGAATCTTGCTTTTGAGTCCTGTCTGGGGATACTCAATCACATCCGCCCAACGAATTTCGGTAGTGTTCAATGACATTATGGTTGTGGTCATGCGATCGCTCCTTTATTACGAAAAAATTAATGTGAAACACCAGGACACTCCTAGAATGAGTATCTCTATGAATTACGGAAAGACAATTTTGGCTAGAGGCGCGTGTCCTAGGAAAATATAAGCAGCCGATCGCAGTACACTTTCGGAATAGATAATCTTTTGGATATTTAGACTTGGCGCACGTTTTGCGGTGGCATTATAGGTCGCGATTTCCCCTTCCAAGCTAAAATCGCTATGAGTGCGATAATGGTCATTGTCGTGCATTGCTTGGAAGATGAAGTTATAGATGGGATTAATACCCAAAGTTGTGTCATAATTTTCATCAGATACCCAGAGATGATTTTGCTGGATATCAGCAAACATTTCTGCGGCATTTTCATAACGCGAATACCAAGAGAATTCTACATTGAGCGGGGTATTCTGAAACTCAATCCAGAGCCAATCACACAATTCTGCGATCGTTGCATCAGAAATTTCAGCATCGTCGCCTTCTAGGTATAGTTTGGCGAGAATTTCTACTTGGGATGCTGTTGCGTTTGCTTTACTTTTTAAGTTAGCATTCGCGACAGGATGTATCGCCCTATTATCAGCTTGCTGAACCTGAATAAATTTATCTTGATAGCCCTTTTTCAGTGGTTCTTTGAGCTCGCTCATTTGTTAACCTAATTTGTTACTTTTCATAGTATTTACAGACTTAGCTTTTGCTCTCTGCCTTTAGAAGGATCTATGAACTATCTGATTAAATTTACGATTGACGCACTCTACATTTGCTAGTGCGATCGCCCAAATGATTCTAAAGTTAAAATATCGATCGCCTCACAAATCTTCTGCCCGCTTAATTGCTGCTTTTTTACCCACAGCTACGCTCGCTACAACTAAACAGGCGGTGATTAGGGCGATCGGCTCCAGAGTTTCACCAAGCAAAAATGCCGAGGCTAAGAGCGTCAAAAATGGTTGCAACAACTGAATTTGACCTACCCGTGCAACTCCACCAAGCGCCATCCCGTGATACCAGGCAAAAAATGCGATAAATTGGCTAAAAATACTCACGTAAGCAAAACCCAACCAGGCGGTAGGTGAAGCTATTAACCCTTCTTTTAAAACCACAAATATTGTGGGTAAAACCTCAAAAGGAGCGACAATCACCAACGCCCAACTAATAACTTGCCATCCACCTAAAACCTTAGCTAATTGCCCACCTTCAGCATAACCAATAGCAGCAGCAATTCCTGCTCCAAACAAGGCTAAATCTGCGGGCTGAAGGTGTCCTGCACCACTAACAATGCCAAAACAGACCACAGTTGCACTACCGACAATGCTAGCAATCCAAAAAGTGACATTAGGGCGATCGCCTGCTCGCAAAAATCCCGCGATTGCTGTTGCTAAAGGCAACAATCCCAACACTACAGCACCGTGGGCGGCGGGTACTTGCTGCATTGCCCAAGCCGATAGTACGGGAAATCCCAAAACCACTCCCAATCCGACAACTAATAAACTCCGAAATTGCTGTTTTGAGGGAATCGGTTGATGCGTAAACCGCAGAGTAAATGCTGCGAGTAGAGCTGCTACCAATCCGCGTCCCAAACCTACAAACATCGGGTCTAAATCGATTACAGCAGCTCTAGTCGCCGGTAGTGTCAAGCTAAATCCAACCACGCCGATAAAACCGTAAATTAAGCCGATATTTTCCGAATTTAAGTGAGGATTTTTCCAGTCTAATTTCATTGAGTCTCCAATATGGATTAATTTAGGGCGATCTGGGTAGCGCCTCAACCATCTTACTTCTGAAAGTAGCAATTATGCTCTTACCCGCCAATGCTACAATAATCTGCAAACTTCTCTCTTTCTTAACTCTGCGTTCTCTGTGTTCTCTGCGGTAAAAAAATATGTTTAAACTTTACGAATATTCTCCGTCTGGGAATTGCTACAAAATTCGCTTGCTCTTAACTCAGCTTAATCTTCCCTTCGATCGGATCGAAATAGACATTCTCAAAGGAGAAAGTCGAACTCCCGAATTTTTGCTAAAAAATCCTAACGGGCGGATTCCGGTATTAGAAATAGAACCGGATAAATTGATATTTGAATCAAATGCAATTATGTTTTATTTGAGCGAAGGAACAGAGTTTTTCCCTACTGATAAATTTGAACGCGCTCAAGTCATGCAGTGGTTGTTTTTTGAACAGTACAGCCACGAACCTTTTATTGCGACTTCTCGCTTTTGGTACATGACAGGAAAAGCTGAGGAATATCGAGAAGCACTCCAACAAAAACAAGCACCGGGTTACGCTGCTTTGGGCATGATGGAACGGCATTTAGAAAAAAATGACTTTTTTGCGGACGATCGCTATACGATTGCTGACATCGGTTTATTTGCTTACACTCACGTTGCGGGCGAAGGCGGATTTGATTTAACCAGATTTCCGGCAATTCAAGCTTGGATCGATCGAGTAAAAAGTCAGCCTCGATATATCAGCATTAAGCAATAACAAGATTCATGTTATTATAGACGGGTTCGGCAACCACTGAGTTTTTACCTAACACTCGCGACAAGTCTGCTACCTGAGATAGGTCATAAAAACTTCTGCGTAAGGTGATTTCGGACACAATGCTTGCCGATCAAGGGTATCATACTGATCAATAGGTAAGTAACCGGCTTCATGTACCAGCCAAGATACCAGTAATTCCCCCTAGGCGCAAGCGATGTAACTCTCGTGCTGACGATCGGGACTTCTACAAGGCTCGTCAACCGAATTGAAAACTGATGATCCCAACTGAAGCAGTATCCGGCTATTACGATACGTTTGTCTAGCGTGTAACCAACTTTCTCGGTGCGATTTACCTTGGTGCTTCCGTTATCTGGTTGAATTGATGACGCGATCTAAGAACGGTGGAAAAAGAAGTGTTTGCACAACGGCATCGTCGGTGTCGGATGCTCTCAAATAGAGGAAGTAGTATGAAAATTGCCTTAGTCCATGATTACTTGACACAACCCGGTGGGGCAGAGCGTGTATTTGAACTGCTGTGTAAACACTACCCCGATGCTGATATTTTCACGTCTCTGTACGAACCTAAACGAACTATTGATCTAGGCGAACGTGAAGTTCGCACAACTGTACTTCAGAATGTTCCAGGGGCCAGTAAGAATTTTAGGCTAATGGCTCCATTTTATTTTTCAGCTTTTCGAGCCTTGGATCTAAAAGACTACGATCTGATTATCAGCAGTACCACGAGCTTTGCTAAAGCTGTGCGAAAAAGACCAGGAGCAACACATATTTGTTTCTGTCACAATGTCACCCGTTTTTTGTGGGATACCACAACTTATCTTCGAGACTATGCTACCTATCGAAATCTTTCTGGTATGCTCGAACCGATTTTTCAGCAGATGAGAAAAGCCGATCTAGATTCGGCTCAGGAGCCTGACTTTTACATTGCTAACTCCAGCACGGTTGCCAGTCGTATTCATAAATTTTATGGAAAGCAATCAGTTGTTATCAACTATCCCATTGACACCAAGAAATTTATTTTTTCCCAAGATAAGGAGGACTTTTACTTGACCTCAGCTCGTCTTCTTGGTTACAAACGCATTGATGTGATTATTGAAGCATTCAATTGGCTGGGATGGCCATTATTGATCACGGGTGATGGCCCAGAGCGAGAGCGTCTTGAGTCTAGAGCTTTAAAAAATATTAAATTTCTAGGTCATGTCAGCGATACAGAACGCAGTCAGTTGATGTCTAAAGCTCGTGGTGTGATTGTTGCTGCTTTGGAAGACTATGGCTTAGTTCCAGTGGAAGCTAACGCTAGCGGAACACCCGTCATTGCCTATGGCAAAGGTGGTGTATTGGATACTCAGATTCCAGGTGAGACTGGGATCTTTTTCAATCTACAGACACCTGAAGCGATTCACACAGCAGTAGTTGAGTCCAGTAAGATTGGATGGGATTACGAAAAAATCCGAGACCATGCGATAAGTAACTTTTCCGAAGAAGCTTTCTTTGAAAAAGTAGAGGGGGTGATTGAGGAAGTTTGCGGTCGTCATCAGCCATAAATATATTTGGTTCAATAGGTTTATAATCGAGGCCCAGAAGTGACTGAAAACAATATAAACTCAATTGCTGAAACAGAAGCTGGCTATGGAGAACTGTTTGCCGTTCTAATCCGCCGACGCTTTTGGTTGCTAAGTGTTTTGTGTATTGTCTTGGCTGCTGCCACTGTAAAAGCGTTGAAGGAAAAGCCTACCTATACAAGCTCAATGCAGCTCCTGGTAGAATTTAATTATCAAGCCAAAAAAGACAGTAAAACAGATAATCAATTTGCTGATTCTAATGTTGTGATAGACAATGCTACTCAGCTTAGTCTGATGCAAGGTTCTCAGCTCATCGAAAGGGCGGTGAAATTGCTTCGCCCTGAGTACCCAGCGATCGATATAGAGGAGATTAAAAAATCCTTAGTCGTCGCTCAAGTGGCAGATGAGAAGGCAAAAACCGAAACTAAGATTTTTCAAGTAACTTACACGGCTAATAATCCGACTCGAACCCAGAAAGTGCTACAAGTAATGCAACGGGTTTATCTAGATTACAACCGAGAACAACAAAGACTACGTTTAACTAAAGGTCTTGCCTTCATTGATGAACAATTACCAAATGTTCGTGCGAAAGTTACTCAAGTTGAGGGGAATTTAGAACAGTTTCGCAAAAATCAAAATCTGATTGAGCCGGAAGTACAAGCAAAAGCTCTGACTGATGCAATTAACATCATTCAGCAGGAGCGACGGGCAAACCAGGCGAGCAGAAAAGAGCTTCAAGCTCAATACGAATCTTCGCAACGACAACTTGCTAGTTCTCCCCAGGAAGCGCTCTTTTCAGCAAGGCTAAGTCAGTCTTCTCGTTATCAAGCCTTACTCAATGAAATCCAAAAAACAGATTTAGCCATCGCCCAGCAACGAATACGTTTCACTGACAGAAACCCTGTTATGCAAAAGCTGCTCTCCGAGCGAAACAAACAACTAAGTCTCTTGGAAGCAGAAGGGCAACGTGCTACACCAGAAGTGTCTGGTCAGATATCCGGTACGAAAGAAAGCCTTTTGCAAGCAAGGCAACTAGGTTCAACTGACTTAATTATCGCTACTAAGCTGATCGATATTCAGACTAATTTAAAAGGCTTAATTGCGCGGGACGAAGCACTTGCCAGAAAAGAGGATCAACTCCGTGTAGAACTCGATCGATTTCCTAATTTATTGGCTAAGTATACTCGTTTACAAACAGAGATACTACTCAAGCGTGAAACATTTCAACAATTAGAGAAAGCACGACAGGACTTAAGCCTGGAAATTGCCCGAGGTGGATTTGATTGGCAAGTTGTCGAAGTACCGCAACCCGGTAAAAAGAGTATTTCCAAAAAACGGCAGAACATTATGCTGGGTGTCGTGGTTGGGTTGTTCTTGGGTGTTGCTGTGGCTTTTGCTCGCGATATGTTGGATGATTCTGTTCATAGCTCGGATCAGTTAACAAAACTGGTTCCCTTCCCTCTACTAGGAATGACTCCACAGCTACCGCAGGCGAAGAAGAACAAACCAATCATTAAGCTACCTTTCGGCAAGCGGCAAACTTCCGCCGCTTGGGCAACCGAACCAATCATCAAGCTACCTTTCGGCAAGCCGGAAGGTATGGCGCTTTGCACGATTGAAGTAATTCATAGTCCACCTGCTTGGGAATCCTTTGACGTAATTTATAAGAACATTCAACTTCAAAATTCTGGTTCGACCTTCAGTCCTTTAATAATTACTTCAGCATTGAATGGTGAGGGAAAATCAACAATCGCATTAGGTTTGGCAATTAGTGCTGCGCGTCTACATCAACGGGTACTGCTAATTGATGCTGATTTCCGTCAGCCGATGCTGCATAAACAGCTCAATCTTCCTAATGAGTATGGGCTTTCAACTCTGCTGGAAAGTAACGCTACAGTGCCAATACGCAGTTATGTTCCATCATCAGACCTATATATTGATATTTTGACTTCTGGGTCAATACCCAAAGATCCAGTAAATCTGTTAAGTTCTCCTCAAATGCAGAGATTAATGACTGAGTTTGAGCAGAATTATGACTTAGTTCTGCTGAATGCACCCCCTGTTTTAGGGATGGTAGATGCTCTGCTGGTGGCATCCTGTTGCCGCGGGGTAGTGTTAGTGGCACGTATTGACTTGGTAACAAAAACCGCACTTACTGAGACTACCGCCATGCTGAACAAGTTAAATACGATCGGAGCGATCGCGAATGGGGGTATTAGTCTCAAAAAGGGTAAGATACCCCAATCATGAAAAAATCATGGCTTCTTGACCAAATTATTGACAATGCTTCCTCATTCTCTACGCTCCCGACCCTATAAAGTGGCGATCGCCCGCTTCGATCTTTCTTGACAACACTCAACTCAAAACCTTGCCAGGCAAAGTCTTTCAACATGGTTGTCACCTCGTCAGGCGATCGACATCAGTTATTCTTGTTCCTTTGATACATAAGGTGTGCATTTTGTCAATAAACAACAAATATAGATAAAAAAATGACAAAGTATTGACTTATTTTTAAAGTGTGTTAAAACCGAAGGGTGATTCTACTTAAGTAACTTGTACAGAAAATTTTAACTTTTAAGTGATTTTACTGTACGAACAACAAGTGGTAAAATTAGCGTCAGGTAATTCAGAACCTATGACCAATTCAACACTCTCAAATTTAAAGATCTATTCTTCTACAGAGCAACAGCATTCAAGCCATTATTTACCTCACTGCATTCTTAAGTGGCGACAGGGACTGTTATTCGTCAGTCTCGGACAACAGACCAAACAGCCTTATATCTCGGCGTTTGAG
>ENA-OBIT01000084-OBIT01000084.1-metagenomes-genome-assembly--contig:-NODE-84-length-37591-cov-11.377_pt1 | contig 37591 bp, 26 predicted proteins | sample MGYA00153386_OBIT01 | MGnify analysis MGYA00153386
TGGCGGGGAAATATTGTTCGCGGGCTAGCAGGATTTCTTCGGCGCAGCGGGTGAGGTCGGCTTTGTTGCGATCGGTGAGGGTGGGGACGGGGAAGGTGTTCCAGCCGAGGGTGTTGGTATAAGAGAAGTCTGTCCGCATTGTGGTGCAAACAGTCTTAATCCACACCCAATGCAATCTTGAAACTATGATGGACATATAGAAAATTTCAGTATCGTATAATGCAAAATTTTGACTCGTAATAACTGATGGCGCTTTAAGTAAGCCTATTGGAAGATAATCTCTGTTTTCAGAAGTTATTCTTGGAAGAACAATGGTGTATTGCTTTGATTCATTCATCTCTCGCATTTGATGAGAACGTTTTGCCATGTCATTAGCACTTTTATCGCGACTTGATAGTCGCATTTGACGAACTCCCTCAATGCGTTTCCGTATTAATTCTATGGATATTGCCTCTTCTAAGTGCTGGTCTTCAATCCACAAACAGTAGCGTTGTAGACCTTTTATAAATTCAGCGGAACCATATATAGTTCGGATAAATTTTCCGTTTTGATTTTTGGACAAGCCCAGTTCTTCCAAATCAGCCGAGGAAAGTAGCAGATTTCCTCCGTCGTAAGGCATATTGCCACGAATCATTTGAGGCAAGCCACAATAAGACTTCGATGCTTTTTCAACAATAATGTTTGTGCTTGCAATTAAATAAGCATTTATGTTATCTATCTTCTTCTCGATAGTCTTACTATTTTCACCAATGGAAAAGAGTCGTTTTGGTCTTCCCGCGTGATTTGAGATGCCGACAATCACAACAGTTACGCCAGCATTGTGACTGGCAAGATTTGCCCATTTAAATGATGTATGGGCAAAGACGATCTCGTGCCCTGTTTCAAAAATTAGCGACCAAAGAATCGGCACCTGCTGCCCCTGACAAATAGAATTGGTAGACACAAAAGCGGCAGCAGAATTGGTCTGTATTCCGTAATCTGCTGCCTTCATAAACCAACCTGCCACATAATCGAGGGATTTCCAACTCTTAGTGCGGCCACCAAAAATTTCTCCTATTTCGGCTTTCTGCTCATCAGTTTGCCACTTAGACCCAAGATAAGGCGGATTTCCGCAAATATAAGTTTCCCCGCCCTCATTCTCAAAATCAATCTCCGCCACTTCCCGCATCTCACCAAACAAATCCAAATCCTCGCGCTGCACCTTCACCCCCGTCCCCGTGGTTGGACAAATACTCAACCAATCCAACCGCAGCGCATTCCCACAAGTAATCCAGTTATCATCCTTCAGTGGCAGAAACTCCGCCAGCGCCAACTTCGGCCCCCGATACATCACATCACATTGATACTCGGCAATAATCAACGCCAACCGCGCAATCTCACAGGAAAAGTGGCGGAGTTCAATCCCCCGAAAATTGGTTAGCGGAATCTCGGATTTGCGATCCGGTTCCCCTCGAAGACAGTTAATCTCTGCCTCAATTTCCCTCATCTTCTTATAAGCAATCACCAAAAAATTCCCCGATCCACAAGCCGGATCGAACACCCGAATTCGCGCCAGTCTCGATCGCAAATTCAGCAACTTACGGGCGTTATCTCCTGCTGCTTCTAACTGCGATCGCAAATCATCCAAAAACAGCGGATTCAGCACCTTGAGGATATTCGGCACGCTCGTATAGTGCATCCCCAACGCCCCGCGCTCCTCATCATCCGCCACCGCCTGAATCATCGACCCGAAAATATCAGGATTAATCTTCGTCCAGTCCAGATTGCCAACATGAAGTAAGTAAGAACGCGCAATCTTGCTAAAACGCGGCACATCCACGCCACCCGAAAACAGCCCTCCATTCACATAGGGAAACACATCCGCCCAATTGCGAATCTTGGCTGCTTCCCGCGCTTTAGGGTTAGGGGGAGTACACATCGCCCGAAACAACTCCGACAGCACCTCATGGGTATTCGACGAGTCGATCGCGCTCATCTGCTGGACGGTTTTCGTAAACAGCCCCTCACTGTGGAAAATATTCGTATCCTCAGCAAAGAAACAGAAAATCAGCCGCGCCATGAAGTGATTTAGCGCTTCCCGATGCTCCGCTTTATCCCAGTCAGGATTATCCTTCAGCAGTTCCAGATACAAGCGGTTAAGGCGGCTAGTCGCCTTAATATCAAACGCATTTTCCCGAATCTGCCTAACCGTCGTAATCCCCGCCAACGCCAGGAAAAACCCAAAGTGATCGTGAAAATCTGGGTAGTTGCAGGCGACTATCTCCCCATCAGCGAGGTTTTCCGCCTCAAAACTTTTGCCATCAGTGGCCAGGATAAACTTAGCCTTATGCTTAGCAGTCGCCGCACTATCCCGCAAGGCTGTGAGGGTGTTTGTCACCTCGCCTTCGGGGCAAACTTTCAAATGAATATTGTTACGCTGGAGTACGCCACCGAGATCCGATTGGTTGGAGCCACCGCTTTTGCTTTTGAGCTTCTTGAGGGTAGTCGGCTTGTTACCGAAAGCTTCGAGGAAAGCAAAGGGGAACTCTTCCGAGTCAAAGGGCGATTCAGCAAGCCGGGAAACGGCTTCTTCGATTTCGACTGCATTCATAGTTCGACGATAGGTAGCTCAGAGGTTCAATTATCGCCTCCTAACACAACTTTCAATTTTACCTTGATTTCTCGTCGATATTAAAAGAACGCTTCTGGATTTTCCAGTTGTAATTGTAGGGTGCGTCAGTTACGAAATCATGAATCACCACCAAAAGTATAATACTGACGCACCTTTAGTTTTGTGCGGTGCGTCAGCTATTAGATTTTTAGTTGAAACCGAAAATAATCGTAGCTGACACACCCTACTAATAACTGTGATGATTCAAAGTCTCCGCCAGCAGTTAGCGGCTAAAGGATTTAAGCTGAATTAAAACAACGCAGATGGAACTTCCATCTGCGTTCATCTGCGTTTATCCGCTAATATCTGCGGTCAAAAAATCCCAATTCAACTATTTCGCCACAGGCGGCAAAGACAACTGAGGGGAAATTTTAGGATAGCTTCCTTCCCCGCGAATCACAGCGGCTTCCTGCGACAGCAAAAACTCGCGAATTACTCTAGCAACTGCCCTTTGAGCTAAACCGCCGAATACTCTCTGCCCCATATTCTGCACTTCGGATTTCACTAACAATTGCGGAATTAGCTGCAATACTTTCGTTGTGTCAAAACCGGGAGTCGATCCCAAAATATCCCAAATCCGCTTAATGTGTTCTAAGTTGTTTTGTTCAGTTTGTGAAACTACTGGTTGATTTGACTTAACTCCAAACCATTCGCCGACTACAGCTTTAGCATTCGCAAAGGCGTTGCTGGAAACTGTGTCGAGACTTTTGACTAATTCCAGGACAATCCGATCGCGAATGAAATCTCCTCTTTCAGAAAATAAATAATCTAACCCTTGATCCAGGATTTTGCTGATGTCGTAGTCTTCGCTATCGCGGGCATTGCTGAGCAAGTTTTCTAAGCGGTTCCAGCGGAATTCCCCTTGTTTGAACAGCAATTCTTGCAGAGATGTTCTCAACTCCGGTGCTGGGTCGCTCAACAGCCGTTTTGCTACGTAAGGATAGGCTTTGCTGAGCACTTTGAATTCGGGGTCAACGTTGATGGCGATGCCTTCTAGCGTGACGAGCGATCGAATAATCAAAGCGTAGTAAGCTGGAACTCGGAACGGATATTCGTACATCACCGCCGAAAGTTCGTCGGTAATGCTTTTGAAATTGAGTTCGGCAACAGTAGCACCCAAAGCATTGTTAAATACGCTAGCTAACGCCGGAATAATTGGGGTTAAATCAGTGTCCGGTGTCAAAAAATCTAACTTGACATAATCTTTTGCCAAACCTTCAAAGTCGCGGTTCACCAAATGCACTACTGCTTCCAACAAGCCGTATCGCTGATAAGGTTTAACTTCGCTCATCATCCCGAAATCGAGATAAGCTAATTGACCATCAGGAGTTGCCAAAAGATTGCCGGGATGCGGGTCAGCGTGGAAAAAACCGTGTTCTAGGAGTTGTCTGAGAGAGCATTGCACCCCCACTTCAATTAAGTAAGGAGCGTCAATTCCTTGAGCCTTGACTGCTTCTAAATTCGTGAGTTTGACTCCGGTTATCCACTCCATTGTCAAGACGCGACGACGGGTATATTCCCAGTAAATGCTAGGAACATAAATGTCTTTGATATGGCCGTAGAGTTCGGCAAACCGTTCGGCATTTTGACCTTCATGGGTGTAGTCCATTTCTTCGTAAATGCGCTCGCCCAATTCATCCATAATTGCTGCGAGGTCACTGCGAATTATTTTGAAGGTGTTTTGTGCCCAAAGTGCAACGCGCCGCAGGATGTAGATATCTAAGCCGATGTTTTCGGCTAAACCTGGTCGCTGGACTTTGATGGCGACTGTTTCTCCGGTTTTGAGTTTGCCTTTGTAGACTTGTCCGAGGGATGCTGCTGCGATCGGATCTGGCGTGATTTCTGCGTAAATTTCGTTGGGGTGTGCGCCCAATTCTTCTTGGATGAATTGATATGCTACTTCGTTAGGAAACGCTGGCAATTGGTCTTGCAGCGTTGTTAGTTCTTCTAAATATACTGGTGGTACTAAATCGGGCCTGGTTGAGAGTGCTTGTCCGATTTTGATGAAAGCTGGGCCGAGTTGGGCGAGAATGTCTCTGAGTCTGGCGGCGCGACGCTTTTCGTTCTTGAGAGTGCGGCCTGTTTTGCCGTCGAACCACAAACTGAAGGTAAAGCTAAAAAATGTCCAAAAGACGCTCAGCATCCTTCCCCAGACTTGTAGAGGGCGATTTCGGTACTGGGCGGCGATCGCCACTGGATCGTACCGAAGAGCATCTCCGGCCAACTCGAAAGCTCTGTCCTTGGCTGATTTGAGGACTTCGGATGTTACAGCTTCTGTCTCTAGTGGGACTGCTTGTAGAGGAATTGTGTTGACATCTTTAATATTTTCGAGTACAGCCTGAGTCCCTGAATTTGCATAAGTTTGCGTCGTGGAGGCTGGCGATACAGTCTTGACATTCATAGATAAGACCTAGTGGGAAGCAATGTAAATATATTGTAACAATTTAAAGCATCGGGCATCGGGAATTGGGCATCGATCCGGGGCATTGGGCATCGGGCATCGGGCATTGGGCATTGGGCATTGGGCATTGGGCATTAGTAGCTAGCCGTTTCTTTCCCCCACTCTCCCCTTCTCCCCCTCTCCCTCCTATTCCCCGTCGTTTCCTCGGAGTCGATCGCAAATTCCCGACAATTGCAATTTGGTACTGACGGGCGATCGAGGTTGGGGCATTTCGGTATTCGGCCAGTTATCTAAGTCGTTACAGGGACACAACTCTGGGGGCATTCCGGCATCGCGCAACGGTACGGGCATGGCGCAACGGGCGCAGGCACTGATTTCCCAAGCTGGTGTCAGCAGTTGGGCGATCGTTTCGTCAGTGCCTTGCAGGTAGGAGTCTCCACTGTCGGGGGAAATGATTTTTTGCCAGCATTGTTCAAATTCGGGGCTGTAGCGATCGCCCGTAATGACTGGTTGGGGCAATAGCGCTTCGGAACCGTTGCGAATTAATACTTTTTTGCCTAACTGAAACCAGTAAGCAATATATTCTCTGACTTGATTCTCTGATGCCATAACTTTGCGTCAATTCTGCACTAATTGATTGATTTAGACTTTAAAGTTGAATATTGTACTCTATCTCAAGAGTGATTAAAATGATCTAGTTTGTGTTTTTTGATTTCTATTTCTGACATGATAACTCACATATGCACCATGTCAGCAACAGGCTCTCCGGCCTGTTCCACAAGAGAACTTATTTATTGTGGAACAGGCAAGATACCTGTTCATAAAATACTTATTAAAAATGATGCAATAACTCAATTATAACTTACTTTTAGTCGAAAACTTTGACTGTAAATCTATATTTTATCAAAAGCCGATCGCACCTCGAACTATTCTATTATTACTTTTGAGCTGGCAACGGCGTACCCAAAGCAGTCAGATTCAAAGCGTAGCCTCCGGTAGCGAGATAAACTGCATCGGCGATCGCCCCGATGTGGCGGACGAGACTGCCCAGGCGATCGCGAAACAGCCGCCCCGCCGGATAAGCAGGCACTACTCCCCATCCCGTTTCCTCTCCTACGAAAATTACATCGGCTGTGGCCGACTTTAAACTAGCAATCAAATCTTGCTGTGTTTGTTCCCAAACAGGCGCTGCTTGTTCTAAAAGATTTGCTGTCCAAGTTCCCAGGGAATCAATTAACAAGCATTCTGATGATTTGCCCGATCGCACAACTGCTGATAAGTCGATCGGTACTTCGAGAATTTGCCAATCAGAAGGACGGCGATTTCGGTGCTGTTCGAGGCGACTTTTCCATTCCAAATCCGCTTCATCAACCAGGCTGGTAGCTACATAAATTACTTGTTTGGACGAATCGGCAGCCAGAGTTTCAGCCCATTCACTTTTGCCACTTCGGGCTGGCCCAGTTACTAAGATTATTTTAGTCATTTGTTGTTGGTTATTTGTTGTTGGTTATGGGTTATTTGTTATTGGTTATTGGTTATTTGTTTGATTGCCAATGATTTTTAGGCGATAATAGCATTGATGGGACAATATCAGAGTAAGTCGATCTCAAAACCCCAGCATTTCCAAGCTGTTACTATATGCAAACCCCTCAGATATCAGCGATAATTTGTACCCACAATCGTCACAGCTATCTAGGTGCTGCGATCGACAGCTTGCTGGTACAGGATTTTCCCGACAACTTTGAAATAGTGGTAGTGGATAACGCTTCTAACGATTATGCCAGCCCCGAAAGCTCCAAAACGCTGACCCGCGAAGTCGTAGAAGCCAGACTCTCCAATCCCCGCCTCAAATACGTCTGGGAACCCGAACTCGGCTTGTCAGTAGCCCGGAACACCGCTGCCAGAGTTGCACAGAGCGAAATATTAGCTTATCTCGACGACGACGCGGTTGCCGAGCCGAATTGGCTCAGGGTGCTGCACAGCGCCTATCAAAGCAACCAAAAACTGGCAGTAGCTGGTGGTAAAGTCAATTTGCTGTGGCCTTCTGGAGTCAGCCCTCCCGAATGGCTGTCACCGGGATTAGCCGAGAACTTGGGGGCTTACGATTTGGGGGAGACTTGGGTGTACGTGACGGCGGCTGGTTTGACTCCTAGGGGTGTAAATTACTCAATCCGGCGCACTTTTTTAGCACAAATTGGCGGTTTCGATGTCAAACTCGGTAGAGTCGGCACAAAATTGTTATCAAACGAAGAATTGCGCGCCACAGAACTAGCTCTAGAGTTAGGTTGGCAAGTAGTTTATCTACCGGAAGCTCTGGTGCTTCACAATGTCGCTCCATCGCGCCTTCACAAAGCGTGGTTTGTGGAGCGCGGGTGGTGGCAAGGCATCAGCGAGTGTTACCGGGAACAATTGTGCGATCGAGCCGGTATTGTTCAGCTTTGGCGTGGGGGTGAAAGAATGTTGAGGGGTGTCTACAAATCTTTTAAATATATTAGAGATCCAGCGCTGCGCTTTGAAAACTTGGTTTTTGCTTGGGGTCAAATTGGTTATTTGAGTGCAGCCGTCAGCGGGCTGATTTTTGCACCGAAATCGACCCGCAGGCATTAGGCTATAGGCGAGATCGCAAGCTGTCTAGGGCCGCGTGAAAGTGCCGATCGTACATACTTCATCCACAACAACTCGACCGCATTCAGGTTCAAGCACTCGATTATGACCTCTAGTTCATCCAAAATTCCGGTTTCGGTACTCATTCCGGCAAAAGACGAAGAACTCAATCTTCCTGCGTGTCTGGCGAGCATTGCCAGGGCGGATGAAGTTTTTCTGGTTGATTCCCAAAGTAGCGATCGTACAGTAGAAATCGCCTTGAATAGCGGCGCAAAAGTAGTGCAATTCTACTTCAACAACCGCTGGCCAAAAAAGAAAAACTGGTCATTGGACAACCTGCCCTTCCGCAACGAATGGGTGCTCATAGTCGATTGCGACGAGCGGATTACCCCAGAACTTTGGGACGAAATAGCCCAAGTCATCCAAGACCCGAATTTTGAAGGCTACTACCTCAACCGCAAAGTCTTCTTTTTAGGACAATGGCTGCGTTACGGAGGCAGATATCCCGACTGGAACTTGCGTTTGTTCAAGCATCAAAAAGGCCGCTACGAAAATCTCGGCACCGAATCCGTCCCCAATACCGGCGACAACGAAGTGCACGAACACGTCATTTTAGCCGGTCAAGTCGGCTACCTAAAAAATGACATGATCCACGAAGATTACCGCGATTTATTTCACTGGATCGAACGGCACAACCGCTATTCTAATTGGGAAGCTCGCGTTTATTACAATATAATTGAAGGGCGCGACGACAGCGGCACTATTGGCGCAAACTTATTTGGAGATGCAGTACAGCGGAAGCGATTTCTCAAAAAAGTTTGGGTGTGGCTGCCTTTTAAACCAATGCTCAGATTTATTTTATTTTACTTTATTCAGCTCGGCTTTTTAGATGGAAAAGCTGGCTATATTTATGCAAGGTTATTGAGTCAGTATGAGTATCAAATAAATGCAAAACTTTACGAGTTGCGCTCTTGCGGCGGCCAGTTGAATGTCGCAGAATCTGAGCCTAGTTTGTCGCCGATGGTAGTTAGTGATTCGGCGGTTGAAACCGCCGCCACACAAACGAAGTCTGCCTCCGCAGACTAAGAAATAAACGGGATATTTAAGCCGAATTTTGTATCAATCGGCGCAGGCGGACTATGTTTGTGTAGTCGCGGTTTCCAACCGCCGGATTTCTTGGTTTGAGTTAACGCAGTTTCCAACCGCCGGGTTTCTACCGCGCATCCCCAATTAAAATAAACGGCGACCAATAAAAAGGATGCCGACTAATTTGACTCAACTTAGCTTGCCGCAATGCCTCATTTTTACTCATCCCTTTATTGATATTTTGATAAAATTCAACCATCAAATCTTTAGTAGCTGCATCGTCAACACTCCACAAACTCGCCATCACAGCTTGCGCGCCCGCCCGCTCAAATATATAGGCCATTCCCGATATTTCTTCACCGTTGGAATTCGCTTGCGAAGCAGTTTGACACGCGCTTAAGGTGAGGAGTCTGGTGTTTTGCAATCCTAATAACGCGGCATTGCGAATATTGAATTGGCTGTCAGCAAATAGCAGTGTATTTTCCTCCATGCCCAATTTGGGACAGCCTCCCAGTTGGAAACAGCCGTGAGTTGCTAGGTGCAAAAACGGAAAGCGGGGTGCTTGAATTTTGAATTGGTCGAGGGTGGCGGCATTGCCGATATAGGCGGAACTTCCGGGCAATAATTGAGCGATATTTCTAACTTCTTCTTCTGTACCGGGTAGATTTTGGGGCAGACGAGGGATGGGATTTCCTAATGCTAAGACTCCGCCTTGTAAAGTCGAATTGGGAATTGACCTTGTGGAAATGCGGGTGAGATAGTTGACGGGATATTTCTGGATGAGGAATTTGCGATTTTTTGTGTCCCAAAGGGTTTCAAAGGGGATGTAACGCAATTTTTCTGTGGCGATGATGCTCAATTGTTTGGGAGATAATGCCTGTATTTGGTCTTCTACAGGGCGAATTAGGATGTCGTATAGTTTGCCGCCAGTTGCTCTGTAATCTGAGTTGAGATAGTTTGATATTTCTTCCCGGTGTTCGGTGAGCAGTTTGTCGAATTCTGCGGGATCGATCGTAATTTTTTTAACACTTAAGCTGTCTTTTGTCAAGACAAATATGGCGATCGTATTGGGGACATTTTTGATATCTGTGAGCAAGACTGGTTGAATGACAACGGTATCTGGTGCGATACTTGCTTTCAGTTGGGCGATGTCTTTGGGTGTGGTTTCAAAGAGTTCGGCGACTTCTGGGAATTGGCGCGAGATTTCTTCTGCTTTGCGGTTGACTTCTGTGTCTAATTCCCGCATTTGTCGGGAGAGATTTTCGGAGAATTTGTCTTGGAGTTGGCGGCGGAGTGATTGGAGTTGTTGATTTTTTTGATTCCACTCGTCAATGGCTTTTTGTGCTTGGGGGTTGGCTACTTGGGCGTTAATTAAACGGGTGTAGTCGGCGAGATCGGCTGTGGTGGCGATGTTGATCCATTGGAAAGCGCGATCGGCTTGGTTTTCGTCGATGAGAATGTCAACAAGTGCAACTGCCCTTCCTCTTTCACCTTCTAAAAACTTTTGGCGATTTTCCCGCTGTAAATCTCTCCGCATTTTTAATGTGATTTCGACTGATTTTTCCCAATTATCGATCGCTTGAGTCGGTTGTTTCATATCTCGGTAGACTCTAGCAATATTACTCAAAGTATCAGCTTCTCCTGCACGATAGCCCACTTCTCGCCTAATTAGTAAAGCTTGGTTCAAGTATTTTAATGATTCTTCCGTTTGGGAATTGATGTTGTACGCTATACCCATCTGATTCAAGGTAACAGCTTCTCCCGCACGATAGCCGACTTCCCGCGTAATTGCTAAAGCTTGATTCAAATATTTTAATGCTTTTTCTGGTTGGTTGATGCTATTGTATACCTCACCAATATTACTCAACGTAGTCGCTTTCTCCGCGCTATTACTTCCTTCTTGTCTAATTTTCCAAGCTTGTTCCAAATATTCTAATGCTTCTTCTGGTTTGAACATGATTTTGTACGCTACACCCATATTATCCAAAGTAGCAGCTTCCCCCTCACGATTACTTGTTTCTCTCATAATCGGTAAAGCTTCGTTAAAGTAGTACAATGCTTCGTCCTGTCGGGAGATGCTGTTGTACACTTGACCCATAATAATCAAAGTAGTAGCTTGCTGCGCGCGATCGCCCACTGCCTTCGTCATTGGTAAAGCAATGTTTAAATATTTCAATGCTTCTTCCTGTTGGGAAGTGCTGTTATACATTGCACCGATATTAGTCAAAGTACCAGCTTTCGCTTTGCTATCGCCCACTTTTGGCAGAATTGATAAAGCTTCTTTAAAAGATTCCAATGCTTTTTCCGTTTTGGAGAGCCTGTTGTAGACTTCACCAATGCCATTGAGTGCTAGGGCTTCAATATCTATATTTTTAAGTTGTCGCGCAATGGCTCGAACTTCCTGCCATGTTTTGAGCGCTTGTTCGGGTTGTCCTTGTTGTGTCTGTTGTCTGGCTTTCTGTATAAGTAACCCTAATTTTTCAACCCGCAAATCTTGACTTTGCGCCCAACTAGATTGAACTATTATGGGCAGAGTCAGAGGAGTCAGGCACACGCTCACAACCAAAAAACTACGGATCAATTGTTTCATCATTGTCATAATAATTCACCAAATTTGATTAACTGAGTAAATAAAAGAAACCGGGTTTTTATCAAATCTGCGGGCTACAACGAAATATTTTCGTAAAAAACCCGGTTTCTGGACTCGCGACGGACTCAATAGGGAGTCGCTACAATTGTCATCGTCTTTTTCTGCACGTTAAATTGCATTTCATCGACGACATATTGTGGTTTATTTTCCCGATTTCCAACAATAACTGAATTGAGACTGTCCAACTTGTCAACAAGAAAAGCAGACCCCTTCACATCCGCTTGACCTTTATTCGGATCTAGCAAGCGAAAAGCGTTCATGGGAATATCGCGCCAAGTATCTTGACGACCTTTCGCTGGAGTGCCATCGCCCCGAACAACTGGCCCCCCATTACTACTAAGATAAACCACCGCACTTTTGGAAAACACGATTTTATCAATTTGACTCAAAGGAAGCGATCGCTTTTCCACCGCTCCCTGTATCCATAATTTTTGCGCTTTCTCATCAATCTGCACAACTCTACCGTCTCTTTTTCCGCCCCCTTTCATCACAATTTCCGCTTGCGTCGGCAACACTACGGGTATCGCCTGACTAACGCTAGCCTGTGCTTGTACCGATCGCAAATTCTGTTTCTGGACTTCCTGACTGGCGGCATTAACTTGTGCTGCCATACACGCTGTTACTGTAATAAGTGCTACAACTAGAAAAGAAAGTGTTTTGCGTTTCATAGTCCCCCTAAACCCCTTGAAGGATAAGCCTTAACCCCGTTAGCATTATATAATGGTAGTTAACATTTTTTCAAGGTGATTCCGTGACCGCTTCTCTTCAACCTACTCCCGAATCAAACATTTTAGGCAAATTTGCCAGTGTAATTGGCTTACTCGGTGCCGCTTTGTTTTTCACCGGCTGGATTTATCGCTGGTCTTATTTTTCCTGCTTTCAGCTCAATGTAATTACCCTCGATTTACCAGTAGAATCGTTTTTCATAGTCCCACTTCAAGTGTTTTTAGGTGATGGCTGGACAATTGTCAAAAGTGCGATCGCTCTTCTGATCGCAGCCATTGCAATTTATCACAGTTTGTGGCTGCTTAATAGTATAAGCAAGACAGTTACTGCTAAAATTAATGGCACAATCACACGGTGGCTGTCCTATCCTTACGGCAGAAGATTCAGGTGGATTTACCGAATCCTGAACTCTTGGCAACAATTTAATGTCAATAGATATAACTCGATCAAATTATTGCGATCGCTCGTTGACGAAATTATCATCGTCGGTTGGGTATTGCTAGTCTTATTTTGGTCAGCTTACCACCAAGGTATTGCCGATGCCCGACGCGATGCCGGGGAAAATTCGTCTTTACCCGCCGTTGCCTTAATCGCCAAACAAGACAACATTGCTTTAGGCAGAAAACTCGACGATCCAACACTCCGATTAGACCCCAAGGGATTTAAGGCGATCGGCGATGCAGGTCTATTTGCAGATTTGAGCAAAAGAGATTATACTGATATTAATAACCCCAAAGAACTTAGAGTATGGCGGTTGCTTTTGGAAAGAGGAAACTGGATTTATCTGTTTCCGGCTTTAACAACACAACAGCAAACAAACCCTAAAGCTCGCCCGCCAGTGATGGCTATTCAACAAAGTCAATCCGGCGATCAATTGTTAATTATAAGTCCCGAACCTTCTCAACCTTCTAAATAAATTAGGCTTTGGCTCTGTTTTCATTCATTATAGTGCGCGAGTTCCCAGAAACCGGGTTTTTGCGAGAATATTTCGTGACAGGCGAAGAGATGGGAAAAAACCCGGTTTCTTTGGTATTAGTTGCTATACTGTAGACACTCTGTATATACATCCTCAAAAAAGGTGAATTCCTCAGAGTAATATCACTAGCTAGAGGATTAGGCTATGGTTGGAACGATCGCAAAGTGGGGAAACAGTCTTGCTATTCGGATTCCACAGCATTTAGCTCAAGAGATTAACTTAGCAGAAGGTTGCCAGGTGCAGCTTGTGTTGATAGATGGTAAACTGACGATCGAGCCGATAACTCGGCGGCGGTATTCGCTGGAAGAGTTAGTTGAGGCGATTACCCCAGAGAATCTTCATAATGAGATTGATAGTGGAGTTGCTGTGGGGAACGAAGTTTGGTGACTCGATCGAATCCCTACATTCCGAGTCGAGGCGATATCGTTTATTTAGACTTTGACCCAACTAAGGGACACGAACAAAAGGGACTTAGACCTGCTTTTGTACTGTCGCCTCGTGCTTACAATCAGAAAAGCTCCTTAGCTTTATTTATGCCGATTACAAAATAACAAAAAGGCTATCCTTTTGAAGTTTCTTTACCGACTGGATTGAAAGTTCAAGGAGTAATCCTTGTAGATCAAATCAAGTGTCTAGACTGGAAGGTTCGCGGTGTTCGATTCGTTGAGTCTGTATCTGAAGATGTGATTGAGGAGGTGCAAACCAAAATTGAGCCGTTGTTACTGTAAAAGTGGCCAGAAACCGGGTTTTTGCGAGAATATTTGGTGACAGGCGAAGAGATTGGGAAAAACCCGGTTTCTTCGATCGTGCGCGAGCGATCGGATGGTAAATTCCACCCATACTCACCAAATTGTCTGAATAGTGGTTAACGCTTGAATTTTCGCGTCGCGGGTGACTAACGGAAGACTCAAAGATAAAGCAGTAGCGGCAATAATCCTGTCTGGCATATCTGGCACTACATCGCGGGGAATCTGACGCAGAGTTTGCGCTGTTATTAAATCCAAGGGGGCGATGGCTAAACCAGTCCCCGGATCGGATAAGGCATTAATTAACTGCTCAAATGCCTCTTCAGGCAATCTATACCTTTCCACTAAATACCCTAATTCTACCACAGAAATCGCGGACACATAAATCGAATTCCCTGCTGCTAATGCTGTATCCAAAGCAGTCATTGCTGCTTGCGATAATCGAGTATTCTCCCGCAAATACCAGATAATTGTATGAGTGTCGGCGACAACGGCTGTCATTAAATATCGCCTCTCGGAAAGTTTCCCCACATTTCTTTTCTAGCTTCGGTAATCTCTTCTTCGGTGATATCCATATCTAAATTAGCCCACAACCCTTTGACACTCTTTAGCGGTCGTTTAGCCATAGTTTTTTGTTGAAGAAATTCAGCAAAATCTAAAACTTCTTGCTGTCTCTCTGGGGGCAATCCGCGCAACTTATCTAAAACTGCTTGCTCTAAATTCATTGTTTATTTCCCTCGATCTTTTCTTAGGACTGGTAATTACATTCTAGCGTAAATTCCGCGCGATCGATTTCGCCAGCGATCGCAGATGAGCTAACCTCATTTTCGGGTACAGATAATACGAGAAATCCCTCTCTATTATTGTCCCATTTCAAGTTATTTTTAATCCGCTCAATGCACTCACTAACATTCTGCTGATATAGACTATCTATCCGATCGCAGTGCCATTCAAATATCACCACCCATTGAGGTTGCTCAGTCAGAATCATCTTGAGAAAATCATCAAAACTTTTGCCTTCCCAATCTATCTCTGAACCATTCACCTCGGATTCTAACAAGTCTAATCCTTTCCCTTGCACCGAAAAATTCAGCCATTGCATACTTCCGTAAGCGGGCGGTAAGCGCTTGACTATATGGGGCGGAATGTCCAGTTCTACTAATTTTATATATTTTCCCCAAAGGTAATATTTTTCACCTTGGGGATATTCTACACCACCCCAAGTAAAGGTTTCCTGATGAGCTTCTAAATAATCAAGAGTCTGTCTTGTAGAAAGTAATATTTCAAAACAAGCATCCATAATTACTCCTTTAGTTAATCAACATCTCTGCGATACCACCAAAATTTTTGCAATCCAGATTCCCATCTTTTCTGTTCCCAATTATAGCGGAATTCGTGGATATGCGGGTTGGGATGATCGGATGGGCGATCGTGATCCGTTCAATCCACTCTACCCCAAGGTACATCATAGCCATTAGCTTTCGGCCAAGTTGATGAGGGAAAGGTTGCTGACTGGCGGTAACAAATGCGATCGCTTCCATATCTTCTTCCAAGTGTTGTATGGGGTTGTCCTTCTGCGAGTGGATCTGGTAAGGGAATATCCTCTCCCTTGATTGTTTGTTGTGTCAGAGAGAATTCTGGTATGTAATACTCGCTGTTTGTTGACAGAATATGCTCCTTTTAATTATTGATTGTAACATAAAAAAATAAGGTTGCGGAATAAATTGCTAAATTAATCAATTGGGATTTTTAACCGCAGATGTCGGCGGATGTACGCTGATGAACGCAAATGAAAAGGCATCATTTGATAAGTTCTTCGAGGGATGGGAACAGCAATTTTTCGGCACTCACTTTTTCGCAATCACAAGGTTGTTGTATTGCGGAGATTGCTGATACATTTCCTAGCAGCAACTGGATGCTTTCAATGAGCAATGGTAGAGTTAATAAAATGATTGATACCGAGACTAGCAAACTAATTAAGCCGTCCGCCCAATTCCAATGCAGCCACGCTACGGCGATCGCAGCTAAAATTACTCCAACCGACGAAAATATGTCGGCGACTGCGTGCAGAAAGGCGCTTTTGAGGTTCAAGTCGCCGTGACAGCAGGAATGCAAGCAGCAAGCATTGATTGAGTTGACGCTTAAACCGACAATGGCGGTAATTAACATCGGGAGTCCTTCTACTTCCGGGGTTGGGGACTGCAAACGGGCGATCGACTCTACTGCAATCCAAAGTGCGATCGCCACTAAACTGATACTATTAACTAAAGCCGCAATGATTTCTGGGCGGGCGGGAATTCCCGATCGCCCGTTAGCGAAGCCCTCGAAGAGGATCGCGCAATCCACCGATTTACTTCTTTGTCGTGACGAATACCAAGTGGCGATTAAAGTTATTGCTAAAGCTGCTACATCTGATAAAACGTGACCCGCATCTGCTAATAGGGATAAACTGTGAGAGCTCGTGGCGGCGATTAACTCTGCGACAAAAAAGCTGCTAAGCAGTATTAAAGCTGTTTGTAAAAGTCGCACTTTGGGAATACTGGAATTGGGATTTTGGCTGTGTGCGAGATTCTTGGTGTTTTCAGAGTTAAAATTGTCCCCAACTGGAAATGTCATGCAGCAATCCTTACAGCTAAACTCGATTTTCAATTAAACATTAGATGACTCATTATACGCCAACTCCTGACCCGGAACCGCAAAAGCCGATCGCAAATTCCGCAAATCCTGAAATCAATTATCGTCCAACTAGCGACAACCAACCAAATATCTTGACAGGCGAATCTTTGGTCGATTTGCGGAGGTACGATCAATCGAAGTTCGATCGCGGAAGACCAGGTTGGCTAATTTTGCTTTGGTGGTTCGTGCAGGCGATCGTATTTCCCCTCACTCCACACCCTTTTAACGGCATCAGAAGCGGCTTGTTGCGGTTATTTGGAGCGAAAATAGGTTCTGGGGTAATTATCCGCCCTACGGCTCGTTTTACCTATCCTTGGAAAATTGAAATCGGCGATTATAGTTGGATCGGAGATGATGTTGTATTGTACAGTCTGGATCGAATTGCGATCGGCAAACACTGCGTTATTTCTCAAAAAAGCTACCTCTGCACCGGCACTCACGATCCTCAAGACCCAGCCTTCGGCTTAATTACAGCATCTGTTATCATTAATAACGGCGTTTGGATTGCCGCCGACTGCTTCATTGGCCCTGGTGTTGCGATCGGTGCAAATGCGTTAATCGGAGCTCGCAGCAGCGTGTTTGAAAATATGCCAGCCGGCTTTGTTTGTACGGGTACTCCCTGTCGCCCGAACCATCCCAGAGAAATTAACAAAAGTTCCCACTAATTGGGAATTGGGAATTGGGAATTGGGAATTATCTACAGCAACTACTCAATAAGTAACTACTCATAACTAATGACTGATGACTGATGACTGATGACTAACCGCTCACAACTCATAACTCATAACTGTGAATACAATCCCCGAAGAATTACTGACCGAAATCTCTCAAGTGTTTACATCTACCTTATTTAAGATAGGGGAAAATCCTGTATCGCTGCGGTCGCTTCTGGAACTGATTGTATCGTTTATGGGTGTGCTTCTCGTATCGCGAGGTTTGACTAACTTTCTCAAAGAACGCTTGCTCGTCAGACTGGGAATTGATGAAGGAAACCGCGAAGCTATTGCAGTTATTCTGCGCTATTTAATCGTAGCTTTTGGAGTGATAATTGCTATCCAAGAAATCGGATTCAACCTCGCTTCTTTGGCAGTTGTTGCTGGCGGATTGGGAGTAGGAATTGGCTTCGGAATCCAGGATTTGACAACCAACTTTGTCAGCGGATTGACGCTGCTTTTAGATAGACCTGTGAAAGTGGGAGACTTCGTGGAATTAGAAGGATTGATGGGAATAGTCAAAAAAATCTCGATTCGATCCACGATTATTACAACTAACGACGACTCCAGCGTCATAGTTCCCAACAGCACCATGATTAGCAACAAAATTGTTAACTGGAGTTACGAAAATCCGCTGCTGTGTTTGCGGCTTTCGATAGAAGTAGCCGAGAATAGCAATCCGCTGTTAGTGACAGAAACTTTGTTAAGCATTGCTTACGCGGAAGCCGGAGTATTGTACGAACCAAATCCGAAAGTATTGTTTGTCGAGTTTGGCGATGATAGTTTTAAATTTGAACTTTTAGTTTGGACGGACAGGCCGACTGAAAGAGAAGTTATTAAAAGTTCTTTGAATTTTGCGATCGAGTACCATTTTCGCCAGCAGGGAATCGAATTTCCGTTTAATGACCGAGAAATTTATTTGAAAAATCCCGAAGTTTTGTTTTCGCTTTTAAACCAAAAGGAAATTGCAATTGAGCCGACGAAAAGCTCCTCTGAAAACGATGCCAAATTGCCGCTTTGTGCAGAGGAAATAAAAAAGCGATCGTCCCTTAGCTGTTTGCTGCGAGAGGTGGAATATTTTGAGCATCTCACGGATCTAGAATTGCGCCAATTGATTGAGGTTGGATACCGCCAACGGCTACGGCCGCAAGAATTTTTATTTCGCGAAAACGACCCGGGAGATGCTTTTTACCTGATTCTTTCCGGTTCGGTCGAAGTTTTTGTCGAAGCTATGGACAAACACCTGAACAACCTCGGTACGGGTCAGTTTTTGGGGGAGCTTTCTTTGATGTTGGGAATCCCCAGAACTGCTTCGGTGAGAGCTTTGGAAGAAACTATTTTATTTGGGATCAATAAAGAAGGATTCCAAAAGGTTTTAACTGAACGGCCGGATTTATCCGAACAGATTATTCAAGAAATAGTCAAACACAAAGAAGAGTTGAGCGAGAGACAGGAACTCTTGCGTGAAATGGAATTGGTAGATGCAGCCGAAGATGACCAAAATCCTGTAGATTGGGTGAGGAAACGGCTCAAAAATCTCTTCGGTATTTGAAATGAAAATTAACCTAAATAAATATCGCACATCTGCTATTATTTACGGATAAAGTTAATCGTAATTGCTATGACGCGATTTATTCACGATCGCTTTGCTAAAGAATTCCTGGAAGAATTGCTGTCACCCATCGGCACGGTAAATATCGGCCGAGATGTGACTAGCGAAGTTCGAGAAATCGATGTTTATTTCACTCCAGGCACCGCAATTCCCGAATACTCAGAAACCCTGGGATTGTTGGGGAAAATGGCAAGCACAACTGCAATTTTTGAACCGTTTCGCAATCCAGCGAATGTCAGTGAAATTTGTAGCTGTCTGGGCAAGTTATTGGACGTGCGAGGTGACTTGGAGCGACAATCTAGAAGAGAAAATACTCGCTATGATGACGCTCAGTTACCCAAACTGTGGATTTTGATGCCTACAGCATCGAAAGCATTGGTAGATAGTTTTAATGCGAAGCCAGACACAGAGAATTGGATGCAGGGCATCTATTTTTTGGGCGAGTCTTTGCGAACTGCAATTGTGGCGATTCACCAGTTGCCGGAAACTCCCGAAACCCTGTGGTTGAGGATTTTGGGCAAAGGGGGAGTGCAGCAAAGGGCGATCGCCCAACTGAGCGCTTTAGCAACGGATGACCCGTTGCGGATTATCGCGCTAGAATTATTGTATCGGTTACAGTCAAATTTAGTAACTGATATCCCACAGGAATTAGAGCCAGAAGAGCGGGAGTTAATTATGGCGATCGCACCACTTTTTCGAGAACAAATACAAGCGGCAGAGCAACGAGCTAGGGCAAAAGGGCTAGAACAAGGGCTAGAACAAGGGCTAGAACAAGGGCTAGAACAAGGGCTAGAACGAGGCAGACAAGAACAACAGCGGTTAATATTAGAAAATTTTCTGCGAGTTCGATTTGGAGAATTAAGCCCGAAAATGACTGCTTTTCTATCTCCAATATCAAAGTTGTATGCTGCGGAATTTACGGTTTTGTTGCTGGCAATATCGATGCTGACAGTCGATGAATCGGGGCGGGAACAAGCGGTCAAGTTGTTAGCTGAAAGTGTCTTGAAAATGTCCGTTACTAATTTGGAGGAGATTCTGTCCCAGGCGGTGACTAATTTATTGTCATTGCCTGTGGCAGAATTGACATCGTTTGTGGAACAACTGCCGCAGCTATCGGATGCTGAATTGAGGGAAAGGTTAGGCAAAATCCCTGAATAAAATCTGTTTGAGTAGCCATAAAGGTCGATCGCACTTTCTCAACGCAAAGGCGATCGCTCTTTTTTAGATTTAACATAAATATCTAATGAAATCCCTAGATAGACATCACCCATAACTCCCCAATTTTCTATTTTGGATCTCAAAACTTTATCCAAAATTGCAAATTCTAACTCGTTCAAGGACTATTTACTAATTGCTAACAACCAATCCTGGACGGTAAATCCCCAAATTCTTCTGATACATTGCTTCGAGTTTGGGCATTGAGGATTCCACGGAACCGCCAAAACGCCGAAAAGAAGGCCAGATGTAAGCGAGTTTTCTGAATGCTGGCTCCAATCGACCCGCTTCTATATCTTCTAATGCACCTTTTTCTCGAATTAACTCTATAGCCATTAGGTCTTGATTTTCTGGGCTGAAATCCTTGACACCAAATTTTTTGGCGAATCTGTCCCAAGTTGTGCTGAGAAACTGATACCGCCCCGCAGCGTCGGAACATAGCTTTTTGCCGTAGCGGCGGCCACATCTCATTTCCCTGGGATGGTCGCTGAAACTGGCAAATTTGGTGCCTGTGTACTGGGTGTGGTAGCCATCAGCAGCGGTGCCTTCGGCGCTGGCGATGGTGTCGAGAAAGGCTTTGACTCGATCGCCCTCGATGTTATGCTCTCTGGGATCTGGTGAGTCGATCGTTGCAACTTTCGGCAACGGTTCTGGAGGCGACGCGGTTTCTGCCGAGATAGTTTGTCCCCACAGTTTCGGGGTAATTCTACCCAAAAAAAAGCACAAAAAAATGCACAAAGTCCACGAAAGTCTGAAACGGAGGCGTTTAGACGGCTTTTGGCGCTGTCGCACTGGCCACCCGTGCAGGGGGACGATTGCGGGCAAGATTCTTGTGTGCTGACCAAAGGCGAACAGCGATTTCAGTCCTAGCAAGCTTTGTTTGTAGAAACGAGGTGCAAGTTTGCGTGCCCTCATCGTCGCAGCGAAAGTCTGGATGTCTGCCAAAGTAACTTGTGCTAACGGTTTTTTGACAAACATTCGGAAATGGTTGGCTGTCTGCCAGCTAAATCGTCTGCTGCGAGGAGATTGCCGGTTTACCCACAGACGAATTAGCTCTTGGTCGGACATAGGGAGTAGATGGCTTCCCAGATGTTCTGATGCGTACAAGATTACCTCCTGATATCACTTCTAGTCGAAGGTTCCCAGTTATAAAGGATGAAAGAGATAGGGATCAAGGGAAACTGGCTTCAACCATACCAAGTAATACTACTAAGCGCTCACAGGGTCAAGTTCATTCGCCGCTTTTTCGAGCAGTTGAGTGTAAAGTTGGCCGAGTTGCGAGGCTGCGCCATCCCAACTGAAATGGGTTTCGACGCGCGATCGACCTGCTTGTCCGAGTTGCTGGCGCCATACTGAATCAACTAACAGCCGATCGATCGCACCGGCAAACAGTGCTTCATTTTTCGGAGGCGCGAGCAAACCTGTTTCTCGCGGCACTACGGTATATTTCAGCCCTCCCACGTCGGAGGCGACTACGGGCGTGCGGCAGGCCATCGCTTCAATGGCGACTAAACCGAAGGGTTCGTAGTGGCTGGGAATGACGCAGACATCGGCGGCGGCGTAGTAAGCGGGGAGAATGTCTCGGCTCAAGCCGCCGGGAAAGCTGGTAATCTCGCTTAAGCCTAATTCTTGAACGATGCTGCCAATTCGATCGCGCTCTTTGCCGTCACTTTCGCCAGGACGCCAGCCACCGCCAATTATTAGTTTTAAATCGGCTTTACGCAGCGCCGACAGACTGACGGCGCGGACTAATGTTTCGATGCCCTTGCGGGGGTCAAAACGGCCGACGTACAACACGACTTTGGTTTCGGGGGCTATTCCCAACTGGCGGCGGGCTGCCGATCGCCCGATCGAGCCGAACCGCTCAATTTCGGTACCGCAGGGAATGATGTCAATATTGCCCTTTGCCGAAACCAGAGACCTCATGTGTTCTTTTTCTTGGGGACTGGTAGCCACCACGCGATCGGCTGTTTCCAAAAGTGTTTTTTCAACTTGCAGCCTGGTTTTGGCAATCATCGGAATTGTCGAAACCGACTTGTACTTAACTGCTGCTAAAGAATGGTAAGTGTGAACTTGTCGCAAAGGTTGCGATTTTTTCAACTCCATTCCCACCCAAGAAGACAGCCAGTAATTCGTGTGAACTAAGGGATATTGAAAGCCTGACTCTAACTGAAACTTCTGAAATTCTCGTACAAAGATTGGCAAATATCCGTAAAGTTCGTCCCTGGGAATAAATTCTTGTGGCCCTGCTACTAGCCGAATTGTCCGGCAATTGCGACGGTGCTGTACAATTCTTGCTTGTTCCGGGTCTGATGAGCGGGTGAACATATCAACTTGCCACCCCTGTTTCGCCAGCGCTTCCCCGACTTGACGCACGTAAACATTTTGCCCGCCCGCTTCTTCTTTGCCAATTTCGACAGCCGGATCGCCGTGTACGGAGATCAGGGCGATGCGTTTTTTAGTTAATGAAATCATGATTGTTTACCAAAATTTAAAAAAAAATTGCAGCCGATTGAAAGTGCGATTTTGGATACTGCGCGGGGACTGGAAGGTTATAGCTAATTTTCATTAAACTCAAAATATGCGATCGATCAATCATCCTTCAGGGAGAAATTGTCGAAAAAAATTGACAGAAAAATTCCTTCTGCTGATAGATACGTGCAGCAGATTCAACTCTAGATATAAATCGAAATCAACGAGGGTGAAGCGAATTTCCCGGATTCGGGCCAATGTCAAACTCGCATCTGTCAGCAATCAGCCCAGGGCTGTCTAGATTTCACAATCAAGTTTAATAAAATTTTGGTTTGTAGTGAGGACTTTAGTCTTGATATTTTTAGAGGACTAAAGTTAAAGTTTTCATCTCAAATCCGGTAGCATCGGAATTAGTATTAGACATCTCCCAAAAATATTGTGGAACAGGCATCCTGCCTGTTCTTAAAAGGCTTTTTGGGAAATGTCTAATCAAGTAAAGCAAGACTTTTCACTATCAGAAAATTATTTTGTAAAAGGTCTAATTAATCGTGGTAGGGACACGGCACTGCCGTGTCCTCTAATTAATCGTGGTAGGGACACGGCACTGCCGTGTCCTCTAATTAATCGTGGTAGGGACACGGCACTGCCGTGTCCTGTATATCATTCCAATGCAAGCGGAATTAATATCACTACAAACACATTCTGAAGACAGAATGTTAAAGGACGATCTCCAAAAAAAGCAAAATTATGGCATTCCAAATTGGTCTTTTCTTCCACCTTCTGTCAAATCTAGAATGGTAGTTTAACCTCAAATTTCCAGTTTGTCTAATGTTAAGACTTGTTCCGATCTTTGCCTGCGGAGGATTCCCCATTTTCGCTATTAAGGAGATTCTTTCGCGAACTTCCCATTCTGGAACCGTATCGGTTAGCCCAAACTTGCGTAAATTCCGCACCTAAGAAGAGAATTTGAGCCGAATAATTAATCCAAAGCAGGATAATCACAAACGAGCCCGCAGCACCGTAGGTAGAGGCAATACCGCTACCTCCGAGGTAGATGCCAATGAGGGATTTGCCGATCGTAAACAGCATTGAGGTGATGGCGGCGCCGATCCAAACATCATTCCAGGCAAGATCGACATCGGGCAAAAGTTTGTAAATTAAGGCAAAAAGCAGCGTAACTACGCCAAAGGAGATCGCAAAGTCCACAATCTGCCAAATACCGACTGGTAATTGCAGCAAGCCATTCAACCAATAGCTGACGGCTGCTAAAACGGCGCTAAGGACTAAAGATACTAGCAGTAGAAAACCTATACCTAAAATCATCGCAAAAGACAATACGCGATCTTGCAAGAATCCCCAGATACCACGGCCGGGAGGCGGTGAAACATTCCAAATAGTATTGAGGGCTTCCTTGAGATTAGTAAACACGTTAGAAGCGCCCCACAAAAGTGTAACGATGCCGACTAGAGTAGCAATCATTCCCGACTTGGGCTCGGAGGCTTTGAGGATGAGTTCTTGGACGGTTTGGGCGCCATCTTTGCCGATTAAACTTTGGAGTTGGGCGACGATTTGACCTTGGGCTGCGTCTGCACCAAAGACTAAACCGACGATCGCAATGACGATAATTAGCAGCGGGGCGAGAGAGAAGACTGTGTAATAGGCTAGGGCGGCGGCTAGGGTTGGCGCTTTATCTTCTTGCCATTCAGTAAAAGTTTGTTTTAGCAGCGATATGACTGTTTTTAAGTTCACGGCCTTTGGTTTCCTTATACTTATCCTTCACCAACGGATCTTAATAGGTTAGGAGTTTTTTAGCCTCGGCCACAAGATAGATTTGTAGATCAGCAAATTGCTTTTTTATCTGTTTTGAACAAACTGCGAAAATGCTAATGGTGGGAAGGAAGAAAAAAGAGAAGAGAAAGAGTTGACAAATTCTACGGGTAAGGTGCAACCTAAGCACCCTGCGAATATAGGTAGTGCGGATATCCGAAATATCTGGCGGTAGACCTATCTGAATTGCAAGCTAAGATGAAATGATTAACCTAAACATCTATCATATTAGATATCTATCTTGAACAACTTTACTGACCTGGAAATAGAAGTTGCCGAAACACTGCTGAGATTAGCAATGTTGCTGGGATTAACACTTTTAATTGCCTTTTTTGTGGCATCAGAACTAGCATTAGTATCAGCAGACAGACATCAAATTCGCCAACTCGCCCAGTTGTCCGACTCTGCAAAAACTGCCAAAACCGCCGAACTGATCCACCAAGCTCAGAACAACATACCGCATTACCTGTCGGTGACTCAAACTGGCACAACAGCAGGGAGTTTGCTGTTGGGTTGGTTGGGCGAGGGGGCGACTGTACACTGGATCGAGCCGTGGATCGACAAATTGCCGATCGGGCATTTACCCGCTATGCTGACTGTGCATTCGATCGCAGTTCCCACAGCATTCATCTTAGTAACCTACGTCGAGATAGTATTAGGAGAACTAATCCCCAAAGTATTAGCAAACCACGCCCCAGAGCGCACCGCTTTGCTACTGATGCCCGCCCTTGAAACCTGTTCAAAATTACTGTGGCCACTGCTAGCCGTTCTCAACGTTACCGTGCGGCTGCTGACTGGTTGGATCACCAGTCAAGAGTCTCAACCGCTGTTGCCACCCTCCGAAGCAACTCTCGTCGAAAAAGATGCCCATTCAGCACTGATTTCTGGGCTATGGGAAGTGACAGCAGTCAACCAAAAACTCGGGTTAAACCTGCCGACCAACCAAGCTTACCAAACAATCGCCGGATTTATGATCCACAATTTAGGTAAAATGCCCAGTCAGGGCGATCGATTATTGTGGGGCGAATTAGAAATAGAAGCAGCAAATGTAGTAGAAGGCAGTTTAGAAACAGTGCTGCTGCGCCAGGTAACACGCCCTTTGTTTGAGCCGCAACATCCAGAACTTGTGTTAAATTAATCCTAAATCAGGCTTAAATACTTCTATTCGCTTAATTTGACCTTTGCTAGATATCTTCATAGCGTCTTTTGAAGCTTTTTAGCATTTCCTGAGAGACTTCTGTATCTTCTATACAGGTTAAAATCGCCGAATCTTTACAATCCATATCACCAAGAACATAAATTCTCAGATGTTTTGGAATAGCATTGTAAGCTGCTTACAAGCTACTTTTATTTTCTTTTGTTGGCAATGTTAGGAATCTAGCAAAGGCTTGAATACAAGTCTCTGAAACTGTTTGCTTACCCTGAAGCCGATCGATTGTATCTGCCACTTCTTTGACAAATTCATTAATTTCTTTATAAAACTCTAAAGTCGAGTTTCCAGAATAGAGATGATGACAGCTTATCCTCGCACCCTTGGGAACTTCAGTAACAACCCATCCCTGAGCAACTTTGGTTTTGAATTCCTCAAAGTTAACCAATCCCCAACAATCAATCTTACCATCCTCAAAAACTCTAATGATGATTTCATAGTAGCTGCTATTGTGTATAAATGCCGACAACCCTTGACCCCGAATTATTTCTCCATTTGCACCGTTTCTATATATTTTAAGCATTTCTTTTACCCTTGAAAATCAAGTAGGGACACGGCACTGCCGTCTCCTCCTCCTACGGAAACGGCACTGCCGTCTCCTCTTACTAGCTACCGTCTCCCTACAGATATCGCCTACTCCTTCATCACCCAACAGCCACCTTCTTAACCGCACCCCCAACCAACTGCTCATAATCCGCCAACAACCACTCCGGCAAACAAGTCTTCGCATCCTCAACCCGCAACTGTCCAGCGCGACAAAACAGCATTGCCGCCAACAAATGATTCACAGCTTGAGGCGTTCCAAACCCTTTACTCAACTCAGCAACCAACGAGTTAAAAAACTCGCGTTCAGTCTCAGTTAGCGGCTCGTTAATAAACCCACTTCCCAGCATTGCTTTGTAACCATTGCCAAAATCGCTTCGGTACAAAAGTTCCATTTGTTCGCCAGAAACGCTCAGCCACAAATCGGCAATTTGCTTGCGAATTTGCCGCAAATCTGCTATTGCTAATTCCGCCGTCGGGTCGATTTCATAAAGATTGATACCAGCCGTTAGTTGATTGAGAAACTGCGGCATATAATCTTGTTTAGCAACGGTTTGTTCTGTTTGAATTAATGCGCTTTCAAACACCTTTTCGTAATCGTCAAGCAACCATTGTGGCAAACGGGTGCGAGCATCTGGAACCCGCATTTTACCGGGTACAAAATACAGCATCGCACCCAGCAAAGCACTGATAGCTTGAGGATGCACCAACCCTTTACTAATTTCGGTCAATTGCTGCAAAAAGTTTTGTTCGGCTTCAGTCATTGATTCTGCTTGTAAGCCGCAGCTAAGTATTGCTTGATATCCCTTGCGAACTTCTCCTTGATAAAACGTTTCTAGTTTTTCTGATGGAACACTCAGCCAAAAATCAGCCAATTGTTTGCGGATTTGGCGCAGTTCCAAAACTACCGATTCGTCAGACGGATCGATGCGGTAAAGATTGACGCATCCTAACAGTTGATTAGCAAATTGCGGGGATTGAATGTATTGAGCTAGCAAGTCAGAACTTGACTCAGACTTAACGGCAGCTTCTGGTTCAAAAACTTGTTCGTAATCCTTAATTAACCAGTGTGGTAAGCGGTTGCGAGCATTGGGGATTCGCATGGTTGCCGGTGGGAAATACAGCATCGCCGCTAGCAAGGCATTGACAGCTTTGGGATGCACTAATCCTTTGCTAATTTGGGTTAATTGCTGCAAAAATATTTGTTCGTCTTCCATCATCGCTTGTTTTTGAAAGCCGGAAACAAGCAGGATTTGGTAGTTTTTACCGTTAGCATTTTTGTAGGCGGTTTCGAGGTTTTCGGCGGGAAGGTTCAGCCAGAAATCTGCGATTTGTTTGCGGATTTGACGCAGTTCTGAGATAGCTGAGATGTTTGACGAATTTCTCTGGTAAAGCTTGATGGCGTTCGAGAGTTTCTCGCCCAAATCTGGCTGCTTGGGAATGCTATCCTGTAAGCTGCGGGATGCTTCCAGGTGGCTGGTTTGCCAGTTGCTAAAGAGTTCTTGGAATAATTTGCCGATCGCCCCCGAGTATGCAACACTATCAAAACAGGCGGGATTGCCCTGCATTTTTTGCAGAATTTCCTGCCGTTTTTGCTGCCGCAATTGCGGGTTTGTGGCGAGATTGACGGCTAATTGAATATAAGATGCTTCGTCATGTGCAATTAAATCGGGCATCTGCAATTCTCGCAGCATCGCCGCACCTTGACGGAATCGCAAAGCATTTCCTTCCACAACCACCATCGGTAATCCTACTTGCAAAGGATCGATTAATGATGTCGCCCCAGCGTAAGGATAGGAATCGAGATAAACATCTGCTAGCTGCAAAAATTCTTTCACATCCGCCCGACTTGGTAGTTGTTTTACGAACAGTAAACGGTTGTTGTTCACTCCGTATTTAGCGCAGACAACGTTCAGATTATTGACAAAAGGTGTAGCTGGATAGGTGCGAGTCCAAGCGGGGCCAAAGGGATATAAAATCAAGATTGAATTAGGTACTGCTGCTAGAATCTTTATCCAAGTTTCTCTCAATTCCGGCAGAATTTTATAGAAGTTGGCGCCGGAGATAAACACTGTTGTGTTGTCGGAAATTCCCATACTTTGGCGCGTCGGTTTGACTGTCGCTACTTCCGATTCTGTGGCATATTTGAAACAAAAACCACTGCCTTCGAGAGTTACTAACTGTTCGTGATATTGTGCTTGATAACTAGCATCCGGCGCGGTAAATTTGCCTGCGATGTAGTAATCCATGTGCCGACTTCCGGTGGTTGTCGGGGAACAGAAAGATGTAGTTTGTACCCTTGCCAAACGGTGCATTGCTAGGGAACCAACTGGTTTGTTAATAGCTGTTAAATTCGTACCGAAAAATAAGACATCTAAGTCGTCAGTGCGGATTGTTTGGACTTGCGATGCAAAGTCTTTCGGGAGTGCAACCAGTTTGTCAGCGCGACTTTGACAGTATTGTTCTAATTGGTGGCCGCTGGTGTTGAGCGCGTACAGGTAAATCTCGAACTGGTTGCGGTCTAAATGCTCGAAAACCGGGATGGTAGCGAAGGTTTCGGTTTGCGGCGCGAAATGGTCGCTGATGATGCCGAGGCGGATTTTTGTGCGTTGGGGCGATCGCACCGGGAAGATGCAATCAATCGAACAACCGCGATTTTTCAGCGCAAACTCGATAATATCCGCCCGTTTTGTGTAGATATCGCGCAGGTTTGCCGTGGTAAAGTACAGCGGGATAAAGTTAGCAACTTGCGAGAAAAATAAGGCAATATTTTGCCAAAGTGGCGAATCGGCATTCTTGAACAAATTAGTATGTATGTAATCAATCCATCCTGCGATAAATTGATAATAACTGTCGGCTTCACCTTTGTTTTGAAATAGGTTTGGACAGGTAAACATGAATTTGAGATATTCATTGGCGAACCAATTCGGTAGCTTCGCGCGATCGTACTTAATCGGCAATTGGTGGGCGCGACAGTACAATATCGCTGCTAGCAGGTAATTGATCGCCTTGGGGTCGTTAAATCCTTTCGCCACATTTGCGATTAATTCGCTGACAAAACTCTCTTCTATATCAGTTAGCGGTTCATCTCTAATATCGCTATTGAGCATTGCCTGATGTTGTTTGCCAGCATCACTTGCAAAGACGCTAGCAACTTGTTCAGGTGGCAAAGTCAGCCAAATTGCCGCAATTTGTCTCCGAGCTTGACGGACTGTTGCTAGTGCGGATAAATCAGCGGAGTTTTTCTGGTACTGCTCGATAATGCTTGACAAAAAGATTGGAGCTTCTGGCACTTGTGCAGAGATTTGCTGTTGGCTACCGCAGGCTTGTAGCAATGTTGAACCAACGATTTTTGCCATCTTTGACCAAGTAAATTTGCGGCATTGTCCGAGTCCAGCAGCAACTAACGAGTTGCGAATATCCGGTTTCTGTACGTCAAACAGTGCATTTCCCAGTGCATTCACATCATTTTCACTGACATAAAATGCTGCTTCGCCTGCTACTTCGGGAATCGAGCTGTTGGGAGAGGTGATGACGGGACAACCGCAAGCCATTGCTTCTAATATTGGCAGTCCGAAACCTTCATACTTCGTGGGAAATACGAGAGCGATCGCACTTGAATAAGCCGCCCTCAATTCATCGTCGCATAAGTACAGCAGGTGGACGTTTAAACCAGCAGTATACTGTTGTAATATCGGTTCTAGCGAAGGTTGGCCGCTAGTACAAACAACATCAAATCCCGACTTTGTGCTGAATCTAGATAATGCTTGAAAAAAGGCGATCGTATTTTTATAACCGTTGAATCCCAAGCGTTCTCCAACTATGAGAAAGTAGGGTTTTTCAATCCGGTGTGCATTTTTAAATGCTGCTATTTCTGGTATACTAGAAGGATAAAAATGTGGTTGAATGCCACAGTGGGCGATCGTAATTGATCCGGGAGATATTTCTGGAAAAAACTTGATTAAATCGCGGGCGGTACTTTGGGAAATGGCGATGTAGGACGATGCTTGGCGGATAGCATGATGTTTTTCTCGCCACATCGGATTATTCAGGTCGCCTCCCGTAGCTTCGGGTATCATGTCGTAGGCAACGAATGCCGATCGCGTGGAAATCGGTGTGGTATAGTAGGTAGACACAAATAAATCTGCATTTTCCCGATCGCACATTTGCTGCAACATTTGTCTGTCAGCATCGGTTTTGTTGTAATCGTAAGCTGGAATCGAGCGATATTCAATCCCAGGAATCTTCGGTGTTGTGCCGACACGATCCAACATTACAATATGCTCAGCAAAACCATCTTTTACCCATTCTGCCATCAAAGACTGCCAAACGCGAGAAATCCCGCTTTTTTGCTGACTTTGAAAAAATATGCCGTCAATAACTATTTTCATGATTCGCGAGTTTCCTGTAAAATTACGATAAAGCAGTTCGATAAGCAGCAATAGTTTCTTGAGTGCACCTTTCCCAGCTAAAAAGTTTAGCTTGCGCTAAAGATTTCACAGACATACTTGCCCGCAATGACGGTTTATTGTATATTTGCAGCATACTATCACAAAGCGCATCAGTATCCTTTGGATCTACCATAATTCCCGCATTCCCAACTACTTCAGGAAGCGAAGACGTATTTGAGGTAATCACCGGTACTCCACACTGCATCGCTTCCAGAGGCGGCAAACCAAAACCTTCATAAAACGACGGATAGACAAATGCTAAAGAACTACTATACAGCGCTGCTAAATCCGATTCCGGCACATATCCGGTGAAAATTATCCGTTCTTTGAGAAAGTTTTTCTTAGAAACTTCTGCCATAATATTATCGTATTTCCACCCCGGAGTCCCCACTAAAACCAGATATAAATCTCTAATACTTTGTTCCTCAATTAGTTTAGCAAAACTGCGGATTGCTCCGTCGAGATTTTTGCGCGGTTCCAGCGTACCCAAACTCAAAATATAAGGAGCATCTGGAATGCCGTATTTGCTGCGAGTCGAAGCAAGTTTCGCCGCATCGCGACAGGGATAGAATATACTCGGTTCCGCAGCTAAGTGAGTGACAAAAACTCTCGATTCGTCAATTTTTAGATAATTGCAAAGGTCGTTTTTCGTTGAATGAGATATGCAAGTTACCCAATCTTTTGCCGCAATGCTTGCCAAAGTTTGTTTGTAAAGTAAAGGAATTTGTTCACTCAGCAGAAACTGCGGATATAAAACTGGGATTAAATCATAAATAGTTAAAAATGCTTGCAGTTTGTTTGCTGTCTTAACAGATGCAGGTATTTGATCGTAGGGAGAGTGAAAAATATCGACTTCATCTAAGTTCCCAGAGTCGATAGTATTAGAATAACCATCAATCATGTTCAGCGTATTTTCGAGATGACTTTTCACTGTATCTAAAAATAACTTATCCTCTCCTAAATTGCTCGCATCATTATTTTTTATTTGACAGCTAACCAGATTGTAAGTATCGAGTAGTTTTTTAGAAAAAATCCTGGGGAAACTTGAGTGTAGCAAAGGAACTTTTGCTAATTTAGGATTAGATGCTAGATAATCCAGACTAGCATCTAGCAACTGAAAATACTGATTGACGCTAAACATTAAATCGCATTCTGGCGAGCTTGTCAATCCTTCCGCAAGATTTTCAATTACTCGAAAAATTCCCGTGCGAGCGCGCAAATGCAAATGTCCTTGTCCGAGGACTGAAATATCGTAGATAACTTTGATTGGCTCTAGATTTAATGTTAGCATATGTGGTTGGGTTAATTTAACTAGATAAAGCAATTTTGTAGGCAGCAATTGTCTCCTGAATGCACCTATCCCAACTAAAGTTTTTAGCTTGTTTGAGCGACTTTAATGACATCTCATTTCGCAAAGATGGGCTGTTATAAAGTTTTAGCATATTGTGGCAAAGTCCGTCAGCATCTTGAGGATTGAGCATAATGCCTGCATCGCCAACTACTTCAGGAAGAGATGATGTATTTGAAGTAATGACTGGAACACCGCACTGCATTGCTTCTAGAGGTGGAAGACCAAAACCTTCATAGAGTGACGGATAAACAAATGCTAGCGCACCGCTGTAGAGTGCAGCTAAATCTTCATCAGCTACATAACCAGTCAAAATCACCCGGTCTTTTGATAAACTGTTCTGGGATATTTCTGCAAATATCTGTTCGTAATCCCAGCCGAGAGCGCCAACTAATACGAGGTACAAATCTTTGATACCTTGCTGTTGGACTACTTTAGCAAAACAACGGATGGCGTGTAGGATGTTTTTTCGCGGTTCTATGGTACTTACACCCAAGATATATTGTGCATCAGGTATTGAGTATTTGTTTCTGATAGCTGCAATTTTGCTTGTGTCATAACAGGAATAGAATGTATGCGGATCGGCTGCTAAGTAGGAGACGCAAACTTTGGCTGGATCGAGATTTTTGACATGATTGAGCAAGTCGTTTTTCGTAGCCTGAGATATGCAGATTACCGAATCTTCAGGAGTTAAACTTTTTAAGGACATGACCATTCTCTGATAGTCGCCGTCGTTTTTTCCGATAAATAAATCGGACAAAATAATCGGAATCAAATCGTAAATTGTTGAGATTTTTTTCAGGTTTTTAGTTTGCCTTACTTGGTCGGGAACGTGATAAAATGTCGAGTGATAAATATCGGTTGCACCCAAAATGTTAGGATCGATAGAGTTGCGATTAACAGTCAGATTCATCGCCTGAGTCAGAGGGGCTTTTAAGCTTTCGATTAAAGACTGATTATTTGATTCGCTGCCATTATTTATCAGAACTTTACTCTGATTTTCCAGTATTTTATAAAGTTCAGTTAGTTTGATTCGCAATTCATAAATAAACCTAGGATGCACAAAGGGTATGTCTTTAAAAATTGGCTGCGATTCTAAGTAATCTAGGCAATTATGAATGGCATTTGTAGAATGAGTGGCAGAAAAAGATAGCTCTAATTCTGTTGAGGTAAGTAAGCCTAATGCGATATTTTCGATAACTCTGGCAACGCCTGTTCGAGAACGACTTACGTGATAGCCGTATCCGAGGACAGAGATGTCGTAAATGATTTTGAGCGGCTTTTCTATTTGTTGACCGCTAACTGATACTATCTGAGAATTAGCTGATTTTAGATAATAATCTTTGTGGATAATCAGAAGCAGAGATGTGGCAATATAACCTCCCATTTCTAATTTTAGATACGGCTCAGTATAAGGTGGCTTGGCTACTTTTAAGTCAGGCTGTTGATTGCCCAGATCATAGTTGACAGGCTCTACCCAATGTCCTTGCTTTTCTAATTGTTCGATTAGCCGATCGACATCCTGACGCCTGTAAAATACTAAATTGGGTAAATCTAGCGTACCAGCATTCGACGTACAATTATATTCTGTTGTGTGCAGCGCAATTCCACCGCTCTTTAGACAAGCTAAAGATTTTTGGACAAATTGCAGCCCTTTTTCGATTGAACCGATATGTTCAAACGCACAGGATGACCAAATAAAGTCGAATTTCTGCTGCTGCAAATCTTCAGGAATGTAGTTCATATCTACTTCCCGAAATTCAACTAATCTCTCAAATTGTTCCGGCGGACAAATGCTCTTCTCGTTGAGAGCTTGTTTGCCTTTACAAAGTTTGTCTGTATCACCCCATTCTTTTTGGCTAACAGGACTAAAAGCTTGATCTGTCGCCACAATTTCGCAGCCAAAGGAAGCAAATAAGGACGGTAGCGGTTCATTCCCGACTGCAAATCCTAAACCTTTTTTGCTATTACCCAGAAAGTTTCTTTCTTGCAAAGCTTGGATAATTGCCACAAATTCCCACTGTTTGCGAGCAGGAGTAAACTCCTGTTTCATTTGGGCAATCCAGTGTTGATAATAATCTGTTTGAAAATCTTTGTAGACACACAGTCGGCTGGTCATCAAAAGTTCTTCGGCTTTTTTCGGAAGGCTTGGGAGAGTGAAGTTTGAATTTTTTACAGCAACTTTGGTAATTTCGAGAACAGCGATCGCATTTGCAAAACTAAAGGGCGAATTATATTCTACATTGCTAAGTTCTAGGGGATTCGCTTGTACCCAAACGGAACGGTGCGTCGGTCGATGGTAGGTTTGGACTAACTTTAAAAAACTGGGTACGATCGCACTTTGCGGAATCTGGTATTTTTCAGATAACAGGTTCAAGTAATTTCGGTCGAACTGGATATACCATCCCCTTTCTAAAAGCTTACCAAAGGGTACTGTAATCAATGCTTGACCGCCATCCGACAGCAAATCGTAAATTTTGGCGATCGCCTTTAAAGGCCCTTCTCGATCGCACTTTTCTAGATTTTCACCATAAGTTTGATTTGGTTCAGCTCCTTGTCCGATATGTTCTACTGTAGAGATGGAAACTATCGCACTATATTTTTCGGATGGTGCAAGATCCATTAAATCTACATTTTCTACTCCGTCAGCTACTTCGTATTTGTCTATAATTCTTCGAGCTTGAATCTCTGCACGATTTTGCTGGATAAGTGCTTCATAAGCTTTGATCACGTTGCCGACTTCCAGCAGTCGGGATTTGTCCTTTAATCTGGCAAGAAAATTACAGGCTACGGGAATTTCTACTGCTCTCTCAGAACAGGGGAAATTATTGTGTTCGATGCGATTGTACGGCAACCGTTGACCGTTGAAAATAAAAGTATCTGACAAGTCTAACATTGACAATTTCCCGCCAAAAATAAAGGTATATTAATCAAAAAGTGCGATCGGCGATTCAGTTTATTTCAGATGAGATGTTACACCATTCTCAATAAGTTTTTCATGAACAGGCAAGATGCCTGTTCCACAAAGAGTGAATTTTATTTCTTGTGGAACGGGCATCTTGCCCGTGCTTGAATATGTTGCAAGATGTGAGTTTCACCCATAAATACTTTGACCGACTAGACCATTTTACCGATCGGCTTGTTCCCGATCGGCACTGACGCTCTGATCGATCTCTCACTGCGGGGCAGACACTTGTACCCGCACAACATTTTCAGCAGCTTTGACAAATTATTTCTTTAGGTGTAAACAACGCCAGATTTTAGAAATCGATCGCCAGTTCGATCGCAGATTAAATTTAGCCCACAAGCGCACTCTTGGGAAGCCGGAGGGCGATCCTCGGCTGATAGTTCTAGACACACTCCGAATACCCTCCGCCTTACCAAGAAAGCCAGCCCAGCCCTATGCCATCTCTTAGGGATCGCTCAATCCTGCTTGCTTCACAAAATAATTACGGGGCGCAAACAAGTCAAAATTACGTTAAGATTGATGAACATAAATAAAAAATCCCAGACCAAAGGGACTAAAAATTAGGAGATCGACCTCGGTGAATAAACGCTGGAGAAACGCTGGCCTGTACGCACTTCTGGCTATTGTAGTCATTGCCTTAGCAACCGCATTTTTTGATAAACAGCCCCCAAGCCGGGAAGTCTGGAAGTATAGCCAATTCATTCAGGAAGTCGAAGGCAAGAGAGTAGACAAAATAAATATCAGTTCCGATCGCAGCAAAGCCCTCGTCACAGCCCAAGACGGCAGCAAAGTGATCGTCAACCTGCCGAATGACCCCGAACTGATCAACATCCTGACCAAAAATAAGGTAGATATTTCGGTTCTGCCCCAAAACGACGAAGGATTCTGGGTAAAAGCCCTAAGCAGCCTGTTCTTCCCGATTTTGCTTTTAGTGGGACTGTTTTTCTTGGTGCGACGCGCCCAAAACGGGCCTGGAAACCAAGCCATGAACTTCGGCAAATCCAAAGCTAGAGTCCAAATGGAGCCCCAAACTCAGGTAACTTTCGGCGACGTAGCCGGCATCGAACAAGCCAAGCTAGAACTCGCCGAAGTCGTAGACTTCCTGAAAAATGCCGATCGCTTCACCGCAGTCGGAGCCAAAATTCCTAAAGGCGTGCTGCTAGTCGGCCCTCCCGGAACAGGCAAAACCCTCCTCGCAAAAGCAGTTGCTGGAGAAGCAGGCGTTCCCTTCTTCTCGATTTCCGGTTCAGAATTTGTAGAAATGTTTGTGGGTGTGGGTGCTTCCCGCGTCCGCGACTTGTTTGAACAAGCCAAAACAAACGCTCCTTGCATCGTATTTATCGATGAAATTGACGCAGTAGGCCGTCAACGCGGCGCTGGTATGGGTGGTGGTAACGACGAACGGGAACAAACCCTGAACCAGTTGCTGACCGAAATGGACGGTTTTGAGGGCAATACTGGCATCATTTTGATTGCTGCGACAAACCGCCCTGATGTGCTGGATGCTGCGCTGCTACGTCCGGGTCGCTTCGATCGCCAAGTTGTGGTCGATCGCCCCGACTTCGGAGGTCGTCTCGAAATTCTCAACGTTCACGCCCGCGGCAAAACTTTGTCGAAAGACGTGGACTTGGAAAAAATCGCCCGCCGTACTCCCGGTTTCACCGGTGCAGATTTGGCTAACTTGTTGAACGAATCAGCAATTTTGGCAGCCCGCCGCAACTTGACCGAAGTCTCGATGGATGAAGTCAACGATGCGATCGACCGCGTGCTCGCAGGCCCAGAAAAGAAAGACCGCGTGATGAGCGAAAAGCGTAAAACCTTAGTTGCTTACCACGAAGCCGGTCACGCCTTAGTCGGTGCTTTGATGCCAGATTATGACCCAGTTCAAAAAATTAGCATTATCCCCCGCGGCCGCGCTGGCGGTTTGACTTGGTTCACGCCAAGCGAAGATCGGATGGATTCTGGCTTGTATTCTCGCTCTTACTTGCAAAATCAAATGGCGGTAGCTTTGGGCGGCCGCATTGCTGAAGAGATTGTCTTCGGTGAAGAAGAAGTGACCACCGGTGCTTCTAACGATTTGCAACAAGTAGCAAGAGTCGCACGCCAAATGGTGACTCGCTTCGGTATGAGCGATCGACTAGGCCCTGTAGCTCTGGGCCGCCAACAAGGCAATATGTTCATGGGTCGCGATATTATGGCTGAACGGGATTTCTCTGAAGAAACCGCATCCATGATCGACGATGAAGTGCGTTTGTTGGTAGAGCAAGCTTATCGCCGCGCTAAAGATGTACTCGTCGGCAACCGCCACGTCCTCAATGCTTTGGCTGATATGCTAGTTGAAAAGGAAACTGTGGATTCGGACGAATTGCAAAATTTGCTGGCTAACAGCGATGTGAAAATGGCGACTATTGCCTAATTGATTTTGGATTTAAGATTTTAGATTGAATCTAAAGTTTTAAATCAGTAATTGGGGTGATTCTAGAATTGTCTGGAATCGCCCCGATTTTTTATAGTAGAGTGCGTCGCTGCGACAATTCTCGATATTTGCAGTTATCCCATAGCGACGCACCCTACCACTAAATCTTGATTGTCATATCATTTCCGGCTGCACTCAGACATGATATAGAGGACACGGCAGTGCCGTTTCCCTACCGCGATTAATTGTAGGGAAACGGCACTGCCGTGTCCTGATTTCAGGTAATATTAATTCCGATGCC